>Ga0214473_10007510_pt1 | contig 12924 bp, 8 predicted proteins | sample RVTome_7_FD_203509 | JGI IMG/M metagenome (GOLD analysis project Ga0214473, IMG submission 203509) | Soil microbial communities from uranium-contaminated site in the Upper Colorado River Basin, Wyoming, United States - RVT98D197 | ecosystem: Environmental > Terrestrial > Soil > Contaminated >...
TGAAGGGCGACCGTCTCGTGCGTTCCGATGGTCATATCCACATTCGGGGAGAAGAACCCCCCGCGCAGATCGGCGGGAACCGGCTGACCGGCGAGGGACACCAACCGCAGCTTGGGACTTTCAGACATGGGAAAAACAGGTCCGGGAGTTCCCGACGTCGCTGGCGGCACCGACTCGCTGGCGGAGATCGTATTGCCCTCGATCCGGATTCGCCCCAGGCCGCCATTGGCTTCGTAAATCCCAGTGCCGCCTGCCGCACGCAGTGTCACGTTCCCCGTGATGCTGACGACATCGGCCAGCAGCCGGATACCGCCGCCACTGCCGCCGCCACCCCAACTGTCGGCAGCACCGCCCATTCCCCCATCGGCGGAAATGCGGGCAGCGGAGCGCAAGAGAACCATTTGATTCGCCGCTATGAGGATGGCGCCGCCGCCCGCGCCCCCACCGCCTGCGTTCGCGCCGGCGAAACGGCCTCCCGCGCCTCCGGAGCCGCCGATCAGTGGCACGAGACTCGCGTTGCCATACGTCGGTCCGGGCGTTCCCCGCACTCCCTGGTGACGGCCTCCGAGCGTCGCGTAACTTCCACCCGCGCCCCAGGTGTCGTCCCAGAACGCGCCCCCTGGCCCAAAGCCACCGGAGCCGTCCTCGAACGGCTCTGGGCGGTTACCCTTCCCGCCAAGGAAACCGCCGGGCCCCGCCTCAGCGTGTGTCGGGGCGACCCCGGCGCGGTGACCGCCGGCGCCGTCGAGCCGCATCGCGCCATCGATGGTCACGTCACCCTGGACGAGCCAGATTACCGGCGCGCGCGACCCGTGATTCTTGAAAGTGACCGTCGCGCCCGCAGCGATGCTCACGGACGTGTACTTGAAGACCACCGCCCACTTCTCCGGGTCGTAGACGCCTTTGCCCGGCTGCGGGCTGGGCGTGTTCCACGGCGCTGTCACCGCCTGTGAAAGATCGATCTCTGTGTTCGTCGTTACATTAAGTGCCCCGTCGGACCCGTCCGATCCGACGTCGATGGCGGCGTGCGCGCTGGCTCCCAGCAGCAGCAACGCCATGCCCCATGTTAACCCTCTGAGCATGATAGTTTCTCCTTCTCGAAGAAGATGGAGTTGCGCAGCCCTCCCGCTAACGGCAGCAGAATAGCCACACAGACTAACCAGTTATGGTACTCTGTCCTGCAGAGAACTTCAAGGTCCATTTGCTTAGGCAACAATCCTTTCTCAGACCTATAACCGACGGGTATCCTTTGCCGGCCAAGCTGACCCCCATGGGCCGCCCCGTCTGGTCTCCCGCGAGGCCGGCGCGCGATCGCCCCTGCTCAAGAGCAGTGGCACACGATAGCCGTTTGAGACTTTATAAACACGCTCTACTCGCCCGTGCTGGACGGCGCGGCGGAGATGACCGGGAGCGGACGCTTCGGTTCGGACCCGGCGGCGCCGGTCGCGGTTGCTGCGGCGGGCAGCAGGTTCACCGACGAGCGCAGGTGCATGCGAAACGATTCGAGGATGCGGTCGATGCGCGGCGAGCGCTGCGGGACGAAGCCGAAGCGCCGCGCGTCGTGCGGCGCCTGAATCTTCGCCATCCGCTTCCAGCCCTTGTTCATCCCGTGCACGAATAACGCCGTGCTGAGCGAGCGCGTCCGCACCAGCGTGCGGAAGGCGCGTTTCCACACCCAGTTCTGTCTGGCCGCCGCGTGCCGCAGCTCGTAGATCGCCTCGTCGAGCTGCCGCGCACTCATGCGCTTGGGATGGTAGACGGTCTCGGTGAAGGTGTAGCGCTCCCAATCGCGCGGGTACTCCGTCGCGAACAGCCGCCCCTCGGCCTGGAATCGCTCGAACATCTTCGTGCCCGGCAGCGGCGTCAGGTTCGTAATCTGGATGATGTCCACGCCCATCTTGACGGCCATCAGCGCGGTATCCGCGACCGTCTCCGGCGTGTCGTCGTCGGCGCCGATGATGAAGCCGCCAAAGACCGCGATGCCGGCCTGGTGAAAGCCGTTGACGAGGTCCTGGAAGCGCGGCAGGTTCAGGCGGTTGATGCCCTTGTGGAAATCCTTGAGGGCCTGCTCGTTGAAGGTCTCAAAGCCGACCAGCATCCCGCGGCAGCCGGCCTGATAGGCGAGCCGCAGCCCCTCCTCGTCATCGCCCATGTTGATGGTGGTCTGGCTGAACCACAGCCGCTTCTTGCCGTGCTGGATGATGGCCCGCAGAAGTTCCTTCGCCCACTCGGCGTGCCGCGGGCCGACGCCGAAGAAATTGTCATCCACCACGAAAATGAAGCGCCTGGGCGTCGCGTTCCACTCGGCGACGATATCCGCGATGCGGCGGCGGCGAATGGCGGCCCCGTTGAACCGGGTGACGGAGCAGTACTCGCAGCCGACCGGGCAGCCGCGCGAGGTCTGGAGCGCCGCCACGTCGTAACGGCCGTTGATCGGCTGAACCGACTGATTCGCCTGGCCGAGGCCCGCGCTTTCGAGATCGGTCAACGTGCCATGATACAAGGGCTGGAGCCGGTCCGCGGCGGCGTCGCGGACGATCTGCGGCCAAACCTCGTCGCATTCGCCGACCGCGACCGAATCAAAGTGCTGGGCGACTTCGTCCGGGCGTGCGGAGGCGTGCGGCCCGCCGATGATCGTCGGGATGCCCTGCCGGCGGCACGCCGCTGCGATCTCATAGGCCCGCGAGGCGCCGCTGGTGTAGGCGGTCAGGCCGACTAGGTCGTAGCGGTCACGCGTGAGTAGCGTATCCGTGGCGTGCGGGCCGAAGACCTCGTCGATGATGTCCACGTCGTTACCGTCGGGGACGAGCTGGGCCAGCACCTGGAGCCCGAGCTGCGGGATGTAGGTGCCGACCGTGTGGTAGCCCTGGGTCCGTCGGGTAATCGGGTTGACCAATGCGATACGCACGCTGGATCCTCTTTGTGGCAAATGCGTGAGCCGACGGGCGGCGGCGCCGCTCTCTACCGGGAGAGAGGAGCATGAACGACCCCTCGCTTGCGCTCGGGGCTCGGAATGGCGCCGCGCGGCCGTCAACACGCACTGGGTTTCTCAGTCTGCCGGCCCGCGGGTTCAGACGCCTGGACCGCGCCGGGCCCGAACGCGGCGCATTCTAGCGGCAATCGGGCCGGCCAACAGCCACGCCGCGGATTTTTCGACGGCGGGTTCCTGATTGATCTGTGACACGAAGTCGGCGAGTGCGACCGAAGGCGCCGCCAAACCGAAGCGCGCCACAACCAGCGGGCCAGGTCGCTGGCCGCGTCAGTGCCGCAACCGCTGGCAGCAGGTGCCCCGCATGCGGTAGTCTGCTGCATCCGCGGGTCGGCACACGCGGGCGCGGCCAGCCGTGAACACGGCCAGTCCAGCGACCTTGAACATAAGCAGCGAATGGGGTCCGCTCCGCAGGACAAGCCAGCTTACCACCGGGTTCCACTCCGCCTGCACTCCTTCGCGGCGGATCAGGGCTCGGGAGAGTCCGAGGTCCAGCATGCCGACCAGCCAGACGAACGCGAAGGCTGCCGCCACAAGCCGAGGCGAAGGCGCTCGCGGGGCCGGCAAGCGATTGGTCGGAAGTATGGCCGCGGCCGCCTCCGGCCACAGGCCGTGGCCCCGCGCTGGGCCTTGGCGGTCGGACGATCGTTGGATGGGATGAGAAAGTGCAGCCGTTTTCATGCAAACCTCGCTCCGACTGGTCGTCAGTAACCGGCCTCAGGTGGAGCTCGAGCCATGGGTCGTGAGCGGCAACTCGAACGAGCGCGCCCGTGCCCGGGGCACGCCCGGGCACGGGCCGGAGTCGGAGCAGCCTTCGCGTGTTACCGGCGCCGCGGCCGCCGCGAGGTTACCTTCTCGGCGGGGGATACCACCAGAACCAGGCGCGCTGCGCCACCTTGCCGGCGTCGGTGAGCCCTTGGTCCGCCGCGAACTGCGACGGCTCACACCCCGCCAGGGCACTCAGCATCGCACCGAGCACCATGACCAGCACCACTCGCTTGACGTACTCCATCTTGAACATTGTCGGTCTCCTTTTGCATCTTGCCCGGTTCGCGTGTCGCCGTACGCCCGATTCACGTCGCCGGTGCCGCACGGCTCTGTCTGTTTCATTCAGCGACGCGCGGCCCTAAAAGGTCACGGGTTGGGCGGACGGTTTTTCCCACGCGCGATCCGCAAGGTGTCCCCGGCGCAGGTCCAGGCAGCCGACTGAGTGGGGAGCGCACTGTGGGAGCGGAACGCCACCTGGGTCGTCCGCGATGCGGGCGACGGAGGCGCGCCCGAGGTGGGTCAGGAGGTGCTTCCGGTAGCGCTCCAGCAACTCCTTCCAGTAGGCCTGCACGCCGGGATAGCGGACGATGGTTTCCACCAGGCGCGGCGTCGTGTCTAACACCCGCCGAAGGAACGCCAACTCGAATGCGGATAGTCGCTCGCACATCAGGATCGCCTTCCTCACGAAGGCTTCCACCCGGGTCTCGCCGGTCGCGGTCCGCCTGGGCGATCCAGCGTACTGGGGACCGCCGGCCGCGCGGGGGGAACGCCTACCGTGGCAGCGAGCGTACACGGCCGAAGGTCACGCTTCACCTGCGCGTGCAGTTGAGTTAAATTGCATTGTTGTTCGGGCGCAACTGAGCATTTCCCCAGCGAGTCGTCGCGTGCCCGCGCAAGAGGAATATGTCGCGCAAGCGGTCCGGGGCGACAGGGATGCCCTAGCCGGCCTCCTCGAGCGCTACGGACCGCAGGTCCGCGGCGGACTGAAGATCAGCCCGAAATGGCAGGGCTGCGTCGACGCCGACGATGTCATGCAGGTGACGTACCTGGAAGCCTTTCTGCACGTGCGGGACTTCCGGCCCGGCGGACCGGGGTCGTTTCCGGCCTGGCTGCGGCGAATCGCCGAGAACAACCTGCGCGACGCGATTCGGGCACTGGAGCGCGACAAACGACCCTCACCCCAGAACCGCGCGCAGCTACCGCCCGCCGAGGAGTCGTACGTGGCGTTGGTCGAGCAGGTGGCCGGCACGAGCACGACCCCCAGCCGGGTGGCGGCGGCCGGCGAGGTAAAGGAACTGGTGGAGGCGGCGCTGCGGCAGTTGCCGGCGGACTATGAAAAGGTGCTGCGGCTGTATGAACTGGAGGGTCGTTCGGGCCCTGAGACCGCGGCGCTCATGGGGCGCTCGCACGGGGCGGTCAAGATGCTGCTGGCCCGGGCCCGCGACCGGCTGCGCGAGCTGTTGGGCTCCGGCTCGAAGTTTTTCAGCCATTCCGCGTGACTTCGGCGCTTTGTGCGTCGCTGGCGCCATAGGGTAGTTGAGCAGGTCGTGCCGCGCATGGATGAAAACGAATCACCGAACGGCCAGCCGCCGGCCGCGCAGCGCCGCGAGCGTGAACTGATTGACGCCGCGCGACGGCAGGCGCGCCCGGAACGCCCAGCGGCCGAGCCGCCGGATGGAACGTTAGAGAGCGTGACGCTGGAACCCTCGACGTCTACTGAACCGTCGTTTGAAGGGCCGCCGCCGGACTCGTTTGCCGGGTATCAGATCGTCAAGGAGCTTCACCGCGGCGGGCAGGGCGTCGTCTATCAGGCGATTCAGAAATCGACCAAGCGCAAGGTCGCGATCAAGGTGATGAAGGAGGGGCCGTTCGCCAGTGTGGCGGACAAGGCCCGCTTTGACCGCGAGGTGCAGGTCCTCGGCCAGCTCCAGCATCCCAACATCGTCGCGATCCACGACAGCGGCGTGGCCGCCGGCTGCCACTACTTCGTGATGGACTACATTAGCGGGCAGCCGCTGGACGTGTATATGGCGGGAGCCGCGGAGAGGCACGAAGGCACGAAGGCACGAAGGCACGTAGGGAGGGACAAAGGGACGAAGGGACGGAGGGACGCGGAGGGCCGGCTGGGGTTGTCGGTTGAGAGCACGTTGCGGTTGTTCGCCAAGATCTGCGAGGCGGTCAATGCCGCCCACCTGCGCGGGGTCATTCACCGCGACCTCAAGCCCGGCAACATCCGCATGGACCCGGACGGTGAGCCGCACATCCTGGACTTTGGTCTGGCGAAGGTGGCGGTCTCGACCGGTCCGGAGACCGGTCCCCCAGGGCTGATGACGATGACCGGGCAGTTCATCGGCAGCTTGCCCTGGGCCAGTCCCGAGCAGGCCGAGGGCATGCCGAGCAAGATCGACATCCGCACGGACGTGTACTCGCTCGGCGTGGTTCTGTACCAGATGCTCACCGGCAAGTTCCCGTACGAAGTAATTGGGAACATGCGCGACGTGCTGGACCGAATCATGCGAACCGAGCCGGTCCGGCCAAGCACGGTTGGGTGGCACGGCCGTCCCGGCCGTGGAATCAACGACGAAGTCGAAACCATCGTCCTCAAATGCCTGAGCAAGGAGCGCGAACGCCGCTACCAGACCGCCGGCGAACTGGGGCGCGACATCGGCCACTACCTGGCCGGCGACCCCATTGAGGCGAAGCGGGATTCGGTCGGCTACGTCCTGCGCAAGCAGCTCCGCAGGTACAAGTTCCCGGTCGCCATCGCGGCCGGCTACGTACTTGTCATCACCGGTGCCCTAGTCGGGACCGTGACCCTTTGGCAGCAGGCCAGCCTGGAACGGGACCGCACCGCCGAGCAGCGTGATCGCGCGGTAGCCGCGGAGCGGCAGGCCGAAACGGCCCGCGCGGCGACGGAGCAGCAGCGCCGGCTGGCCGAGGTGAACGCTGAGAAAGCCGAGCAAATCTCCGAATTCCTACAGGACATGCTCTCAGGACTCGACCCTTCTACCGCGCGGGGCCGCGACACGTCACTCCTACGAGAGATCCTCGACTTGGCGGCCAAGCGCATCGACCGGGAACTGGGAGGTCAGCCGGAGGTCGAGGCCACGATCCGTGGCACGATCGGCCGAACATACAAAGCGCTCGGGCTTTACGACGCAGCCCAGCAGCATCTCGAGGCGAGCTTCAAACTTTGGGAGCGCATGTTGGGAATCGGAGACCGGCAGACGCTCGAAACGCTCTTGGACTTGGGCTCCGCGTACCGGCACGGCGGTCGCCTCGCCGACGCGGAGCATGCAGATCGGCAGGCGCTGGAGCTCGGTCGCAGCGCCTACGGCGACGAGGACGCGTTGACGATGACCGCCAGGAATCACCTCGCCGCGGCGCTCTCCGACCAGGCCACCTACGACAAACTCCAAGCGGCGGACCAAATCGTCCGCGAAGTTCTCACCATCCGGCAGCGCACGCTGGGGGAATCTGACGCGAAAACGCTCGTGACCATGAACAATCTGGCCGTCTTGCTTCAGCGTCAGGGCAAACTGAGCGAGGCGGAAGACATGCTGCGCCGGCTGCTGGCGCTGTCCAGCCGCACACTGCGCGACGATAATCCAGGGGCAATTGGGTTTGCGCGCAGTCTCGTCGACTTGTTGCGGGAGGCGGGACAACTTGATGAGGCGGAGCGATTGGCACGCGAGAACTGGAATCTGTCCCGCAAGGTCCTGCGCGACGAACACCCGGACACGATGTTCTCCTTGTACGAGCTGGGATGCGTCCTGATGGCGCAAGGCCGCCTGCCGGAGGCCGAGCCCTACCTTCAGCAGGTTCTTGACATTCGGCGACGGATTCTGGGCGAGGACCACCGACTTACGCTGGCTTCGCTGAGTGCGCTGGCCGTGCTGCGGCAGGAGCAGGGGCAGCTCGAAGACGCCGCCAGACTCCACCAGCAAGTGTTGGATCGTCGGCGAAGCGTGCTCGGGGATAACCATCCCGACGTGCTGATCTCGCTGGACGGTCTGGCGGCCGCGTGGATGAGACAGGGCGCGTTCAACCGAGCCGAGCCCATGTTCCGCGAGGCGGTGGACAAAGCGTCGAGAGTTCTTGCGCCCGGGCATTGGCGCACGGCTGTTTACCAAAGTAATTATGGCGAGTGCCTGATTCGGCTGGAGCGACTCGAGGAGGCAGAGCGCCAGTTGCTGGCGGCATATGCGGTGTTAAGCAACGTATTGAGTCCTGAGGACAAGCGGCTCCGCACCACGATCGACCGGCTGATCGGTCTTTACGAGGCGTGGGATAAACCGGAGAAGGCTGCCCTGTACCGGCTGCTGGTCCCACCCATCCCGTCTTCCCCGGCAGGTGGGTGAGCGCGGCGCGACGCGTGTTAGGGAAAACCCGCGTAGACGGTGGTACGCGATGTCAATAGGGTGGCATACGTTCGGCCGGCCGATTCAGTGCAGCCGGGCTACCAGGTCACCCAAGCCACGGCAGTGCAGCGCCGGGTCATCGCTCGGTCGCCACGCAGTTCACGGCAGGAGCATCGTTCGGAATCGATAGCGCAACGAAGGAGAACCAGACATGAAACGGGCCGTACGCAACCCTGTTACATTCCTGCTGGCGATCGCCGCGTCGGGGCTGGTGCTTTGGGCTCCGGCGGGGGATCTGAATCCACCACCCGGCCCGATCAGCCCAACCATGAAGTCGCTCGATTACATCGATCCGGGAACACCCCTCGGAGGTTCCTTGACCCAGCCAATCGTGATTGACCAATCCGGCTATTACTACCTCAGAAACGTGCTTTTTGCGCCTCCGAACTACACCGACTATGGAATCGTGATTAAGGCGAGCTACGTCATGCTTGACCTGCGCGGGTTCTCGATCATGGGTCAATGCACCGCCAAGACGGGAATTTACGTGCAGGGTGCGCCCGACGCACCGCTCGAAGGTGTCATCATAACGAACGGCATGGTCTGTGGATGGGGGACGGCTCAAATGGATTTGGGCCTGTCCCGCAACAGCGGGGTCGAAGAGTGTCAAACCTGTGGCGGTGGTACGACGGACCAAGGATGTGGGAAGGGGATCGTTGGCGGTGTGGGCACGCGGCTGCTCCACGTGACGGCGTACGGTACTGCCGGCCCTGCTTTTGAACTCGGGCCGCAAAGCGAGGTGACCGACTGTGCAGCCTACTCCGCGCAGGGCGACGGGTTTGTACTCGGGCCCGGTAGCGCCGTCAAAAACTCGGTGGCGACCGGAAATGCCGGTGCTGGCATCAGCGTCGGAGACGACAGCTCGGTTGTCAGATGCACCGCGATCTCGAACATCGACGGCGTTCGCGTCGCTTCGCGCTGCCTCGTCACTGACAACACCTGCAACAAGAACTCGACCAACGGTATCCTGGCCATCGGTGGCGCGAATCGGATTGAGTTTAACCATGCCAACGGCAACTCGCTTGGGATTCTCTCCGACAACACGCTAGACCCAAACGCAAAGGAGACCTTCGCTGCGAACAACACTCTCCTCGACAACGCAAACAAGCCCCAGTTCAAGGGACCCCATCTGACCGCCGACGAGGCCACCGCCGAGGCCAAGCTGGCCACGACCGCGGCCCTCGGCGCGAAGACCGCCGCCGACGGTGCCAAGACCTCCGCGGACGGCGCGAAGGTCTCTGCGGACGGGGCCAAGATCGCTTCCGACCAAGCCAAGGTGGCCGCCGACGCGGCCAAGCTCGCGGCCGACGGTGCCAAGGCAGCCGCCGAGGCGGCCCGGGACCCGCGCACCCCAATCTTTGCGGCGAATCTCCCGCTGACGATCTCGACGCCGGGCTCCTACTACCTGGCCGAGAGTATCAACGTGGCCGGAAACGGGATTACGATTGCGTCAGACAATGTGGAATTGGATCTGATGGGCTTTGGGCTGCGTGGTGGGACTGGGAGTGGCATCACGGTCAGCGGCGCGCGCAAGAATATCACCGTTAGGAACGGCACGGTCTCCGGCTGGTCTGCCGGCGCGGGCATAGACGGCACCTGGGCCTCGAACAGTCGCTTCCTGGACCTGCGGCTGTCCGGAAACAGAGACGGGCTCATCGCGGGTAGCGCGCCACTTAATCCTGGGTTCGCCGGTGGCAATGTCGTCACCAATTGCACAGCCGACGGCAACGGGAATCACGGGATCAGGGCGTACTTTGGCTCGGCCGTTCTCGGCTGCACGGCACGCAATAATGGTAATCCACAGGTATCTACCTCTGCCGGCATTTATGCCAGGGGAGGATGTGCCCTCGTAAACTGCGCGGCCTCGGACAACACAACCGACGGGATTCAAGCAGACGATGGCTGCACCATCAGCGCATGCGCGCTCAGGACCAACCTGGGCGATGGGATTGAGGTACGAGACGCGTGTCGCGTGTTGGGAAACATTTGCGACAGCAATGGTGACAGCCAACTGGATGCGAGTATCCGCGCCAGCGGCTCGCACAACCACATTGAAGGGAATACGGTTACTCATACGGACCTGACTTTCGCGAGGGGCATTGTTCTCGTGGGCGCCAAAAACCTCATGATAAGAAACAGCGCGGCCGGACACCTTGTTCGGTATGTTCCGGGGGCCGGGAACACGGTGGGGCCTACGGTAACGAGTGCGAACATCACAAGCAGCAATAACCCGCACGCCAATTACGACTATGAGCAGTAACAGCGAGCACACTGAGACATGCGCGCGCCCGATCGCGCGCGTGGCGCATGCCCGGCGTGCTGGTTGCCGCGGTGGGTGGGGGTGCGAATCGCCCCCGCGCTCCGGCAGGAGGTGATCCGTGCGATTTCGCAGTCGTACAGCCGTGGTCGTTGCTTTGTTCTTGCCGGGTAGGGCGCCGGCTCAGTCGATGATCGATCCGGCGCACAAGCTCGCCTGGGCCGAGAACGTCGGCTGGACCAACTGGCGCGACGCCGGGGACCCGCCCGCCGCGCAGGGCGTCTACTTTCACGCCACGTTTCTCTCCGGCTTCATCTGGGCCGAAAACGTGGGTTGGGTCAACGTCGGCGACGGCACCCCCGCCAACGGGATCAACTATGCGAACCAGAATGGCGACGACTTCGGCGTGAACCGCGATTTCGTATCCGGCAAACTTTTCGGTTACGCCTGGGGCGAGAACGTAGGTTGGATTAATTTCAGTGGCGGCGATCTCGCCAACCCGCCGCAGCCGGCGCGCCTGGATAAGATCGGCTGCCGCCTCCGCGGCTACGTCTGGGGCGAGAACATCGGCTGGATCAACCTCGACCACGTGACGCATTACGTCGGCGCACATCCCAGCGCCTGCACCGCCGGCGGACCGGGAGATCTTAATTGCGACGGCGTCGTGAACAACTTCGACATCGACCCATTCGTGTTGGCCCTTACGGATCCGGCGGGCTACGCCGCAAAGTACCCGAATTGCAACATCTTAAACGGCGATTGCAACCTCCACTGGATCGTGAATAACTTTGACATCGACCCATTCGTCCGGCTCCTGACTCCGTGGGAAGGGTAGGGGCGGTCGCCGATTCCCTGCCCGTACAGAGACGGCGCCGACCGGCGCCACCGCCGCGCTGATCGTCACGGAACCGACCGTAAGTGGCCAGCACGACCTGGAGCGGGTCGCGGGGGCGGCGCGGCATTTTGGCGTGCCCGCGTGGGTTTGCGTGAACAAGTGGGATCTCAACTCAGACAGGACGAAGCAGATCGAGGCCGCGGCACGCCAACAAGGAATGCACGTTGCCGGTCGCGTGCGCTACGACAAGGCCGTCACTGCAGCGCAGGTGGCCGCGCGCACGATCCTTGAATTTACCGCTGACGGCGTTGCGACGGACGTACGGGCGGTGTGGGACGCCTTCAGCGCGGCACACCCCGTGGCGCCGTCTCCCGTATCCACCGTGTCAGGCCACGGTTGCGCAGTCGCGGCGGTCGGATCGCAATCTGATGGGAGTTCTTCATGAGTGAGCACTGCTCGGCTGGATCTGTGACCGCGGACAATCCGGAGAAGGAGCTTGAGAACGAGATCCTGCGGGGGCGCATGGAGCGCATCGGGGAGAAGCTGCTCGTGCTGTCCGGCAAAGGCGGCGTCGGCAAGAGCACCGTGGCCGCGAACCTCGCGGTCGCACTCGCGCGCGCCGGGAAACGCGTCGGTCTGCTCGATATCGACATCCATGGTCCGAGCATACCGAAGCTACTCGGGGTTGAGCACCAGCAACCCGAAGTGACCGACGGCGAGTTGCGGCCCATTCGGGTCAATGAGCGACTCGCCGTAATGTCCATCGGCTTCCTGCTTCCCGACGCCGGCACGCCAGTCATCTGGCGTGGGCCCCGCAAGTTCGGCGCGATTCGGCAGTTCCACAAGGACGTGACGTGGGGCGAGTTGGATTACCTGGTGGTTGACTCGCCGCCCGGCACCGGTGACGAACTGCTGGCCATTGCCGAGCGGGTTGGCCAACCGGCGCGGGCCGTCATCGTCACCACGCCGCAGGACGTGGCAGTCGCCGACGTGCGGCGGTGCATAGGTTTCTGTCGCTCGCTGAACCGGCCGGTGGCCGGCATCGTCGAGAACATGAGCGGATTCGCCTGTCCAAGCTGCGGACAGGTCCTTGACCTGTTCAAGAAGGGTGGCGGGCAACGACTGGCCGACGAAACGCGCGTTCCGTTCCTGGGGGCCATCCCCATCGATCCGAGCGTTGTCATCGGTGGCGACGCCGGGCAGCCGGTCACGTGCGGGACAAACGACGGCCCAGCCGCGCACGCATTCGCCTGGATCGTTCAGGCCCTGCTGAACCTGCTGGCGACGACCCCGACTACGGACGAAGCGCCCGAGCATTCAACGGAGAATCGGCACATGAAGATCGCTATCCCAGTTGAGAATGGACATCTCAGCACGCATTTCGGTCATTGCGCGGAGTTCGCCGTGTACGACATCGACCCGGCGACCAAGGTCACCCGCGCAAAAGCGCTGCACCGCGCGCCACCACACGAACCGGGCGTCCTGCCGCGCTGGCTGCATGAGCAAGGCGCCAACGTGATCATCACGGGCGGGATGGGACAGCGCGCCCGTCAGCTCTTCGCTCAGCAGGGCATCCAGGTTGTGATTGGCGCGCCGCCGGATCGGGCGGACGACGTTCTGGCCGCCTATTTGGGGGGCACGCTACAGACGGGAG
>Ga0214473_10007512_pt1 | contig 12921 bp, 8 predicted proteins | sample RVTome_7_FD_203509 | JGI IMG/M metagenome (GOLD analysis project Ga0214473, IMG submission 203509) | Soil microbial communities from uranium-contaminated site in the Upper Colorado River Basin, Wyoming, United States - RVT98D197 | ecosystem: Environmental > Terrestrial > Soil > Contaminated >...
CCGCCCGCCGGGCCATCGTATCGGCGGTGATCGCCGCGCTGACCGCCGACGCCGAGGCCGAGGAGCCGGGCGACGCGGAGCTGCGCGCCTTCCACGGGGAGGCGCGCGAGCGCTTCACGCGCCCGGGGCGCCTGGCGCTGGACGCGGCCTTCGTCGCCGTGGGCAGCCGGCCCGAGCGCGAGAGCTGGGAGCGGGCCGAGGAGCTGGCGCGGCGCCTGCGCGCGGGGGAGCCGCTGGCGGCCGTGGCGCGGGAGCTGGGCGACCCGCCCGTGGCGCCGCTCCCCGCCGGCCCGCTGCCGCCGGAGACGGTGCGCCAGTACCTGGGCCCCACGGCCGCGCAGGCGGCGGAGCAGCTCGCACCTGGCGAGGTGAGCGATCCCATCCGCGGGGCCGGGGGCTTCCACGTGCTGGTGCTGCGCGCGCGCATGCCGGGCGAGCTGGCGCCCTTCGAGGAGGTGCGCGAGCAGGTGCGCGCCGAGTACCTGCGCTCCCTGGGAGAGCGCGCCCTGCGCCAGACGCTCGAGGAGCTGCGCGCCCGGGCGTCCATCGCCGTCGACGAGCCGCGGATGGGGACGCCGTGAGGCGCGCGTGGCTGGCCGCCGCGCTGCTGGCCGCCCTCCTCCCGGGCGCGGCGGGCGCGCACGGCCGCTCCACCTCCACCTCCTCGTGGGAGATCGACGGCGCCACGCCGGCCTCGGCCCGCATCTCCGTGCGCGTGGCCTGGGCCGACCTCCAGCGGGTGCTCCCCGAGCTGGGCGGCCTCACGCCCGACGCGCTGGGCCGGCGCCGGGACCTGGCGGAGCGGGTCGATGCCTACCTGGCCGAGCGCTACCGGCTGCGCGTCGACGGCATCACCTGCCCGGCCCGGCCTCCCATCGAGCCGCTTCCCACCCCCGATCCCACCCACCTGGGCCGCCGCTGGCGCGCGCGCTGCCCGCGCCCGGGGCAGCTCTCGATCCGCGCCGATGCCTTCACCGAGGCCGTGCCCTCGCACCTGCACCTGGCGCGGGTGCGCGTGGCCGAGGCGCCGCCGGTGGAGCGGGTCTTCGTGCTGGCGGCGCCGGAGCTGCCCCTGGACACGTCCCGGGCGGCGGCGCCCCCGCCGAGCTCCGTCGGCGAGTTCGTGCGCCTGGGGATCGAGCACATCGCCACCGGCTACGACCACCTGGCGTTCCTGCTGGCCCTGCTCCTGGTGGGCGTCTCCGTGGGCGAGGTGGCCACCATCGTGACGGGCTTCACGGTGGCCCACAGCCTGACCCTGGCCCTGGGGGTGCTGGGCATGGTGCGGCCCGGCGCGTCGGCGGTGGAGGCCCTGATCGGCCTCTCCATCGCCGTGGTGGCGCTGGAGAACGCCGCGCTCACGGTGAGCGCGCGGGTGCGGCGCGGGATCGTGGCGTGTCTCGCGGCCCTCTTCGCCGTCTCCATCGCGGGTGCGCTGGCCGGCCGGGTGGGGGTTCCTGCGCTGGCGCTGGCGGGCGTGGGGCTCTTCTCGCTCTGCTACTTCGGCCTGCTGCGACACGTGGCGCGCCCGTTCCGCATGCGCTGGCTGCTGGCCTTCGTCTTCGGGCTCGTCCACGGCTTCGGCTTCGCGGGAATCCTGGCGCAGATGGAGCTGCCCCGGGAGCGCCTGGCAAACGCCCTGTTCGGCTTCAACGCCGGGGTGGAGGCGGGCCAGCTCGCCCTCGTCGCCCTGGCATGGCCCGCGCTGCGGCTCGCGCTCCGCGGCACGGCCGCCCGGCGTAGACTGGTGGTCCAGGTGGGATCGGCGGGCGTGCTGGCGGCGGGGCTCTTCTGGTTCGTGTCGCGAGCGGTGGTGTAGGAGGCGCGCGGTGCACGGGTGGGCGCGGGTGCTGGACGACGACGTGAACCTCGACCGGCGCGCCTTCCACCGGCTCCTGCTCTCCTCGGCAGGCCTCGCCCTGGCCGGCTGCCCGGGCGGGGCGCCCTACGCGGAGGAGGACATCGCGCGCCTGGCGGCCCAGCGGCGCGAGGAGCGCGCCCGCTCGGGCAAGGGCCCCTACGGGCCCCAGCGCTACCGAGGCTACCGGGGGCTGGCGGCACTGCCCTGGTTCGAGCTGGACGACCGGGGGCTGCTGCGCTGCGTGGCGGAGGACGTGCCGCCCGCCCTGGACGTGCACGCCCACCTGGGCATCTCCGTCTTCCTGGCCCCGGAGATCGATCTCCACGCACGCACGCCGCGGGTGCGCTATTTCCTCGACTGCGACGCCGCCGAGCCCCCCTGCGACCTCGACCTCGACGTCTACGTGAACGCCAACTTCCGGCCCCAGGACCTCGCCTCCCTGCGCCGCGAGGCCCTGCGCCAGGTGCTGTGGGGCGGCGGCGCCGCCACGACCCACACCATTCCAAACCTGCTCGCCGAGATGGACGCCGTCCGGGTGGAGAAGGCCCTGATCCTCCCCATCGCCTTCGGCCTGCCCTGGCGCGACGACCTGACCGAGCGCTGGCTCGCCGCCAGCGCGGCGCCGGACGTGCGGGACCGGCTGCTCCCCGCCTGCTCCGTGCACCCCCGGGACGACGCGCGCATCGAGAAGCTGCGCCGCTACGCCGCCCAGGGGGCGCGCGTCGTCAAGCTCCACCCCACCATGCAGCGCTTCTTCCCCGACACCGCCGAGCTGGGCGATCTCTACGAAGAGTGCGCGCGCCTGGGCCTCGTGGTGTTCTTCCACGGGGGGCGGGCGGGGATCGAGCCCACCTGGACGCAGCCCTACGCCGTGATGCGCCACTACGAGGGCGCCTTGCGGGACCACCCGGAGGTCTCCTTCGTGCTCGGCCACGCCGGCGCCCGCGACCTGGCCGACGCCATCCCCCTGGCGCGCCGTCATCCCAACGCGTGGCTGGAGATCCACGGCCAGGGCGTCAGCGCGCTCCACGAGCTGGTGGAGCGCGTCGGGGGCGAGCGCCTGCTCTTCGGGAGCGACTGGCCTTTCTACCCCCTGGCCGCCAGCCTGGCCAAGGTGCTGATGGTCACGGAGGGCCGGCCGGACCTGCGGCGCGCCATCCTGCGGGGCAACGCGGAGCGCCTGCTGGGCGGCGCCTGATCAGCGTCCCATCTCGGCGAAGCGCCGCCCGGCGTAGCGGGCGGCGACGATCCAGAGCGCGACCACCGCGGCGGCGAAGAGCGAGAGCCAGCGCTTGCTCGAGAAGTCCTGGAACAAGGCGGTGATGCCGAGACTCACACCCACGGCCACGGCCTTCGCGAAGCGCTGGACGAACATGTCGATGAAGGCCTTGGCCTTGTACTTCTCGTCCTTCGTGGTGGGGACGTAGAGGGCCTCCTTCGCCGACTGGTTCATCGAGTAGCTGAAGGCGTTGTCCGCCGTGTTGAGCAGGCTGCCCACCCACAGGATGGGAAGCGCCAGGAACGCCAGCGAGCCACCGAGCGCCGCGAAGGGGAGGACCATGAGCGCCGCGCCCACGCCGAAGCGGGTCATGACCAGGCTGGTGAAGCCGAACTGCACGATCATCGAAACCCAGTTCGTGATGGCGAACACCGTGGCGAACTGCCTTCCGATGGCCGGGCCGTCCAGGTAGTGCCGGATCGTCGCGGAGAACTGGTAGTCCATGACGGTCGAGACGATCTCGTAGAGGCCCACGATGCCCACGATGGCCAGCAGGTAGGGCGATCGGAAGACCAGGCGCGCCCCCTCCACGGCCGCGTTCGCGCGCCGCCCGGGCTCGGGCTCGGGGGCGGGCGCAGCCTGGGGTGGGGGGGTCCGATCGACGATGCGACCGGCGAGGAAGGCCACCAGCACGATCAGTACGCCGAGCCCCACACAGACCCAGAGCCACTCGGAGATCGTCAGGGCGTCGATCCACGTCCTGAGCGCGCTGGTCCCGAATACGCCGCCGACCACGCCCCCGCCCACGATCGGTCCGTACATGCGCTTGGCGGAGTCGGGGGTCACGCTGTCGTTCAGGAAGGCGAAGAACGTGGCCACCATGAGCGTGCTGAAGAGGTCCCCGAAGAGATAGAAGCTCCAGACCAGCAGGGGCCCGGGGGTGTCGATGAATCCGCTGTAGGCGACGTAGCTGGCCAGGAAGAAGGCCGTGAAGAGGAAGGTGAGCTGCTGGCGCTGGAGCCGGCGCGCGAGCCAGGTGAACACGGTCACGGCCGCCACGGCCACCAGCATGTTGGCCACCTTGGCCAGCAGCTCGGCATCCTCCGCGGCCATGTGCCACGAGAGGAGGTCGAAGCCGCCCTGGTCGTAGAACTGGATGAACAGCGTCTTCTTGAGGGGCTTGAGGATCCAGAAGCTCGTGATGACCAGGAAGAAGTAGCTGAACATGAGCGCCGCGAAGGGGCGCTCTTCCAGGCGCACGTCCAGGATCGCGCGGAGCGGGCTGCGGCTCTCCATGGGGCACACACTGTACCAGCCGCCGCGGGCCGGGGTACACTGTTTCCAGCATGCTCTTCCAGGCGGCGGAGCTCGGGCGCAAGGTCTCCAGGGACGAGTTCCAGCGGCTCGCGCCCGATCTCCAGACGCGGCTGCTGGCGGCGCAGCGGGAGCTGCGGGAGTCCAACGCGCCCGTGATCGTGATCGTCTCCGGCGTGGAGGGCGCCGGGAAGGGCGAGATGGTGAACCGCCTGAACCAGTGGCTGGACGCCCGGGGTGTGCGCACCTTCGCCTTCTGGGACGAGTCGGACGAGGAGCGCGAGCGGCCGCGCTTCTGGCGCTTCTGGCGGGCGCTCCCGCCGCGCGGGGTGGTGGGCGTCCTGTTCGGGTCCTGGTACAGCTCGCCGATCATCGACCGGGCCTACGAGAAGATCGACGAGGGCGCGTTCGACCGCCTCCTGGCCCGGATCGCCAACTTCGAGCGCATGCTCACCCGAGACGGCGCCCTGATCGTCAAGTTCTGGTTCCACCTCTCCAAGAAGACCCAGGCCAGGCGCCTGCGCGACGACGCCAAGGAGGGCCGCAAGACCCTGGACGTCTCGCCCCTCACCCGGAAGTTCTCCAAGCGCTACGACGACTTCGCCGCCGCCGCCGAGCGCGCCATCCTCAAGACCGACACCGGCGAGTGCCCCTGGTACGTGATCGAGGCGGAGGACCGCCGCTACCGGGACCTCACCGCGGGCGAGACCCTGCTCCAGGCCATCCAGCGTCACCTGGAGCAGGGGGAGGCCGCCCCGGAGCCCCCGGCGCCGAAGAACCGCGCCCCCGAGGTCCCGGGCGCGTCGGTCACGATCCTGGAGAAGGTGGACCTCTCCCAGAGGCTGGACGAGGCGACCTACGAGAAGGAGCTCGACGCCTGCCAGGAGCGGCTCTACCGGCTGGCCTGGAAGGCCTGGGAGGCCCGGCGCAACGCCGTGGCCGTCTTCGAGGGCTGGGACGCCGCGGGCAAGGGCGGGGCCATCCGGCGCGTCACCCGGGCGGTGGACGCGCGCCTCTACCGGGTGATCCAGAGCGCGGCGCCCACCGACGAGGAGCGGGCCCAGCACTACCTGTGGCGCTTCTGGCGGCAGCTCCCGCGCGCGGGGCGCCTCACCATCTACGACCGCTCGTGGTACGGGCGCGTGCTGGTGGAGCGGGTGGAGGGCTTCGCCACGCCCGCCGAGTGGATGAACGCCTACAAGGAGATCAACGACTTCGAGGAGCAGCTCTGCGAGCACGGCATGGCGGTCATGAAGTTCTGGCTGCACATCAGCCAGGACGAGCAGATCCGCCGCTTCCGCGAGCGCGAGACCACGCCCTGGAAGGCCCACAAGATCACCGAGGAGGACTGGCGCAACCGCGCCCAGTGGGCCGAGTACGAGGCCGCGGTGAACGACATGGTGGCGCGCACCAGCACGAGCCACGCGCCCTGGACCCTGGTGGCCGGCGAGGACAAGCGCTTCGCCCGGGTGCAGGTGCTCCGGACCTTCTGCGAACGCCTCGAGGCACTCCTCTGACCCCGATCAGCTAGCATCCGGCTGCGATGCGGCCCTTCGCGTTCGAGAGCGTGCCGCGTGTGATCTTCGGCGCGGGCGCGGCGGCGCGCGCCGGGGAGGTGGTCGCACGGCTCGGCGCGCGGCGGGTGCTCCTCGTCGGCGACGAGAACCTGCGGCGTCACGCGCGGGTTGTCGGCGAATCCCTGGCGGCGGCGGACGTCGCGTGCCGGATGTGGGCGGGCGGCGAGGCCGAGCCCACCACCGGGGTCGCCGAGCGGCTCGTCGCCGCCGTGGCGGACGACCGCTTCGACGCGGTGATCGGCCTCGGGGGCGGCAGCAACATCGACGTGGCCAAGGCCGCCGCCGTGCTGCTGCGCCACGGCGGCGCGCTGCGCGATTACGCCGGCCAGGGTCGGCTGCCGGGCGCCGCCCTGCCCGTCGCGGCGATCCCGACGACGGCGGGCTCCGGGAGCGAGGTCTCCGGCGCCTGCATCCTCGCGCTGCCGGACGACCACTCGAAGCTGGCCATCGTGGACAACCGCATCCGCCCGGCGGTGACCATCGTCGACCCCGCCCTGCACCTCTCGTGCCCGCCGGCGGTGACGCGCGACGCCGGGATCGACGCCCTGTGCCACGCGGTGGAGGCCTTCACCATCGCCGACAGCGAGGCCTTCCCCCACGACGCCGCGGACGCCTGGCCCATCTACCAGGGCAAGCACCCGCTGACCGACGTCCTCGCCGAGCGCGCCATCGAGCTGATCGGCCGCAACCTGGCGGCCGCCGTCGAGCGCCCGGACGATCTCGAGGCGCGCACGCGGATGGCGCTCGGCGCGCTCCTCGCCGGCGTCGCCATGTCCAATACCGGCATCTACACGGTGCACGCCCTCACCTATCCCGTCGGCGCCTTCACCCGCGCCAGCCACGGCGCCTGCAACGGCGCGCTGCTGCCGGCGGTGCTCGACTTCGTGGCGCCCGCGCGCGGGCGCGAGCTGGCGCGCGTCGCCGAGCTCCTGGGGTCGCCCGAGGCGACGGCCGGCGACGCGGTGCGCGCGCTGCTGCGGCGGGTGGGGGCGGCCGCCACGCTCCGCGAGCTCGGCCTGGCGCGGGAGCAGATCGGCCCCACGGCGGAGATCGGCCACGGGATCCGCCGGCTCATGGACGGCTCGCCGCGGCCCACGAGCCTTGCCGACCTGCGCGGCATCGTCGAGCGCGCCTACGGGGACGGGCCGTGACCGACGCCGCCCACTGGATCGACGGCGAGCCCGCGACGTTCCCCGACGAGGCGCCGCGCGCCGTGCGCTCGCCCTTCAGCGGCGAGGTCCTGGCCCGCATTCCGGAGGGCTCGCCGGCGGCGGTGGACACGGCCGTGAACGCCGCCACCCGCGCCTTCCGGGCCTGGCGCCGAGTACCCCTGGGGGAGAGGCTCGCCGCGGTGCGCGCCTGGCTGGAGCGCGTCGAGCGTGAGCGCGACACGCTGGAGCGGACGCTGGTGGCCGAGGTCGGGAAGCCCATCCGGGCCGCCCGCAGCGAGGTGGACAGCCTCCTGTCCTCGTGTCGCTACCTCCTCGCCCAGGCGCCCGGCGCCATCGCCGACGAGGAGATTCCGGGATACGACCGGTTCACTCCGCGGGTGACCCGCGAGCCGGTGGGTGTCGTCGCCGCCATCACGCCCTTCAACTTCCCGGCCCTGCTGCTCGCCTGGAAGCTCTGCCCCGCCGTGCTGGCCGGCTGTACCGTGGTGAGCAAGCCCGACCCGCGCACGCCCCTGGCGACGGCCGCGCTGGCGCGCTGGGCGGCCGAGGCGGGCTGGCCCCCGGGGGTCTTCAACGTGGTGCACGGGGACCGCGACGCCGGCGCCGGCCTGGTCTCCCACCCGGGCGTCGCCAAGGTGGCCTTCACCGGCAGCGTCGAGGCGGGGCGCGCCGTCTACGAGAGCGCCGCCGAGGGCATCCGCCGGGTGACCCTCGAGCTGGGCGGATGCAGCGCGCTGGTGGTGTGCCGGGATGGCGACTTCCAGGGCGCGATGCCGCAGATCCTCCACCGCTGCTTCTTCAACGCCGGGCAGTACTGCTTCCGGGTGAACCGCGTCCTGGTGGAGCGCTCGCGCCACGACGCCCTGGTGGCAGCCCTCGTCGCGGCGGCCTCGCGGCTCGTGGTCGGCGACCCGCGCGAGGAGGGCACGGACCTCGGTCCCCTCATCGACCGGCCGGCCTTCGACGAGGTCGTGCGGCGCATCGAGGACGCCGAAGCGCGCGGCGCCCGCGTGGTGCTCGACGGCCGGCGCGCCGCCCGCGCCGGCGCGTCGCTGATCGGACCGACGCTCGTGTGCGACGTCCCGGAGGACGCGACCCTGGCGCGCTCCGAGACCTTCGGGCCGGTCGTGTCGGTCGCCCCTTTCCACGACCTGGACGAGGCGATCGCCCTGGCCAACGACACCGAGTACGGCCTGGCGGCCTTCGCCCTGACGGCGGACCGGGCGACCGGCGCCCGGCTGGCACGCGACCTCGAGGCCGGCACGGTCTGGGTGAACGCCCTCGGCGAATCGGTGCCCGAGCTCCCCTTCGGCGGGGTCAAGCAGAGCGGGATCGGCGTGGAGAAGTCGCGCTGGGCCTTCGAGGAGTACCTCCAGCGCAAGGCCGTCTACTTCGGGTTCCCGAAGGGCTGATCCCCCTGGGGGAGATGCCACCTTTTGCGTCCGATCGGCCACTTCGTTTCGAGGACCCCCGTGTCCGCGGGGGGAGCGAGGAGGAGATCCGATGAAGTTGCTGGTGAGCGTCGAGAGCGTGGAGGAGGCCCGGGTCGCCGTGGAGGCGGGCTGCGCGGTCCTGGACATCAAGAACCCAAAGGAGGGATCCCTGGGCGCGAACTTCCCCTGGGTGCTCCACGAGATCGCCGAGACCTTCCCGAACCTCAAGTGCGAGACGAGCGCCACCGTCGGGGACCTGCCCCACAAGCCCGGCACCGGGGCCCTGGCGGCGTTCGCCGTCGCCAGCCTCGGGCTCGACTACGTCAAGGCGGGGCTGCACGGCTCGTCGACCTACGCGCAAGCCGTCGAGATGATGACCGCCATCCGGCGGGCCGTGCGGCTCGCCAACCCTCAGGCGCGCGCCGTGGCCGCGGGCTTCGCGGACTGGCGCCGCTTCGACGGCCTCTCCTGCGCCGACCTGGTGCGCGCCGCCGCCGCCGCCGAGGTGGACGTGTGCCTGATCGACACGGCCATCAAGGACGGCTCGACCCTCTTCGACTGCCTGGCCGTGGACGAGCTGGCGGAGTTCATCGGTCGCTGCCGGGAGGCCGGCATCTTGTGCGCCCTGGCCGGCTCGATCCGCGAGGAGCACCTCGACGAGCTGGCGCAGCTCGGTCCGGACCTGATCGGCGTGCGCGGCGCGATCTGCAGCGACCCGCGCGACCGCCGCTCGACGGTGGACCCGGAGCGCACGCTGGCCTTCATCCGGGCCACGGAGGAGGCGGTCCGGCGCGCCAGGCGGGCCGCCGCCTAGATCCGGGCGGCCAGCAGGCGCCGGAGCGGCGTGCGGTTCACGACGGCGGCGCAGGCCAGGTCGAGGACCCGGCGGTAGCGGCCGGTGCGGAACGCGGGTTCGAGGGTTTCCGCCACGAAGTGGTCGTCGAGTCCGACGAAGCGGACGCGCCGCACGTGCCGACCCTCGAGCGGGGGGAAGACAGCGTAGTGGGACAGGGCGCCCAGCACCTCGAGCCGCACCATCGTGCCGATGCACTTCTGGCAGCGGCCGCAGTTGGGCGCGCCCGCCCCGCCCCGCCGGCAGACCCGCAGGTGGGTGTGGGTCGCCTCCCAGTCCGCCAGCACGCGCAGCTTGTCCAGGCGGGTGAGGCCGCCGCCGTGGTAGACGACCTCGAGCGTCTCGGTCGCGAGGAGGTAGTCGAGGCCGGGGTGCGAGGCCCAGGGCTCGAGGTTGTCGTAGACGTGGGAGGCGGGCGACAAGAAGCGGGCGAGCCCGGCCCCGAGCGCCAGGGCGGCGGCCATCGGCATGGTCCCGACGCGGAAGCCCTTGCGCAGGCGCCGCGAGAAGTCCTTGGCGTTCGTGCGGATGGGCACCAGCTCGACGCCGTGACGCGCCAGGAGCTCCGCGTACGCGCGGGCCAGCTCGTCGAAGCGGCCGGCTTCGCCCGCGTCGATGTCGATCCCCTGCACGAAGAGCGCGCGGCCGACCCGGAGCTCCGGCACCGGCTCGTTCTTCGCCAGGTGGCACCAGAGCGTGTAGAACGAGTCGACGCCGCCGGAGAAGGCCGCGGCCACGGAGCCGCCGCCGGCCGGCCGGCTCAGCTCGGCGGCCTCCACCCGCGCCACGCGGAACGTGCCGGGCAGCCAGGCGTGGACGGCCTCCTGCCATTCGCGCAGCCCGAGGAGGAGGCGCGGCGAGAGCGGGCCGCGCACGTCGAGATCCTCGCCGAGCGCCATCGCCAGCGGGCACAGGAGGGCGGCGAAGGCGTCGGCGCGCGCGACGAGCAGATCGCCGAAGCGCGCGGGCACCTCGAACCACACGGCGTCGGGCAGGTCGCGGCGGCCGACGTCGACGCGCGCGGACACGGCCAGCACGCCCCCGCGCTCCTCGATCTGCGGAGCGTGAACGATCATCGCGATGCCTCGCGGCTGGCGGGGCGCGGGCGATCCCCCATGCTCCGCAGGATACACGGCCGCCGCCCCGCAGCGCGTCCCGTCCGGGGAGGCCGCGCGTGACCGGACTCCGCCCCCGCTCGCGCCAGGACGTGCAGCGCTACCAGCGCGAGCAGCTCCGGCGCCTCCTCGAGCAGGTCTGGGAGCGCTCCCGCTTCTACCGCGACTACTACGCCGCCCACGGGATCCGCGCCCGCGATCTGGCGGAGGTGGGCATCGACGATCTTCCCCTGCTCGCGAAGGGGACCCTCATGGACGCCTTCGACGAGGCGGTCACGGACCCCAGGCTCCGCAGGGCCGACCTCGAGCGCTGGCTCCAGGAGGACCGCGATCCCCGCCACGACCTGCATCCCGGAACCATGATCGTCCACACCACGGGCTCGACCGGGCGGATCGGGATCTTCGTGTACGACCGCCGCGCGCTCGCGGTCCTGAACGGAACCGTGGCCGCCCATCTCGCCGGGCCGGACCTGGATGCGGCCGGCCGCACCCGCGTGGCCTTCCATCTCCAGCGTCACGGCCACTTCATCGGCGTGAAGACCGCCCTGCGGATGCCCCCGGCGGCGTACGACGTGCTGCTCCTCTCGGTCCTCGAGGACTCCTTCGAGCGGGTGGTGGAGCAGCTCAACGCCTTCCAGCCCCATCGGCTGACGGGCCTTGCGAGCAGCGTCTCGGTCCTGGCGGAGGCGGCGCTGACGGGTGCGCTGCGCATCCGACCGCGCCGGGTGCTGGTGACCTCCGACCTGCTCAGCGACGCCATGGCCGCCCGCATCCGGGAGGCGTTCGGGGCGAGCGTCTTCAACCTGTACGCCGCCAGCGAGTCGCCCTACATCGCCCTCGGCCCCGCCGGCGGAGACGCGGACGAGATGACGGTCTTCGACGAGCTCAACCTGGTCGAGATCCTCACGGACGACGGCCGCCCCGCCGCGCCCGGCGCCAGCGGGCGCGTGGTGCTCACCAACCTCTACAACTACGCGCTGCCCCTCATCCGCTACGAGCTGGGCGACTACGCGCAGAGGGGAACCGGGCGGGCGGACTCGCCCTTCTCGACGATCCGGAAGCTCGAGGGGCGGGTGAACGACGCCCTGCCGGTGGTCCTGGCCGATGGCTCGGCCGATGCGATCCACCCGGTGACGCTGGCCGAGTTCTACGTGGCGGGCCTCGAGCGCGTGCAGTTCGTGTCCGAGCGCCCCGACCGCGTCCGCGTCGACTACCTCGCCTCCCACGACCTCGACGCGTCCGTGCGCCGGGAGTTCGCCCGCACGCTGGAGCTGAAGGGGGCGGGGCGCACGGCCTTCGAGGTGCGGCGCGTCCCTCGTCTGCGAACCGACGCGGCCGCCGGGAAGCAGCCGCTCGTGGTGCTCGAGGGGAGCGACGCGGCCGCCGCCTGGGCCGCCTGGGGGCGGGGCACCCGGGTCGCGCCGCGGCGCCTGGCCCCCACCCACGCGTACGAGCCCTTCGAGAGGTCGGAGATCGAGCAGTCGATCGTGGCGCGCTTCGAGGCCCGGGTGCGGCGCGCGCCCGGGAGCCTCGCCATCGCGCAGCGGGACCGGACGCTCACGTACGCGGAGCTGAACCGAGCAGCCAACCGCGTGGCCCACGCCGCGCGCGCCCGCCTCGGCCCCGGCGGGGAGCCGATCGCCCTCTTGTTCGGACAGGGCCCCGACGTGATCGTCGGCCTGCTCGGCGCCCTCAAGGCCGGGCGCCCGTACGTGCCCCTCGATCCCGACTTCCCGCCGGCGCGCAACCGCTTCATGCTGGCCGACTCTGGCGCGTGCGGGATCCTCACGGACGGAGCGCACGCGGCGCAGGCCGAGGGGCTTGCGGGCGAGACCGTCGCCGTCATCGACGTGGACGCGCTCCACGGGGCCGACGGCGCGAATCCCCCGTGCGCCACGACGGCCGACTCGATCGCCTACGTGCTCTACACCTCGGGATCCACCGGCACCCCCAAGGGCGTCTTCCAGAACCACCGCAACGTCCTCCACAACATGCGGAAGTACACGAACGGCTCTCACATCGCCGCGGACGACCGGCTGTCGCTGCTCTTCTCGTGCAGCTACAGCGCCGCGGTCACCAACGTGTTCGGCGCGCTCCTGAACGGCGCGGCCCTCTTCCCCTACGACATCCGGCGCGACGGACTGGTCGAGCTGGGCGGCTGGCTGCGGGACTCGGGCATCACGGTCTACCACTCCGTGGCCGCGGTCTTCCGGCACTTCGTCGAGACCCTGGGCAGCGACGCGCGGTTTTCCGACGTCCGCCTGGTCGAGCTGACCGGCGAGCCCGTGACCGCGGGCGACGTCGAGCGCTACCGGCGCCACTACTCCCGCGACTGCCTCCTGCACAACCGGATGGCCGCCACCGAGATGAGCCTGAT
>Ga0214473_10007513_pt1 | contig 12921 bp, 23 predicted proteins | sample RVTome_7_FD_203509 | JGI IMG/M metagenome (GOLD analysis project Ga0214473, IMG submission 203509) | Soil microbial communities from uranium-contaminated site in the Upper Colorado River Basin, Wyoming, United States - RVT98D197 | ecosystem: Environmental > Terrestrial > Soil > Contaminated >...
GCAAAATGCTAAATATTTACACGGTAAATCTCGCAACAGGGGAGGTAGACAGGCGTACCTCCCAGGCTGACTGCCGAGGGGTAGGCGAAAACGAGATTGTAACCCCTTGGGAGCTTACAATAGAGGAGATTCGTTCCTATTGCAATGCACAATGGGCGGCACCCGTTGGAGGTGACTACGATTATCTCCACTATACTAAGGCTAGAGATTAGAAAAAGGAGGAGGGCGAAATGGCTAGATTCGAAATGCCGTTTACCCGCCAGGAAATTAAAAAAGCTATGGAGGAGACAAGAATGCCAAAAATTGTAATCAGGTCAAAGGATACCAGAAAAGCAATCAAAATCTCAGCGGAGACGCATGGCCGGCTGCTGAACCTGCGGTGCGCTCAGTGGCCAACGATAAACACCGTCGTTGCTGAGCTAATTGACCGGATGGCACCGAGTAAATCAATGCGGGGTAGCTAGATGCAGGAACTAATCGTGTTTGAGGTAACAATCCTAATGTCAGCAGCGATGCTAGCGTATCTGCTGATGGGGAGGGAATGAAATGGCACATTACATGATAGCCTGGAGGTTACGCGGGAAAACGCTCATCGAAGCCGAGAATGTGACCGAGGCATTAGACAAAGTGGCTGATGCTAGCCCCTTGGAGCTGGCAGAGAGCAGCGATAATCTGGAGGCACACATCATAACCCCTACCGGCAAAGAAGGCGCCAGTTTTGTGAGGTGCTTGGAAAGGAGGACCAAATAAATGCCATGCCCTGAATGTGGAAATGAGACGTGGAGGGGGTATCGGTGGGTAGGTGGACATGGGCATATCCTAATGGACTCGTGTACCAACCTGCGCTGTGGCTGGTGCCACTGGCTAGACAGAGAACGGGATAAAGAAGCTGTGAAAATCCAACTACAAACTACGAAAGGAGGTGTAGTATGAAAAGCGAGATAACTGAGGTTAATTCCTCAACTAAAGTTCTGCGCTACAGGGTGAACGTCTCCATCTCCACTACGGGACAGAAAACATGGGATTGCACTGTGGACGCTGAGGGTATGGAGATGGCATATGTACTAGCCCAATCAGATGAGTTAGTTCGGGAACTTGAGAAGCGCTATCCAGCGCAGATAGGGGAGAAATAATGCCGATTAAGGGACTAACAGAAAAAAGGAGACTTCCACGCCTCGGTAAAATCCACCTCGGTATCAAAGTGGCAAATGCTGAGGGTAAGGAATACCCTCAGAAGGTGGACTATTTCGTCTGTCCCCTCGAGGTGCAACAGATTCATGGAAATAAGCCCAAGGCTTTGAGAATCCTCATCCCTGTAGAGGATGAGGAGAAGTGGGCATCACAATATTACCGGTGTTACTCTAAAACCAGGGGGCTTATCTGCAAGGGCGACGGCGCAACCTGTATACGCCTGGTCAATTCGCAGACCGGCGAGATAGCCTGGAAGGAGGATATTGCAGGCGGCATGGGCGTCATGAAGGAGGCACCATGCCTGGGACGGGAGTGTGCTGACTATAAAGTGAAGTGCAGGGAAATTATGAACCTGCAATTTCTCTTACCCGATGTCCCCGGCCTGGGCGTCTGGCAGATCGATACCAGTTCAATCAATTCGATTCTCAACATCAATAACGAGGCGGCGTTTATCAAGGCCGCTTATGGCCGCATATCGGGACTACCCCTCACTCTCACACTGGAACCCCACCAGGGCAGGACACCAGATCGTAAAATGGTAACAGTCTATGTCCTCCATCTCCGGACACAATTACTCATGTCCGAAATGATGGCGTTAGCGGCTAAAACTACTGAGCAAGTCATCCTCGAATTGCCCGCTGGGGATGATGAGATACCTGAGTTACTCATCCCTGAGAATCAGCAGGGCTATAATGCCCCTGCAATCGCACAGGAAGGCCAAGAGCGAATTTTAATAGAAGCGCCAGGGATTGTACCTTCTGTTACCACAACAACGCCTGGTGCCACTGCTGTACCACCAGGCTTCACCCCTGTACCTGCGGAGCAAGCACGAAAACTGCTGCTGACGAATGAGGAGTCGGAGCAGTCGGAGCAGTCGGAGCTTAAAACACTCATGGTGAGCAATGCCAATGCCCTCCGTGCAAGGGGGCTGAACACGCAGAAGAAGGTTGTGGATTTTCTCAGCGCCTTTGGCTTCAAGACTCTTGTTTTCGATAAACTAACCCTGGCCGAGCAGCGAGAGTTGGCCAAACGACTTGTGGTGAGCAAGGCCGAACCATTGCAGCCACCGGCCCGAACTCCTGAGGATATAGAGGAATAATGAGGGTGCAGGGTGGAGGTCTATGCGGTGTTCAAACGTGCTTGGCAGACGTGCCGAAGTGCAACCAGCGGGCTTCCACCCTGCACCTGATCTGGACAGAAAAGAAAGGAGGATTACGATGGGCAACGAAATAATCAAGATAACACCCTATCCGTTTTGTCCTATTGGCTGCAATACCGAGGCACCTCAAAATGATGGGCTTGAGTGGCGACAGGATGTTACAAGATCCATCGGTGTCCCAGAGGTTTTCGGGAAATCATGGGACACACTCAGCACGGCAGTGTGGCAACATGAAAAAGCGCTTCAGCGCAAAATCGAGCAGTTAGAAACGGACAGGGCAAAGGAAGCCAAGAGACACAAAAAAGCAGAGTCTCTACAACGCCGACAGTTAAACGCTGCCGACAGGAAGATTGGCAGAATGGCAACGGAGATTGCCTATCTGCGGGCAGAACTTGCTAATGCTAACAAGAGACAACATGGATGAGATTGAGGCACAACGTAGGGGCGAGGAGATCGTCTGCATGACACCGGAGGAACGTAATGCGCTGTGGGAACAGGCGTGGCAACGGTATTTTCGGAGATTGAGAAGAAGCTATCGGCGAAAGGGGCGGCGAAATAGAAAGGATACTGAGATGAAAGTAACAATAACTAGGCTCGATGGCGCCATGCAAAAGGGGGAGAGATGACTGAGCAAGAACTGTTGGAGCAAATCGTTGGAATAGTCGGGTGGAATAGTCCCCACACCACAATGGCTAAAACCATTCTTGCCCTTATCAAACAGGCTGGCTACGTGAAGTTGGCTGATGAACAAATTACGGGCTACCCAGACAACCTCAAACGGGTTGATTGGGGACAGATTACCATGGGAGAAATTGAACAAATTATGTTCAATGGTGATTGGCGAAGGGTGGAACTATGAAAACGCCTCGCCAACTCCTTGACGAGCAAATGTCCGAAGACGACCTGCTCAAGAATGTAATAGAGATGGCTGCGCTATTCAAGTGGCGGTTCGGCTATCATGTGTTCGATTCAGGATCGAAAATTCAATGTCCCAGATGTGATTTTCTTGTCCCCGGCCGCTATGCCAGACGCCTCGGGGAGGGCTTCCCCGATCTGATACTTGGCAGGGTAAAAGAGGACTCGCATCGTGGTATTGCAGCCGAGCTCAAATCAATGACTGGCAAAGTTACAGAGGCACAGGAGGCCTGGTTGAGGTTCTTCAATCTCATGCACTTTGAAACCTACCTCCTGCGCCCACCGGATTGGTCTAGCGGTAGAATAGAGGAGATACTGAAATGAAAATCGTATATTTGGGGGAGGAACAGGGGTGAAAGTGGATTGGGAAGCCTTTAGGGTTGCAGAGCCTATTATCCGGAGAATGAGATCCCCAATGCGTATATGGATTACAAATAACAAGGTGGCATGGGAGGTCCCTTGCCCCATCTCACTCTTTCTCCTGTGGGGGTATTACACGCCGCCCGAGGGATGGCTTGTAACCGAGAGGAGACTGTGTAAGGGGTGGCGGCGTGAAATATCTGGTGTGATGCGTTTACGCTCTACTCCTCCTCCCGCACCCACCGCATGAACGGTATCCAGTAGAGCCTGCCTATCACGCTAGCTCCCACAATTACACCTGTAAGTTCACCCCACCAGGGATCGCCAGTCCAGACAAATAGTCCCTCGGCTATGCCGTAAAAGAGGTTGACAAATACGATGATTCCGTAAACCATTGAATCATCCATATTCCACTTCGTCCAGTGCCCCTGCCATGCCGAGAGCGCCCAGAGAACACCGAACAGCGCCGCAGTCCCTATCCCGCCCATGAGCCAGATCCAGAATTCCTGCCAGTGGGTTACGGACTCCTCGAATACTGTGCGGCCACCTAGCCAGTCGCTGTTGAATAGGACGTGAACCTTTATGTGTTCCAGCCTGGCTGTGTGGAAGTGAAAATACTCATGGGCTATCATGGAGAGGATTGCAAAGACGAAGATCAATAAGAGGAACGGGACCATCTTGGCAAGTGGTTTATTTATGGACATTTGGCTCTTGCCTCTAGCAATCCTCGTAGCCTTACCTCATCCCCTGCCTGTAGCTGATTCTCCACTAGATTACCACTGTAGAGTTTGCGGCAGGTGTGTATCATGCTATCTCGTGCCACGCAAAAACAAAGGGCATCACCCACCTCGATCATGTTCTCTCCAGGACAGATGATGCCCTTCATGCCTTACTTTACTCCGCCGCCCAGCTTTGCCATGCTGGACTCCAGCCCCAGCCCCTTCATAACGAAGGCATACCAGCCAGCAATGGACGCTGCCAGCAATCCCACATTCTCAAGATAGTCTGTAAGATTGTCTGCTACCGCCGCATCTACCACCGCTGCCCCCAGTACCAGCACCACTACCACCGCCGTAGTCTGGACTTTGGTCAGCTTGGGGAGCCAGCCTCGCAGATAAAAGATTATCAGCGAGAGCACTGGCCCCGCAACTCCAGCCGCCGCTAATTGTCCACCGTCCATAGTTTACCTCCTTAGATTTTTCCCAGAATTGCTTCGCAAAGTGCCTTGAGAATTGATACCGGCACCTTTACCACCATTGTGGCCACCTCTATGATTGATCCAAATAAGTCTTTCATTTGATACCTCCGTTCATTATTGATGTTCGCTGCTGTAGATTGCTGATCTGTTCCTCATGTTTACCCATGTCAACCCTGCAATTTTCCCTGATCTCATTCTGGCATTCGAGGATGGAGCTAACCTTTTGACTAAGTTTGCCATATCCGTAGGCAAAAAGCGCTATGTTGGTTCCCACTGATAACACGATTGCTATTGCAGCCCATTCCATGAGTGGCCTCCTTTCTACTAAGTAACAGGATAATCTACTTCTAGCCACCGGCACTTGATTGCCTTCTCTGCTGGCTGCCCCTTTTGGTGCACTACGGTTATCTCTTGTGGATAGCCTGGCAGCATCACAACCCAATGATAGTTGGTGCCACTGGTGGATTCATCATACGTCAGGTCGGCAAATTTTACCATTGTAGTCGAGGTACGAGCTGTTCTCAAGGCATTACGTATAGTGCTGCCTCTCAACCCTGTCTTGGAATCGGCCATGTAGGTGCACTCATGGACACGGCCAACTTCTGGCTTAAGTACTCCGTTTACCTGGAAGTGCTCAAGCGTTGGCACTGTGGTTGTATCAGTGGTATCAGAAGCTATGGTTATCTTAAAGGAAATTTTCTTGAAGGTGATAGGGGTTGTAAGATAGGTCTCTACTGTGCCAGAAGTAGTAATCGCTGAGATCATGCTTGTCCACGAAGTTTCAGTATCTTTAAGATAATCAACACTTATGGTTTCCGTGGCACTAAGATTGATTGCCCTGGTAACTACACTCTGAATCATCTTGTCTGCTTGGGGATAGCCCCCATCCCAGAAGCCAGTGATTACATAGCCGCTAGCAGAATGTGTATAACCCCCATATATTCTATAAGGACGTGGCCTTACAGATATTAACTTTACATAGTTCCCGTAACCTAAATAAATTCTTTCGCTGGTGGTGACAGCGATTCCTGTTGCCATACAAGTAGAAGCATTAGTGGACAATGAGGTTATAGGATGCCAAAACCACTGTCCACCTATAGTTATGCCACGATAAAGTGTATAATTTGACCCTTCGTTATACATAATTAGCAAAGAATCATTACAGATTGCCAAACCGCTACATTCCCTAGAACTAGCAGTGGCAAAAACCGCCTGAAAATCCTCATATTCTCTCCATGGCCCCAATGTATTGATCTCGTAAGCAGAAGTCATTTCTCCAAGCCGTGTCATTAGAGAGAAGTATAATCCTCCCAACCACTTAGTCGTATACTTAAAGTTTTGAATAATCGTTGGTGCAACCTGATTCCGTAAATCATCATAGATCGCATGAATCCCTCCATCAGAATCAAGGTAATAGAGGTTGTTAGTTTTCCCCACCAATAGTCGGTCATTGAGCAGCATCATGTTGGTGATATTGGTTGAGGTGTCACCAACATAGTTGACGCTACTCCACTGCACACCACCCACCCTGCCATCGGTGGTAAACTTCACCTCGTTAGGTGTCTTAAACTTCCAGAGCACATCCTGTGTCCCTGCCGGATTGGGGCATACCAGAAAGCCATTAGCATTGGTATCACTCAAGGTAGTGGCTGTCCATGTATCGCCATCAGTGGAATAGCTATAGGCTGTAGAAGCACCCCTGGCTGCATAGATCACACCGTTGTAGTCAATGAATTGTAATACCCCTGATGGGTTAGTGGTTGATTCAGAAAGTCTTGTTACCATTGAACTACTATTGTTATGGTAAAATACTTTAGTGGCTGTTGCTACAAGCATTTGCCCTGAAGCTGCTGCCAAAACATCACTTCTGTATATCGTAACAGGTGCTTCAGTAAGCGACATACCACTTTTGCCCACTCTGCATTGTGTACCTAGAGGCTGCGTAGTAACTGAGGTATAAGCGGAGACCCTGCCTCTTACCCAGTAGCCCGAGACGCTATTTACACTGGTGGTTGCCCAATCGGTGGGAAGAGTAAAGTTATTTACTTTCCACCCTGCACCTCCCTTAAAATTGCTTATTTCATCGTCAGTTACCGTTAGGGCTGCCCATGAAGACCCATTGTAGTATTCCCATGTGATTGTCCATGTGCCTGCCCCGTTTTGCCCAACTTTAAGAGCTGTGCTAGTGAATGTTTCACTAGCACCAAAATAGTAAGCGTCATTCACTGCTGGCGTTGCTGGTAATAAAGTCATATCGTTAGTGGTGGCGTTGGCCGCTGCTGTGGTTTGTGTGGTGAAGGCACCGCCATCATCAGCAACAGCTAAACAAAACCGCTCAACAAAAATGTCCCCTAAACCCACACCAGGACGCACACAGCCAGGTTCAGATGTTTCCACATCTGAACCTATAGCATATCTGTTATGGTCTTTCCATATGCCTTGCCCATGCCCACCCGACCAGTCGTTTTGGATAAACCTCAATGCTATCATAGAGTTGGGGTCAAAATTTGTATCCTGGGGGGTCACAAGTTCCTCTGACACAGCATACATTGGGATACCGTCAGTATCACGCATCAGATTGAGGCGATATGTGTCGCTGCCAATCACCAGCTCATGGTCGTGGTCGTATCTTGCCATGTTAATTCACAATCCATACCCGGTGGTTAGAAAATGTTACTACTACATAAAGATGGGAGACCCAGCCTTCAAGAGGCGATTGGGAGTTAATCCCTATGCCAGCCTGCAAATCAGGGAGATCGGCCATAACCCAGGTGCCACCACCAGGACGAGCAAGCGACTCATTATAATTAACAGCGCCACCATGATATAAATCTATCTCAGTCCCATAGGTGTTTGAGGAATCAAGCCAAAGACGGGGCTTACAATAGACTGGGGTATTGGGTGGGGGGGGAGCGGTAATTTTCCACCCGCGCCAGTATACCCTTACCTCGGTAATCAGCCCACTCTCAGAGCCAGGGGCGGTTAGATTATAAAGGTCATAGACGTATCCCGTTGCATTAGAGCCAACAGCATCATCATCATCCGCAACCACCTCGTCTACTAGCTGCCAGTGGATACTGCCGCCAATAGTTATATTCATACCTGCTGCTTGCCCAACCCCATTCGGCCTAAGTGTTATAGTGGCCACTTCTTAGCTTCTCCTCATTAGCTTGAAACTGACTGTCACTGAGGTTATCGTAGCTACGCTATCCACATTGAATAATAGAATGTCACCTGCGCCTATAGTCGTTATCCAACCCACAAGCGTAGTATCCACAGATGTTTGCGCCGTTGATAATGTGGGTGGTGCCGAAGCAGTGATAGAATCTGCATTGGTGGGTGGATAGTTGGCGAAGGTGTCCTTCCAGACATCTATTACACAGCTACCTGATGCATTGGCAAATAGACTTACTTCTTTAATATCACAGTTAAAATCTATCTGAAGACCCGGGTATTTTACCCCTGTGGTTATTACCGCACCACCACCATCTATGACATAGGCTTTGGTGATGATATTGTTTGGCATCTCCACGTTGTTCAGGGCGTGTTTGAAGATGGTCTCGGATTTAACCTGTGGCATCTGAGCGTAGAGTCTAAACCAGTAATCTAGTTTAGTATCAGAAGGGGGTTGCCTTTCTATCGTGCCTTGCCCGGGAACACCTAATCGGAGTAAGGTGGTAGGTTGCCTTGGTTGCGGCATAGGGGCAATCCTGGTTAGTCTCCCCGGTATTGGCCTTAACGGTTTTCTGTTGCTCATATTCCATAATCTATAGACTTCGCTGGTGCTACCATCGCAAACTTGCGCTTCCTCTCGGTAAGTTCATCTTTCCAGAAGGATAGCGCCTGGGCGTAGAGCTTTGTGTCACCCGCGGAGCCGGTAGGCATTATCTTTGTTTGGTAGAGATAAACTATGGCCTCGGCTATTAGAATGTCCGTCTGAGGTGAGTTTAGTGCTATGGTCGCAGCCCAATCGGTAGATGAAACACCGGCCAGCAGGAAGTCTAGATAACCCATGCCGATGATTCTCAGACGATAATCTGTGGCCCCATGATGGGAATAGAAGTACCCATCGCTGCCTATGTCGCCCTGTATCTGTTGCCAGGGTTCATACCATGCTGGCTCATTTGAATTTATGTTGGAGGATTCAGCAGTCATATATACCCCATGTGGGCGATTGCGGGCTAGTGTCAGGTCTCCTATATACACTCGGTCAATGTTGGGGCCAACAACCCGCATGTTGTCGGCATAGGTAACTCCCGCCGCCACATCATGCAATATCATAAAGCTAACCTCGCTGGCATTTTCGCTGACGGTGCCCGATACGGTCAGCTCCTCAAAGCCATCATCACCTGAATGATAGTCGGAATTATATGTGTTCACCCCATCGTAAATCCTTAGCCTCGCACAGGAAGCCGTATCACACCATGCGTCTCCCTTGAAGGTAACATACTTGCCCACAAGGGATGAGAGATTAGCATTGTTGCTTATACCTTGGAGGATATTACCGGCGGCAGTGGAGAGCTTGCATGAGCTAGTCCCTCTGGTGACATAAAGCATATTCGTGTTCTGCGCCGCGGTAACGGAGGTGCGTGTCCATGTGTCCGGAACGGTACTTACAGTCCATGTCTCGAAGTCCCCACTGCCGCCATATAGCCAGTTGCCCCAGGTACGTGTCTCATCCCTGATTTCCTTGAAGATATGTGGGTATGCCTTGCGAGCAGCATAAATCAGGGCACTGCGCTTAGAGGGCTCAATGGCCGAGGCAGAGAATAGTCGGTGAATCTCATAGGTTACTGCCGATAGTATCTGCCCCCCATGCGCTAGCGTAGTCAGGGTACTCCCACTAAGGCTCTGACAATATCGCTCATTGCCAACGTAGGTGCCTGATGTGATACGGGTATACATCTCTCGCTCGGTATGTATCCAATCAGTTGCCTTGGCACTTAAAGCGGTATCAACAATAGTTGTGCCACCAGCAGCACCACTAGATGTGGCCGAGCTTGACCATAAATCTCCCATTTGTCGGGACATTTCTATCATACAGTTGGCGAGAGTTGTTGCCATAGACTACCTCTTTTGGGCCTTGGGCACAGCCTTGCCGACCATCATCATGTCTTTGTTTTTCATCATCATGCCCCCGGGCATCTTGTGCATTCCCTTGGGAGGCATCCCCTTTGGTGGCATCTTCTTCGGCATTCCCTTTTGCATTGTAGCCATCTCCTTTAGCTGCTGCTCACTCATGCCTGTTCGGGTTTTTTGACCTGCCCGTTTTCTTCCAAGTTCTGCGCCCATGAAGCGCTGCTGTTTCCCCGACACACTGGGACTCATACCATCGTTCCTTTCAAGGTTTTGGTTGCTATCCCTCCACCCTCCCCGTGCTTCACCACCTGGCGCTTTGTCTCTACGCCCTTGTTATCCTTCTCGGTCATGGTAATGTCCCGCACATTACCGTTAGGCCAGTAAGTCCAGAGAACCTCAGAGCTTGATTCCATGGTGCCATCTAGTTTCCTTGTTTCCCTGACCTCTCTTAACTGCCCACGCTTATCACCAGCAGAGATAGTTGTCTTGGTCTCTCGCCTGTCCTCGGTAAGAGCTGTAATAATCTGGGCTTTGGTCATCAGGTTGAGTTCAGCTTCAGTTTTGTTAGATAAGTCCATTAGACGCCTCCTCGGACAAGCACACCATAGAAAATAGCGCCCTCGGTCTTTATATAATCCTCTAGATGCCCCGAACCTGTATAAAACGCTGAGGTTGTAAGGTCTGTAGTTGAGGATGACCACACCAGAACAGTTCCATAACCAGGAAAAGCTGTTGAATTCGGCCCTGCTGTTGTTTGAATTGACAGCAATTCAAAGCTATTCGGCACTCTCCAATCTGAGTATCCCCCCACACTTGCGGCAATAGCGGCATTGGCAAAGCTCCAAATGCCGTTGACAGAAAGGTTTATAGTCCTTGCTCCTGCGGCTGCCTCTGCTATACAGGTTTGATTGCCTGTCGCTAGTCCTATGGCCAATGCGCCACCACCTATATCGGCAACACTCGTACACCTGAAGCCAGGTAGGTTGTTTACCGCATTAGCGAATCCAGTGAATGAATAACTGTACCCAGGCCAATATCGCAATACCTCGCCAGCACCGCCTAGAATATAAACCGTAGCTGAACCTTTCCCGCCTGCAACCATCTGCAAATCAGCCGCAGCAGGATGAACAGTTGCTGTAAGAGCTGTCCAAGTGAGTTTGCCATCTGAGGCTATGCCTAGTTTGGCTGGTGAATTAGTGGGATAGCGCAGCCATGTAAGGTTGGTGTTGAGATCTCGCACAGTATTGTTGCTCTGGAGAGCTTGCTTTGCTATGGTGATGTAAGCGCCCGCCGCCTCTGTAACTGGTGCTACGGTAGTCACAATCTCGGTGGCTACATTGCCTGTAGTTACGGTGTATTCGGTCTCATTCAGGCTGCTGCCCCGAATCCTGATAACATCCCCAGTTTTGACCACATTCAGGCCAGCCGGCGCCAGGATTTTGCCAGTGGCATTGTCAAAACTAATATCGTTTCTAACTAGCGTAGGAACATAGACTGCTGTGGTGCCTGATTGTGAGCCTGCGGTTTTTATGTCATAGCTAGCGGTAGGCTTCGCTATACCTGCTAGTATGTCCGCATCGTCCCGTGCGGTGTAGACTGTAGTTTGTCCTGTCTGGAGCATATTAGCAGTGCCATTTACTATACCGTTCACGGTAGAATCTTGATTGCCGTTTATGATAACACGTAGTGTCATGTTGTCTCCTTATGGCAACACACGGAAGGCATAGGTTAATCCGTATGTCCTATTCTCCGTGTTCGGCCAGGCACAGTCTATATCATCATCCTCCATAAAGTCGTAGCCTTCGCCAAAAGAGGTAAACAAATCGGTGATAGATAGCGAGGCTGTATTCTTGGTCAAGAGCAGGGTGTCATAAGCAGCCCCTCTCCCTGCATCCACCGTTGCGGTAAAGGACTCCGAAGTGGTGCCCGCAGTATTGATTTTAAGGGCAATGCTTATCAGATTGTACGGTGTCTTGGGCGAAAGGGCTGTGGCTAGTGCCGCCGAGGTTGCTGTGTGGTATTGGTAGACTGGCGCTTCCAAATCATCTCTAGTGGGCACTAGAGGTACTGGAACCTCATTCAGCTTCACATCGGCTACCCATACTTGGTCAAATGTCCCTGATGCTTCCCACCCATACTCTAGCGAAATACGATAGATAGTCCACTTCGAGAACAGATTGTCAGTCCTGAACTGGTTCCATGTATATTGTGTCCCTGCTGTCAAATTTGTCCCTGTAGTGTTCTCTCCGTAGAAGAACATCTGTGTCACTGTCTGGTCAAACTGGTGGGCATTCCACCCTGTTGCCTTTGCCAAGCCTGAGATACCACCAAGCTGTGAAACCTCTGCCCTGTTATCGAAGTTCTCAGGGTCATGTACCCAGACTACTATGTTGACACCCATTGTCTGAGTCGAGGTCATGTAGTAAGACCACTCGGCCTCTTCAAAAAGGGGTACAGGCATCTCGTTGACCGGAATAAATATGGCGGCGTAGTTGCTTCCTGTCTGCACGCCGCCATATAGCAGGGCATCCCATCCCCCACCTTTTTGCGGGTAGGGAGATATTTGACTTTTCGCCCAGTATGCCTGGGATACCCCTGTGGAGCGAAGGACAGGGTGCCCAAATAACCAGCTAGCCTGATGGACATTTTTGAGAGTTTGTCTACTCACGGCCATTGGTCTTACCTCCTATATTTGCTTTTGGTCTTCCGTTTTCTTTTTGGCTCCCCTGGGTTTCCGGGCTACCGGTTGTTCTTTAGCCATGTTCGCCAATATAAGCCTCTGAAGCCTCTGGTCTTCTTCTTTCTCTTTGCGCTGCCGTTCATTCTGGATAGATGCCCATTCTCTGTTATGCCGCTTCCTCATGTGCTCCTGCCGCTCAAACTCGTTAGGGATATTGGCTTTAGTGCAGAGCCTAAAACCCATAGTGTTGTAATGTTTCCTGTCAGGATCATCAGCGTGAAGTAGACACTTTAGCCCTACCCTGGTTATCTTGCCCGTTGGCTTCTTCACTGTAAAACG
>Ga0214473_10007514_pt1 | contig 12919 bp, 4 predicted proteins | sample RVTome_7_FD_203509 | JGI IMG/M metagenome (GOLD analysis project Ga0214473, IMG submission 203509) | Soil microbial communities from uranium-contaminated site in the Upper Colorado River Basin, Wyoming, United States - RVT98D197 | ecosystem: Environmental > Terrestrial > Soil > Contaminated >...
CATGCCTCGATCCCGACAAGGTGCACCCCCGCCCCGTTGACGGGACCCGGCCTGGGCCGGTGTCCGAGTCCGAAACCCGCCTCGACCCGCGAGCGTACGTTTGACAGGGGGAAGGGTGCGCCTTGGCCCGGATTGCAGCCGCTTTACAGCGATCAATCGCACCAGAAAGTGGCATCTCCGGCTCGATCTCTTGGGTGGACTCTTCTGCTGATGTGCCCGAAGCCTAGCGCCATTCTGAACGCCGCGTCAAACGTCCGCCGCCTCCGTTGAGTGGCTCTCATCTCTGTTTCAGATGAGGCTCGAGAAACCGATCGCCGACGTGCTCCAGAGCCTTCTCGGGCGCCGGGTGGATGATTGGGGTCCTGGGGTTCGAAGATGGTTGCAGCCGCCCCTACAGGATTCGAACGAGCTCTTGACAAATCAGCAGCATAACGGTATCTAAGGGTTACTTTTCCAGGTACGTGCGACATGGGCTTATCCGGGAGGGCGCATAAGCTGAGTTTCGACCGGATCGCACGCTCGCTCACGCCAAACCGACTCCTGAATCCTCGACAGTGAAGCGACGCCTCCCATCTGTCGTGATCGTCCTGGCGTCCCTCATCGGGTTGGCGCGGGCCGAGACGGTCTTCGGCCCCGAGACATTCAAGCCGAAAAGAGGCTCAAGACTTCAGGTCTTCACCAGGACATTTTCGGTAGCCAATCCGAATCTCGAATACACCCTCAGGCTTTACAACGGGGGCATCCAAGGTGAGCTCCGCAGGGTTTCGGCAGCAGGTGTGGTCGTCAACGACACGCTGGTGGTCCAGCCCTCGGAGGTGAGTCAGGCAGTAGCATTCCTGGAACGGAGAGTTACGCTTGCCGCCTCCAACCTGCTCGTGCTCCAGGTCGCGGGACCCTCGGGAAGCGGAATCACCGTGAGAATTGACTCAGCGCAGACTGAGCCGCCGACTATCGCAGCTGCGATTTCTCCGCCGCCCAACCTCAACGGCTGGAACAACACGGACGTGACCGTCTCCTTCACCTGCGGACCGACGCCGGACGTGACCTGTCCGCCTCCAGTGGTCCTCACGCAGGAGGGTGCGAACCAGCAGGTCACGGGTACGGCCACGGGAACGGACGGCAGGACTGCAACCGTGACCGTGCTCGTGAACATCGACAAGACACCACCGGTGGTCACCGGAACGCTTAATCCGTCGCCCAACCTCAGTGGCTGGAACAGCACCGATGTAACGGTGATTTTCGCGGCCACTGACGGATTATCCGGGGTAGACCCAGCAACAGTGACACCGGCGGCGACCATTTCCCTGGAAGTGGCCAGCGAAGAAGTTCAAGGGTTCGCTGTGGACTTGGCCGGGAACACGGGGCAAGGAAGTGTGATTGTCAACCTGGACAGGACTCCTCCCAGTATCGTCGCCGCTGCCGCGCCGCCCCCAAATGCTAATGGCTGGAACAACACGGACGTGACCGTTACTTTCATGGTGCACGATGTGCTCTCGGGAGTCGAGAGCGCGCCGGATCCCGTGGTGCTTGGCTCGGACGGGGCGGCTCACGTGGCCAGTGCGACGGTGACGGACCAGGCGGGCAATTCGGCAGCGGCATCGCAGGTCGTGAACATCGACAAGTCTGCACCAACACTGACAATTGTCTCGCCCTCCGGAGGTTCCGTGATCGGCGATGACAGACCCGAAATCATCGTGGATTTCTCAGATGCGACGTCGGGCGTGGACGTCTCGAGCCTGCGGATCACGATTGACGGTGTGCGCCTGCTGGAGTGCCAAACCCTGGCCGGTCGAGCCACATGCGAGCCGCCGCCTCTGGAGCCGGGAGTCCGGAGCGTGGGAGCGATCGTGAAGGATCTCGCGGGCAACACCGGCACTGCGGGCGCGAGCTTCGACCTTGTCCTCGTGGTGCCAATGGAGGTTGCAATAACGGCGCCGGCCGCCGGCCTGCTGACACGCAGCGACCACGTCGAGGTCGTCGGCTCGGTGACGCCCGCGGCAAGCCAGGTCACCGTGAACGGTGTCGGTGCTGTCGTCGAGGGTGCGACCTTCAGGGTCGAGCAGCTTCCCATCCGGGAAGGGGTGAACACCATCACCGCCATCGCGCGAGGTCAGAACTCAGGCCTGGGGTCCGCGTCGGTTTCCATCACGCGCGATACGACCGCGCCCAGGGTGGCGGTGGAGTCTCCCACACAGGGAGAGGTTGTCAATTCCTCCTCGGCTACGGTGGTGGGCATCGTGAACGATGTCGTGGTGGGGACCGTCAATGAAGAAAACTGCACCGTCACCGTCTCGGCTCGCAGCGGCTCTTTCCAGGCGGAAGTCAAGAACCGATCGTTTGTCGCTCGTGACGTCGCCCTGGTTCCCGGACCGAACCGCCTCGTGGTGACCGCGACGGACACGGCTGGGAACGTCAGCGCGCCATTCGAGGTCGTTCTGGAGAGAAAGGATGCTGTGGGACAGAGAATCCGCGTGTACTCGGGAGATGGACAGAGCGGCCCCATACGGTCGTCTCTCCCCGCGCCTCTCGTCGTGGCGCTGAGCGATTCGAGCGGTGCTCCGCTGCCGGGGCGGCAGGTTTCTTTCCGAGTCAGCCGGGGTGACGGCACCTTGATCGCGCCTACCGCCGAAGGCAGAGTCTTTACAGCCACGACGGATGGCCAGGGGCGCGCAGAGGTATCGTTCAGGCTGGGCTCGCGCGCAGGCTCCGGGAGCCACCGGGTTGCAGCGGCTGCCGCCGGGTTTGCGGGCGAAGTGGTTTTTTCGGCATCAGCCGTCGCGGACCAGCCAGTCGGCGTCAAGGCGCTGTCGGGGGAGATGCAGCGGGGGGTGCCGGGGCAGGCGTTACCACGCCCGTTCGTCGTCTTCGTTCACGACGCGGGGGGGAACCCCGTCGAAGGCGCGACGGTCCGCTTCGAGGTGATCCAGGGGGATGCTTCGATCTCCGGGCTCTCCAGCCTTGCCGCCGTGACGAATGGAGACGGCCTCGCGGAGGCGAGCGTCACGCTCGGACAGGAAGTCGGCATCAACAGCACGGCCGTGAGAGCCGCATTGGAGGGTCAACCCGATCGGGCGGCGCTCCTCACCGCCACAAGCCTTCTGCCGGGGCTGCCCGAGAATACCCGCGTCAGCGGTATCGTCCTCGATAACCTTGACGTTCCCATCCAAGGCGCAACCGTTCATATCGCCGGTACCACGCCCCTGGACGTGACGGATGCGCAGGGCCAGTTTCAACTCGCTGCAGCCCCCCTGGGGACAATCCACCTGGTGGTCGACGGCTCGACGAGCAACCGACCGGGAACCTGGCCCAAGCTGGAGTTTGAGCTCACGACCGTGAGCGGTCAGGACAATGACGTTGGCATGCCGATCTATCTACTCCCGATCGACACCGGCAGCGCCAAGACCGTTGGCGGGCCCTCGGACGTGACCCTGACGATGGCGAACGTTCCGGGATTCGCCGTAAGCGTCGCAGCGGGATCCGCCCACTGTCCGGGTGGCAGTTCCCAGTGCCAGGCCTCGATCACGCAGGTCCATAGCGACAAGGTTCCCATGCCGCCGCCCCGAGGAGTCGCTCCCCGCCTGGTTCTGACCGTACAGCCTCCGGGCATCCTCTTCGACCCACCCGCGCGGGTCACGTATCCGAATGTTGAGGGCCTGCCTCCTGGCCACGTTTCCGACTTTTTCTCCTTCGACCACGATCTCGGCCAGTTCGTCTCGGTTGGAACCGCGACCGTCAGCGAAGACGGCGCTGTGGTGACGACGGACGCGGGGGTGGGCATCGTCAAGGCCGGCTGGCATTTCCCCCAGCCGGATCCACCCGATGATTCGTGCCCGACTTTCTGTGACGACAAGAACAGCTGCACGATCGACACCGCAGTCGATTGCGGCTGCTTCTATGAAGCGCTGCCGGATGGCAGTGGGTGCAGGGACGATGGAAATCCGTGCACGAAAGATGTGTGCGTTGCAGCGTTCTGCACTCATCCGAAAGGAGAAATCGAAAGCGTTTCGATTTCGCTCGAGCGATCCGAAGTAGAACCACATCGCTTTACCCAGGTGACGGCAACGGTTTCACCAGTCTGCCCTGCCACGATCGATTTTGAAGCTAGACCCGTCGAGGGCTCCGGCGGGCACGTTCAGGCACACCACGTCACGCCTCGACCGACTGGTGGATTTAGTATGCCCAGCTGTGGAACGGAGAATGGATCTTGCGCTGTTGTCTACGGAGCATCCCCGATGGGTGGGACAGAAACATTGGTGGCGAAGGTAAGAGAGAAGCCGGAGCTGAGCGCGACGAAGGAGCTGATGGTTCTGATCAAGGACCTGGAGCAGCTGACTGCGAGCGATGAGTGGACGCGGATCGGCAATACCCTCGCCCATCCGGATGCCTGGTGGGGGACTCACGGAACAATCGTTTCGCTCATGGACATTGCTCGGGCCTTTCTCTCGGTTACCGGAAGGTTACTTGAGATTAACGACATCAGCTTGGAGAGGGGTGGGTTACTTGACGTTAACGGTAACCCCAAGAACTGGTCGCCCCCACACAACACACATAGAAATGGGAAGTACGCCGACATCGGCATTCTCTCGACGAAGGATGCCAACGGTAACCAGCTCGTCAGAATGAGGAGTGAGGATAAGCCCGAGTTCAGGGACATTTTTGAGGCCCGCTGTGGCCCTCTTGCCTTCATTAGGGAGGAGTCGGCAGGCAACGGGAGTAAGCACTTTCACATTCGCTGCGAATCATTATAGCGGGGTGAACATGAGCCGTCGAATTCATACTTTCGGTGTGGTGACTCTCGTCGCTGGAGCAGTACTCTCTTCTCCGGATGCGGCATCGCGGAACGTCCTCTCGAAACCTCAGCCACAGGTAGTTCTGGAGCCTGGCCTAGGCACCGTGCACTTCGACCCTACGACTGGAACGTTTCTGGTGGACATGACAACTCCAGCAGGAAGGTCGAAATTTACATATGAACCCCGTACTAATGTTGATGTGGTCGTGGAAGCCGCGGTTCTTTATGACAGGGAGACGAGTGTCTTTTCATATGAATATACCCTTCAGAACATGCGCACCAGTAAACAAGCTGTCAGTAAGTTCTCGGTTGAGTGCGATGTCGAGTCAGTAGATGTACATGTGCCGGCAGGATGGTGGAGAGTGCCGTCCTTTGGGCGGCCGATCGTCACCTGGGCGGACAAGGACAACACCCCCCGCGGATTTGCGCCGGGGGCTCGACTCAGTGGGTGTAGCCTTCGGTTGGCTCGGTCAAAGAAGATAAAGGCTTCGTCACCCAGTGGCTCGAAGAACGAAGACGCGAAGGCGCTTGGTGGCTCTCTCCCAGGTGTCGTACGGTGCACTGCCGCTGGAGAAGCACCGGTACCATCGATCCCGCACTTGGAGTCGATGGATGAGGAGGATTTGAGGCTTCCGACTCCTGGCGAAGATGTGGTGAGTGGCAGGACTGTCGGACCTGTAAGCATGCCAGCGATCTCCACGCCTCTGGAGAGAGTTCAGCAAATCAAGAAATACGTTGGGATCGGCGTCGAGGAAGGATGGATTTCTGATGGCGAAGTCGCGGGCCAGTATGCGGACATTCTCAGTGGCATGGAAGCCGCACTCTCCGAAACATCAGCCAGGGGCATTGTGAAGGACATCTCGAAACTGGCCGGGCGTGCTGAAAACGATTTCAAGGATGGCAAGATTACGTCCGAAGCCTACGCGCTCGTAAAGTACAACCTTCAAAACCTAATGCCCGGTAAATGAGAAGAAGGGCCATGTTGAACACCATGTGGCTTCGCAATCGGCTAGGAAGAGGTTGCACTTCACTGGTGTTCTGCCTTCTTGTGGGTATTGGCGCGGATTTCATTCCTGCGCAGGAAGAAGATGAAGCCGAGAAGTTCGAGGTCATTCCAGCCCCACTGCTTGAACTGTCGGCGCCAACAAGTCAGCTTCTTGTTGGGGACTCCATGCAGTTGCGATTGATCGGCACATTCCCCAACGGTGTCATCCAGGACCTGACGGCATCTGCGACGGGAACCACCTATCAGAGCAGCAGTCCGTCGATTGCTGGCGTGGATCCGGAAGGCGGGGTCGTGGCGATTACACCTGGCTCCGTGACCGTGAGCGCCGGTTTCGACGGTTTCGTGGCTTCGCTACGCCTGAGGGTAGTCGATGCAAACGACCGGGACGGGGACCGTCTTCCAGACTCATACGAAACCGCAAACGGGTTGAACCCCGCCGACCCGGAGGATGGTCTTGTTGATACAGACGGGGATTTTCTAGTCAACCGCTCCGAATTTGAACTTGGAACAAACCCTCAGGTCGCTGACTCAGACGGTGATGGACTCCTTGATGGCGAGGAGGTTCTGTTCCTCGGCCTGGATCCGTTGCTCTTCAGTCCGCAGGTTGACGACACCTGTATCGCCGGTATTCTCAACCGCACGGCCCGAGTGAACCCCAGCGGTGCGATTTTCATACCCAACGTGCCGGGCACGGGTGGTGTGGAACGAATTCGCGTGACCTGCGAGCGAGAAGAAATGATCCTCGCCGGCCAGAGCGCGTTCTTCAGAATACTCCCCGGTGCCGTGCTTGACGTGCGAGACATCACACTGGGACTGGTGGAGCCGATTCCGGACACGCTGGAAGTGACTCCCGCGGATTCCGTCCTGACGAGTGTGGGAGCGACGACGCAACTGACCGTTACGGGGCGGTTCGCGGATGGTACGTCCCGTGATCTCACCTCGGAAGACAGCGGGACGACGTACGTGTCGAGCAATCCCGGCATCGCGGTCGTCGAAAGTACACCCGGCGGACTCGTGAGGGCGGTCGGCAGCGGGACGGCCCTCATCGCCGTTCGAAATCAAGGGGTATTGACGGTCGTTTCGATCCGGGTCGAGCTCGGTCTGGATGCTGACCAGGATGGACTCCCTGACGACTTTGAGGGGTCCCGGCCCTGCCTGAACGCTGAAGTTCCTGACGCGAGCGCCGATCCCGATGGGGATGGATTGACGAATATCGCGGAGTTCGATGGTACTGGAGTGGCCGGCTTCAGCGGCGGAACGGAGCCGTGCGTTGCGGACACGGATGGGGATGGATTAATGGATGGCTTGGAAGCGGGAAGTGCCTCCAGCCCGGTCCTGGCAGACACGGATCTTGATGGCCTCGCCGACGGCGCCGAGCCGGCGGGCGACTTCGATGGCGATGGACTGGCGAACGTCCGGGACCCCGACAGCGACAACGACGGCCTTCCTGACGGTTTGGAAGTTCGCATCTGCGGCACGCCCTTCTGCGCGAATCCTCTCGCGGACAGCGACGCAGACGGGCTCCGCAACATCGACGAAGTTGGCCTCTTTACAGATCCGCTTGCAGTCGATACGGACCAGGACGGGCTCACGGATGGGGACGAGGCTCTTCTGGGGATCGACCCTCTGGTGCCCGACCGCACGCCGCCCACGGTTGCCCTCGTCGCCCCGGTTCCAGGCAGTGACTTGGTGCGGGCCGATACGATCACCGTGCGGGCGTCGGCCAGCGACGATGGGCGTGTGGCCCGCGTCGATTTCCTCCTGGACGGGGAAGTGGTGGCCTCGGACAGCTCGACCCAACCGATGGCCAGGGTTCTGCTGCCGGCTGACCAGCTCTCGGTCGACATCGAAGTGGTGGCCGTGGACACCAATGGCAACACCGCGCGCTCTGGAGTCATCGCCTTCGCGCTCGTGCCGGATCCTCTGACTGAAGTGACGGGCAGGGTCCTGGATGAAAGCGGCCTGAACGTGGCCGGAGCGCGCGCCTCCGTGCGCCTCCCCGCCATCCTCGTCGAGGAATCGGTCGCGTCGATCACGGGCGGGCCCGCCCCCATCGACCCCGGCACAGGGGCAGCAACTTCGATTCTCAGCGGCTCGGTCGACTTCGGGGCAGGGGGCGAAGTCCTGGGAGCCGATCTCGTGGATCTGGAGCCCGCCGGCATGCTTGACGTGACGGGCACGCTCTTAATCGACATGATGGGCTTCAATCCGCAGAGCCCGACTCCGGTGAGCTCCACGCTCAGCATCGTGGCCACCAACGCTTCAGGCCTGCGCCTCCTGATGCGCGGGCCGCTCCCGGCTTTTGTCCCGTCAACCGGGACGATCGCCGTCGAAACCTGCCTCGAAATCACCGAGTTCAGCGCGGGTGGGCTGGCCGGGGCTCTGCCGCTCGAGGGCCAGACGCAGATTGCGCATCTGGAGGGGTCGCTCACGCTGGACGTCGATCCGGCCACGGGGGAGATCGAGTCGCTGGCGCTCGCGGCAGCTCTGATTCAGTCTGTGAGGCTGGATCTAAGCGCCCTCAGCGGCGTGAACGGCGGTTTCCTCATCAGCGGCGTGCCGACCATCTACGGAGACATCCTCGTGGATGCCGAGATCCAGCCTGCCGACGGGGGAACACTGAAGGGGGTCTCCGCTCCCGTCCCGCCGGTGCGCAGCGGAACGACGAATGTCGGGGATATCACGATTGCGCCTCCCTCTGCTGTCGCGGTTTTCCCTTATCCCGCTTTCCATGTGGGGCGGGCGCCCTATTCTGTCGTGGCGGGTGACTTTAACGGCGACGGCATCGGCGACATGGCGGTGGCGAACTTCTCGTCGAGCGACCTGTCGGTCCTGCGAGGGAATGGGGACGGCACGTTCGGGCCGCAGGTGCGGCTGGTGGCTCCGGTAGGCACGATCGGCATCGTGGTGGTGGATCTGAACGGGGATGGGCGGCAGGACCTTGCCACCGCGAATCAGTCGTCGAGCAATGTCTCGGTCTTTAGGGGCAACGGTGACGGGACATTCCAGAACGGGACGTTCCAGACGCGCCTGCAGTATCCGGCCGGTACGGGGCCGATTTCGATCGTGGCTTCAGACTTCAATCAGGACGGCCGCCAGGACCTGGTGACGGCGAACCGTGACTCGAACGACCTGTCGATCCTGCTGGGAAATGGGGACATGACGTTCCGGCCCCAGACTCGCATCCCGCTCACCGGGGCGCCCCGGGCCGTCTCGGCTGGGGACGTGAACGAGGATGGCCGGCTCGATCTGGTCGTGGCCAACGTGAGCTCGGACGACGTGGCGGTCCTCCCTGGCAACGGGAATGGCACGTTCGGACCCGCGGCGCGGTTCCCGGCCGGGGATGGCCCGACAGCGGTGGCGCTCGCGGACCTCAACCTTGACGGGCACCTTGATGCCGCGGTGGCGAACTTCAACTCGGATGACGTCTCGCTCCTGATGGGAAATGGGGATGGTACCTTCGCGGCCCAGATGAGGGTGGCAGCGGGAGACGGGCCGCACGCGGTGGTGGCGGGCTGGTTCGATAACGGCCCGGCGCCCGATATCGCCGTGGCGAATGAGACCTCCGATGACATCTCGGTCCGGCTGGGGAACGGCGACGGCTCGTTCCAGGCGCAGGCAAGGTTCGCGGGCACCGACTTCCCGCGCGGGCTGGCCACGGGGGATTTTGACCGAAATCGGACGGTGGATCTGATCGTCGCCAACGCCGGCTTGAACCATGCCTCCGTCATGTTCGGGGCCGGGGACGGGTCGTTCACGTCGGCGCGGCGGTTCGCGGTGGCTCCCCAGCCCCGGGGCATCGCCGCCGGAGACTTCAATGTGGACGGCAGGATCGACCTGGCGGTGATGGATCCCCGCGCGCTAGTAGCGAACGTCGACGGGCAGATTCAGATTCGGATCGGAAACGGTGACGGGACATTCCAGGCGGGAGGCAGCTTCGGGGTCGGGCGTGGGCCGAGCGGCGTGGCGAAGGGAGATTTCAACGGCGATGGCAAGCTGGATCTTGTGGGAGTGAACCGCACCTCGGCCGACGTGTCGGCCCTCCTGGGAAACGGGAACGGCACGTTTGCGGCCGAGCTCGTGACCTTCGTTGGGCAGTCGCCCCTGCACGCCGCGGTGGCTGACTTCAACAGGGACGGAAGGGCCGACCTTGTTGTGGCGATGTTCAGCTCGGCGGGGGTGCGGGTGCTCCTGGGGAACGGCAACGGCACGTTCGCGGCGGGGTTCAACATCACGCCCGGTGTCAACTTCTTCAACCATGTGACGGTGGGAGACTTCAACGCCGACGGCAACCCGGACGTGGCGGGCGCCGGGATCTTCACCGACGCGGCCACGGTGGTGCTGGGCAATGGCGACGGCACGTTCGGAGCCGCCATCTTCTATCCGGCAGGGAGGCAGCCGGAGTCGATTGAGGTGGGCGATTTCAATGCAGACGGGCGTCAGGATCTGGCGGTGGCCAACTTCCTCTCAGGGGACGTTTCGGTGCTTCTGGGGAACGGCAATGGGACGTTCGCAGCGCAGATGAGATACCCGGCCGGGGACCAGCCGTGGCTGGTCGCGGTGGGTGACTTCGACCGGAACGGCCGCGACGACCTGGCTGTGTCGAGCCTCGAGGCCACATCGGTCGCAGGGCTCACCGACGACGTGGGGATACTGCTGTCGAGGAGTAATGGGAGCTTCTCTTCGGTGCTGCCGGTCGGCGTGGGCCAGCAACCGTTCGCCATCGCGGTGGCCGACTACAACGGCGATAGCCAGCCGGACCTGGCCGTGAGCTGTCGCGCCACGGACAACGTCTACGTACTCCTGAACCAGGCCCCATGGAACCCGCAGGCCGCCCCCCTCGCAGAGGGCGCGGCCCCCTGCCCGGGTGCCTCCGGTGAAGCGCCCCGCTCCACCCATGCATCTCCGCAGAGTCCTCATCCATGCAGGGGGGATAAACCGCCCCTGCCTCCCGTCGACCCGCCGCCTCACGGCAGACCTTGAGTTTCTGGAACAGGCTGCGTCACCCCCGACTCTCGAGCGGAGCACACGTCGGCCGGCGCCCGGGATTGGGAGGGAGGGCGATTAGAGCCCGGAGGGTTTGGGCGCCCAGATGGGTGCGTACCCCTATTCGCTGTTCGCCCGGTACGTGGGTCTCTGGTTTGTCAGCCAGTCCGGCCAAAAAGGTCTCGAACTTTTCCAGAAGCTCGTGGGTGGGGCGCGTCCTGCCCGTCTCCCACCGGACCACCGTGCACCGGTCCACCTCGAGCGACCTGGCCAGCTCCCCCTGCGACAGTCCGAGACCCCTTCGATAAGCTGTCAACCTCCCCCGCAGGGTCGTAGGCTCGGGCGGGTCGAGCTCGAGAACCTGGAAAATCCGGGGCACTGACCACCTTGCCGGGGTCGTCTCGTCCAGTTCCCAGTTCTCGACCGTGCTCGTGCTAACCTCGAGTTGCCTCGCCAACTCCCTCTGGCTGAGTCCAAGATCTATTCGCCGCTTCCGAAGCTGGTCCCCCAGGGTTCTAAGCTGCTTTGGATACCCCACCTGTAGCGGTCTCTGTCCTCTCAGGGTGACATGGCAGAAAGGCAACGCCTTGGAGCCGCCCCGGACGAATCAGGCGCGGTCGTGTACAATCACCAGCTTTCCAGCTCAGGAGGAACTCCATGAGGAGAACGTGCGCATGGTGGGTGCGGCTGGGTGTCGCCGCCCTCGTTCTGTTCCCGGCGGCGGCGATGGCGGCCGGCGATCTGCCCGCCGACGGATTCTACCGGTATCCGTCGATCGGCGGAGGCGCCATCGTGTTCGCCTCGGAGGGGGACCTGTGGAAAGTGCCGGCCGACGGGGGGGTGGCGCTGCGCCTGACCGCTTACGAGGGGGAGGAGAAGTTCCCCAGACTTTCCCTGGACGGCCGCCTGGTGGCGTTCACCGCCCAGTACGAGGGGAACGACGACGTTTACGTCATGTCCTCGGCCGGCGGCGAGCCGGTGCGTCTCACCTGGCATCCGATGCCGGACGAAGCGATCGGCTGGACGGCGGACGGCCGCGTGCTGTTCCGCAGCCGCCGCGACAATCCGCACGGCGACTTCCGGGTCTACTCGGTCGCCTCCGCGGGCGGCGTCCCGACCCTCATCCCCCTCGAGCCGGCCGCCTGGGTCGCCTTCGAGCCGGGGGGGCGGCGCGTGGCGTACCAGAAGATCGGCCTCGAGTTTCACAACTGGAAGCGCTACCAGGGAGGCGAAGCGGAGCAGATTTATGTCGGCACGCTCGAGCCCCTGGCGTTCAAGGAGCTCACCAGCCATGACGGCAAGGATGCCTTCCCGATTTGGAGCGGGGAGCGAATCTATTTCGTCACCGATCGCTGGGGGCGGCCGAACCTGGCCTCGGTGAGGCCGGACGGAGGCGATCTGCGCCGCCACACCACGTTCGAGGATTACGACGTGCGCTGGCCGTCGCTCGGGGACGGCCGCATCGTCTACCAGCACCGGATGGATCTGTGGATCTTCGATCCGGCGTCGGGGCGCAACACGGAGGTGCCGATCACGCTGCCGAGCGACCGCCTGCAGGTGCGCGAGCGCTTCGTCGACCCGACCGACAATATCGGCGGCTGGGGTCTGTCGAAGGACGGCCAACGCGTCACGCTCGAGACCCGGGGCGACCTGTTCGTGACCCGCACGCGCAAGAAGGGGCTGATCCGCCGTATCACCGAGAGCAGCTCGGCCCGCACCAAGTTCCCCGCCTTCTCGCCGGACGGCAAATCGATCGCCGCCTGGACCGAGGTGGACGGTGAGGAGCAGCTCCTGCTTTACGCCGCCGACAACGCGCAGGCGCCCCGGCAGGTGGGCAGGCAGGAACCGGGCTGGCACCTGCCGCCCGTCTGGTCTCCGGACGGCCGTAAGCTGGCCTGGGGGGATCACCGCTACCGGTTGCTCACCGCCGACGCGGCCGGCGGATCCGTGTCGGTGGCCGACAGCGGCGAGTTCGAGATCCGCGAGTACGAATGGTCCCCGGACGGACGTTACCTGGCCTACGCGGCCGTCACCGGCAACGGCATGAGTCAGGTCAGGGTTTGGGACGGCAACGACGGCAAGGTTCATTCCGTCAGCGACACGATGTTCAACTCCCACTCGCCGGCCTGGGATCCGCA
>Ga0214473_10007515_pt1 | contig 12919 bp, 12 predicted proteins | sample RVTome_7_FD_203509 | JGI IMG/M metagenome (GOLD analysis project Ga0214473, IMG submission 203509) | Soil microbial communities from uranium-contaminated site in the Upper Colorado River Basin, Wyoming, United States - RVT98D197 | ecosystem: Environmental > Terrestrial > Soil > Contaminated >...
TTTCGCAAATTGCACTAACTCGGGTATATATCTCGGATGCATTTCTATTTTATCGAGGCAACATCCGCCGCCCGGCTTGCCTGCGTAATCGCTCATCTGTCCCCAGAATTGTACCCAGGGAAAATAAATATTCCATTTATTCCATCTTTTATAAACTTCTGAAATGTTAAAGCTTGTAATATTTTCCAGTTGAATATTCAAAAAACCGTCTATTTCCCGCACCCACTGAGAATAGTTTATCGGATAAAGTTGTTCGGCCTCCATCTTTTGCTCTAACCAGATTTTGTATTTTTCCACAGCAATCTGCCATGGCAGCCTGCTGTTTGCAGAATCGGCCTTAATTTCCGAAAATAATATGCTGCATTCAAAAGTCCCGCCCGCAGGAATTTTATCAGGATATTTTATTGCTATTCTGTCTTTTGAATAAGTGGGCTGCACCCTTATTGGTGGCCAATTTATGGACGCGGCATAAACCCCGTCCGTACCATCGGCCAAGATAACTATGGGCGCAAACAACGTACCGGGATAATCAAGACCTTTCCATCCCCAGTCTTTTAAAGAAGTATTTTTTACCGCTGTTCCGAAAAGATAAGGGTAATAGATAATATCGTCCTGCAAATTATCGTTTAGTTTTATTCTTTTTGAAATCCACGGAAACCAAAGTTCTTTTATTTCACTCGCTTTATTTGAAATATCGAGTTGCCATTTGTCATCACCCAGGTCTTGAATTACCGCATTCAAAGAATCTCTTTCAAAATAATATTTGCCGTTTTCCTGCCTGTCCGCTTTATCAAAAACAACACTTTTTAAATTGGCAAACTTAACCGCAAACGCTGGTATTTCAGAAGCACACAATGGCGATGGATTAAGCCCGGATGATATTACGGCAATATAAAATATGCATACATTTATAATCTTTTTCATTATCTGCAGTAACGTTATTCAGGTCGAAAATGGGGTGAGAATATAGAAACTAAAAAAAGTAATAAAACACTAAATCTTTTTATGAGTTAATATGTTTTTGGTTTTTTGAAATAATTTCAACTATTCTTTCCGCCGCTTTGCCGTCCCAGAGCTTTGGAACGCGGTTGCGAATGTTCGTACTTTCTTTTTTAATATCGCGGCAATTTTTGACAATATCTTCCGTGGTAAGCTGCACCAGATGGTTGGTGCCTTCGGTTATGGTAACAGGCCGTTCAGTATTTTCTCGCAGCGTCATACAAGGTACGCCGAGAATTGTGGTTTCTTCCTGAATGCCGCCGGAATCCGTCATCACCAAAGCGGCGTTGCTCGTCAGGCACAGAAAATCAAGATAACCGAGCGGGTCGAGCAGCAGCAGATTGTCCATCGCTTCGACTCGTTTGCCTAAATCCGTTTGCTTGAGATTGTTTCTTGTTCGCGGATGAATCGGGAAAACAAGTTTCGTTTCCCTCGTGATTTCCTCAAAGGCTCCCACAATCTGGCTGAATCTGCTGACATCATCGACATTGCTCGGTCGATGCAGCGTAATTACACCGTAATTTTTCCGCGTCAGCGACAAGCGTTTCAATACATCGGATTTTTCAGCCTTTGCGCGATTGGCCATCAGTGTATCAATCATCACGTTGCCGACGAAATGAACCTTGTCGGAATCGATACCCTCCCTTTTGAGATTATCGATACCGGACTGCTCCGTCACGAAAAGTAAATCGCTGATACAGTCCGTCAACACACGATTGACTTCTTCCGGCATAGTCCTGTCAAAACTTCGCAGGCCCGCTTCGACATGGATGAGTTTTACACCGAGTTTGACCGCCACAAGCCCGCCGGCGATTGTGCTGTTTACATCGCCAACCACCAATACATAATCCGGTTTAAAATCCAAAACGACCGGTTCGAAGCGTTTCATAATTTCCGACGTCTGCACCGCGTGGCTGCCGGAACCGACTTCGAGATTTATATCAGGCTTCGGTATGCCCAATTCGTCGAAGAACAGCTTGCTCATATTCTCGTCATAGTGCTGGCCTGTGTGAACAAGCACTGTTTTGAAGTTGCCGTTGGCCTTAAACGCTCGCATTAACGGAGCGATTTTCATAAAGTTCGGCCTTGCGCCGCAGACGCAGATAATTTTTATCATTCTATCTCAGCCTATAAAAGACAAAATCGTTTTTGCCACGTAATCTTTCATCTCGTCCGTCAATTCCGGATAAACGGGAATCGCCAGAATCTCCTTTGCCGCTTTTTCAGATTCAGGAAAATCACCTTGTTTATACCCCAGATACTCGAAACATTCCTGCAAATGCAGCGGAACCGGATAGTATATTGCGCAGCCGATATTGTTTTTTTGCAGATGCGCCGCCAGCTCATCGCGTTTTGGCGCACGGATGCAATATTGATTATAAACCGAAACACCGTCAGAGCTGATATATGGACTCTGCACCGCTGTTTTCGCGAATTTTTTATCATAGTAAGCGGCGTTTTGACGGCGCTGCTGCGACCATTTTTCCAGATGCGGCAGCTTCACCGATAGCGCTGCGGCTTGAATCGGGTCGAGCCGGAAATTACCGCCGATATATTTATAATAATACCGAGGCTGTTGGCCGTGGTCCCGTATAATTATCATCCGGTCATAAAACTTCTGGTCATTTGTGACAATCATCCCGCCGTCGCCGATACCGCCGAGGTTTTTGCTCGGAAAGAAGCTGAAACACCCCAACGTGCCGATGCTTCCGGATTTTTTGCCCTTGTAAATACTGCCGATGGACTGCGCCGCGTCTTCTATCACCGCGAGTTTGTATTTGCCGGCGATTTCCATAATCGAGTCCATATCGCACATCTGGCCGAACAAATGAACGGGTATGATTACCTTTGTTTTCTTTGTGACTGCCGCCCCGATAAGTTCCGGATTGATATTGTATGTCTTTGGCTCAATATCGACAAATACCGGCTTTGCTCCCGTGCGGGCAATACAGCCGGCAGTCGCAAAAAACGTAAATGGTGTTGTGATAACTTCATCACCCATGCCGATGCCAAGACTCATCAGACTGTTAAGTATGGCGTCAGTGCCGCTCGAAACACCAACGGCAAACTTGCAATCGCTGTAGGCGGCGATTTTCTTTTCCAGTTCAGCGACCTTCGGACCTCCGATACACTGCTGCGAATCGAGAACTTCTGAAACAGCCGTTAGCATTTCATCTTTTATCGTCGCGTACTGTGCTTTTAAATCCAGAAGATGTACCTGCATTAGTTTCATTTCCTTCCTTGTGAAAAAATTATGCCTAAGTCGTTCCTTGCTTAGCGCTTTCAATTATTATCCGCAAAGTTTCATTCAAACTCGTTTTAGGTTTCCAGCCGATGGTCTTCTCGATTCGCTCGATTGAGGGCACACGCCTCATCATGTCCTCCATTGGTTTACCATAGGCCTTTTCGTAAGGAACAAATTCCTTTTTGCTTTTACTGCCCGTCATCTCAATAACTCTGTCAGCAAGCTGGTCAATACTGACTTCTTCATTCGAGCCGATATTAAAGACTCTGCCTGCCGCCTCCGGACAATTCATCAGGTCGATAACCGCGTCCGTCAGGTCGCTTACGTCGCAAAAGCATCGCTTCTGTCGTCCCGTGCCGTATATCAAAACAGGCTCATTATTCAATGCCCATTTCACAAATCGCGGCACAACCATACCATACTGGCCGGTTTGTCGAGGCCCAATTGTATTAAAAAACCTGCCGATTACAACATTCAGTCCGTACTGGTTGTAAAACGCCAGGCCGAGAAATTCGTCGATGGCCTTGCTGCACGCGTACGACCATCGCGGGATTGTGGTGCTTCCGAGAACGATATCGTCATCCTCGCAGAAGGGGGCTTTTTCGCTTTTTCCGTAAACCTCGCTGCTCGATGCAAGCAGAACTTTTTTACCGAATTTATTGGCGACCTCGAGAACAACTTCGGTCCCGCTGATATTTGTTTCGATGGTATGAACGGGGTCTTCCACGATAAGTTTGACACCGACAGCGGCAGCGAGGTGATAAACAACATCACACTGCCCCGCAAGAACGTGCATCGTTTCGCGATTGCGAACGTCATCATAGACAAACTTAAATGAAGGATTGCTTCTTATCTTTTCAAGATTTTTCAGATTGCCCGTGCTGAGATTGTCTATGGCGATAACCTCGTCGCCATTTGCCAGAAGTTTTTCCGCCAGATGCGAACCGATAAAGCCCGCCCCGCCTGTAATAAGTGCCTTCATTTTCCCGATTGTTTTTTTGTCTGCCTGAACCATTTGACGAATTCCTTCAGGCCCGCCTTCAGGTCTGTTTTGGGTTCGTAACCGAGTTTTTCTTTTGCCTTCGTTACATCCGCGTAAGTCTGCAAAACATCTCCCGCCTGCATCGCAAGCCTGTTGATAATTGCCTTTTTGCCGAGTGCATCTTCAATTTCGGAAATTAAAACATCGAGTCTGACCGGCCGCGATTCACCGAGGTTATAAATTTCATAACCCTTGCAGTTCCGCATAGCGCCGACCACTCCATCAATGATGTCATCGATATATGTAAAATCTCGCTTCATCGAACCATCACCGTAAACCGGTATCGGTTTACCGGATTCTATCAGGCTGATGAATTTGCGAATCGCCAAATCGGGTCTTTGCCGCGGACCGTAAACGGTAAAAAATCGCAGGCACATCATATTAATTTTATAAAGATGACTGTATGTATGACATATCAGCTCACCCGCTTTTTTTGTCGCAGCGTACGGTGAAATGGGGAAATCCACGTTGTCCGTTTCAGCGAACGGCACCTTCTTGTTATTTCCATATATGCTCGAACTCGAAGCGAAGATGAAATTCTTTACACCGGATTTTCTCGCCGCTTCAAGCAGTACAACCGTGCCGTTTATATTTACATCCTGATAGCCCACCGGGTCCTCTATCGAAGGCCGAACCCCCGCCTTGGCCGCAAGATGCACAATCATGTCCGGTTTTTGTTTCTGCACCACGGATTCGACACAGGCGGCGTCGCGGATGTCGCCTTCGACAAGATTGAAATTTCTTCCCGACAGCAGACCGGATATATTTGCCTGTTTTATGTCCCGGCTGTAGGAGTTATCGAAATTGTCCAGGCCGGTAACGACCGCCTTTTCCGATACCAGCCTTTCACAAAGATGCGAGCCGATAAAACCCGCTGCGCCGGTAACTAATATTTTTGCGTCGGCAAATATTTTCATTTGTTAATTTTCCGCAGCGGCCTGCCTATGCAATGATATTCGATGCCAAGTTTCCCCAGATACGCCGGATTGTACAGATTTTTCCCGTCAAAAATAACAGGCCTTTTCAGTTTCCCGGCGATTATTTCGAAATCCGGATTTCTGAACTCCTGCCAGTCGGTAAAAATCACCAGCGCATCCGCGCCGTCAAGTATCGCGTAGCTGTCACGCGAAGTTTCGATTTTGTCCCCGAAATACCTCTGGCCGGCAGAAGCAGCCTGCGGGTCGTATGCCCGCACTTTCGCACCGGCGTTAAGAAATCTCTCGATGCACCGGATGGCGGGACTTTCACGAATATCGTCCGTCCTCGCCTTAAACGCCAACCCCCATACCGCCAGCGTGATGCTGCCCGATTCCTTCGCGAAATAAGTCAGTACCCGCTTCGCGAACCGGTCCTGCTGCCGCAAATTGGCCTGCTGTACCGCCTCAGCTATCGTCGTCGGGCATTCCAGCAGTTTGCCTATGTGTATCAGCGCTCGCACGTCTTTAGGCAGACAGCTTCCGCCGTAACCGACACCGGGGAAAAGAAACGCGTTACCGATTCGAGGGTCGCTGCCCAGACCCGCCCGGACGGATTCGATATCCGCCCCCACCTTCTCGCACAACACCGTCAGTTCGTTCATAAACGAGATTCGCGTCGCCAGCATCGTATTCGCCGCGTATTTCGTCAGTTCCGCACTCGCCGGGTCCATAAACAGCACCCGCTCTTTTCGCCGCATAAATGGCGAATACAGTTGCCTCATCAGCTCTATCACTTCCGGGTTGGTCGTCCCGACAATCACGCGGTCGGGTTTCAGGAAATCCTCGACGGCCGAGCCTTCCTTGAGAAATTCCGGATTGCTCACATAATCGAACCGATGCTTGGTTTTTGAGGCCATTACATCCATCACCTTTTGGTGTGTGCCGACCGGAACGGTGCTTTTCGTTACTACCACGCGATAGCCGTCCATCAGCTCTGCGATAGCTCCGGCAGTATCCAAAATCGCGGATATGTCCGCTGAACCGTCGTCGGCGCTCGGTGTTCCGACCGCCAGAAAGATTATCTGCGATTTTTCGACGCCTTTCTTCAAATCCGTCGTGAAAACGAGCCTGCCGGCATCCCTGTTGGTTTTGACGATTTCCTCAAGGCCGGGTTCGTAAATCGGGATGATGCCTTTATTTAGGTCCGCTATCTTTTTCTTGTCTTTATCGACGCAAACGACGTGATTGCCGGTATCAGCAAGACAACCAGCCGTTACCAGCCCGACATAACCGACGCCTATTACCGCGACTTTCATTCAGTAATCCTTTCTGAGTATGGGTTTATTGACAGACTCCGTCCCCGTCGGCTGCGCAGAAAGTTTCGCAGCGCCGCAAGCCACCACAAAGCGGGAGGGGCTTTATGGCTTCCTTTAACGGGCGGAATAAGGATACTTAAGAACGACAGAACTTATACATAAGTATCGGCAAGTAAAGAACATACCTTTAGTTAGACAATCCTCGGATTTTGCTCCAAATATCGGGATTTTGCAACAGAAAACTATACGCCCAAAGGCCCCGCAAGTTCAAAATTTGACCGACGGTATAAACAATAACAAAATCGGACGTTTCGGCTTCATCCACGCCCCCACTACCCTGCGATTTCTATATTAATAACGCCGCCTTTATCGGTCGTGGGTCTGCCCATTCGGCACACCCGCTGCCACTTTGATAATTCTTGACACGAAATGCCTTTTGCCAGATTTCAATCCACAATCAAAAATCAAGGTCTTAATCTAACAAGCGTCTTGTTACTAGAATAGAAAATTTATATTGTCTTAACTGTTTGTAGTAACTGGCGTTATAATAGCGAACATAAAGGGCTGTTTGGAACTATAGATAGAAGACGATATAATCAAAAAAGTAATTAGAAGGAGGTAAGTGGGTATGTGGTTAAAATGTAAGGTTATGCTGGGCCAATATAGTGGCGAGTGTGCAATCAAGGGGAATCTATATAACAACAAAGAGTTTTCTCTTTTTGCAGATAAAAAGGACGTTAATTATAAGGGTAAATTGTCGGTAGACAAACCTGTTGATGGATGGGTAAAAGTTGCGCCCGGCCCCCAAAAAGACAATTTACTATTAGTAAGCTTGCCACAACCAGCTTTTGAAAATGGAAGAAATATAATAGTAAAGACGGAGCAAGTTAAAGACGAGCCGTGATTCTTTCAAATCTTGAAATTCAAAAAGCTATTGATGATGGAAGAATAATAATTAAACCTGAGCCACTCCCCCGCAAACTTACCCCAGAGTTACCAGATACCTCTTGTCCCTACAATACAACTTCAGTTGATTTAAAATTACATAGTGAAATTGCTGTGCCAAAGGCTGGGAAATATGCCATTGACATGATTCAGCCGGGGGGAATTTCTGAACAGATTATAAAAAACTCTACTCCTTTAACAATAAGTGCAGAACAACCCTTTAAGTTAGTACCAAACAAATTTATTATAGCATGGACGTTTGAGGAAATTACATTATGCACAAATAAAGGTCCCCCATATTTAGCTGCCCGTATCGAGGGGAAAAGTAGCAATGCAAGGTGCGGCATCCTTATACATTTTACGGCCCCCACCGTTCATGCTGGTTGGAACGGCAGACTTACCTTAGAAATGATAAATCTTAGTCCTACCGCATTTTTACTTACACCGGGAATGTTTATTGCTCAGCTTATATTAGAAGAAGTAAAAGGGGAAATAGAGTCGATGCCAAGCCAATTCCAAAATCAAATAAACCCCGCAGGCTCTACAGCCAAACCTTCTTAACTTAGTTAATCTTCCGGAAAATTAAACCACATCTTTTTGATTCAAGTCTCTTCGGATTTAACAATTAACGTTAAACCCTGCCTTGCCATGCCTCGCCTTGCCAAGGAACGCCCGCCCCCGCGTCCAAATCACGGACATAATTATCTCTCCGCCAATAGTAAAGCAGTGGCATCTTAATCATCCTTGCTTAAAGAATGTTTTTTGTACCGTTTTAAATTCTACTCTATCCCTCGCCGCATTTCTACCTTCAGTTCGCACTATTTTCAATCACTGTATGATGCTCATCGCGGCTTCAGTCGAAATGCGGCCACCCTGTCACGCCCAAATCTGCTTGAGCCGACTTTGCTTGCCGCGGCGAAGCCTCGCCACCTTGTGGCGGACGAAAACTGGCGCCTGGCACAATTTGTCAAAATCCGACAAGATTATGTCGGACCCATTATCGCTCAAGGAGATTTTTTACCCAACTCCAGAATCTTCGTATAATTCCATATCGTTTACTATCAATCGCAGCATAATAGGCGCGTCGCCGCTCTTCCTCGTTATGACGTCCAGTGGCGATTTGCTCAGGTGTCCAAGGCCTTGCCCAGATGACTTTGCCGTGTTTTATCCAGTAGTGTGATTTGCAGGAAAGTTGCCAATTGCCAATTGAAGGGAAGAGACTCGGTCCCATAAGGGTTACTTTAAGAGACCACTCGGTCGGACCAAGCGGAGTCCTGATTTTAGATCCGCATCCACAAGGGCAAAGATGTGCCGCAGCGCCGAATTCTTCTGAAACGTACAGCACTCTAGGTTCAAGTTCCTTCGGCATGTAACGGACACGCTGCAACTTAATCTCAATCGATTTTCGTTTCACTGACAACTCCAAAATCTTTGACTTCAAAAAGGAGATGATAACGGGGAAGCTCTTCGCAATAGAATCCGCGTAGCTGCTTGAACTTTATGACGGCCAAACACGCATTTAGCGCATTGAGTTCTGCAATTTGGATATTCGTCCGATACAGATCTTCCTCATTGTCTGTAAGCGGGGCCAACCTCTTGCCGCGCACCTTGGAGCCGTGCTCGGCAGAGTAGTAGGTCATGCGTAACGAACCGTTTATTGGCCCATGCTTACGATTTAGCCCCATTCCCACGTCAATAAAGGGAATACCTTTCGAAATAAACAAATCGAAAATACCAGCGCGAGATGCCCCTTTGTCGACACACACGAAAGCAAAGGTCACACCGTTCATTTCGTCGGAGCACGAAATGTCTACAACCTTAGGGTTGGCCATGATTCCGTTCCGGAAGTTCTCGTATCGCGAAAGATAAACGTCCGCCTTCGGTTTGCCCAAATCAGTTTCATGAAGCCGGCCTGGCGATCGAAAGGCATTGTGAACATGGAATGGATCCAGATCGAAGATTCGAATCTCTCGTACTGGTGTTTTTACAAGGAAATCCAAAACATAGGCACCTGTGCCGCCCATGCCTATTATGGCAACAACATCTTGATTGAAATTACCCGACAGATCCGTAATCTCTGCTCTGCTCGTTAATGTATCGTGTAACTTAAAAATGGAACTGGATATAACCTCTTTGACCGCGCGAAAAGTATAAGGGGTCGTTGTGGGATTCAACTCTATCGCGGGCCCGGATATTATATTAACGTAACTTTCGATTTTATCAAAGAAATCCTTGAACTTGCCCGTCTTCCTCGGTTTGTTTGAAAACGACCTTTGTACTACCACATCCTTGTTTGCCTCACTTAAAGAAAAAGTAATATTTCCACCACCGAGGTTTGGGATCGGCTTTCCATCTAGTCCATACGGAACGCACCCTGCAAAAAAAATCTGATGGTCGGTTTGAGTGACCCGATTCTGGTCTATGAATTCCAGCTTTGCGACAATCACACCTATCTGCAGTTTGCATTCACTATCCAGATAGGGAATATCCCTTACAATAAGGTAGCCGCCATCAAATGCAACAGCATACCCTTTTTCGACCAGACGGCGGATGTCATCATTATGACTGACCAGTTTCTGAAACACTGAAAATCATCCCTTCTTTGACTTTTACGGAAGCACCCGGCACTAGAATTCCTTCGGGTTTATTCCCGTGCCCTCTTGTATATTTTACTGAGTACGTAATCTCGGGATGTTGCGGATAATCGGGTACCTCAAGCGTGACCACCTCTGCGTACGTGATCTCGTCTTTCGGCCACTCATGTGGAGTACCTTCTACGATAATTGTGACCGTCTTTTTGCCGTCCCGTGAACCTTGCAGGTTGTCGTTCTTCCTAACCTCTTGTTCAGCCATAAGTTATCTCCTTACTGGGCTAATATTATTGCCCGCCAATAAAAGTTTCTTTCCAATTAAAAGTTCCATCTTGTGCATATTGTATAATGCACTGCGTAGTATGTCAAGCAAATATTTAGCATTTTTTCCCCCCGCAAAATATTTATAGCAATGCTTGACATTTATTATGTAATTACGTATAATAAATAGGGTTACGAAAGAGAGAATATTATGGAAGCCGACTTGAAAACATTGGGCGCTAACCTACAAGAAATTAGGAATTTACGAAAGTTATCGTTAAGAGAGGTAGAGGCTGCAACAGGAATTTCAAATGCGTATTTAAGCCAACTTGAAAATGATAAGATCAAGAACCCTTCACCAAATTTTCTTTACAAACTTTCCGTTCTTTATGAGGTAGATTATCAGTTGCTTATGGAAAAAGCTGGCTATGCTGGCCCTGTAAAGAGTTCGCCCGATTCAAAAAAGGATAGTTTTGGTCCAAAAACTCTTTTGGGGGCTGCCCTTTTTTCGACTGAGAACCTGACTCCCGCAGAAGAAGAACAACTTGTGAAATATTTACGTTTTTTAAGGAGTCAGTCTAAGTGAATGATTTTCACCCTGAATCAGCATCAGATATCGAGAAGATTGCTTCACATATCCTGAGGGAAAGTAAGGCATACAGGAAGTTCCCAACTCCTGTTGAAAAAGTAGTATCATGTGCGAATTTGATACTCAACAAGGAGATTAGTCTGCACAAGCGACCGCAAAGTTTTTTTACAAAGGCTTTTGAGGGTATCGGCGCGGTCTCACGTAAGGTTCTAGGATTGTTGGACTTTCGGCAGAAAATTATTTATTTAGACTTGAACCAAAATGCTAATCGAAAGCGTTTTATACAATTACATGAAGTTGGCCATAAAGTGTGTCCGTGGCAGGCGGCGGTATTCAGATGGGATGACGAGAGGACCATATCCCCTGATATTGAAGAACTTTTTGAAAGAGAAGCAAGTTTTTTTGCATCTTCTGTATTATTTCAATTAGGGGTATTTGAGGAGGAAGCGGATAGAATGTCTCTTTCAATGAAATCTGCCTTTGCACTGGCTAATATGTTTGGAGCGTCAATCCAAGCAACTCTCAGGCGCTATGTGCAATACTCAAAGAAACGTTTGGCTCTCCTTGTCCTGGAAAAGACTGATCTTAAAGGAGGATTTAGTGCTTGTGTACGAAATTTCTTTGCATCGCCGCCTTTTATTCGTGACTACGGGAACATAACCTGGCCGGAAGCTTGTGGTATTCAATTCCCTTTCATTCAGGATGTGTTGCAAAGAAGAAAGTTCCACGAAAACGGCGAATTGCTCTTATCGGGAGTAGCTGATTTACCGACCAAGTTTGATTACCACTACTTTGATAATTCTTATAATATATTTATCTTGATCAAGCCCGCAGGCGAAAAGATTAAATCACGCACAAAGATTATTCTAGCGTCAAATTCTGTTTAAATCTTTGCAGTCAGTGTGTAACAGCATTGGAAAAATAGGGTTTTTCATCTATTTCTGATACCATCCACACCTTGTCTTTTCCGCTGCCATAAGACTCAAATCTCCCGGCCTCGCCGCTGAAAAATAATAAATATTAAATTGTAAAAAACCAATCGCCCGGATTTCCCGCACCGAAAATTTCCGCCAAAATTCTACCCCACAACTCCTTACAACGCAAATACTTATTTTTCCTTTTTGGTTAGCCCACGGACCTGCCTGCCCTGAGTCTTATCGAAGGGTGCCGTGGGTTGCATTTCTGCCTTCAGTTCGCCTATTTTTACCCACTTCGCTTTGCTGCGTGATACTGTATGATGCGAATCGCGGCCTCAGCCAGAAATGCTTCCCAATCCAAAATCTAAATTCTAAAATCCAAAATGAATCTACTTTGCCCCGCAAACCACATTTCGCATTTAAACCTTCAGTTCGTCGTCATTCCGAACGCCCTGCGGAGGAATCCGCAGAATTCAAGGTCACGAATCGCGGCCTCAGGCAGAAATGCTACCCCAACCCAAAACTTAAAACATAAAACTCAAAACTAAGTATCACAACCCGCCGAATCTCCACAAGCACCTTACTCCTCACCTACATAACCCCACTCGATTCTCTCTCTCATTTTCTCTACTTCTACTCCGATTTCGGATATATTGTAGCCAAAGTATCACTAATAATATAGCCAATTTGTCGCCTTTCCAACTCGTAGCTTGCCCGCCTCTGACGGACAAAGCGAAGATCCCCGAGTGCTGCATCTCTGGCCCAGAACAGGGGACCCACCAACTACTCCCAAAAAATATATGTCCCCCTATATATAAAAGCTCGCTACTCTCTACTCGATTTCGAATATATTGTAGCCAAAGTATCGATAGTAATACGACGCCTTGCGTCGTCCCGAGCACACCTGTGGTGAGCTTGTCGAACCCAGTCGAGGGATCTCAATTCCTACCTACCAACTATGAAAAACCTTATTTTTACCCTAAAAATGACTACGCGCTTTGAGTATGGCGCGCAGCGATTCTGGATTGCCTCGTCAATGCAAATTGCCTATTTTAATAATTTCGGTGCCTTAGCGGCTCTTAAAAACCGACCTGTCG
>Ga0214473_10007516_pt1 | contig 12917 bp, 10 predicted proteins | sample RVTome_7_FD_203509 | JGI IMG/M metagenome (GOLD analysis project Ga0214473, IMG submission 203509) | Soil microbial communities from uranium-contaminated site in the Upper Colorado River Basin, Wyoming, United States - RVT98D197 | ecosystem: Environmental > Terrestrial > Soil > Contaminated >...
CTTTGTATTTGATAAATTGTTACTAAGGTCTGATCACTTAGCATGCAAATCTAAGGATTGCTTTTTTAGATATAAAAGATAATTGTGCACAAAAAATAATTTATAAAATCTTATCAATCTTTTATTGACCTTAGTAACACCGAGTATCACATTAAATATAAACCTTATTACGTTAGGTCAATTGATACAAATTTTTAAGAACATTACTGTAAAAATTCAACTTTGGGTCAGTCTGAACTGAAAGAAAAGCTTTCAATTTTTTCTAAGAACCCCACTTTTTATTCCAGTTATAAATTTGTGCGGAAAACAGGAAGAGAAAAGTTTAGTGCGAATAAAATTGTAAGCTGAAGACTATATGATATAAAATTTATTCGATTCTTCTTTATTCAGAAAAAATATTTTCATATAGAAATACAACCTCGTCAAGAAGATTTTAATAATCAGTGTAAATCATTAAAACTTGTCCGCCTCAGCCAGACCTGTCCGCCTTTGGATGAGACTGATAAATCTAGCGGATCTACGCCATCAGTGCATGCTACTCTGTGGTTCTATTGTGCTATGTAAGATGTGATTACTTTGTTAGCAATTCCAATCAAAACTTTTTAACTTTCCTAAAGTTTATATTATAGAATTAAATCCAGAGGATGGTTAAGTGAAAAGAAAAAACTCTAAAATTATAAACCTTATTGGCTTTCCGATGGATCTTGGAGCTGACAGACGGGGTGTTGATATGGGACCATCGGCTTTGAGAATTGCAGGCTTACCGGAAAAACTGCAGAATCTCGGTTACAAGATAATTGATGACGGAGATATAATCATTCAAATAAAGGAAAAGCAAAAAGTTGGAAACCCTACACTTAAATATCTTGATGAAATATTAAAGACATCAAAAATTTTAGCGCAGAAAGTTGAAAAGTCACTTTCACAAAATCATTTTCCTCTTTGCATTGGCGGCGATCACTCGATGGCAATTGGAACCATCGCCGGTATTTCATCGTACTGTATAAAAAATAAATTGAAGCTTGGTGTAATTTGGATTGATGCCCATGCCGATATGAACACTGATGAAACAACTCCTTCCGGAAATATTCATGGAATGCCATTGGCAGCGAGTCTTGGCTTAGGAAATGAAAAGCTTGTAAAGTTTTATGGATTTTCTCCAAAGCTTAAACCGGAAAACACCGCGCTTATTGGTGTAAGAAGCATTGATGAATTTGAGAAGAAGAACATTAAACAAATGAATCTTTCTGTTTATACAATGTCTGATGTTGATAAACTTGGCATTCATAGAATTATTGCACGCGTGCTGAAGCAATTTCAGGAAAAGGTTGATCACATTCATGTAAGTTTTGATTTGGACAGTGTGGATCCAACGCTTGCGCCTGGAGTTGGGACACCGGTTCCGGGCGGCTTAAATTTCCGTGAATCTCATTTGCTGATGGAATCAATCGCAGAATGCGGCTGTATGTCTTCACTCGAAGTAACCGAAGTGAATCCCATTTTGGATGATAAAAATAAAAGTGCACAATTTGCCGCCGAGCTAATTGCTTCAAGCATGGGGCAGAGGATACTTTAAAATCACTTGCTAAATCGTGGGTGACTCCGGACATTCATTGTTCTTTGTTCGATATTCGATATTTCCTAAAATGATGAATAATGAATAGCTCTCCGCCTCTAACGAAGGAATATCTAAGCCCGAAACTTTTAGCAGTCAACCCGGATTGCTTTTCCCAACTTTGGTGTGGATGGACATCAAATAAATTTAGAATTACTTATCTTTGAATCGCTTAATTTTAATCAATAATAATTCAAAATTCATCTTATAGCTCGTGTTTAAGAATCACTCAATAATAGCTTACCTATTAGTTTTCCTTGTGCTGACAATTCTGCTTAAGATAGTCGGGATAATTAACATCGGTTATACGGAATTGGCCGGATATGTGCTCATCTTTTATGGGATTGGTACCGTCTATGTTTCGATGGGTAAGAATAGAAAAAAACTATTGTTCATTGAAGCCGTATTATTTTTAGTTGGAGTTGAACTGGTTATAACGAGCAACTATGATTTTCTCAAACTATCAAACATAGTTTTGCCATCCATCTTTTTTATTCTCGGTACAGCATTCTTAATTTTATTTATTGATGATTTGCCGAATAAGCTTTTACTTGCGATATCAGTAATCTTTTTGATATCGGGAATATTTTTCTTTACTAAACTTGGAACTTTCAATCTGAATGATTTCCTTAAATCCACATTAAGCATCAGCATGAAATATTGGCCAGTTATAATTATTGTAACAGCATTAATTTTATTATTGAAAAAAAATAACAAGAATTAAATAATAAAAACTCCGTTTCTTTCAATTGAAGACAGGCGAATCTGTCGCACCAAAAATAAAGTTCTTCCGTACTCATCAGCAGATAATTCAATAGTTGTGATTGCCATTCAATTGCTCAAATTTTCAACAATCACATTTATTTAAGCTTAACAGTCAATTTATTATCTTTGCACACCATTTAATCAATTAATCAATTATGACTTCAAAAGAAATTAGACAGCAGTTTTTAGACTTCTTCAAAAGCAAAGGTCACAAAATAGTTTCAAGCTCGCCTGTTGTTCCGTTTGATGATCCAACTTTACTTTTTACAAATGCCGGGATGAATCAATTCAAAGATGTGTTTTTAGGTAAGGGAACTCGTGAATACAAACGCGCAGCCAATACTCAGAAATGTATTCGTGTAAGCGGAAAGCACAACGATCTCGAAGAAGTTGGGCACGACACTTATCATCACACATTTTTTGAGATGCTTGGTAATTGGTCTTTTGGCGACCCCGATTCGCCTGACGGCATCGGGGCAGGTTACTACAAAGCCGAAGCAATCGAGTGGGCATGGGAGCTTTTAACTGAAGTGTGGAAACTACCAAAGGAAAGATTGTGGGCAACAGTTTACAAAACCGATGGTGAAGCTTTTAACTTTTGGAAAACGAAAACTGATATCAATCCAAAACACATTTTGCGTTTTGGTGAGAAAGATAATTTTTGGGAAATGGGAGATACAGGACCTTGCGGACCTTGTTCTGAGATTCACATCAACGTCGGCGATGATTATGATAATCATAAATATGTAAATGCAGGAGTTCCGGAATGCATAGAAATTTGGAATCTTGTTTTCATTCAGTACAACAGAGATGAAAAAGGAACACTTCATGAACTACCCGCAAAACATGTTGACACGGGAATGGGTTTTGAGAGAGTTTGTGCGGTTCTCCAGAAAAAGTCTGCCTTTGACGGATCAAACTATGATACGGATGTTTTTTCTCCTTTGATTGAAAAAGTTGCAGAAATGTCCGGATTAAAATATGATTCGGCTCCGGAAGAGAAAAGAGTATCTATGCGTGTTATAGCAGATCATATACGAACTTTGACATTTGCAATTGCTGACGGTGCAGTTCCCGGAAATGACGGAAGAGGATATGTTCTCCGCCGAATTTTGAGAAGAGCAGCTCGCTACGGAAGAAAACTTAATTTAAACAAACCCTTTCTCTTTGAGCTTGTAGATGTTCTCGTAAAAACAATGGGAGATGTTTTTCCCGAAATAAAAGAAAAGAAAGAATACGTTAAGAAAATTATTAAGGGTGAAGAAGTTAATTTCAATGCAACTCTCGACAGAGGAATCGATTTGTTTGAAGATTTAATCAGAGGATTAGAAAAAGACAAAGTAAAAACTATTCCCGGCGAAGATTTATTTATGCTTTACGATACATTTGGTTTCCCGGTTGATCTAACAAATGTGATGGCTCGTGAAAGGGGATTTACGGTTGATGAAGACGGATTTAACGAGCTGATGAGTTCGCAAAAGCAAAGAGCGAGAGAATCGGCCAAAGATAAATTTGCTTCGGTGAATATTTCTGTCGGCGATCTTAGCTCGTTTGAGCTTGTGTCAAAAGTTAAACCAGTGTTCACCGGTTATGATGAATTGAAATCCACCTCTAAGATTATCGGGCATAAAAAGGAAAATGGGAATGATTTGGTAATTCTTGATAAAACTCCCTTTTACGTTGAAGCGGGAGGCCAAATTGATGACCTCGGGAACCTGATCACTAAAAATGTTAAGCTGCCTGTTGTTGATGTTACAAAGATTGATGACAAAACCGTTCATGTTATTGAAAATGAATCGAACATTTTAATTTCAACCGGTGCCGATGCGATTGCCGAAGTTGATGAGAACAGACGCTGGGATATTATGCGCAATCATACCGCTACTCATTTCATGCATTCTGCTTTGAGAAAAATTTTGGGCACTCATGTTCATCAAGCCGGCTCGTACGTCGGTCCGGATAGATTAAGATTTGACTTTACTCATTTTGCAAAATTATCTCCGAGTGAAATTAAAGACATTGAAGCTTTGGTAAATGAAGAGCTTAGAAAAAATGTTCAGCTTCAGCATCATCGTAATATTCCTTTTGAAGTTGCAAAGAAAATGGGCGCATTGATGTTCTTCGGCGATAAGTACGGAGATAAAGTTAATGTTGTTCAGTTTAGTGATTTCAGTCTGGAATTCTGCGGCGGAACTCACGTTCAGAATTCCTCTCAAATAGGTTTGTTTAAGATTATCAGTGAGTCCTCAATTGCAAGCGGAGTAAGAAGAATTGAAGCCGTTACCGGATTGGGAGTTGAGAAATTTATTAACAGCCAGATTGAAAAGCTAAAGCACTCTGATGATAGAATAGCTGAACTTCTTGAAGCAAAAAAGAAATTAGAAAAAGAAATCTCTGAGTTTATGCTGAAAGAAAAACTTGGACAAATAGATTCAATCCTTTCGAAATCCTCCTCGGTAAACGGGGTTAATGTTTACAAATCAGTGGTTAGTGCCGGAAATGCTGAAGAGCTTAAGAGCATGGGTGATGAACTCCGCAATAAAATTAAAAGCGGAGTGGGTGTATTATTTTCTATTATTGAAGAGAAAGTTAGCATTGTATGCGTTGTATCGGATGATCTTATCAAAGAGAAAAAGCTGAGCGCCGGAAAGATTGTTAGCGAGATTGCAAAACTCGTTGGCGGCGGAGGTGGAGGAAAGAATCATCTCGCCACTGCTGGTGGAAAAGATGTTGCGAATGTTCAAACAGCGTTGAGTAAGGTTGAGGAAGTTGTTGGGAAGTTTTTATGATTAATAATGACTTTGCCGAGGAGCAACAATAAACCTTAATCCCAAATAATTAACAATTCGGTTATTTACAATTCTATAATTGCCATTTGAGGACACAGCTGCTAAAAAGAATTTTAGGTGAGCGAGTGAGAACTGAATATAGAACTGGAGCAAATATATTTTTAGATGCATTTGTTGTATTGATAAAATGTACAATTTTTGTTAAACTATGCCGTCGATTTTGACTTGTATTTGCGAATCGACGGCGAAAGAACTTTTAAATTGTGCTATAAAGGTTGTAATTACGGTTCTTTTAATATGCCGATTTATTAGTTCAGCGCACGCCTTCTCAACCACTGTATACAGCATACATTATGAATCTCTATGTATGGTGGAAATGAGGTCTTTTATAAGTGCGGGCGCCTCGCCGAGCGTGAAAATTTTACTGACTTGCACCTTAAAAAAGATTTCGTAATTTGTGAAAATCAGAAGGAGCAATCATTGAAATTGAAAATACTTGAGGAAGCCGAGATAAATTGTTCTCAAAGTGAACACCAGCGGAATCCAAAGTGGTTGGTTAGACTTGAAAATTTCTTTGAGAGATTTTGCGAATCGACGGCGAAAGAACTTTTAAATTGTGCTATAAAGGTTGTAATTACGGTTCTTTTAATATGCCGATTTATTAGTTCAACACATACTTAAACTTTGTTCTGTATGCTGCGCTATGCGTGCATAGTTTAGAGATTACAAAGAGGCAGAACTAAATGTCAAAGACACTTTATGAAAAGCTTTGTAGGCGTGACAGATTATTTAAAGCTTGGAATACTCTCAGTAAGAATCCTTCCTCGAGTGGCCTCTCTGGTCATACAATTGAAGCGTTTTCGAAAAATCTTGACTTCGAAATAAATCTCTTAAAGAAGCAATTAACCACCAAGTCGTTTAAATTCTCTAAAGTCAAAGGGGCTAAAATCCCCAAAGGTAATAATTCAACAAGTTTTCGTACTATCCGCATTCAGGAGGTTCGGGATCGTATTGTGGTAAAGGCAATTACAATATTAATATCTCCAATCGTCGAGAAAAAGTTCAAGATTAAAAATGAGGCTAGCTTTGCCTATCAAACAGGACTTGGCCCGTCTAAGGCATTTGAGAGGATAAAATCTTTGTATAGTTCTGGTCACAAATTTGTTCTTGAAGCAGATATTATAAAATTTTTTGATACAATTGATAAAAATTTTTTACTCAACGAAATGGTTTTTCTTGCGCTTCCCGATGATACTTTAAATAATTTAATTACAGAATCTTTGGAGCAAGAAATAGGTAATAAGGAATTATTTACTTTTGAAGAATTACAATTGTTTGAACTGTCGGAAACTGGAATTCCCCAAGGAAGCTCACTATCACCATTGTTATCAAATATTTATCTCTCCAAATTTGATGAAATCATGCTTAAAAATGATTTGGGATTAGTTAGATATGCGGATGATTTTGTAGTAATGTGCAGAACAAATAGCGAAGCAAAAAAAGCTTATAACAAAGTCAAGGAAATTTTGGAGGGCGAATTAAAACTAGAAATTCATCATCTAGATAATAATGATCCGAAAGCAAAAACTAAAATTGTCAAACCAACACAAAACCCAATAACATTTTTATCTGTGGTTTTTGATGGCAATACTATATATCCTGCCAGAAAAAAATACAAAGAACTAGAAGAAAATTTACTCAAATTGTCCTTAGATAGCAGAATAAGCATCGTTGATTATTTGACGAAATATAGATTGCGGATTGTTGGCTGGATATCTGCATTTCATTTTGCAGAAGTTGAAAGATATTTTGAAAAATTAGAGAACCTAGTTAATCAAGATATTTATCAAGGTTTAAAGATAAGAGATTGGGAACTTAAGAATGAGGTAAAAAATAAAAGTGGTGCTAAATCACTATCTGATAAACAAAGAAAATATTCTGGCATTCCAAGTTGTAAAGAAATTCTTAATAAGATTAGAGGTTCTGATAATAAATCTGTCGAAGAATCCTCAAAGATATTTGAGAAAATAAGGATAGAAGAGGTTGAGAAAGGAATTTTTGAATTAGTTTAAGATGTTACTATTATATTTTAAGCATTTTTGAAAAATTGAATTCACAAATTATTTAAGAATTAAACAACTGCAGTCGCGATGGTCACTCCAGTTTTTATTAAAGTCTCATGGTCTTTTAATAGTTTTAAAAACTTATCCCACTTAGTTAGGTTTGTGTTACTTAGAATATTTTTAATTGTCTCTTCATCTGTTATAAAATTAACTAGCGTCATAAGATCGTTTTTCATCGTTTCAATTTCAGCGTCTTTATATTTCCCCCATTGTATTAGTAGGGCTTTATCATTTTTCTTATAAGCACTTGGGTGTTTATCCAGAATTAAAAACAAGGGGTATTTAACATCTTTAATGTTAAATTTTTGTAAGATTTCTGCTTTTCCATTACTTGTTGTAATTTCAGAATAGAGAAAATTTTGTTCTGATAATGCTGTATCTATATCTTCATGTTTCAACCTAATTTCCTTTTCTACTATCGTATCTGATTTAACTCTTTGAAATAATACAAATCCCGCATAAGGATTATCCTCGGGATTATTCTTGTGTACGTGATGTATGCTAGCACTAAACATTTAGTATCTCCACTAGATTATTTCATATAAAATTTAAAGATATTATTTGGCACAGTAATTCACCATAAAACAGACTCGCATCAATACAATCCTCGTTTTTAATTGTGTATACAGACTCTGCATTAGTAACTTCAATTGTCAAGTTTTAATACTATCAAATTTATATTTAATCTCAAAAACTTTAATTTTAGAATTATAGCATAGTAATAGCAAAATCAAAAATCTTCGTTAACCGTTTTTAACTGTGATATAAAATCTAGATGATTTACTTTTTTATAAATGAAAAATACCATCTATATTGTTTAATAAATTATTCTATAATTGCGAATACTTGAGGAAAAGAACTCTATTCTTTCTTAACGCAATCATAGAATCTAAACACATTAGTAAAGTTAGTGAATAATAAATTTAAAAAGTAAAAAGCATCTGAACTATCCATCGAATCACAGTATGCTCTGCATCATAGTTCATTTTCTTTCCCTTGTCCAGCGATAGTTTTTCCGTTAGCTTGTTATCAATTCACATAATTATTTTATAAGGAGACAAAAATGGCAGATAAAAAAATAATTGCCGTACTTGGTGCGACGGGTGCACAGGGCGGTGGTTTGGTTCGTGCAATCTTAAATGACAAATCCAGCGAGTTTAGTGTACGTGCTTTAACCCGCAATGTTAATTCGACTAAAGCAAAAGCATTAGCGGACATGGGTGCAGAAGTGGTTGCGGTTGATATTGATAACTACGAAAGTATCCGTTCTGCATTTACAAATGCATACGGAGTTTATGCGGTTACATTTTTCTGGGAACATTTTTCAGCGGAAAAGGAAATTGCTCAAATAGCATCTATAGCAAAAGCGGCAAAGGAAACCGGAGTAAAGCATATTATCTGGTCAACATTGGAAGATACGCGCAATTGGATTCCCTTAGATGATAAAAGAATGCCCACAATTCACGGAAAATATAAAGTGCCGCATTTCGATTCCAAAGGCAGTTCCGATAAATTTTTTACGGAATTGAATTTACCCGTTACGTTTCTCTTAACTTCTTTCTACTGGGAAAATTTCATTTATTTTGGGATGCAACCCAAAAGAGGACCGGATGGTAGATTAGCACTTACAATTCCTATGGGAGATAAAAAGCTTTCTGGGATTGCAGCAGAAGATATTGGAAAATGTGCTTACGGAATTTTCAAAAAAGGAAATGAATTTATAGGAAAAAGAGTTGGGATAGCCGGCGAGCATTTAACCGTTAAAAACATGGCAGATACGTTTACTAAAGTTTTGGGTGAGGAAGTCATTTATAACAACGTTCCGTTTGATGTTTACCGCAGCTTTGGTTTTCCGGCTGCTGACGATGTAGGAAATATGTTTCAGTTTTACCACGATTTTGAAGATTATTTTTGCGGTGCGAGAAGCATTGAATTCACAAAATCGCTTAATCCCCAACTCAAAAATTTTGATAGCTGGCTGAAAGAGAATAAGGAAAAAATACCGATAGGATAATCTCAAAAAGTTACCTTACGTAAAAGTTGCAAATACAAACCCAGTTCCTAACACATGGTACTAAAAATAAAAGAAACTGGGTTTGTTTGCGAATTTCAATCATTACCTTTCGTAACTCGGGTTTAGAATAAATCTTTATCAACCTTCGAGGTTTTTTATTGCGACCTCGAAGGTTTTGTAATTAATCACTTATTTTTTAGCAAAATATTCTGCAAGCTTTGGAGGCGGAACAGGGTCCGGCACTTTATTATTTATGGGTTTTAAACTGCGGAGGTAAGCATACATGGCTTTAAGATCCTCATCAGTCTTTTGACCGATAACCTGCCAAGGCATTGGCGGCAGCAAAGGTCTCCCGACTCCCATGAATTTTCCCTCTCTCAAAGTTTTGATAAACATTTCCTCTGAAAGAGCACCAATCCCGGTTTCATTATCCGGTGTGAGATTTGAAGCGTATGAAATCCCCCATGGACCAACCCAAGCGGTTAAATTCATTTCGGTTGCCACCCATTTACCCGCTAGCATTTTTACATCAAGCGGAGGAAGTACGATGTCTTGTGAGGCACCCGCGAGTGTTCTTGTTTTATCGAACTCAGGTCCATTGGCAGTAAATACTTTAGGTGAATGGCAATCTTCGCACCCGCTTGTGTTAACTATATATTTCCCACGCGCTATTAGTTCGTCCTGTGACAGCACTTTTTGTTCACTTTGCTGGGTACAGTTAAACTGAAAAAAAATAAGTACAGAAAACATTGCGGTCGCAAGCGCAATAAACAAAGTGTTTCGCATTGAAACTCCTATAATTTGTTAATAAAGATTAATTAAACCCTGCCGATATTCGTCTGGCAGAGGCAAGACAAATTGGGTGAGAATTAAGTGAAGAGTTTGATACCGTAAAATCCTTCACCCAGATGATATGTTAAACTATTCAGCATTCACTCGAAAAACAATACAGGTGAAGTTAAATGTGTTGGGCATCACCCGGATTTAGCGGTTTTTAAGGATTGGTATCTGTGCAAATCATAATGATCTGCGTCATAAGTGTTCTATTGAATCTTGAAGCTAAATAAACAATTTATCACTTGCTCTAATTTCTTCAATTGATCTTTTCAAACCTCGCCCAATAAAAATTGTGAGATTATTTTCATACGGCATTGCATTTTTTGTTTTATGAAAACCAAGCGCTTCAACTTCTTTAAGAGAGTAAAGATGATCTTCAATCTCTCCGCCAATTATTATCAATGTTGTATAGTTTTTGGGGTCGGGCCACCAATACCAATAACTGTTATGCGGACAAATAACTTTTGGAAGCGAGTATTTCCTGCTGTAGTATTCTATAGCACCAGCTTTACCATAATTGCTGCAATACAAAAGAGTGGTTTTTCTTTCTTCATCGGGTAACGATTGATACACTTTTGAAACATTCTTTGCGAGATCTTCCCAACCATGCATGTCTGCATAAAATTGAGGAATACCTCTGTTTAGATTTTGTCCCTCGTTGCTTGGCGGCTCTAATCCAAGTGCACCTTGAAATTTTAGGAATTGTTCAAGAGGGAGAGTGGGACGGGCAAATGGTGAAAGAAATATTCCCAATATTATGATAGGAATAGCAATTGCATATTTAATCCAGCGTATATTTTCAGTGCTCCATTTCTCAATCATAACGGCGCCGCCTGCAAAAAGAATTTGATAAGCTGCTGCAATGTATTCTCCTTTGCTGTGTCCATTAATTAAGAGAATTAAGAATGTGGCAATCCAAATGAACACAACAGCTTTGAACTTTTTACCTTCTGTGTTGAAAAAGAAAAAGTAAATTCCTGGAAGCCAGATAAATATGGCGAGCGGATTTAGTATCAAGAGCTGATCCATAATAAAAGACATGGGAGTAAGTCCACCATATTTCCTTGAAGCTGCATTTCGCATAAACTCGAGGTGAGCAAAATCGTGTGTTATATTCCAAATAATAAATGGTGAAAAGATTGCCAAAGCAATTATAGCTGCGATGTAAGGATATTTTGTTTTCAAATCTTTTCTTAAAGGAGTAAAGATTGTTGCAAGAAAAACTCCTGAAGCAAGCCATAGCATACTTGTTTTATTTAGAAGTCCTAGCCCGATTACAACACCAAGCCAAACCCAGAGTTTTTTGTTTTCTTCCTGAACAATTCTTAAAAGAAAGTAAGCAGAGGTAATCCAGAAAAGGAAATCGAAAGTGTTCATTGAAAAGATAGTATTCATTCCAAGAAAGATTGGAGTGAGCATATAAGCAAGCATTGAAATTACCATGGCGGTTTTTCCTCCGCCTAATCTTCTTGTAAAGATTCCCAGCATGAATAAAGTCATTGAAGACACAATTGCAGGAACAAGTCTTATTGCTAAAAGCGTATCACCAAACAGCCACTTCCATACAGCTAGAACATAAATTGACAAAGGTGGATGATCAACATAACCAAGATCAATTCTATTGGCACACGCAAGGTAATAAAGTTCATCACGAAAAATTCCGTAGGCAAAAAATCCCGTGGTGATGAGGTAGATTATCAGGTTTAGTATGGACAAAGCAAGAATCAACACGGGTAAGTTTCTATATTTTGGTTTCATAAGCTTTAATGAAAAGTTGTAAAAATGCTTATTCAAAATTAGTCATTAGGATATTTTATTGGAAATGTGAGTAAATGTACTTTATTTTACCTTTGGGGAAAATTAGGTAAGATAAAATCAAAGCTTGTATTTCTTAGTTCCATTACACTTTTTATGTTACGTATTTTACGTAACGTACATTGCGTAATAAAATCAGATAGTTCAAGAATTGTTTTATCTGAAATCAATTCTCGTATAAATATGAAAATATTTGTAGTTTTAATTAATAATTTATCGGCAATAACATGTCAAAAACCAAACTAAAATATATTTGTTCAAATTGCGGCTATGAATCACTAAGATGGCTTGGCAAATGTCCGGAATGTGAAAGCTGGAATTCATTTGTTGAGGAATTAGTAGAAAGCGGTAAGAAAAAGCATGTCGCTGCAAAAAGTACAGTTACAATCAGCAGGATAAATGAAATAGTCGCGACCGAAGAGGACAGAATTAAAACCAATATTGAGGAATTCGATAGAGTTCTTGGCGGGGGACTAATGCCTGGTTCTGTTGTGCTTCTCGGCGGTGATCCCGGAATTGGAAAATCAACGCTTGCAATGCAGGCATGCGCAAATCTTAAAACGCCGGTTTTGTATGTGTCTGGTGAAGAATCGTCAAAACAAATTAAGCTGAGAGCTGAGCGGCTCAAAATTAAATCAGATGATTTTTATGTGATGCCTGAAACTGATCTTAACACAATTTTGGATACAATTGATAAAATTTCTCCATCAGTCGTTGTTATCGATTCTATTCAATCAGTGGCATTAAGCGAACTTGATAATTCACCGGGCACAATGACTCAAATAAGAGAATGCACTGCGGCTTTAATGGAAGAAGCAAAGAAAAAACATTTTTGCGTCATAGTAATTGGACATGTTACCAAGGAAGGACTGATTGCCGGTCCGAAAGTTCTCGAACATATTGTTGATACTGTAATTCAGTTTGAAGGCGAACATCATCATTCATTCAGAATTTTACGA
>Ga0214473_10007517_pt1 | contig 12916 bp, 12 predicted proteins | sample RVTome_7_FD_203509 | JGI IMG/M metagenome (GOLD analysis project Ga0214473, IMG submission 203509) | Soil microbial communities from uranium-contaminated site in the Upper Colorado River Basin, Wyoming, United States - RVT98D197 | ecosystem: Environmental > Terrestrial > Soil > Contaminated >...
TATCCCCAACGAAACGCGCCTTCTCACTGATGACATACATGTCCTTACGCTCATTTTCAGGGTGATAGAGAATTAAGTCATGCCTGTTCGGGGTGAACAACTTTTTGGGTATGTCTTCAAAGGTGATGACAGCCTCAACGCCCGGAAGTTTCTCTGCTTTCGATTTATCTATCTTGATGATCCTGGCGTGGGGATGAGGACTGGCCAGAACCTTTCCCACAAGCATCCCGGGAAGCTCTATATCGACTACGTATTGGGCTGTTCCCGTGGCCTTATCCTGGGCGCCCCATCGGGGGACTCGCTTACCAACCACAGACAATTCTTGGACCATCTCACTTATCTCCTTTTCTCATCTTCTCTGCGGACACCATGACAGCATCTATGATCTTCACATATCCAGTGCACCGGCAGAGGTTACCCCCAAGACCCTCCTTTACCTCTTCCCGCGTCGGGTTGGGATTCTCGTCCAACAAGGCCTTTGCCATCATGATCATTCCAGGAGTGCAGAAACCGCATTGTATTGCCCCTCCGTCGACAAATGCCTGCTGCAGCAGATGCAATTGAGCGCCTCTTGACAGACCTTCTATGGTAAGGATCTCTTTGTCTCGAACGGCGATGGCTAATGTTGAGCAGGCAAGGGTTGGATTGCCGTCCACCAGGACTGTGCATGAGCCACATTCCCCAACTCCGCACGAACGCTTTGTTCCCGTGAGATGTAGATCCCTGAGCAAATCGTACAAGGTCATGTTGGGACTGACGATAACTTCGTATGGCCTACCGTTTATTTTGAAATTTACAATTTCCTTCTTCACTGCTCTGTCCTCCTTGCCTTATCACCTTGCCCGTTCAAGTGCCTTTTCCAACACTCGTCTGACCAGCACCTTAGCCATTTCCCTCCTGTACTCCGCCGTTGATCGGAGGTCGGTAATAGGTCTGGTTTCCCCAGATGCTGTCTCCGACGCCTTGTTAATCACCTCAGCGGTAATCTTCTGACCGGTCAGCAATGCTTCCGCTTTTACCGCCCTAAAGACCGTCGGCGCTGCTGCTCCTATGGCAATCCTTGCTTCTCGACAGATACCATATTGCATGACGATGGCTGCAGCCACGCTGATTTTGGCAATATCCGCATGCGTCCTGAGCAGGTTCAGGAAGGCGGTGCCTGTCCCAGCCGGAGGATCGGGCAGGGCTACTTCGGTAACCATCTCACCCCGTTTCAAGGAGGTTAGGCGGTAATCCACGTAGAACTTCTCAATAGGTTCTGTTCTTTCACCCTTCACTCCGCTGATCTTTAGCCGAGCTCCTAATGCAAATAATGACGTTGCAACGTCCGAAGCCGGCGTCCCAACACACACATTCCCCACTACAGTCCCCATGTGTTTTGTTTGAACTGAGGTGATTTGGTGAACGGCCTCAAACAGGATAGGATATTTCTTCTGGATTGTCTTGGAAAGTTCTATCGAACGGAGCCTGGCCATAGCCCCAAAGGTAATCCCACTATCTTCGTGAGCGGCGATCTGCTCCAGGTTTGGAATCTTCTGAAGATTCACCACATATTCAGCCTCAATCTCACCTTTCCGCATCCTTGGGATGAGGTCAATCCCTCCGGCTAATATTCCTGCCTTTCCGCCATAAGTCGACAGCAGTTCTGTTGCCTCCCTAACCGTTGTGGGCTCAAAATACTCGAAAGGTTTCAACTTAGCTCCTCCTTAAGTCAATCATCCTGCTAGATGATAGGCAGTCGTTGCTTTTTTGGTATTGCAGAAAACAGCCACTTCTCCCTTCTTCCTGATTTATTTGGGAAGTTTCTCCGTTCTTTTCGGCGAATGACACCTGCTGAATCATGCCCCCCTGCCATCAACGGAAAGGCAATAGAACGAATCCAACTCGCAAGAACTCGGCTATGGACTACATCATCATGTCAGGAAGCCAAAGAAGTAATTTTGGAAACACAAAGCAAAGAACCATTACAAAAACAATAATCAGCACATAGGGGATGACGGAGCGATAAATAAGCTCCATACTGATGTCCTTTGGGACAATACCCTTCATATAAAACAAATTCATACCGAATGGGGGCGATATGTAACCACTTATCCCATTGATGGTAAAAAGAAGACAGAACCAAAGAGGATCGAAACCGAGAGATTGGACCACAGGCATAAACAAGGGGATTGTAATAACGGTGATAGAAGCACCGTCCATAAACATCCCCAGGACGAAAACTACCAGCTGCATAATAAGTATGATAAGAATCGGTGCCAGTGGCAATCCAGTCAATGTCTTGCTTATCCAGTGTGAGATTCCTGCGGCGCCCAGCAGCGAGCCGAGGCAAAGACCTCCTGCCAGCAGCCACAAGATCATCGCATTGACCTTCATAGTCATGAGCATTGCTTCTTTCAAGCTTGGCCAGTTAAGCTTGCGGTAAATTTTTGCACAAATAATAGCACCCATCGCTCCTACGCCTGCCGCCTCGGTAGGGGTAGCCGCGCCTGAGTAAATTGAGCCAATAACAAGAATGATAAGCAGAATGGGTAAGCCTACTCCACGGAGTGCATTCAGCTTCTCTCGCCATGTAGCGAGCTCTGTTTTGGGCAAGGCAGGAGCGAGGCTGGGATTCATGAAAGCCCTTACCCCAATGTAGACACAATACAAAAGTGCAATAATAAGTCCCGGGACAATTCCTCCTATGAACATCTTTCCTACGGAAACTTGCGCAAGGGCAGCGGTAACAATCATTGGCACGCTGGGAGGGATAAGCGGCCCCAGCGCCCCCCCAGCGGGAATACATCCCACGGCGAGCCCTTTATCGTAGCGGCGTTTCAGCATCTCGGGGAGAGCAATGACACCCATTGTAACAGTGCCTGTGGCGCCCAGTCCGGTCATTGCCGCAATCAGTGTACATATCGCAACCGTACCCATAGCTAACCCGCCCCTTAACGGACCAAACCATTTGTACATCGCATCATAAAGGGCACTGGCTACACCCGAAAACTGGATAAGAAAGGCCATGAAAACGAAAAGGGGGATGGCTATGAAAATCTCATTGGTCATGGTGCCAAAGGTAGTGGCGAAGACCAGATACAGAGAATTCGGCCCCATCAAGATGAGGGCAAATACCATGGCAGTACCAAACAAACAAAAGGCGATGGGCAATCCCAGAGCCATTAAAAATAGGAAAAAAAGAAAAATTACCAGCGTGACAAGGCCAATATCCATCGGTTTCAAGCCTCCTTCGATTTGGCTTTGTCAAAGTTCCGGATGAAGCCAGCCACTCCTTGAAGCAGCAGCAGGAGAACCCCTATCGGCCATAACATTTTAAGCGGGTAGAGCGGTGGTCTCCAAATAGAATTCACTTCCTCTCTCATCAGGAAAGAGTCCCAGGCTGCGAGTCCGCTTTGCCAGGCCAAGATGCCGATGCCGAAAAAAAACAGCAAAGAGGTAATCAGCGCTGTTACTGCCCTGCTCCTTAGAGACATTCTTGATACAAAGGCATCCATCGCTACATGCCCCTCCTTGAGAAAAGCATATCCACCTGCCATGACTGTTAATGCGCCCAGGAGCATCATATTTGTGTCCCATGCCCATATCGTAGGCCGATTAAAAACATATCGGAGTACTACCTCAATCACGGATATCAAAGTCATGGGAAGTATTAAGAAAGAAACCACATACCCTACCCGTTCGTTGAGAATATCAATCCAGTCGGCAAAACATTTTGCTCTCATCGCGGCAACCTCTCAAGGAGGAGCGGAAGCAGTTAAGCTACTCCCGCTTCTCCTCAATATATGGAAAAAGGATGAGTTACTTTAGCTTACCCAAGTCTCTCATCTGCTGTTTAACCAGTTCCACCAATTCAGCGCACCTGGAACTTTTAGAGGCCGCTATGTTCCAGACTTTGTTGATCGTCTCACTCCGCAACCATTCCACCTCTTCATCGGATAAATTAACCAATTTAAGTTTGTTTTCTTTTGCCGCCTTCGCGATAGCTAACCGACCAGCAACGCCGTCCAACATGGAATGCTGGTCTGCCACAAGATATCTAGTCTCCTCGTTAAGAGCCTTCTTGATGTCATCGGGTAGAGCATTCCACGATTTCATGTTGACCAAGAAAGAGTTAGAGTAACTATTTACATTCGGAGTCATGATGAAGTGAGTAACCAATTCTTTTAACTTCGCATCTTCCAGCATACTTCCGCCGGTCAACAGAGCATCAACCGTACCGAGTTTGAGCGCCATATATCTCTCCGGGTAAGGAACATTCACCGGGCTTGCACCGAGAAGCTTGATAAACTCGGCAACGATGCCAGCTGCACCTATCTTCTTACCTTTCAAATCCTTAAGGCTTTTGACCGGGAAAGTAGTCATGATCTGACTAAACTGACCTGCCGGACAAGGAGCAAGGAAAAAAACATTCCTTTCTGCATAAACTTTCCGAATCTTCTCAAGGAGCCCGCGCTGATAATAGGCATCCCACACCTCATCGCTATACTCCCAGGCGAGTGGCAGACCGGTTTCTATCTCAGTTTCAGGCATCATCCCACCATGGTAACCGCTAAAATACACGCCCACAAAGTCCAGCAATCCCTTTGAGAGAGCGGGGAACATCTCGCGAACCGGCACGATTGTGTTGGGTGGTTCAACGTTCATCACCAGTCGGCCGCCAGTACGCTTCTCGATCCATTTACCGAAGGTGACTCCGGCTGCCGAGGCGGCCGCACCACTGAACGCCCCTTGACCTTTCCAACGAACGACCTTGGAATCCTTGGCCTGCGATAACACCTCTGAGGGTAACAACGTGAACAAGAAACCAATGATCACCACCGCAGCCAATAAACCTTGTTTTCTATTCATTGTTGACCTCCTTTTATGAAGTTTGGTTAAAAGCAAAGTCACTTCCTTCCGGGACTGGAAGCCGCCTGCAACCGGCATCCGGTCTGGCATAAAAAGGAACTCTTGCAGAATGTTAACCCTGATCCTGACCGCCGCTTTTCTTTAAAGGTGACCTACGCTTTCGCTCCTGCATCGGCACCCTGGGAAATGGCCTCGTGTATCCTTGCGGATTGACGACAATCCCCGACCTCGTAAATAAAGGGGATTTTCCCCCGGAGAGACCGGGCCAGACCCTTATCCGGTATGGAACCCGTCGCAATCACAATATCATCCGCTGGGATGGATATTTCCTCTCCCTTCTGGTCGACGATGCTCATGCCTGTCGCGGTAATCTCTTCAGCTTTTACCGCTGTATAAAACTTCACCTTCATTTCCTTCAATCTCTGCACCGCCTGGTAAGCGTAAGGGGCAAACAGTTCGGAAGCCAGTTGCGGCAATACCTCCACAATGGTCACCGTCTTTCCCCGCTCCTTTAAAAACTCGGCGGTCTCACAACCGACGAAGCCTCCTCCGATCACGATCACCTTTTTGCCCACCTCTGCTTTTCCCAGAAGCACATCCTCAAACTTGAGGACCCCCTTTTTCTCAATGCCCCTGACTTCTGGAGTGGACGGCCTGGCTCCCGCGGCTATAATCAACACGTCCGGACCGTGCTTGAGAATCGATTCAGGGGTCGCGGTCGTGTTCAAAGAGACCTTCACTCCTATTTTCTGCAGCTGCATCTTAAGATAAGCGATCAGCGTGTTTAATTCGTCTTTTCCGGGAGGAATGATTGCAAGTTTGAGCTGACCTCCCAGGTCGCTGTCCTTCTCCCAGAGACAGACCTCATGCCCTCTCGAAGCGGCCGTGATCGCCGCCTGCATTCCGGCGGGACCTCCGCCAACGATCAGAACCCTTTTCTTCTCGCAAGCAGGTCTCAGCGCCGCTTCAAATTCCCTTTCCCTTCCAACCCCAGGATTCACGCTGCAGATCATCGGCCCCACAGGCGGTCTGAAAATCGACTCAATGCACCGGCTGCAGAGGATGCATGTTCGAATCTCCTCCGGCTTCCCGGCTTTTGCCTTGTTCGGGAAATGTGCGTCTGCAACAAGAGGCCTTCCCAGTTCAATAAAATCCGCCTTCCCTGTCTTCACTATTTCTTCAGCCAGAGAGGGATTATTGATTGCTCCATTCACAAAAACAGGAATTGAGACCTCCTTCTTGACTGCTCTGGAGGTGGAAGCGTTGAGGGCCCGGGGCATCAGCATCGTCGGGCCTCCGTAGATATCTCGAAAATTTCCCGCGGCTGCACTCGTAACCCCGATCGCATCGACCCCGCCTTTCTCAAGGAGCTTTGAAACCGCAACGGTTTCCTCCACATTGAAACCCGCTTCAATCGCCTCATCGTAGGGGAGTTTAAAGATGATCTGGGATCGGTCGCTGATATCTTTTCGCTGGCACGGCAAACGGAAGACGATCGGGTAATCACGCCCCACACTCTCTCTTGCAACAGCCAGGAACTCCAACCCGAGTCGGGCCCGGTTGCTCACATCGCCACCATAGAAGTCCATCCTCTTGTTAAGAAGGGCCGATTGGAATTCTGAAATAATGTATCCTCCGTGGATCATGAGGCAGTCAAAACCAGCTTCCTTTGCTCTTCTCGCTGCCTCACCGAATGCTTTTTGTAGCTCCTTCAATTCGGCGATACTGAACGCCCTGACTTTGATCCCCTTCATCGGATGGACCATTTCAGAAGCCGAAGCAGGATCTACCTCGTCATCCATCCCCCGGTGGGTATTCACCTCAATACAGGCCTTAGCCCCTCCTTCTTGAATGACCTTCACCAACTCCCTCAATCCATCCAAGCACTGGTCACTGCCTAAAAAAATTCTTCCCGGATAGCTTCGAGGATACGATGCCTCAACGATAACCATGGCACATCCCCCCCGGGCTCGCTCCTCGTAATAGTCTAACATGCGGCCGGTGACGCCCCCCTTCTCGTCAACATAAAGCGTAATCATAGGGGCCATTACAATTCTGTTTTTGAGTTCCAAACTTCCGATTCTCCCAGGTTCAAAAAGATTTGGAAATGGCATGATCCTCTCCCCGTTACAGCAAAGTGATGAATAGAAATAAAGTTCTATCTGTGCGACGGGATCAAAAGAAAGTGGCCAAGCCCCAAACCCGTTTAGACCTCATTACGATCTCCCGACAACTAACAATTGGGTTAATTGGCCAATATTTTCCACTGAATCTAATCTGGAGACTGTGTCGATGATAGCCTCTGCCCTGCTATCAGGAAGTGCAACAGAGGCAAAATCTCTGAATTTTTGGTGCACCTCTTCTTCTGTCATCGGATTCTGAATCGAGCCTCTTGCTGCAAGGACCGTTTTCTCATAGAGAGCGCCTTTTTTTAGTCGAATGACCACCCGTGCAGGGTTGTTCGAGTTGGGCAGTGTCTCCAACTTTTCATCCAACAGCATGGTCGTCTTTCTTGCTAATGCCAACACATTTCTATCCTTTAGGTTTTCCTCGGAGTACTCTTTGAAGGTATTCCCTCCTTTGATAAGCCTGAGAGCAATGCCGAAACGACCGCTAAACTGGGCACTGGTTATATCGCTCGGCTCAACAATCGACCCTGTGAGTCTGAATGTCTCTTGAGAAACGTTCACAACGATCTCTTCAATTTCCTCTGGATGAATCGTATGCTCGCTTTTTATCTCTGAGACCGCATCAAGGATTGCACTGGATGATCCACAACAGCAGTGGGCTTTCAGTTCGATCAAAAATACTCTGAACATTGAGCCAAGGGCCCGGGTAATCTCTTCGGGCTGGCATTCACCTGAAAATGCACGTAAAAATCCACGTTCCCCTTCAAGGATGGTGGCCGGTCCCTTAAACCCTCTTTGCGCCAGGAGTGCGGCTCTGATCCCTCCGTGTGCAGCGATACCGGAATGCAATCGATTGACTGTTCCGCCGGACAAAGAATATTCCATTAGCCCCGATGAATGACTGGCGGCGATGCCGAAGGCATCCAACCCCTGTTTTTCATCCAACCTTAATATCGTTGCAACGGCGGCCGCTACGCCAAAAGTTCCAAAGATGGGTCCGGGATGAAACCCTCGGCTCATCGCGAGCGGCGCCGCGGCACCCAGCCGTGAAGCGACCTCATATCCAACCACCACGGCTCTAATTAATTCCTTCCCGTTGATCATCTCCCTTTCGCCCATCGCTAAAGCAGCCGGGACGATAATGGATCCAAAGTGGGCATGGCAAACAGAATCGGCATCATCTCCCAGAAATGCATGGCCAAACGTAGCGTTGACAAAGGCGGCGTCCTGGCTTGCTGTCCTAAATCCATAGTTGACGACCGTGCTTTCTTCCCTCTTCCTTCCGTAGTCTACCGCATACTCATAGGCTGGCTGGGTCCATGGGAGCGTGGAACCCACGAGCTGGCATCCCAGCTGATCCAAGATGAGCTCTTTGGTCTTGCGTATAACGTCCGCAGGAAGGTTATCGTAAATCAACTCTCTTACAAAATGAGCTAACTTTTTTGTTTCTTCCAATGTTTGCCTCACCTGCTTATGTGCGGAGACTTGGCAGTATCATACAGAGAGATCCGGATTTGTCAACAGGAATCTTGGGGCTGATGAAATACGATATTTTCCCCTGCGGCGAAAGCAATTGCATCATTTTGCTACCAGCAGTCAAGTCTTTTTCAATCATGAAATGGGATATCCGTGACAGGGCCATCAAAACCTCCGATAGGGGAAGAACTCCGTCGAAAGCTTCCCCCCTGACATGTACGTCCCGATCCTATTTCCTCTTGTAATCGGTAAAACCAGATGTGAGGGGTAATCTGCATTGTGATAGATGGTCACCTTAGACGGCGACTGTCTCCAGAGATGCCCCATCGCAGTTGCCTGAAGAAAATGGGCCGGCTTCTCATCATCCACAGATTTGATCCTCAGACCGATCCGATGTCCCGCTTTGTAGAGAATCCCGTAAGGCCGCACCTCTATATTGAACTCATAGATCTCGCCGGGGATTAAAGGCTCCCGTTTTGTATGGGAATGAAAAGGCTGCCAGGATTTGGATCTCTCCAGGTCCAATTTTCTCTGGGATCCCCGCAACCAGCCTCTCGTCAGGGGTGTCTCATTCCCGTGTCGATCAATGTCCAATAGGCTGACAAACCACAAAATCTCGTTATCCGTGGTCGAAGCGTATAAGTTCAAAACAATCGGACCGATGACCTCTGTATTTTCTATCAAGGGCGGACTCAGGAAGGTCAGGCTGCCGCGGTTGAACAGAGAGTCTTCGAAGGTGCTACTCCCTTCGTTGGGCCAAAATTCGTGTTCACTCAACAGGCCACCCGAATGGAGATAGAATGGCGTCCATCTGGTCTCCGGCAGTGGCCACTCCGTGGCCGCCTTCCATTCACCCGTTCCCGTGATAAACAGCTCAATCGGTGGCTCTTCCATGATCCCATTGTCCACCCCTTTGAGCCAGTAATCAAACCAACGGAGGGATTCATAGTGGTACTGATAGAGGGGTCGATCCAGATAAATCGGAGGCCCTATCATCATTTTCTTTGGCCCCTTCCAGTTGTCCCAACTCCGGAAAGCACCTGGAAGGTGGAGTCCATACATCCCCCAACATCCACCAAGGAAAGCGGGAACCCCCGGGTCCTTCTCATATTGAACCCTTCTCTCCGCAAAATACTCCCCATCCAAAGGATTAAGAAGAATATCTACAAGAAGCGCATTCCCTCCCTGCTCCGGATTTCTTAACGCCTCCATGAGATAGGGAATCTCTCGGATGTCTTTATCCTGAAGCGCTTCCGAAATAGCCTCTCTATACCGACTCTCTCCCCATCTCTCAAGACACCAACTCCTGTACCTCATATTGTCGATGATGGCCGTCCAGCCTCGCATGAAGGCGTGGGACAGGATCCCGCCATGATAAAATTTATCCCGATAAAAATCGGTGTACCCAAAAGGAGCAAAGATCGTTTTCAGATGGGGCGGTTTAAATGCCGCAACTTGCTGCTGCGCCACTGCAAACGCTGAAACCCCAAACATCCCGACATTGCCATCACACCACGGCTCATTGGCTATCCATTCGATCACCTCCAGGGTATCCTGAACCTCTCGATGGTCGTAATTCAGATAGCTGCCACCCGATTTCCCTGAACCACGGATATTAGCGATAATTTGAGCATATCCCCGCCGGACATAAAAGTTGTAATCTCCCGCCTCTACCGGTCCGTTGGCCATATTGAAACCTGCCGGGAAGATAGGTGCCGACTGTAACCCTTTGTCGTACTGGTGAACCCCCAGGATGGCCGGGAACCTTCCGGCGTTGTCGGGTCGAAAGATGTCCGCATCGATATGAATGCCATCACTCATTGGGATGGAAATACTCCTCTCCCGTATGATCCCATACTTTCTCCTCGAAACTTCCCAACTCTTGCTAAACACCGCTGTCCTCCTCGCCTCCCGTCAGACTTCCACCACCCTGGAGTTGCTGCTAACTGCGACCCACTGCATTATGAACGAATTTTGCCTTCATTCGGAGGGCTGATCCCTGAGAGGGGATTTGGTCCTCTGTCGTGTCTAAATTTCTTAGGTTTTTCCCGGTCCAAAAGCGCTCGGACCCCATGCGCTTCGGTTCAACAGAAAAACTTTTCAAATGAACCGTAGACCAATAATCCTGACCTCCACCAAACCACTCCAAAATAAGGGTCAAAACTTTCGGTAAGGGAAGAACTGGTCCGAAAGCTTTCCGCCGGACATATAGGTTCCGATTCTATTCCCTTTCGTTACCGGCAATAGCAGATGAGAAGGATACTCTGAGTTGTGATAGACGGTCACCCTTGAAGCATACTGTCGCCAAAGATGCCCCATACCAATCGCTTGAAGGAAGTTGGTTGGCTTCTCATTATCCACGGATTTGATCCTTATGCCGATCCGGTGACCTGCCTTGTAAAGAATGCCATAAGGCCGAACCTCTATGTTGAATTCATAGATCTCATTTGGGGTCAGAGGTTCGCGTTTAAAGTGGGAATGATAGGGTTGCCAGGGCTTGGATCTCTTCATATCCAGTTCCCTTTGGGAACCCCTCAACCAGCCTCTTGTCAGCAGTGTTTCATTCCCTTGAGGATCAATATCGAGAAGACTTACGAACCAGAGGATCTCAGTGTCTGTGGTCGAGGCATACAGGTTTAATACGATGGGCCCGATGACCTCCGTATTCTCGATCAGCGGGGGGGTCATGAAGGTCAGCTGGCCCCGGTTGAAGAGAGAATCCTCATACGTGCTGCTTCCCTCGTTGGGCCAGAATTCGTGTTCACTCAACAGGCCACCCGAATGCAGATAGAAGGGTGTCCATCTTGTCTCGGGTAAGGGCCAGTCTGTAGTGGTCTTCCATTCGTCAGTCCCCGTCACAAAGACGGCAATCGGGGGCTCTTCCATGATCCCATTGTCCACCCCTTTGAGCCAGTAATCAAACCAACGCAGGGACTCGTATTGATACTGATACAGAGGTCGATCCAGATAGATGGGAGGCCCGATAATCATCTTTTTCGGCCCTTTCCAGTGGTCCCAACTACGGAATGCCCCGGGCAGGTGAAGGCCATAGATACCCCAGCATCCACCGTGGTATGCCGGGATTTCCAGATTCTTCTCGTAAGGAACGCTTCTCTCCCAGAAATAATCTCCGTCCATCGGATTGAGAAGGATGTCCACAAGTAGGCCGTTTCCTCCTTGAGTCGGGTTTTTCAAGGCCTCGACCAAATAAGGGACCTCACGGATATCCTTGTCCTGAAGCGCCTGCGCAATCGCCTTCTGATATCGATCCTGTCCCCACTTCTCCCGGCACCAGCTCTCATATCGCATGTTGTCGATCGTGGTCGTCCACCCTTGCATGAAGGCATGGGATAAGATTCCACCGTGATAGAACTTGTCCCGATAAAAATCCGTATACCCGAATGGGGCAAAGATGGCTTTCAGGTGCGGAGGCTTGAGCGCGGCCACCTGCTGCTGGGCCACGGCGAAGGCCGAGACTCCGAACATTCCAACCTTCCCATCACACCAGGGCTGGTTTGCGATCCATTCAATCACCTCAGCCGTATCCTGGACCTCTCGGAGCCCGTAATTCAGATAATGGCCGCCCGATTTCCCCGATCCCCGGATATTGGCAATGACCTGAACATACCCACGCCGGACGTAAAAATTGTAGTCCCCTGCTTCTATCCCTCCATTCGCCATATTAAGGCCCATCGGCATGATGGGGGCCGACTGGACCTCTTTATCGTATGGATGAACACCCAAGAGGGCTGGGAATTTCCCGGGACTGTCAGGCCGGAAAATGTCCGCATCGATCGTGATTCCGTCACTCATCGGGATGGAAACGCTGTTCTCCTTAATAATTCCGTACCTTCTCCTTGAAACCTGCCAGTCTTTACTGAACACGGCTGCCCTCCTTAATCTTCGCCAATTTTCTCCACCCTAAGAGAAGCAGGCAAATGATTGAGATGCTCCTTCAAAACGTGTAGATCGAACCCAGACAAAAGACTCTTGCGAATTGACCGGACCTAGCGCTAGTAAAGGCTCCCCGACCGAATTGAATTCATCTTACCCGTTAGCCTTTTTCTCTTCTTCCTCGACTTTTATCAAAGCGTTCAACCCTACTCCAAAAGTAGGGGCTCCGCCCGCTATGATCATCGTTTCGATCGCGTCCAGTATCTCCTGCTTGGTAACCCCGAGCTTTAAAGCCCTCTTAATATGGGATACGCAGATGTCCTCAAATCCCCTGTGCGCAAGGATACCGATACAAACCAGTTCCCTGTATTTCGCCGGGAGCGCCTTGCCATCCTGTAGCGAAGCGTTGTACAGATTATCATAGGCTTCAATAAAGGGGAGATCTTTGTTTGCCATGTATACCATTGGTGCCGGTACGTAAGGACCTCGTTCTTTCTTCATCTTGTCAATAAAATCTTGCACCTTTTTGTCCGTTTTCTCTTCAGCCATTTCATGCCTCCTTTTTG
>Ga0214473_10007518_pt1 | contig 12916 bp, 13 predicted proteins | sample RVTome_7_FD_203509 | JGI IMG/M metagenome (GOLD analysis project Ga0214473, IMG submission 203509) | Soil microbial communities from uranium-contaminated site in the Upper Colorado River Basin, Wyoming, United States - RVT98D197 | ecosystem: Environmental > Terrestrial > Soil > Contaminated >...
AGAGGGACCAGCGGCGTGTCTGCCGCAGATCTGGTGACGTGCCGCTGCGCAAATTCGATACGCATCGACGGCGCGGGCAAAAACGTACTCCGAATCTCAGGTGAGCAGCGAACCGTGGCGCCGATTCAATTCCGCCGGTGACGTGCTATGGTGACCGGCGTGGACCCAGCGCGCCGGCGGGCAACGTACGAAGACCTGCTCAAGGTCCCCGACCACCTGGTGGCGGAGATCGTCGATGGCGAATTGTACACAACGCCGCGACCCGCATCGCCGCACGTGCGCGCCGTATCGGTAATCGGCCAGGAGCTTGGCCTCTTTGATCGTCAGCCGAAGGGCTCGGGCGCCCCGGGCGGCTGGTGGATCCTTTTCGAACCGGAACTGCATCTCGGTGAGGACATCCTCGTTCCCGACTTAGCCGCCTGGCGGCGCCAGCGGATGCCCGTAATCCCCAACGTCGCGTATTTCACCCTCGCACCGGATTGGGTGTGCGAAGTCGTGTCTCCCACCACCGGTCGGTTGGACCGCGTCCGCAAGATGCCGGCGTATGCGCGAGAGGGCGTCCCGCACCTGTGGTTGGTGGATCCCCTCCTGCGAACGCTGGAAGTGTGCCGGCTTGACGGCGGTCGTTGGTTGGTCGCCGCCACGCACGGGGGCACGGAGCGCATCCGGCCAGAGCCGTTCGACGCCATCGAGATCGATCTCAGCGAGTGGTGGCTCGCCGAGTAACGCCGCTTGCTTGAAGACGATTCGCCAAATCATTAAGACGGTACCGCAATCCCCCAGGTGAGGCCGAAATCATGCTGCGAAAAATTCATCACGTCGGAATCGTCGTACGAAATCTCGAAGAAGCGTTCGGCTTCTACCGCGACACGCTCGGCTTGCCGGTGCACAAAACCGCGGTGGTGGAAGACCAGGGCGTCAAGGCGGCCCTGCTCACCATCGGCCAGAGCGAGATCGAACTGCTCGAACCGATCAACCCGAACGGCGGCGTCGCCAAGTTTCTCGAAAGACGCGGTGAAGGCCTCCACCACATCTGCTTCGAAACCGACGACGTCGCCGCCGAGCTCGCCGCCACCGCAGCCAAAGGCGTCGAGCTCATCGACAAAGCCCCACGTAAAGGCCTAGCCGGCATGATCTGCTTCCTCCACCCCAAGGCAAATCACGGTGTCCTGGTGGAATATGCGCAGCCGTTTGAATAGAGAACACAGGAGACAGAGGACAGAGGACAGAGGACAGAGGACAGAGGACAGAGGACAGAGGTCAGAAGTCAGACACCAGACACCAGACACCAGACACAGGTTTTATGCTTGCAAAGAAGATCGATCATGTCGCGATTGCGGTGAAGGATCTTGACGCCGCTATCCAAACGTTTACCCGCAACTTCGCTTTCCCGGTGCAGAGCACGGGACTGAAGGAGGAGCTGCACCAGCGCTGGGCCTTGCTGCCGGTCGCCGACACTTTTCTGGAACTGTTTCAGCCCACCAGCGATGCCAACCGCGCGGCGCAGTTTCTCAGCGAACGCGGAGAAGGCTTGTACGCACTTTCACTTGAAGTCGAATCCGTGGCCGACGCGGCCGATCACCTGGTTAGCAAGGGCATCCCGGTGAAAATCCAGACCGTACACGAAGGCTTGAACGCCTGCTTCATCAGCCCCGAACACACCCACGGCGTGCTGATCAGCCTGATCGAGCACACCGACAAGCCTGGAGGCTGAGGGCCGCGGGCCGGGCCACGTGACCGGCGCGTGGTGGTTACGGTCAGGTAGGGCGTGGGAGCGTTGGAGTGTGGGAGCGTGAGAGTGTGGGAGCGTGAGAGTGTGGAAGCGTGAGAGTGTGGAAGCGTGAGAGTGTGGAAGCGTGAGAGCGTGGGGCGTGAGGGTAAGGAACGTGCGAAATTCATCATGCACCAAGCTCCAAGCCCACAGGCTCCCAAGCCCTCATGCCCTTTGGGCGAGCGGCGCATTGCTGCGCAAGGCCTCGTCCGACAGTTGCTGCTGGCCGTCGTTTGCAGCCTGGCACTGCTGTCTTCCGCCACGGCTCAGCAGCTCGGTCCCGCCGGCGTCGAGCCCACGCCGCAGGCGGCCCTCTTTGACGAGTTACAGCGCGACACGCCTCGTAGCAGCGTCGCCGCCTTTCTCAAGGCCTGCCGCGACGGCGATTACCACCGCGCTGCCGAGCATCTCGATCTCAGCCGCATAAAACCGAGCGAGCGGCCGCAGCGCGGGCCGGTCCTGGCTCGCCATCTCAAGGTGGTCATCGATCACACGCTGTGGATCGATCTCGATGCCTTGAGCGACTCCCCCGAAGGCAACGGCAGTGCCAACGGCTCGAAGGGACGGCTGCGAGTCGGCACCATTCGAACGCCCAAAGGGCCGGTACCGATCCTGCTCGAGCGGCAGCCCATCGACGACATTCTAGTCTGGAGGATCTCCGCCGCGACCGTCGGCAACATTCCCAACCTGTACGCTTTGTACGGCTACGGGCGCGTCGGTGAGTGGCTTCCAGAGCCGTTCTTCGAGATCACCTTCCTGCAGATCGAGCTCTGGCAATGGATCGGGCTCGGTGTGTGGGCCCTGCTGGTGGCACTCGCGTCCTGGCTGGTCAGCTCCTTGATCGCCCGCCTTGCCCGCCCCATGGTGGCCCGGCTGCGGAAGACGACCGAGGACAAAGTCGAGCAACCCATTGTCGGGCCGTTGCGGCTGAGCATCGGGATTCTACTGTTCATCTCGGGCTCATACACTCTCGGCCTGGCGCTACCTGTGCGCGCATTTTTCGATGGAACAGGCAAAGCCCTGGTGGTCGCGGCGGTCACTTGGTTGCTCCTACGCCTGATCGACATTCTATTCCTCAAGGCCGAGGACCACATGATCGCCCGTGGCCAGGGCGGCGCGCTGGCCATGCTGCCACTGGGCCGGCGCGCCACCAAGCTATTCGTGATTGCGGTGGCCGCGCTGGCGTTCCTGCAAAATGTCGGCTTCAACGTCTCCGGCCTGCTCGCTGGACTGGGCGTGGGCGGCCTCGCCATCGCCCTGGCGGCACAGGAGACGGTAAAGAATTTCTTCGGCGGCCTCACCTTGATCGCCGATCAGCCGGTGCGCGTAGGTGACCTCTGCCGTTTCGGAGATAAGACGGGCACGGTCGAAGATATCTCCCTCTGGTCCACACGCGTGCGCACTCCCGAGCGCACGGTGATCAGCATTCCGAACGCACAATTCGCCAGCATGCAGCTCGAGAACTTTGCGCGCCGCGACCGCATTCGCCTGGCCACCAGCATCGGCCTGCATACGGACACCACGGCGGAGCAGGTGAGGCGCGTGCTGGCGGAGCTCACCAAACTGCTGCAAGAGCACCGCCGCGTCGACCCGAGCAGCGCTCGCACGCAGCTTTCCGGTTTCAGCAACACGGCCTTTCGTGTCGAAATCTCCGCCTACATTCTGACCGCCGATGGCCAGGAGTATGCCTCCATCCGCGAGGATCTACTCCTGCGCATCATGGACGTGGTCGCAGCTAGCGGCAGCAAGTTTGCCGCGTTAGACTAAAAGCCAGAGCGCGACTTGACCGCAAGCGCAGAAACGAGCACTCACAGCGTACAACCTCAGCGGAAGGAGCAGTGGCATGGAGGGACACCAACAGTCATCGGCGAACAGTTGCGACGAAGCCCTGGTCTCGTACGGCCGCCCGCCTGGAGAGCCTGCCCTTGCCGAACTGGTGTCCTCTCCGCATCTGGCAGCAGTGCAGCGCGCCGGCACCGTGCACATCTACGCCGACACCGCCGACGTGCAAGAGTTGGCTCCGCTGATCACCGCTCCCGGCGGCAGTCTGTTCCGCGAGATCGACGGCAACACCGCCAATCAGCCGCTGGTGCAGAAGGTCATCGCCCGTTACCTCGAGACCGGAGACTTGCGCCCTGCGGCGGACCGGCTGCGCAGCCTGCAGCCCGGCCTGACCAATGCCGATCTCATCCCCCTGCTCTACGCCGCCATTTGCAGCCGGGTCGGCAATGACATGGTCCGGGCCTACGCTGCGGGGCGGGACTGGGGCGTCAGCCTGCAGCTGCACATGGCTTTGGGCGGGGATGCCGAGGCCTCGAAGCGCGTCGGGCGCTGTCTGCGCCGCATGGTGCCGTCCGGCGTCGTCAAGGTCCCGTTCACACCGCACCAGCCGCACTGTTTCCTCATCGCGCGCGACCTCGAGCGCGAGGGCATTCCGGTCAACTTCACCTCGACCTTCTCCGCGCGCCAGGCGGTCGCCGCGGGGCTGCTCTCCAATGTGGCGCTGACGAACATCTTCATGGGGCGCCTGAACCAAGGCTTGAAGGCCACGTTGCTGGGCGAGCACGTCGACCTGGAGGCGCAGCGGATTCTGCGCCGTCTGCGACAAGAGACCGGCATCAAGACGTTGCTCATCGTCGCCAGTGTGCGCGAATGGCAGACTTTCGTGCGCACGGCCGGCTGCGACGTGTTCACCGCACCGTGCGACGCGATCCGTGGGTACATGGAGCAGAAGGAAGTGCCGCCGGCCGAAATCTGCAGCCAGCTTGAAACCTCCTACGAGGACGACCTGGGGATAGGCGAGGATATCATCTCCGCCGTCGGACGCGGACGCATCGCGCGCTTGTATAAGGTCGAGCCCGAACTGGTGCAGTTCATGCGCGAGCTGCGCTCAACCCGCGAGTACCAGGAGATGAGCGACGGCGACCAGCTCTACAAGCGTTTTCAGCAGGCTGGTTTTGAAGACATATTCTACGCCCCAACCGAGGTCGAATGGCAGGAATTCCGCAAGAGCAAACTGCCGGATCTCAAGGCTCCGCTCACACACCGGCTACCGCTCGATACGCTGTACAGCCTGCTGGCCGACGCGGACTTCGAGAAAGCGCAAGAGGACATGAACCGGCGAATCGAGGAGACGTGTTGTTAGGTTGTTAGGCCACGCCACCCTTTCGTCTCCGTGTCTCCGCGTCTTGCAGGCTGTTACACGCGCGCCCAGGTTAGTGCATGCTTGGCTGCAGCGGGCCGGACGACTCCGGCCCGCTTCCGGGGTAGCGGCGGGGTCGAGCTTTCAGTGCGCCAACGCCTGGGCTCTTCCCTCCAGCAGAGCTCCGCCACCAGCAGCGCCACGACCAGGGCGAGGGCCGCCAGCAGGTGGACGAGGCTGATGAACTCCACGGTGGCCGTGCTCGATGCCAAAGCGACAATGCTCAACAACATGTGCATCTCCTTTCATTAATGTCTGCGCTAAACTTAAGCTCACGCGGCCAGCCCGACAATCGGCCGCAGGGTTCATTTTTCTCGGTGCGAAGGGACTGGTACTTTGGGTTCGAGAATCTGGTACGAATGGGCTATTGTAGAGAGTCGAGGTTTTCTGATGTTACTTCGGGGTGATGTCCGCTTCCCTCTCGACCGACAGCAGGGACACCTCCGTGAAGAGCGAGAGCGTGCCGCGCGAGAAGATCAAAGTCCTGATCGTTGACGACCATCCCGTTTTCCGCGAGGGCCTGCGGCAGTGCTTGCAGGCACGCAAGGAGCTGCAGCTCATTGCTGCGGTGGGGAGTGGGGAGGAGATGTGGCGGGCGATCCGCGCGCAGGGGCGGCCGCAGATCGTCCTGATGGACGTGGAGATGCCGGGACAGGGCGGCATCGAGCTCACCCAGGCGTTGCACGAGAAGCATCCCGACGTCCGCGTCGTCATGCTAACCGCGTTCTCGGATTCGGAGCGCATCTTTGCCGCGCTCAAAGCCGGTGCCGTGGGCTATCTGCTGAAGAACGTCACCCCGGGTGAGATTGCCGCCACGGTGCAACGCGCGGCCACGGGTGAGCCGATGCTCTCGGGTGAGATCGCCGGCCGCGTGCTGCGCGAATTCGAACGCGAACGTCAGGAGGACCGCTACCGCGAACAACTGGCCGGCCTCACGGCGCGCGAGGAAGAAATCCTGAAGCTGCTGGCAACCGGCGAGTCCAACCGCGAGATCGGCAAGCGCCTGTTCATCAGCGAACAGACGGTGAAAAACCACGTCGCCAACATCTTCCGCAAGCTGCAAGTGAACGATCGCACCAAGGCGGCATTGCTGGCGGTCAAACTCGGCCTCGGCCGCAACGACCCTCAATGACTCCCGGCCGCCGCTCGGCCCTGCGCGCGCTGGTCATTCTCTCGGGCGGCGTCCTGATGGTGGCAGGCTTGCTGGCGTTTCGCGCTGACGATCTGCCAATCTATCTGGTGTTTCTGTTTCTGTCCCTGGTCCTCTTTCAGCCCTACGTCGAGGTGCTGCCCACGGTGGCGCTGCCGATACCGGAAATGGCGGCCACGATCGGCTTTCTCTACATCGGCGGCCTGCCCATCATCGTGCTGCTCAACGTCGCGCCGACCCTGACCCACATCCTGCGCCGGGTATTGCCGGAGCGCTGGAAAGAACGGATTCCCCAGCTGCGCTGGGCCGCCTCGCGCCGCGAGCTGTTTTCGCAGGACCCGGCGGCCGGCACGGGCATGGGAGTCGAGTGGGCCGCCTTTGCCCTCGGCCTGGGCGTGCGCTGGTGGATCGTAACGCGGCTCGTACCCGACGCCCTGCCCCCGACCAACCCCGGCGCCATCCTGGTCGCAGAAGTCGGTGGATATGCCTGCTGGACCCTGCTCTCCAGCCTCCCCATCTACCCGGACCGTCCTCTCGTGGCTCTGCCGTCCGAGGGAAAACTGCGCGCGGCATTGTCGGATATCGTCCTGATCGTGGTGGCGGCGCTGACCCCGTTCGTTTTCCTCATCACCTACGAATACTCCGCGCACGGGCTACTAGGCGCCGCCCTCTGGTCTTTGTCGGCGCTTGGCCTGCATTTCATGCTCAAGCGGCTGAACGAACGCCGGCTTATGGTAGAGGAGCAAAACCGCCGACTGGAGAACCTGAACCGCGAGTTGGAGCACCGCGAGCGGCTGTCCGCCATCGGCAAGATGTCCTCCGTGGTCTCGCACCAGATCCTGCAACAGCTGGGCGTCATCGGCATCTACGCAGATCTCACCCGCAACGCCGACCCGGGCGGCGACCCGGCGGCCAAGCTGGCACAAGCCCGTAGCAATGCCGCCGCCATCGAGACCGCGCTCGGCGACGTCAATCGGATATTGCGTGACCTGCTGGTGTTCAGCAAAGATTTGCGCCTTAACCTTTACGAACACCCGCTGGCGCGTCTCATCGCGGAGTGCATCGATGAATGCCGCTCAGAGGCCGACGCGCAGGGCGTCACGTTGCGGGCACAGTGCCCGCAGGATCTGAATCTGCCACTCGACAAATTGAAGATGAAGCAGGCGATCACCAACGTGCTACGTAACGCCTTGCAGGCATCGCCGTCCGGCGGTCGAGTCACGGTCGCCGCCTCTGTGTGGGACGGTCGCGTCGACATCGCGATCACCGACCAGGGGCCGGGAATCCCCGAACACGATCGCGAAGCGGTGTTCACGCCATTCTTCACGACCAAGGAGCACGGCACCGGCCTGGGGCTGGCAATCGCGCGGGAATTCGTCGAGGCGCACGGCGGCCAGGTGCGGGTAGAGAGTGCGGCGGGCGGAACGGGGGCGAGGTTCGTGTTGAGTTTGCCCCTGAGTCGGCCGTGATCAGCGAGGTGGGCACCGGACACCTGAAATCGGCACCCACAAAGGGCGCCCCTACAGCCTACAAATCGGAAGTCCACTTCAGTGGACTTGGTCTCGATTCAGCCAGTGAATTCTATTCCCTGGCGGTGCGGCGTACACGGTTCCATCCTACTTCGACGACCTGGGTGCGGTGGCCCTGCAACGATACAGGCCTACGGCGGCTCTGCCCCCAGCTGTTATCCGGAGTTTGCGCAGAACCTCAGTGGAGTCGCCCGAGCTGCCTGTACCGTGTCAGCGCGACGCCAGGCGACGCGGCGGCAAAACGATGAGCAATGCTACCGCCCAGATGCCAAAGATGAAGCCGAGCACGGTCCACAGATTTTTCGCGTAGCCGTTGTTGTGCGCGAACAGCCGGCACATGATGGCGTCGCAGATGTGCACGACCACGGCGGTGTGCACCAGCGCGGCCGGCTCGATGTGGGGCGACAGGAACCGCAAACCGGTGAAGAATCCGAGTATCACATCCCAAGACACTGGTTGACGCCTCAGCTTCCGTCTCACTATAGTGAAACCCTATGCGTGCCAAGTCTTCCGATGATCGCGGCAACGTTTTCCAGCGGCTTTTCGAACGCGGCGAAGAAGCGCTGGGAGGCCTTGCTCATGACCTCTTGCACGGCCGCGGCCTTCCGGACGGTGTCGCAAAGCTGCTTGATGAGGCGATCAGGACCAGAGGCCTGGTGGACAAGAACGTCGAGGTGCTGCTGCACTTGCTGAACCTGCCCTCGCGCAGCGATTACGACAAGCTGGCGAGCAAAGTCGAGCGTCTCCAAGGTGGCCTGATGAATCTCGGCATGAAGCTCGACCGCATTCTCGCCGCGCAGTCTCCCTCCTCCTCAGCCAGTCGAAAGCAGCGAGCCAAGAAGGCGGCTCCGGAACGCTAGGACCCGCCCGCCTTACCTTCTACTGAGCACGGTGTTGGTGCCGGTGGCTGGTGAAAGATGCGAGCACCATCCACCAGTCACCAGCACCAATGACGAAGACAACCCAGCTTTCTACCTTTAACCCTTTTCCTTCAGGCTTTTCGCTTCGAGCTTTTCACCTTGGAGTTCACTTTTTCTACAACAACCGGGCGAAACGCTCCAGTCCGTCCAGCGTGGTAGGCGCCACGGTAACAGCGGGAATCGCCGCAAGCAGCGGCGCTTTGGTTTCGCTATGCAGCTTTCGCAGCGCCTCACGGTCACGCTCGGCCAATTGGTGCAACTCGCGGTAATTGCGCAGCAGCCGCCCTCGAAGCGGTTCGTCCCATGCCGCCACGTCCGCACTGTCTTCCGGCAATTGAGGGAAAGTAAAAACCCGGTTCGCAATTATACCGGCTACCGGGAACCCACCCGCGCGCAGCTCGTGATGAAACTCGATGGCTGTTTCGATCGTATGCGGATCATTGGTGGTCACCAGGACAAAGGCGGTGCTGGGTGCGCGCAGTAAGCGCTGCACGTCGCCGGCGCGCGAGACGAACCCTTCCATCATGGGCTCGAAGCCGGCGGCGAAATCGGTCAGATCGCGGAGCAAATCGATTCCGGTCCAGCGTTGCAGTGCCTTCAGCAAAGTCGACAGAGCAAAGCTGCTCAAGCTTGAGGACGCTCCCCCCAGCAACGCCGCGGGGCTCTGCAGCAAACTCGCGGCCCGCGATGCCAGCAGGTTCATCAGGCGCTTGGGCGCGGCCAGGAGTTCGTTGGCATGTGCTCCCGGCGGCGTGTCAACCACCAGCATCTGGTAGCGCCGAGTGTGGAGCAACTCGTGCAGTTTTTCCATGGCCATGTATTCCGCCGAGCCGGCGAGCTCCTTCGACACCTCCTGGTACAGACGATTGGCTTGTATGCGTGCGGCCACGGCCGGCGTGGGCGCAAAGCGCTCGATAAGTGCGTCGAAGGTGCGCTTGGCATCGAGCGCCAAGGCATCGAAACAGGCGGTGTTCACCCGCACCTGGTGCGGTTCCGAAGACAGCCCGTCGAGCCCGAGCGCATCTTTGAGCCGGCGCGCGGGGTCAACCGTGATCACCCCCGTACGGCGACCGCGCAGGGCGCCTGCCAGCGCCAACGCCGCCGAGGTGGTGGTCTTCCCTACCCCACCAGCGCCCACACAGATCACCAGGCGCTTGCGCAAGAGATGGTCAATGCCCGTCATGGCCGATTAGTTTCGGTTTCTGGTCTCTGGTTTCTGGTCTCTGGTTTCTGGTCTCTGGTTTCTGGTCTCTGGTTTCTGGTCTCTGGTCTCTGGTTTCTGGTCTGTGGTCTCTGTTCCTCCAGCAGCGCCCGGCCGAGCATGCGGCCGAGGATCTCCAGGTCGGCAGGGTGGACTTTGGGCGTGAACAGTTGGCGTTGTAAGATGGGGCTCAGGCCCAGGGCGCGGCGCAGATGTGCAACGTGCCGTTCCGCCTCGCGCCGGTAGGCAATGTTGAAGCATGCCGCCGTCAGGATCGGCTTCACCGCCGTGCCCTGCTGCCTGGCACGCTGCTCGATCGCATGCGCCTCGGCGGCCGAGAAGTGCCGCGGAAAAACGCGGTTTACTACCGGCCGCGTCACGTTCAGCGCCAAGTCGTCCGCAAGTATGTGGTAGGTCTCAACCGTCTCCCGCACCGACATCTCTTCCGGCAGGCTCACCAGCAGCACCTGCGTTCGGTCGTGGTCGCCCAGCAGCGCCAGCAGCCGGCGCGCCGCCGTCCCCAAGGGTCCGCCCGGAACCATGGTGGCCAAGGCGCGTGGCGTGTGCAGTAGCTTGAGCGCGTGTCCGCTAGCCGGCCCGTCAACGATGATGACATCGTAGCCTCGCCGTCGCATCAGCAGTCCGGGCTCTATCCAACCGAGCAGCTTTTCGAGCAGCAGGAACTCGGTGATACCGGGCGCGGCCGCGGTCAAGGCGCTGAAGGTGTGGCTGGACAGCAAACGCTCCGACAGTATGCGAAAGCGGAGGATGCGAGAAAAATACTCTTCCAGCAGTTGGCGGCCATCGACACGCACTGCATCGAGGCCCGCACGTAGACGCCGCGGAGTTGCATCGAGAACGCGGTGGCCGAACAGGTGCGCTAAGCGGCCGTCGGCCGCCGTCTCGATTATAAGCGTGCGCCGTCCCGACTCCGCCGCATACTGCCCGAGGGCAGCCGCCACCGTCGTCTTCCCCACACCCCCCTTGCCAGTCACAAAAAAAAGGCGCGCTGCCTGCATCGGGAGCATTCTAGCGACAGCGCTTCAGCGCAACAACAATCAGCAAGCTGGGACGAGAATCTTTTGGGGAATTACCAGCAGGGTTGTATCCAGCGCTAAAACGGGCCAAGCTGCGGCGCGTCGATATGCACTCGCTAAGACACAGTTTCGCATCGGCGCTGATTGCACAGGGCGCATCGGTAACCGAGGTGCGGCATTACCTTGGACACTCAAGTCCAACGATCACGTTGAAGGTGTACTCGCACTGGTTCAGCAAGGTGCAGACGGATTCAATCCAGCGGCTCGCCAAATCGGTGCTTTCTGGAAATTGGACACCAAGACCGAGGCGCGACAGCAGAAAAGGCCGTAAGTGATTGATTTTCCTACATGCCGGGGTGGTGGAACTGGCAGACACACAGGACTTAAAATCCTGTGGGGGTTTCCCCCGTACGGGTTCGATCCCCGTCCCCGGCACTAACAATTTCCATGCTTTTTCTCCAAAAAACGCAACGATTCCACTAATCGTTGCGTTTTCGCCTCCCCTATTTTGTTGACAAACGCAGCCACCCCACCCCCTCGATGGGTATACTTGCCATAGTGCCGCTCGATCATCGCGACGCTCGTACCGCAGTATTTCGCCACGCCGTACACGTCCGCCCCCTCGGATAACGCGAGGGAGATGAACGTGTGCCTCGTCGCGTAGAACTTCCTCCAGCGGAGTTCCAGCGCATCGATACACGGGCGCCAATACTCTCTTGGCCAGTGTCGCTGGTTCACTGGTCCGCCCGCTTGGTTGACAAGGAGAAAGCGATCCGGCGCGGCGTCGCCAACGTGCGCGCGCAGGATCTCACGCAGCTCCGGTGCCAGCGAAATCGTCCGATCGCTCGCCCGCGTCTTCGGCGCCGATTCATGCCCCATGTATCGTGACGCCCTGATGCGAAGAGTCCCTCGCAGTAGATCCAGGTCGCCGACGCGCAGCGCCGTAGCTTCCGACGGGCGAAACTGTGCGATGCGGGGACCGGATAGGGAATGATGACATTTGTTGGGGGTGAATCAGACGCGGCGAGCGTCGAAGCAACACTCGCTCCGAACGGGAGGACGAGGCGGGGGAAGTGGGAGTGTTACGTGCAACGTCAGCCACCTCACGAAGTAGGAAGGCCGTTGCAAGGTGGGGTGGGCGGGTGAAGGAAGTGTGGAATGAACGGGTACATTTGGAAGTAGCAGCCCATCATCAGCAACGTAGTCGGTCTGCGCTCGCGCAGGTGGCGCACGATCCGCAGAGACGCCACCCCCACAACGGTCGGAACCGGTCACCAAGATGGGGCTTGGAGGTCGAGGAGTGAAACGGAGGTTCAACGCTACTTTCATTGTGGCCTCGGCTGCACCGCGAGGGGGATCCAAACCTTAAAGATAGAACCAAGGCCTACTCGGCTATCCACTGTGATCCTACCGCCCAACAATTCAACGAAGCGGCGTGCAATGTAGAGCCCCAAGCCTACACCACTGAGGCGCCGGGCCTTGGTGGCCTCCGCTTGCCGAAACGCTTCGAAGATGATGGGCAGTGCTTCGGGAGCAATCCCCACGCCGGTATCAGCGACGCTGAATTCAATGCCGCCATCACAAAGATGGGCGTCCAGCATCACGCTCCCGCGCTCGGTGAACTTCAGCGCATTTCCGACGAGGTTCTTCAGTACGACCTTGAGCTTTACCGAATCGGTAGAAATTCGTGGCAGGCCGGATGCCGCATACCATACGAAAGCTACCTCTTGTCTCTGTCGGAGGTGAGAAGTGTCCGCCTCGATTTCGCGCAACAACTCGGGCACGTCCACGTCGCGCAGTTCCAGTGCCACATCGCCGGCATCGGCACGGCTCAGTTCGAGGGCAGCGCCAAACAAATCGAGGATTTCACCGGCGTTTTTTTCCACGTACCGCAACGGTTGGGTTTGCTCTGATGTCAGGCTGCCGAATACCCCTTCAAGCAGCAAGTCAACATACCCCATGATGATGTTGAGTGGGTTACGCAGCTCATGCGCTAGAACCCCGACAAACTCAGCGTCGACGCGGGTAGCGCGTTTGAAATCGTCCAGTGTGTGCGCGCCACAGAGGGTCTGCTGGCGCTCTCGTTCACGGCGTGCTTGCCGCTCT
>Ga0214473_10007519_pt1 | contig 12916 bp, 16 predicted proteins | sample RVTome_7_FD_203509 | JGI IMG/M metagenome (GOLD analysis project Ga0214473, IMG submission 203509) | Soil microbial communities from uranium-contaminated site in the Upper Colorado River Basin, Wyoming, United States - RVT98D197 | ecosystem: Environmental > Terrestrial > Soil > Contaminated >...
TCTCGTATTGCCATCCAAAAACTTGAGGATGGCAAGCCGCTGTGGGGTGAGTTTGAATCCGCTCTCTCTGTATTTTGCAATAAGTTCTTTCACGGTTCGTTATTTTCAGGGCCAGTTTATTGATTAAAATGATTCTAAATTGAGAACAAATATAATCCATGACCGATCGTCTGTCAAGACTTTTTTCGCCCATGAATTTTAGCCACCATCCTGATAGGTATGGACTACCAATACCCTTACGATCAATCAGCGTTGCTTTCAGCTCATTCCATCGGTATAATCGAATCAAGGATTTTTCCCTCATGAAAGGATGGCTGTACATTCAAGAAAGGAGAAAGCAATATGGCAGCGGATGATTGTGTAAAGGGACTCATCATAGGCGGTTTGATCGGCGCGGCGTTGGGCATTCTTTATGCTCCCAAGAGCGGCAAAGAGACGAGGGAGGAGATTAGCCATTCTGCCGAGGAATTATTAAAGAAAACAAGGGCGCAATATGAGGAAGTCTGCAAAAAAATCGAGAAACTGGCAGACCGGGAGAAGGAATTGCTCATTGAGAAGAAAGAGAAGATAAAGAAGGCCCTTGAGGCAGGTACGGAAGCCTTAAAATGAGAGAAGAGAGCTGCTCTTCAGGCAGAGGGGACAAAACAGGCATCGTCAACATACCGTTTTTGTGAGATGAGGTGTGTGTGAGAAAGGATATTCACCATGGCACTATCAGGCAAATATGGCAAACTGGACATTCCCAAGATCGCTGCCGAGGAACCGGTGTTCATTCTACGGGCCCAGGATATCCTGGCTGCCACGGTCATCCGGATGTACCAATTGCTCGTGGGATCCCATGGACGCCCCATGGCCGGGGAATTAGACAAGGAAATAGAGGTCTTCCGGAAATGGCCGGGTCGAAGGAAGATGCCGGACTAAATTGCATGGCGACCATGCCATCCCATATGGGATCTGATGATGACGCATCATGAGCCGCCTTTTCAGAATCGGGTCGATGCAGGCAGGATCCTTGCGGACAGTCTGAAACAGTATCGAGGCAGCGACTCCCTTGTATTCGCCATACCCCGCGGCGGCATACCCGTGGCAGTTGAGGTGGCGAAGAAACTGGGGAGCAACCTTGATATCATCGTCCCGCGCAAGATACCGATTCCCGATAACCCGGAGGCAGGCTATGGCGCGGTTACGGAAGATGGTGTCATCGTTCTGAATGAGCCCCTGGTCAGGCAGTTAGGGTTCACCAGGCAGCAGATAGAGCGCCATGCCGAAGAGGTCAGGGCCGAGATACGGCGACGGCAAGCGGTATACCAGGCAATACTGATGGCCTCCTCCGTTGGGGGTAAAACGGCCATCATCGTAGATGACGGGCTTGCTTCCGGATATACGATGATGGCCGCCATCAGATCGATACGGCAGCAGGGCGCCGCAAAGGTTGTCGCTGCGGCGCCGGTCGCCTCCTCGCATGCCTGGGAGCTTATCAAATCATCCGCTGATGACGTGGTCTCCGCCGTTGTTTCCCATTATTACCCGTTTGCCGTTGCCAGCTTCTATCGGCATTGGCATGATCTGACGGATGAAGAAGTGATCAGGGATCTGGAAAGATTTATGAAAGATTACCGGGGGCATGCCAATGATTAAAGAGGCCTTGTTCTGGGAAAAGCTGGACGGAAAAAGAGGGCAGTGTCATCTGTGCGCTCATGAATGCAGGATTCCCGAATCATCATTCGGGATCTGCGGCGTCAGGCAGAATATCCAGGGCGTCCTCTATACGATGATATATGCACAGGTGATCGCCGCCAACATCGATCCGATCGAGAAGAAGCCCCTCTATCATTTCCTGCCGGGCTCCCGTTCTTACTCCATAGCCACGATCGGCTGCAATTTCAAATGCGGCTTTTGTCAAAACTGGCAGATTTCTCAGGCCTCGATCAAGAAAGATAGCGATATCATCGCGGGGCATCAGGTGATGCCTGAGCAGGTTGTGGAGGATGCGAAGAAAAACTCCTGCTTGAGTATTTCCTATACGTATACCGAACCCACCATATTTTTTGAGTATGCCTATGATACGGCCCGGTTAGCCAGGAAGGCAGGCCTGTACAATGTCTTTGTGACCAATGGTTATATGACCAGGCGGGCCCTCGATACGATCAAGCCTTACCTGGACGCCGCCAATGTGGATCTGAAGAGTTTCCGTGACGATTCTTATAAAAGAACCTGCAAAGGGCGTCTGCAGCCGGTATTGGATACCATCGCCGCCATGAAAGAGCTGGGCATCTGGCTGGAGGTGACGACCCTGGTTGTTTCGGGGGAGAATGATTCGGATGAAGAATTGACTGAAATTGCCGAATTTGTTGCCCGGATAGATAACAATATCCCTTGGCATATCAGCCGATTTCACCCGGATTATGAATTTCATGATCGTATGGCGACTCCCATGGAAACGATGAAGAGAGCGAGGGAAATAGGCCGAAAAGCGGGACTGCGTTACATCTACCTGGGCAATGTCCCGGAGGGAACGAACACGAACTGCTATCAGTGCCAAGAATTAATCGTTGACAGGAGATACATGGGTCTGAATAAACTCACCTTGGAAAACGGTCGGTGTCCCGTGTGTGGCGCCAAGATCAATGGGGTTTGGTCGTAGAAAACGCTTATCAGTCAATCTTATTATGGAGGTGTAAGGATGGACAGACGGACATTTCTCAAAAACGCGATAGTTGTTTCCGTTGCTGCGGGCATCGCCGATACGGCTGCAGCGGCTGAACGCTCCTTTCCTACGAAGGTGGACCAGTCGCTTTTCGAGGGGATCAACCGGGTCAAGGACCCGGCACAAAAGACCCCGCTTGAAAAAAGTCATGCACCGGTGCTCACGGCTCCAACACGGGTAACAGCCGGCGAGCCGTTCATCGTGGAAGTGGCGGTCGGAGAAGTGCTTCACCCGATGGGGCCTGCCCACTGGATCGAATATATCGAGCTCGGTATCGGCAATGAACCGGCCGGAAGGATCGATTTTCAGTCAAAGGGATATCTGAAGCCCAAGGCTGTATTCACGGTGGTGCTCTCCAGCGATGCTGCTTCTGCCGGGAAAGTGACCCTGCTGGCGAGACAGAGGTGCAACCTCCATGGGTTATGGGAAGGGAGCCTCGACATTGCACTGACCTGAGTTTCGGATGCTCCGGAAATGAAACCCGGCACGCTTGTAAAGAATACCACCTGGTTCGCTTTTTTTCCGGAACGTCAATAACTCATTCAGGCAATGAGTCCCTTGAAATTCGCGCTGGTCTTTGAAGCACTTCAGTTAGTAGCTATTGCCTATTATTCAGCATACTACTGACTGTTATTACCTTTTCTGCCATGTATCATTACTATGCTTTCAAAGAAAGGCAAATAAGATACGGCCCGTACCTGACGTAGCTACAGGGTATTTTCTTGTTACGGGTGCTTAACGGAAACGAACTTACAAAAATAAAGGAGATAATCATGAAACAGATGAAAAGAGTAAACCTCACGATCGTGGCTGCCGGTCTTCTCTGCGTCGGCCTAGTGTTCGGAACCGGCGCCGCCGCCGCGGATAGAAACGCCTGCGCCGAAGATATTGCAAAGTTCTGTCGAAACATCGAACCCGGCATATTCGCCCTCATGGATTGCCTTGAGAAGCACGAAAACGAGCTATCCGGCGCATGCAAAGAGTTTGAAGCAACGATGGGAGGGAGAGGGGCAGAAAGAGGGGAACGGATAAGGGGGAAAGTTCAGTTCCGTCAGGCCTGTCTAAACGACATGGCTAAATTCTGCAATGATGCCAACCCCACGCAAGGCGGGATGCTCAAGTGCCTCAAGGATCATGAAAAGGAGATCTCCGCCTCGTGCAGTGAAAGCGTAAAAGCGATGATGAAATAGAAAAAGCGACCCGAATAGGTGCTTATCGTAAAAAAAAGATAGGGGCGGCAACCATTTATCCGAACATGATGGTCCGTCCCCGTTTTTTATAAGGCAGATGTGGAAGGAATTAAATCCCCTTGACACGCAAGGCCTCTCTTCGTATTCTTCCCGCGTGATCTCCTGCTGTCCGAGCGACAGAGCTCCTGCCGAGATGACGATGTCGTCACCCTTCTCTACACCTCCGGAACAACCGGAGCGCCCAAAGGGGTGATGTCGACGCACGTCGGGATCATCAACACCACGTTGGCCAGTACGGAGAATCAGAGATTGACGGAAAAGGACCGGCTCTGCCTCTCCGTCCCGTTGTCCCATATGTTCGGTTGCATCTGCGTCACGTTGGCAGCGGTGATCAAGGGGGCAACCGTTATCATCCCTGCCGAGACCTTCGATCCGGGAAAAGTTCTCGAGGCGATCGTAAAAGAACGATGTACGGCGATTTACGGATCTCCCGGCGCCTTCATCGCCATGATGGAGCATCCGGAATATGCACCAGTTAATCTCCGATCCCTGCGGACCGGGATCATGGGAGGGGCGCAATGTCCCCTGGAGGTGATGAAGAGGGTCGTGGAGGAGATGGGGGCGCGAGAGATTGTCATCGGTTACGGTCAGACGGAAGCCTCCTCCTGGATCACGATGACCAGGCCGGACGATCCCCTGGAATTGCGGGTTTCCACCGTCGGGAGACCCATCCCCAATGTGGAAGTGAAGCTGATTGATCCCCAAAGCGGTCGGGAGGTTCCGACGGGCGCCATCGGTGAGATCTGCGCCAGGGGACTCAATATGAGAGGTTACTACAAGATGCCGGCCGCGACCGCCAATGCCGTCGATTCCAAAGGGTGGCTCCACACCGGAGACCTGGGAACCATGGACGGGGACGGCTATGTGAGGACAACCGGCAGATTGAAGGAGGTGATCGTCCGGGGAGAAGAGACGATCCACCCCGCCGAGATCGAAGAGATCCTCTTCAGTCATCCCAAGATTTCAAATGTTCAGATATTCGGGGTTCCCAGTAAGATCTCCGGAGAGGACGTGGCGGCATGGATTAAACTGGAAGAGGGAGCCTCGGTCACAGAGGAGGAGATTATTCACTATTGTCGCGGGAAACTCCCCGATTCCCGCCTGCCCCGCTATATAAAATTCGTCAACGAGTTTCCCATGACCCCCCTGGGCAAGGTCCAGAAATTCAAGATGAGGGAGATCGCCATCAAGGAGTACGGTTTGGAATTAGAACGGTGACACATCCACGGGGAGGCAGTATGGAACGCATAGGCTTTATCGGTCTCGGCGCGATGGGGAAGCCCATGACGCAAAACCTCATGAAAGCGGGCTACCCGGTTCACGTGCTGACGCGCACGCGATCGAAAATCGACGCTTTGCTTGCCGCCGGTGCGGTCTGGTGCGACACGCCGAAGGAGATCGCGCAGAGAAGCGATGTCGTCATCACGATGCTGCCGGACACGCCTGACGTCGAACAGGTGGTCGCAGGCAGAAATGGCGTGTTCGACGGCGTCCGCCCGGGGATGCTGATTATCGACATGAGCACGATTTCGCCGATTGCGGTGCGCAAACTCGCCCGCGAAGCCGAGACACGCGGCTGCGATTTTCTCGATGCGCCCGTCAGCGGCGGCGACATCGGCGCGCGGAATGCGACGCTTTCGATCATGGTCGGCGGCAGGGAAGCGGCGTTCAACCGCGCCATGCCGATTTTCCGGGCGATGGGGAAAACGATTCTCCTCATCGGCGATTCGGGCGCGGGACAGATTACCAAAGCCGCGAACCAGATCCTCACCTCCATCCATATCGAAGCGGTCGCCGAGGCGCTGGTCTTCGCTGCAAAGGCCGGTGTCGATCCGGTCAAGGTGCGTCAGGCGTTGATGGGCGGCGCGGCCTACAGCCGCATTCTGGAATTCCACGGGCAGCGGATGATCGATCGAAACTTCAAACCCGGCTTTCGCATGCGCCTGCATCGCAAGGATCTGGACATCACCCTTGACGCCGGCAAGGCATACGGCGCAGCACTGCCCGTGACGGGGCAGGTGCGCGAGCTGATGACCGAAACGCTCAACGACGGACAGGGCGACATGGACAATTCCAGTTTCATCCTTCTGCTCGAAAAACTCTCGAACACGCAGGGGAAATAATCGCCCTGCCCTCGACGGGGCGTCATGCAGGCATCCCCGCCCTTCCCAGGATCTGCCATCCCGCCCCGAGCATCGCTGCGGCGAGAGGAGAGAGGAAGGCGTCGCATCGGCGCCGTCACGATCAGGGAGGAAATCGGTCATGGGAGTCGAAATCGGTATCGCTTATGCGGAAGTTCGTCAGCCCGTCGCGGGACTGCATTCGTCAGCCCGCCCAGCCCAGACAGCGGGGAAGTCTGTCTACAACGATAAGAAGCATGGTCACGAGCATAAAGTAGTTTGTGCTCATGAAGATACCCGTATAACTTGGCGTGCGTCTCCTCATGAGTGCTATCCCCCTGGTTACGAACCATAGGGACGCCGCGAGGAGGGAGATATGAACGAGGGATGACTGTATCAGCCCATAAAAGATGACAAGCTGGAGACTGACGGCTGCCGCAAGGAGCCACTGGAACGTCAAGCGATCGAGTTGAGCTCCGGTGAAGACTGCGGTCAGAGACGGAAGATGGATTTCTTCGTATTCCTTTCCGAAGGCCTGCTGATGGATCAGGAAGTGGGGGACCTGCCACATGAAGAAGAAAAAGCAGATGGCAGCCAGCCGGGCGTCGAAGCATCCCCCCCCCGCCGTCCAGCCGATCGCCGGAGGGATGGCGCCGACCAGGGCGCCGGGGATCGCTGCGAAGGCATTCTGTGCCTTCAGCCATGTGTAAAACCCGTTATACCAGAGGATGGCGGCAAGTCCCAGGAGGGGCGCAGTCAATACGCCGGTGGACAGGAGAACGGCGGCGCCTGAACCGATCAGGACCAGGGAGAAACGGAGGGCATCGACGGGTTGTATTTTACCCGACGGTATGGGTCGGCCGGCCGTCCTGGGCATCAGGGCGTCCGTCTTTCGCTCCTGATAGTGATTCAGGGCACAAGCGCCGCAGGCCATGAGAAAAACGCCCATGATCAAAACCGGCAGCGCCGCCCCAGGCGGATGGTTGGCCAGGAGAAGGCCGGTAGCGGCGGACAGGGCGGCAAAAAAGGATATGGTTACCTTGCAGAGACCGAGATAGGAACAGACCGCTTCTCGCAATGTCATTTGACCGTCTCCAAATAGGCCACGATGGCCGTGAGCTCTTCCTCCGTCATCGGGATCGTTGGCATCACCGGCGGGAAACCCTTGACGGTGGCTGATCGCGGCTGCAGGATATGCTCGCGGATAAAGGCCCCGTCCACGGTGATGTTCTTTTCCCCGCCCGCAATGATAACCGTCTCCTTCCGGCCCAGAAGGTCTTTGAAGGTCGGCCCGACCTTCGGAGTGCCGTCCAGGGAGTGGCATCCCAGACACCCCTTGGACTGGAGTAATTTCGGTCCCGGATCGGCCACGGTGTTTCCCGGTGGGGAACGGCGCCACGCTGCGAAATCCTCAGGTCTCATGACAACCACTTTCGAACGCATATGGGAATGTCCGACGCCGCAGTATTCGGTGCAGAAGATGTCGTAGGTCCCCGACTCGTTCGCCGTGAACCAGAGGTGGGTCGTCATCCCGGGGACGCAATCCTCCTTGATTCGGTAGGCGGGAATGAACAGGCAGTGAACAACATCGGCGGATGTCATGAGAAGTTTCACCGGCCTTCCCATGGGTACGTTCAGGACATCGCTTTCCTTGCGATTGTCATACTCGAAAAGCCAGGACCACTGGCGGGCGGTGACATGGACCGTCATGGCGTCTTCTGGAGGATTCCGGATGTATTCAAAATCGACCCAGCCGAAGTAAAACATAAACATGACCAGGATGGTGGGAATGACCGTCCATATGACCTCCAGGAGAATGCTCTCTTTCACCTGCTCCGGCCGGGGGTGTTTCTTCCGGTTGTACTTGGCGAGAAAGACCACCATGCAGATGGTGACGGCCGCCAGGAGAATCACCGAGGAGACGACGATAAAGATGAAGGCGTCGTCTACTTTTCCCGTCGTATTTGAAGGTCCCAGAAACATAATCCGCCTCAGCGATACCACACATCAACGAACGTCATCCCGATGAGGATCGTCAGGGCCGAAAGGACGACCGCCAGCATTCCCTTCAGGAATCCTCCCTCGTACTTGAGATGCATGAAGAAGGCCAGGACGAGACCGGCCTTGATCGAAGCGATCGCCAGGGTCCCCAGCACGCTGAACCGGGCGAGCAGATGGAGCCGGGCGACGGCGATCGTGGCGGCCAGGAGGACCAGCAGGACCAGCCAGACGGCCGTGTACGTGCCGGTGGAGACAACGTGGTCTTCTGAATACTTCTCTTTCACGGTTTCTCCTTCAGGTGATCAGGTAAAACAGCGGATAGAGGTAAATCCACACGATATCGACAAAGTGCCAGTAGAGACCGGTGTTTTCCAGACGGGCATAGTTTCCGCGGTCGATTGTCTTTCGCCGGGTAAAGAAGAGCATGAAGGCGATGACGATACAGCCGACCAGGACATGGAGGCCGTGGAGACCGGTGATGACATAGTAGAGCCCGAAAAAAAGGATTTCGCCCTTGCCGCGCTTCAGAAGGAGCGGTGAATCCGGGTAGAGTCCCAGGGTAATCTTGGCGTTCCACTCGAAGACCTTGATGACGAGAAAGGCAAATCCCATGAGAATCGTCGCGAGCTGCAGGTGTGAGGAGAGGATATTCTCCCCCCTTTTTACCGCCGCGATCGATAGGGCGATCGTGAAGCTGCTCGTGAGGAGAATAACAGTGTTGATCGTACCCAGCAGGAGATTCTCTTCGGCGGCGACGGCATGAAACGCCTGGGCGTACTTGGAGCGGAAGATGGCATAGAGGAGGAACATGCCGCCGAAAAAGAGGATCTCCGTGAAGAGGAAAAACCACATTCCCATCTTCTTGCCCAGATGATCGACATGACCAGTTTCGGTGCTCAATCGGCTACCTCACCGCTTCTTCATCATAGGGATAAGGTCCCCGGCTGATGACCGGTATTTCCCTGAAGTTTTCATGCGGGGGCGGAGAGGAAATCGTCCACTCCAGCGTCTTTCCCCCCCAGGGATTCATGGACGCCTTTTCACCATTGAAGACCGCCCGGATCAAATTCCAAAAAATGATGATGAGACCGACGGCCAAAAACCACGACCCGACGGTCGAAATCACATGGTTCATATGATATTGGGACGGGTAGTCGAAGTAGCGTCTCGGCATCCCCTGGAACCCGAGGACGAACATGCTGAAGTAGAGGATGTTGAAGCCGACAAAGAGATTCAGCCAGCCGATCTTGGCCTTTTTCTCGCTGTACATCCGCCCGGTGATCTTGGGGAACCAGTAGTGGAGTCCCGCCAGAATGGAAAATCCCGCCCCGCCGAACATGACGTAGTGAAAATGGCCGACGATGAAATAGGTCCCGTGGAGGTGGAGGTTCGGGGCAAGCGAACCGATGATGAGACCGGTGAGGCCGCCGATCGAGAAAAGAAAGATGAATGACAGGGCAAAAATAAGCGGCGCGTCCAGGGCGATGGATCCCTTATAAAGGGTGGATACCCAATTGAAGATCTTGACCCCGCTGGGAATGGCGACGAGAAAGGTGACGAAGGAGAAGATCACTCGGGCCGTGTCGCTCATGCCGCTGGTGAACATGTGGTGGCCCCAGACGGCATAGCCGACGATGGCGATGCCGAGGGCCGACAGGCAGACGGCGGTGTAACCGAAGAGGGCTCTTCTCGAGAAGACGGGGACGATCTCGCTGATGATTCCCATGGCCGGCAGGACCATGATGTAGACGGCAGGATGGGAATACATCCAGAAAAGGTGCTCATAGAGGATCGGGTCCCCCCCCTTGGCGGGATCGAAAAAACCTACGCCGAAGAACCGGCCCAGGATGATGAACAGAAGCGTGATGGCAAGGACCGGCGTGGCAAGCATCTGCACCCAGCCCGTGGCATAAAGCGTCCAGACGAAGGCGGGCATGCGAAACCAGGTCATCCCCGGCGCCCGCATCCGGTGGATGGTCGTGACGAAGTTGAGCCCCGTAAGGATGGAGGAAAATCCCAGAACGAAGACCCCCAGGACGGCCGTCGAGATATTGGCCGGCGTCCGTATGCTGTAGGGAACATAAAAGGTCCATCCCGTATCGGGCGGCCTGCCGTGCATGAAGAGGGACAGGAGGATGATCACCGCTCCGGTTACGTATAGCCACCAGGAGAGCCGGTTAATCCGCGGGAAGGCCACGTCCCGGGCGCCGATCAGCAGGGGAATGAAGATATTCCCGAAGGCAACGGGTATACCCGGGATAATGAAGAGGAAGATCTGGATGACGCCATGGAGGGTGAACAACTCGTTGTAGGTCTGCTGGTCCACGAGCCATCCCGGGGACAGAAGGCTGAGCCGGATGAGAAAGCCCAGGACGACCCCGACGGAGAAGAAGGAAAGCAGGGCCATCAGGTACATGACGCCGATCCGTTTATGGTCGGTGGACATCATCCACTCCGCGACGATCCACCGGTACTTTCCCGTCCTGTCATAAAAACTGCCCGCGACGGGCACGTCACTTCTTGGCATCATGAACCCTCCCCTCACGATATCGCCTGGCTGTCACCTGCAGGTAGACGAAGAAGGCGGCCATGGCAGCGAGGGTGATAAGCCCGACCACTCCCATGAAGTTGAAGAATTTACTCTGCCCCGGCGGTTCGTGGGAGAAGCAGTAGAGAAGGGCTTTTTTGAGCCCCGTCACGGACTTTCCCTGGGCGGCCTCGGTAAGAGCCATGTTCAGGTCAAAGGAAGAGAAGGCGATGGGGTATGCCGAACCATAGGAGAACTTTGTCACCTGGAAATACCGGGAGATTTTTCCGTCGGGAGCAAGGAAGATCAGGACGACCGGATGAGTAAAACCATGGATGTCTTTCCGGAACCGGAAACCGACGGCCTCGGTCAGATCATGAATGCTTCGCTCCGGACCGGTGAGAAATTTCCAGGCATCCTCCGGAAAAGGTCTCCCGATGGCCTTGAGGTAATTCGTTTTTGCCTCTCGGGCGATCTGCGGCGTGTCCGATGCATCGAAACTCACGGTGATGACCCGGTAATCTTTACCCGGCTCCACGGCCAGCCGCGGGAGGGCTTGGGAAAGCCCCTCCAGCATCTGGGGGCAGATGTGTTCACAGGAGTAATAGACGAGCGTCAGGATCGCCGGTTTCCCGAGGAGGTTCTTCAGGCGGATGATCCCCCCCGTTTCATCGGAGAAGGTAATATCCGGCGGGAGGACCTGTCCCGTTTTTTCTTCGAGGCCGATCCCCCCCGCTTCGAGATCTCCGGGAGTCAGATTTTCATGTCCGGCGGCAGGTCCCGGCAGCAAGAGGCTCAGCAGACATAAACTCCACAGGAGTGATTGCAAGATTTCACCCGTTCCTTTCCGCGGTCTTTGCGTTCTCCTCCTCCTGACCCTGATAAAGATACGCCTTGGATCAGATGAAGACGTCACTCTCCCTGCGAAGCCTCTGCAGCAGCTTCGACCGGCACGGCACGGCAGAACAATGAGACCGCGAGCATCACCGTGCACACTAAATAACCGTTCCTCACTTTTTACCTCCACGTGCCAAAATCAATGGTCCGCAAAGATGACATGGCTTACTCTTGCCTGAACATCTTTTTTCTATGATTAATTTAGTGTTTTCATGCATAGAATACAATGACCCCTGATGTCAATAGTGGACACGCTTTCGTGCGAAACCGACAACTTTGAATGTCAAAGCGTCAGTGATAGGTTTCCCCCCCAATAACCGTGCAGTCGATCCTTGTTGACTTTCACCCGTAAGTTCAGTTAGATAATAGGCGGTATTCACGATGAAAGGTTCTCGGAAGGTTCCAGCCCGAGAGCTCCGGGAGCGGGAAAGATGGTTTCGGCAACGGTCGAACACAATAAAGAAACAAGGAGGAGAATATGATCCCACAAATCAAGAAGATACTTTATACCACTGACCTCAGTAAAAATTCCGCTTACGCCTTCTTTTATGCAGTAGATATGGCCCAAAAGTATAACGCAACCATTGTTATCCTGCACACTGTCGAACCCATTCCTCATGTCTATGCGGAAGGAGGCACCGGCGTGCTGAGGAGAATCGAAAAACAGCAACAGGAGACGGATGTTGGGGACATTAAAAAACGGGTCCAGGAATTTTGTAAGAAAATAGAGAACCAAGCCGGCTTCCCATGCACTGACCTTGTATCTAAAATCCTCGTTCCCTTGGGCTACCCGGTGGAAGAGATTTTGAAGGCAGCGGATGACGAAGGGTGCGATGCGATCATCCTTGGAACTCATGGAAAGGGGTTTTTGCGGCAGACCTTTCTGGGGAGTGTGTCTGTTTCGGTCTTGGAACGGACCCGAAAACCGGTCTTCATTATACCATTGCCCTCCGAAAAAACGAATATCGACTGGGATAACATTTGACGCCAATGACCAATGCCAACTTCGTGCGCGTGCTGCAGGCGCAGTCGCACGGCCAGGTCGGCCTCGTGCGCCGCGAGGACGTGGCGCAGGGACCCGAGACGATCCGGGCGCGCTTTGCGCAACTGCGCGCCGACGGCGTGAGGCTCGCCGTCTTCGATGCGATCGACAATGACGACCTGATCGCGATCGGCGCGGCGTGCGCAGACCTGCCGCTGGTTATTATTGAATGAATTGAAAATATTCATAAATGTTAAACTAATTTAAACCGTTACACTAAATTTGACATTTTACGAGGTCGTCACAATTAGGCTTTTCCCCCCAGTGCCTTTTCTACCACAATCAAAACTTCACCCGGGGTGAAAGGTTTGGGAATGTAGTCAAAAGCTCCCAATTTCATTGCCTGCACCGCGGACTGGACGGTGGAGTAGC
>Ga0214473_10007520_pt1 | contig 12915 bp, 9 predicted proteins | sample RVTome_7_FD_203509 | JGI IMG/M metagenome (GOLD analysis project Ga0214473, IMG submission 203509) | Soil microbial communities from uranium-contaminated site in the Upper Colorado River Basin, Wyoming, United States - RVT98D197 | ecosystem: Environmental > Terrestrial > Soil > Contaminated >...
TTTCAAGGATGGCGATGCCGTCACGATCGAGCCCTGGCGGGCAAAGGCGTTCCCCGTCTTGCGCGACCTTGTTGTGGACCGTTCGCCCCTCGACCGCATCATGCAGGCGGGCGGATTTGTTTCGGTGAACACCGGCGGCGCTCCTGATGGGAACGCGATTCCGATTTCGAAGAAGGACGCCGACATGGCGATGGATGCGGCGGCGTGCATCGGATGCGGCGCGTGCGTGGCGGCCTGCAAGAATGCCTCCGCCTCGCTCTTTGTCGCCGCCAAGATTTCCCAATTGGCCCATCTGCCACAGGGTCAGCCGGAGCGCGAAGCGCGTGTGCTGAGTATGGTGGAGCAGATGGACAAGGAAAGATTCGGCTCCTGCACTAACACCTTCGAGTGCGAGGCGGTCTGTCCGAAAGAGATTTCGGTGCGTGTGATCGCCGAAATGAATCGTGATTACCGGTCTGCCCTCTGGAAAACGCGCTTCGGTTCTGGGCCCATGGCGGCGGCCGGCGGCGATTAGAGCACGACACCAGTGTACTTCTGTACGGGCGGGTCTGCGACCGGCCCCTCTTTGGTTGCCGTAGTAATCCGTCGAGGTTGATCGAATTCGATCTGCCGAACCAAAGGAGCATCAACGATCAGGAAGCGATCACTTGCAATAGTAATCTCCACTGGCGCGTTACTTGTCGGCAACCTCTCAGCTTTGGGAAGCGACACTGCGTCTGTAACCGGGCCATTCCCTTATGTCTACGCCACGCGCGACAGTCTCGCTCTGAAGGCATATGTATTTCGTCCCGGCGAGTCTCAACCTGCCACACGACATCCCGCGATAGTTGTTTTCCACGGGGGCGGTTGGGTAATGGGAGAGGCCGAATGGGCTTTCGGTCGAGCACAGCACTTTGCGGAGAAGGGAATGGTCGCTGTCGCTGCAGAGTACCGGCTGTCCAGTCCGGGCAAGACCACGCCAGTCGAGGCAATGGCCGATGCCCGTGCCGTCATCGGCTGGATGAGATTGATGGCGGATTCATTGGGCATTGACCCAAGACGCGTCGCCGCGTATGGATGGTCGGCGGGGGCACACTTGGCGGCCTCGGCTGCAGTCTTCATCGATTCAGTAGCAGACATCAAGTTCAGCACGGTCCCCGACGCACTCATTCTCGTCTCGCCCGCCGTTCATTTGGAAAGTGACGGTTTCGTTTCCGAACTACTTGGGCCGAGAATGCCTGTCTCGTCAATTTCTCCGGCCTCCCACGTGCGGAAAGGGATGCCACCCGCGTTGATACTGATTGGCGAAACCGACACGGTGACTCCGCTGGCAGGAGCCCGCCTCTTCCATAAGAGAATGCGCGATGCGGGAAACGTCTGCGAACTCAAGGTCTATCCTGGAGTTGGGCATTTGTTCACGCCCTCATCAATACCAGACGATGGCTGGCCGCAACCCGACTCGAAAGTACAGGCCGACGCACTCAACGCTGCCGACCAGTTTCTCTCGGCTCTCGGATTCGTCAGATGATTAGGATGAACTTCAAGACGCTCGAATGGCGCGATGGAGTTCTCTACCTCTTGGATCAACGCGCGCTTCCCACGCGAGTCGAGATGGTCCCCTGCCATGGCGTGATGGATGTCTATGAGGGAATTCGCAACCTGACGGTGCGCGGCGCGCCGGCGATTGGTGTGGCGGCGGCGTACGGCGTCGTCTTGTCGATCGGCGATCGGTCTGCCTCGCTTGAGAGGGTCCGCGCGCAATTGGATGAGGATGCGGGGCGATTGAAGGCGGCCAGGCCAACAGCGGTGAATCTCATGTGGGCGGTGGATCGGATGAAGAAAGCGGCGGATTCCGCCGTCGTCCGTACTGCCGCAGAACTTCGAGACATCCTTGAGCGCGAGGCCATCGTGATTGATCGTGAGGATCAGGAGATGTGCCGCAAAATCGGCGAGAACGGCGTCCGTTTCTTTGCTGACGGCATGAATGTCCTGACGCACTGCAATGCCGGGGGGCTGGCAACCGCGGGAATCGGGACGGCGCTCGCACCGATCTACTGCGCACATGCGCAGGGCAGACGGTTTCATATCTATGTAGACGAAACACGGCCCGTGCTTCAGGGCGCGCGTCTCACGATGTGGGAATTGATGCAACAGGGAGTGCCGTGCACGCTGATCACCGACAATACGGCTGCAACGCTATTCGCCAAGGGCCAGATCGACGCGGTGATCGTTGGGGCGGATCGTATCGCCGTCAACGGCGACGTCGCCAACAAGATCGGCACATATAATGTCGCCGTCCTGGCGGCTCATCATGGTGTGCCCTTCTATGTCGCGGCTCCGACGTCCACCTTTGATCCATGTATCCCCTCCGGCGAACACATCCCCATCGAGGAACGATCATCCACCGAAGTCACCGATATCGGCAATGCACGTTTAGCCCCTCCGAATGCGAAAGTCTTCTCCCCTGCATTTGATGTGACGCCGAATCAGTTGATCACGGCGATCATTTCGGATCGGGGAATACGGCCAGGAGGAAGGGTGTAGGGCGGGTCACGGAAGGAGCCGGCCAATGAGACCGAGCCCAACGAAACCTACCAACTCGAATCTGTTATCGTCCCTGACACCGATTTGGCAACCGAGAACAAAATACCCAACGTGTGGATGTTCATCAGGGGAGCCCACGGACTCACGGGATTCCTTTACGGATCCTGGGCGTTTGCCCATGTTGGTCATCAGATACTCCAACGAGAAGCGCCGGTCCCGCAGCCGGTGAATGCCTTGATAGTATGTCGCGCGGATTCGGCCCCTGTCCCCCGCGCGAAGGACGCCCTCAAGACCGATGAGTGGCCCTGAGCCCCGTCGTTCACGGTAGTACGTGATTGTGCCATCTTCTCGTTCTCCAACCACGTAGTCGAGCACCTCGGTATACCCGAAAAAGGGATCTGCATTCAGCCAGCGAGTCACTCGAACTCGGCCTGTAAGATAAACTTCCCAAGCGTGTGAAAACGAATTGTGAAATCCGTATGCCGTGTCGGGAGCCTGACTTTGCTTCCTGTTCCCATCATAGCGAAAGGTCATCCCGATCTCTCTCATATGAAGTCCAACAAGGAACCGATAATAAGTCACAGCTGATAAGTGCGTTTGGAAACGAGGGCTTATGGTTGCCGGATCATCTGATCGCCCCCTCCCAAACAAGACGTCGGTTCTGATCCTCAGATCCCGGAATAGGGACGTCGATGAGTCAGACGCGCCTGGGGGGTCGAGAATTGGGGCGACAGAAGTGCTGTCAGATGCGACGGTAACACGCGGCGCAGAAAGCGACGACTTAACTATAACGAGCAGAAAGCACGGTAGCCTGAGCGAGACAATGCCCATCAGCAAACGCGACCACGCTCGACGTAGCAGATAAATGCCAACTTCCATTCTTCACCTGAACATGAAGTAGTACGCCTGCGAACCACACAGATTTGACAACTCGCAGTGTAGGCGCATCAGGCCGCACCCACCCTACAATTGAAGGACTTCTACCGCATTGTCACGGAGAATCTTTCGCAATGTGTCAGAATCATGGCCTTGCGCAAGAAATGCTCTCAGATTTGCGCCCATGTCCGGCACGCCGGGTCCAGGCCAGTCGGTGCCCCACATTACTTTGTCCGCCAGTTTGTCGAGGTCGCGAAACCACTGTGGGATGCGTTGCGGCGGAATGCCGGATAGGTCCATGTAGACATTGGGGTGACGTTTCACCAGGAAGCGTGCCGTTTCCATCCAGAGCGGACGGCCTGCATGCGCGAGAATGATCTTCAGATCGGGGAAGTCGCAGGCGACATCGTCGACGTGAATCGGGTCGCCGTACTTGATGCGCGCATTCTTAAAGATGGTCGTGCCGGTGTGGAAGACGACTGGCACTCCCCGCTTGGCACATTCCTCGTAGACTACGCGAAGAATCTTGTTCCCTTCGAGATAGGCATTCGGATAGATGCCTTGGTGCGGCGGATGAATCTTGATCGCCGTAATGCCCCATTCATCGAGAAGCAGCGACATCTCTCCCTTCGGGTCCTTCGATTCATGGGGATCGATGGAGCCGTGGGCGAAGAGACGGTCGCGGTGGTTCTTCACGTACTCGGCTGAGAAGCGATTCGCCTCGAATGTGAATCCCATCAGTTTCGGCGCGACGTAATTGATGATGCCGCATTTCTCGATGCCGGCGGCGTCCATCATCCCGATCAGGACATTCGGATCGCGCGTGATCTTCTCGATTTGGCCAAAGTCCTTCCCCTTCTTCATCGCCGCGAGGATGGGCGGGTGCATCTGCTCGAAGGGGGCGACATGGATGTGGATGTCGATGACGCCGTAGCCGAGTTGGGGGTGGACCATGAGGGGAATGTAAGTTTGAATGACCTTTCACGCCACGATCGATGATCGCAACGGAGACAGACAAGCGGCCTATCGACCGCACAATGGGCTGAAAGCCCATCGTCTGAAAGACTCACATGATCAGACAAGGGGCTTTCAGCCCCTTGACGACGCCAAAGGCGTCGAAATCCCGCAGCCATGCTCAGTTGTCGTGTTTCAGCTAACGGCTTCGATATCGCATGACAAGCGGCCTATCAGCCGCACAATGGGCTGAAAGCCCATTGTCTGAGGATGCCGGTTCCGTCACGCGCCACCGGAATGGAAGCGAATTATCGCGCCCGTTCGGCGAGGGCGGCCTTGATCTTGTCGGGAGTGATGGGCAGATCGCGGATGCGGACGCCGATGGCGTCGTAGACGGCATTGGCGATCGCGGGCGCGGGGCCGAGCGTCGGCGGCTCGCCGATGCCGATCGCGCCGAATGGGCCGGAGGCCTCGTCCTGCTCAACCGCAATCACCTTCACCTCGGGGGCTTCGGTGATGCGCATCAGTTTGTATTTGTCGAAGTTGACGTTCTGGCAGATGCCGTCGATATACTTCGAATCTTCCATCAACGCATATCCGACACCAAACGAAATCCCGCCGACCACCTGCCCACGCACCGCGCGCGGGTTGATGGCCCGCCCGACGTAGTGGGCCGCGACGATTTTGTCGACATGCACTTTGCCGGTCTTCGTATCGACGGTTACTTCGGCGATTTGGGTGCCGTAGGCCATGGGAAACCAGGCCTTGCCGGCGCCGGTCTTCTTGTCGAGCGGCGCGGTCATCTTCGCCGCGGCGAAACGTCCTTCACGGCGGCGCGGTTTGCCAAAGGTGCGGAAGTTACCGGCGATCTCAGCCAGGGTGACCGTCTTGTGGCCGTTGCAATTGACACGGTAGACACTGTTGGCGGCGCTGACTTCCTCGGGAGCGCATCCCAACAGTTTAGCAGCCACGGCATCGGCGTCTTCGCGGATTCGGGAACAGGCGACGACTACGGCGTTGCCGGTTGTGTAAGTTTGCTTGGTGGCGACGGTCGAGCCACAGTTCTGTGTTTGCTCTGAGTTGCCATTGATGACGATGATCTTGTCGACCGTGGCGCCGAGACACTCGGCCGCCATCATCGCGAATGTCGTATTGGAGCCGTTGCCATAATCGACGGTGCCGACACGGATCGTGGCAGTGCCGTCATCGTGTAGTTCGGCAATCACAGTCGGCGTGTCCTCAATGCCGGAGCCGAATCCGATGCCGTACCAGATTGTCGCGACACCTCTCCCCCGCTTAAATCGCGCTGGGTCGGAGGCATGCGGGGCCGCGCCCTTCTTCCAATCATAATCCTTGAGCGTTTCATCGATGGTCTCGACAACAGGCAACGGACCAGGGAGCTGGAAATCGGTTGCCGATTTCATTCCCGGACGCAAGGCATTGAGGCGTCGGAACTCGACCGGGTCGAATCCGGCTTCGCGTGCCAGCTCATCCATGAAGGATTCGGTGCAGAAGGCGGTCTCGGCGGCGCCGAATCCGCGTGTGGCCCCGGTCATCGGGTTGTTGGTGTAGACGGCGTAAGAGTCGACGTGGACGTTCGGAATGCTGTATGGGCCCGAGACGAGCACCCCGGCCTTGCGCATGATGTTAACCGACCATGACGCATAGGCGCCGGCATCGCCGACCACCCGCGCCTGCAACGCGATCAGCCGACCCTCTTTATCGCAGCCACCTTTGATCGTGGTGCGTAGTTGGGTGCGTTTGGTCGTGACATGCATTGTCTCTTCGCGTGTGTATTCGATCCGCACGGGTAAACCGGTCACCAACGCGCCGAGAGCGACATGAATCTGGGCGTAGATGTCCTCGCGCTTGCCGTAGGCCGCCCCGATGGCGGGCTGGATGCAGACGACATCATCCTTTGGTATGCCCAGAGCACGGCAAATATTGAGCCGGTCGAAGAAAACCGACTGGCCGGGCGAGATCACCGTCAGTTTGCCGTTTTCGTCCCAGTATGCCAGCGCCGCTTCCGGCTCCAAGGGAGCGTGGTCCTGTGGGTGCGTGGTGTAGCGACGTTCGATGATCGTGGCGCATTCGCCCCAAGACGCATTCACATCCCCCTTCTCGAGATGGTAATGAGAAAGGATGTTCCCTTTCTCGTGGATCTGCGGCGCGTCAGCGAGCATCGCCAATTCAGGATCGAACACTCCGGGCCGGTCACCATACTCGATGATGATGGCCTCAGCTCCCTTGCGCGCCGCCTCGACTGTCTCAGCGATCACGATAGCGATGGGCTCGCCGTAGTACCGCACACGGTCGACTGCGAAGACGACCTGATCGCGGATGACTTTTCCGTACGCGTTTTCGCCCGGGATATCTTCGTGGGTGAGGACTTTGAGCACGCCTTCGACTTCGGTCGCGGGATAAGTGTCGATCTTAAGAATGCTCGCCGACGCGCGGTTGGCGCGCACGGTGACAGCATGCAAGACGCCGAGCATCTTGTAATCGGCCGTGTACTTTGCGGATCCGTCGATACGGCTTCTCGACTCGAGGCGCGCCTGCGGCTTGCCGACGACATTCAGTTCCCGTGCGGGCATTTCAGGAACACCGGGAACGCGGGCCACGACCCTGGCTGTGCGGTAAGTGTCACGATCAACTTCCTCGACCGTCATCTGGCCGCAAGCCAGTTTGATCGATTCGACCAACTGGTTGTAGCCGGTGCAGCGGCAGATGTTCTTGTGGATCGCCTGCTCGATCTGTTTCTCGGTCGGATCGGGATGTTTATCGAGGAGTGCCTTGGCCGACATCAGGAATCCAGAGGTGCAGATTCCGCACTGGAAACCGTGCGCCTCGATGAAACCCTTCTGGAGAGGATGGAGTTCTCCATCTTTCGTCAACCCCTCGACCGTTTCAATGGTGCCACCATTGGCACGTCCAATGGGCTCGGTGCACGACATCACCACTTTGCCGTTGAGAAGCACAGCGCAAGAACCACAAGCGCCAATGTCACAGCACCGCTTGGCTCCAGTTAAGTCGAGATCGTCGCGGAGGACATCGAGAAGCGAGCGCTCGCTGGTTGTGAACAACTCGACCGGGCGGCCGTTCACCGTGGCCGCAAATCGGACGAGTGGTCCGGGGGGTTTGGGATCGGCGATGACGTTGGTCAGCATGGATTCAGGACTCTATCCTTCATTCTACGCAGTAACACCAAATGAGTATAGCCCGATTTTGCAGAAGGGAAATGAGATTCACGAGTCCGCGACCGGCTATCCCCCTTTTAGAGAGGGGTTAGATTACGCGCGGTCTTAACCCCTCCCTCTTAGGGAGAGGTCGTTCTGCGAAGCTTTAGCGTAGCAGAACGGGTGAGGGCAAGATCTCCGTATCGCGAAAATGCATCATTTGCGTACACCACCATCTCACCCTCACCCGTCTCATCGCAAAGAGCCGCGATGAGCCGACCTCTCCCTTTCAGGGAGAGGTTAGATTACGCGTGGTCTTAACCTATCGATTCAACCGGCGGGCATATGAGATCCCGGCGATCAGATAGACACCGACCACCGGCCAGACCGTGAAGCGGGCATAGGGCTGCAGATTGAAGGCATAGAGCAAGAGCGTGATACCCCAAAGCAAGGCGGCATAACGTCCGAGATCGGCAGAGATCGGCAGAACCTTTGTCCGTCGAAGGATCACGAGACCAGCGATAAGAATCGTCAGATCACGAGCAATGGTGAGGGCGAATGCGACCCAGGGCAGGCCGCGGTAGAGCACGCAGAACAGTCCAACAACGAATGCCGCGGTCTTGTCTCCCACCGGGTCGAGGAATCTTCCCCACTTGCTGGACTGGTTCCAGCGGCGGGCTATCCACCCATCGGCGACATCGGAGAGGATCGCATAGACGATGAGGATCGCGCCCCAAGTGTGATGGCCCGAACCCTCCGACGCCATCAGCCACCACCACACAGGGAGAAGGGCGAGGCGGGACAGGGACAGTAGATTGGGGACTGTGAGCCAACGGTTGTTGTCCTCAGTCACACGCGGAATATACCGGCAGACCCCGCTCTCGGCAAACAGGTGGCTTCAGCCACTTGGCCCCAGCTGTGCATCTCCCACGTCACCCGCGGCTGCAATCAGCGTTCGTCAAAGAAGAACGTCACCGTATCGCCCCAGGCGACGGTGTGAGCATCTGACGATTTCGGCACCATCTGGCCATTCACCTTATAGAGCCAGTAGCCCTCATCACCATTCTGCCTCGGGCCGATTCTCTCGATCAGCGTGCCGTAGGGATATGTCTTTGCTTCCAGCGCGATGTGGTGCGTGCGCGTAACTTCGCGCAGCCAGTCCAGCGCAATGACCGAGTCGGAACGATTGGCCACGAAGGTGTCGGCGCTGTCGGGGCGGTAGGCGATCACCAGCGCCCCGGCGACGTGTGGCAGATCGGTCCTGGCTTCCCTCTCCCCCGCTCCGCAACCAAAGAGGATGAGGCAAATCGCCCACGAAGACGCGTACCTCATTGCGCACATCCCCAATAGAGGACGAAACCCCCGCGGAAGGCATGATTGACGATGCCGACCACGTCGATCACGTTGTAGACGCAGTCGGCGTTGATATCCGCCGATCCCGGACGTTCAGGCGCCGGCGCCCCGCGGAAGGCGACATTGACGATTCCGACGACGTCCAAGACATCATGGACTCCGTCCTCATTGAGATCTCCCGGCAGGCGATTGGTGACATAGGCGGCATAACCGGGCCCATCGCCCACCTGCCAGGCGCGTGCGAGAGATCCGGCCAGAGACAATTCCGTCACCGAATCGGCACTGAAGGCGAGCGCGAAGACCCCACCTTCGAGGCGCGGCGAGACACCGAGGACGCCACGCGCGGTCTTCCATGGCGATGCTGGACCGTTAAGGACGGCGTGGGTCCCGGTGTCATAACGATAGACGAACCCCGAGTCGACAAACCCGCCGCCGGCAAGATATCCTGTTCCTTCCCTCCCGACAACGAGATCGCCGGGGAAATCGCCGATGGGAATTGAGTCGGTCGGCAGCCAGGTGTCGGGGTCGAGCACATAGACGATGCCGAATCGGTCGAAGTAATTGCCGGTGCACATGACATGCACGCCGCCGTCACCTCCCCGGGCGAGAACCTGCGGGTTGGTCCCGACATTGACCGAGGCCTGAACAGCGGTCAGGGCAGCGTTGCTCACCGAGACTGTCCCTTGTCCATAGAGAAACGTCCCAAAGTCGATAGCGCTGTTGGCGATCCAAAGACGACCGTGAACGTAGAGCAACCCTTCAGGGGATACGCCGACCGGGAAGCGGCGGCGCTCGGCGCCAACCTGATAGTTCACGACCGCAACTTCGTTGGCCACAAGCATTGAGACGGCGCACAACGAATCATCAAGCACGATCACATCCCATGGGTTGTCACCGCTGGGGAAGGTGATCGTTCTCAGGACCGTATGCGTCGTCTGGCTGATGACCATCAAGTCATCTGTGCATGAATTGACGACCAGCAGCAATCCAGCGTGGGCACGAATGCGATTCGGACATCCGCCCAGCGGCAAGAGGTTGGTGACAACCGAATCGCCGGCGCGGTCGATCAGTGTGAGAGTCTCACCCAGGCCGTTGATGACATACAGGCGATCGATGTCCTCGACGGCGTGCGCAGAGCCGGCGCCAACCAGTGACAGGACACATAGGACAAATACGTGGGTAAACCGAGTCATGACCTGCATGGTGGGTCCTCCTTTTTCATTGCAATCCCAACGTAATGCCTGCCGAGAGTGTCCGTGCCGGCGACGGATACCCCTGCAGGAGTTCGATGGGTTCGTTGGTAATGTTCTCGCCTCTAATGGACACAACCACATGTGGATTCGCTTGCGATGGCGTGATGCGCACTTCCGCATCAAACACGCGGTACGGGCCCTGCCATTTTGTGTTGGCGCGGAGCGTGTAACGGTGCGTCACCCAACGCCCATTCACGCGGACGGACAAAACTTTGTGCGAGGCCCAGAGCGACAGATCATGAGTGTGGCGCGGCGTGAAGATCAAAGTGCGGCCTTCGTAATTGACCTCGCCCGATTGATCGACACCGTCGGTAAGGACATGCGTGTATTCGATGCCGCACCAATCCCCGGCCTCGACCGCCGCATGATCTTCCCGGCCGAGGACGCGAGCCGAAGCCAGATTTACCGGAGTATATTTTTGTGGGACACCTCGCAAATCCCAAACGATGATATCTTCAATCCAGCGCTCGTAGTATCGCGTGTCGATGGTGATGAATCGATTCCGCCAACGTGCGCTGGCGTCCCACTCTTCGGCACGCTCTGGCAGGAGGTTGGGATTCCCCCGCGTGTAGTAGTCACTCTTCCAGAAGGCGGTCATCAAGAGTGGACGCCTGAACGACCGTCCCCATCCAACCGCGATGGCCAGCGATTTGACGGGGCGCACACTCACGTCGACACGCGGCGACCAGCCCGGTGCGTTCTCGGCGTCGGCATCGAGAGCGATCCCGCTATGGAGCGAGAATCGGCCGAAATGACGGCTCATACGTGTGCGAACTGAGTACTCAGCACGCTCTTCATCACCGAAGGAGAATGTGGGGTGCTGAGTATCCTCACCGTGTATCAACCGGTACCGCGTTTCGAGTTCAGAACTCAACTCGGCGGATAAGAGCGTGGTGGAATGCCCCGCCTTGGCGCCGACAAAGTGTTCGCGCAGATAAGAGTGCTGTGGGATTCGTTCGTGGGCAGCGTTGTAGTACTCGCTTGAGAATTCATACCACGCAGCAGTCGTCAAACGGCCAGCGTTTGTGAGTGCGAATTCGCGAGACGACTGCACGCGCGCATTCTTATTGCGGGTGAAGGCCGTAAGCATGGGAAGTTCGACCGTCCCGGGCGCGCCGCGTTCGTTGCGCGAAGCATAGCCGAGAAATTCGAATGACCGATGTGCGACACTGCTCACTCTGAGGTACGCACGTCGCTCATCGAGGCGCGCGTTTTGCCGCATGCCAGTCGTGTCAGCATGAACGTCTTCAAACCTGTACGGATTGCTCCTTTGATCATATTCACCGCCCGCGGACAATGTTGCGCGGTTCACTGCATGAGTGGCCGCAACGTCCTGCCGGGCCCGTCCCCAATCCCCTCCCGATGCCGACAGACGAATTCCATTCGGCTGCGCATCAACGCGAGTGATGAGATTGACGGCGCCACCGACCGCGGCATCACCAGCGAGCGCCGATTGGCTGCCGGCGTGTACTTCAATGGCCGTCAACGCAGAAATAGGGATTGTACTCAGGTCGACCGCACCATCGGAGCCGCCCGATAACGGCAGGCCATCAAGCAGGACGGCCACGCGACTTGCCGGCTCGCCCCCGACAGATACCCGTGTGCCTCCCGGCGAATCGCTGCTACCGTAGACGCGTACACCGGGAATGCTCTCGAGTAGCTCGCCGACCGAACGTGCGCCAATCTGTTCGGCAGATATGGCAATGCGCCGGACACCATCGGATGCGAATGGGGATGATCCGACCTTCTGCGGACTCAGCTCGACCGGATCAGGTTCGAGTGCGAGATGAAGATCGCGGGCGAATCCTTCAACAACATCAACAGATTCGAGAGTGCGAGTCCGGTAGCCGTAGCGCTCGACAACAACGGTCCATGTCCCGAGCGGGACGTTACGGAACACAAACGATCCATCCGATTCAGAGACAGTCCGGAGTGCCGTGCCGTCGATCCGCAGGAGCGCTCCCTCCACCGGAGCGACTGTGAAATCGTCGAGGACAGTTCCCGTGATGGAAATGTCCGATTCGGCGAGCGCGTCGGGTGAAGAGATCGCGATGAGAGCGACGATAGCACCAAGAGTGGTGCAGCGCCGACCGACGGCAAACACTGGCATCGACCTCCACCTCCCCTCGGAGTGGCAGGTTCAGAGCCGACGCCTTGCGCGCGGTGGGAAGAAAAAAACCCGGTCCGCGCGGGACCGGGTTGAGATGGCATGGCCGGGCCACGTGGACCCGTCCTTGTCCCCCGACCCTTCCCGCGAAGGCGTCGTAGGTGATTTTACGCGTCCGGCCCGGTCTTCTGACTTTGCGGCTTCGTACCTCCGACGGCGCCTTCCCGGACCCTTCGGCCAGTGGCTTCGTATTGAGTGCCGTCGTTGTAGCCGCTTACAGCAGCGGGGCTGTGGCGGATTTTCACCGCCTTCCCGGTCGATCATCAAAGATCGCCGGACGCCGTAGACAAGATGTTGCATGAGGTGAGCACTTGTCAAGCGGTTTCGCATTGTTGTATCTTACGCCAGCATTCAAGTGCAACCGCGCGCGTCTTCACGCATAAGATGATTCGCGGCTTATCAGTTGCCGAGCACCAGCCATGTCGACTATATTGGGAGTGTCACCTTGAAGATCGCGAGCGACCAACGTGTTTCAGTGATGGCGCCGACGAAGAAAAAATCGCGTCCGGTTAAGCCGGGTCTGATTGTCTTCTCGGACCTCGACGGAACCCTGTTGGATTTCCACAGTTACTCGCATGATGCCGCACAGGCGGGATTGCGCGAGTTGAAGCGT
>Ga0214473_10007521_pt1 | contig 12914 bp, 10 predicted proteins | sample RVTome_7_FD_203509 | JGI IMG/M metagenome (GOLD analysis project Ga0214473, IMG submission 203509) | Soil microbial communities from uranium-contaminated site in the Upper Colorado River Basin, Wyoming, United States - RVT98D197 | ecosystem: Environmental > Terrestrial > Soil > Contaminated >...
GGAGAGGTCCGCTGTCTCGGGTGTGGGAGCCGGTTCCCTGTCGTCAATGGCATTCCACGGATGCTGCCGGTCGCGCTGCGACGGTCTCTAGTCCCGTTTCACCGTGACTTCTTCGAGCGTCATCCCGACCTTATTCCGCAAAATGGAGCAAAGGGACCCGATGAGCGGGTGGCGCGGACCCTGGAAGGCTACAGCTATCAGCACGTGAAATTGGATGATCACGGCAAAGAATTCCCGCGCTGGAGGCAGATTTTTTACGAGTCTATTCCTGTGGAATGGAGAAAAAGAGATTTTTTCCAGGGGAAAGTTGGCGCCGACATTGGTTGTGGCGAGGGGCGGTTTCTTTACTGTGCTCAAGAGTCTGGGGCGGAAATGGTGGGTCTCGATCTCAGCGAGGGGATCGAGGTAGCGAGAAACAACACGATCAAATCTCAATATTGCCACGTCGTGCAGGGAGATATTCATCACCTGCCGTTCAAGCCGGGTGTCTTTGACTTCGCTTTTAGTATTGGGGTACTGCACCACCTGCCCAACCCTCAGAATGGCTTCCGGCGAGTCCTGCTAGCGGTCAAACAAGGAGGCAAAGTCTCCATCTGGGTGTATGGGCTGCAGGGGATGCGCTGGTGGTACCGGCTATCCCATATGACGTGGCTGCGGGGTATTGCCCTCCGCCTTCCCAGGTGGGGACAGTATCTGGTCAGCTTTGCAGTGGCGAGCGCTCTGGAACTTGGGATCTGGCTGCCCTGTCGTATAGTATCGCTTTTTCCTGGCGGGCGCTCTTTGGCCAGCCGGGTTCCCTTCGGCGATGCTTGCCGAAGGTCCTTCAGAGCAAAGATCAGGAGCGTCTTCGATCGGGTCCAGCCGCCGGTGACTCATTATCCCACAGCAGAAGAGCTAGACGGCTGCTTCAAGGAGGCGGGGCTTAGAAATGTCGTAGTTCTCAGCAAAAACGGAGCAGGGTGGATCGCCGCCGGGGAGAAGGCTTAGCCTGGATTATTCGCGGTGAAACAGCGATCGAGGTGCAACCCTTGCGGAGCAAAGGCAATGGGCCTGTGCCTTGAAGATGCAAACGGAGCGACTTGCTTCTGAGATCTCCTGTGAAAAGTTTGAACATCGTGCCAAGCGCCCAACATGACGATGAAGCATTTGTCTCTGGTGCCTTCGCTCCTCCAGGGTCACACCTCGCTCGCCACAATGTTATGAGTTCTCCTCGTAGTATGAATAATCCGGCTTAGGTCTCGGGCACACCATGAAAATCACCCACGTGATCAGCGGACTCACCGCGGGCGGCGCGCAGGCGATGCTCTATAAGCTGCTCTCGCAGATGGACCGGACGGCCTTTGTGTCTGAGGTCATTTCGCTAGCGGATGTCGGTCCCCTCGATAAAAAGATTCGCGCCTTGGGGGTGCCGGTTCGAGTACTGGGAATGCGCGCGGGAGTCCCAAATCCACTCGGAGTGCACAGACTTACCCGCTGGCTCCGACGCGACCCACCCGATCTCATTCAAACCTGGATGTACCACGCCGACCTCATTGGCGGCCTCGCAGCCAAGCTAGCCGGCGGCATTCCGGTCGCGTGGAACATTCGCCACAGTGACCTCGATGCCAATGCGAACAAGCGTAGTACTTATTGGACCGTTAAAGCTTGTGCGGGGTTGTCCCGCTGGCTGCCTACTCGGATCGTCTGTTGCGCGGAACTCGCTCGCCGGGTGCATACCGAATTCGGCTATGTAGGGAAGAAAATTGTCGTCATTCCCAACGGTTTTGACCTGACAGACTTCAGACCGGACCCCGCGGCGCGGCTGTCCGTGCGCCACGAGCTTGAGATTCCCCAGGAGGCATTAATCATTGGACTCGTGGGGCGCTTTCACCCACAAAAGGATCACCGAAACTTCATCGATGCCGCCGCCCGGCTCCACAGCGAATTGCCGAAGATCCACTTCTTACTCTGCGGAGACGATGTGACGCCTGAAAACACAGAGCTTGCCCGATGGATTGCAGCGCGCGGCATCGGCGAGCGCTGTCATCTTCTAGGGCAACGAGATGATATTCCAAGAATTAATGCCGCGCTGGACGTTGCGTGCTCTTCTTCTTACACGGAGGGGTTTTCCAATTCGATCGGTGAAGCAATGGCCTGTGGTGTGCCTTGTGTCGTGACGGATGTCGGGGATTCGGCGCTGATCGTGGGCGACACGGGCAGGGTTGTACCAGCCAAAAATCCTCGAGCTTTGGCCGATGCGTGGCGCGAATTAATCAAGATGTGTCCGGAGAAAAGATCTTTACTAGGCGCGGCAGCACGCCGCCGCATTGGAGAGCGGTTCAGCTTACGGGCCATTGCTCAGCGATATGAGGAATTATACGAAGAGATTGCAGCCCATGCCCCCAACATTATTACCCACACCCTGTCAATGGATAAAGCCGGGCGGAACGGCTGCATCGATGAAAGCAATAATGCCCGCTAAATACATAATTCGTTTTGATGACATCTGTCCCACAATGAACTGGGATGTATGGAAAAGAATTGAGCAGATCCTTATTCAACAGGATGTAGAGCCAATCTTGGCCATTGTGCCGGATAACAAGGATAAAAATCTGATGGTCGGGGAAGCTGATTTAAGATTTTGGGATGTGGCCCGCTCATGGCAGGCTCGCGGATGGGCAATCGGCATTCATGGCTATCAACACACATACGTGACCGATCGAGCGGGACTTGTCGGCATCAACAACCGAAGCGAGTTTGCAGGTCTTGACGAGCATGAGCAGGAATCCAAACTGAACAAAGCACTGAACCTATTCCAACAGGAAGAGATCACTCCCGCGGTTTGGATTGCACCTGGACATTCTTTCGATACCATAACGCTTCGCGTTCTGAAAAAACTAAAAATAGACGTGGTAAGCGATGGGTTTTATCTTTCGCCGAACACCGATTCACTTGGGATCATCCACATACCGCAACAGCTTTGGAGACTTAGGCGCATGCCATTTGGACTCTGGACTGTTTGTTACCATCACAACAGCTGGACTAGCAGCGATGTCGACCGATTCGAATCTGACATCGAACACTACAAGCACCAAATCACGGGCTTGCACCGCGTTCTTACATTATATCGCACCAGGAATCGCAACCTTTCTGATGCACTGTTCTCTCGCGGCTGCCTGTTGGCTCTCCAGACCCGAAGTTCCGTACGGAAATTGCTCGCTCCCAATCAAGATTCGGTTACCATCACGAGCTAACACGCAGAGGTAGCGAGATTCAGGCCTTTGAATCCCTGCGAAAATAAATTTTCTCGGGATTGACTTTATGAGCTTGCCAAATTTTTTGGGTATTGGGGCTATGCGATCAGGCACCTCCTGGCTTTATGTACAGCTACGAAGCCATAAGGATGTTTACATGTCGGAGCAAAAGGAACTCAACTTCTTCAATGATTTCTATAGCAACGGCATAGAGTGGTACCGTGGACATTTTCCGCCAGAAAAAGAAGCCGCGCGATACAAAGCAGTCGGAGAAATTACTCCGACGTATATGACGGATCCGAATGCTCCGGCCAGAATCCATTTTCATATCCCCGATTGTCGGTTTATCGCGATTCTTAGAAATCCGGTCCATCGCGCTTACTCTGAATATACCAAGAGGCTACGCGACTTCAATTTTAACGGAACGTTCGATGAGTTCGTCGAGCGATTCCACGAAGTGCTTGCTCGAGGCTACTACACGGAGCAGCTTGGACACTATTTTCGACTCTTTTCGCGGGATCGATTTCTCATCCTCATTTTTGAGGAAACAGTCCGCAATCATCAAGCGACGACGCAAAAACTATCAGCGTTTTTGCAGATCGATCCGAATGGTTTCGATCTGAGCCAAATGAAGCAAAAAGTTAATCCCTCTTATCTTCCTAGAATGCCGAGCCTCTACTCATCAGCTGTAAAGATGAGGCAATCTCTGGTGAAGAGAAACCTGGGACGGCTTCTAACGACTGCTGAAAAGCTCGGATTGATTCATGCCGCTCGACGCGTTGTTCGATTTCGCGGACCTAGATCCGAGCTCCCTAAGATGGATGAACGAACACGAAAGCGGCTGAACGACGTGTATTTAAAAGAAATTCACACTCTCGAAGAACTCCTGGAACAGGACTTATCGACTTGGAGGAGCTAGCGCAGAGCTTGCTCTCATAATGGGCCTGTACCTTGAGGATGCCAGCAATCTTAAGTGTTGCCGCGAGCAGCGAGGAGAAAGCACAACCACTGCCAGGCACTCGATTCGTCAGTATAGTTTTGCACTCCTGTGCCCGCTCTACGAGGCTTGCTCCTCGTCTACACTCTGTCGTGTGTTTTCCTCGGCACTGAATAAGCGGGCCTTAGCCCGCTGAACAGTTCCGTCCTTCAGGTATCTCCATATACTTTCACAAAACTTTCTTTTTAGAGGCTTATCTTTGTATGGACGAGCGCAATTTTTCAGCTGCTGACAGCGTGGCCAATGAGTCGGTTTACCCAGCCGCAGTCGGATCCCTTAGAAGAATCTATGAGTCTGACTGGCTCATTTGGGCCGTCCAAGCTTGTGTGAGCGTTTTGGGGCTTATTCTTTTCAGCCCTCTTCTACTTTTGATTGCTTTTGCGATCAAGCGCACTGATGGGGGGGCGGTATTCTACCGGGGGGAACGGGTCGGCCGGGGAAAGCGTGTCTTCAAGATCTACAAATTTCGGACGCTCGTCGAGGATGCAGAAAAAAAGATCGGCGCCCGGTTGTTGGAAAAAGCAGACCAGGACGTCTATTACACCCGGATCGGGAGGTTTCTGAAACGTAGCAAGCTCGATGAACTGCCGCAGCTCTTCAACGTTGTTCGAGGCGACATGAGACTGGCGGGCCCTCGACCCGTGCGGGCGGTGTTTATTGATGAATGCGAGCGAACGATTCCGCATTACGCGTCCCGCTTCAAGGTGCCGCCAGGGATAACGGGAATTGCTCAACTCCGAGGAGGCTACTATACTTCTCCGCGTAACAAGCTGCGCTACGATCTCATCTACACTAGACGCTGGTCCCTGCTGCTCGATTTCCAGCTCGTCTTTCTCACTTTCGTCAAGATCCTCAACCGCTGGTTGAGCGGCATATTCTTTATTCTCTTCCTGTTCGTCTTCGTTTCGTTTATACCCGTCCGCTTACAACCTCTTTTGTACGTGTCGATTTTCGGCCTGAGGGTAAGTCTGGTTTTCCTCTTTATCATTCTCGTGGCGGGCGGGCTGTTTCTCAAGAAAGGTCCCGCTCAAGTGTCTCTTTACCGCGTCCCGCTGAACCGTCCGTTGTTTTTCTTTATCGCGCTCAGCGCCCTTTCCGCGGTCTTGTCCGGAAATCTCAATGAAACGCTCCAGCGGGCGGGCTACTACATAGTGACGGGATTCTTGATTGCGTTCGTGATCGTCAACAGCCTCGCGACCAAAGGATTCATTTTTCTTACCGCGCGCGTCATAGCCCTAACCTCGGTGGCGATGTCCATTCTCGGCGTTTTCCAGATCTTTTTATTCAATTACACGGTCGCCACGGCTGCTCATGTTCCCCCGGAACAGTTGGTCGAAAGCTATATCCGGGCATCTTCCCTGCTTGGCAGTCCGGTCGTGCTGGCGGTTTATCTCGTTCTGGGCTTGCCTCTCGTGCTCGCGGAGTTGACGCGGGCCACGACCCAGAGGGAGCGCGATTTTTGGCTTATCTGCTCAACCCTGTCCTTCGTGGGTATCTTTTTCACTCAGACCCGAGTCGGGTTGTTGGCTCTCCTCGTCACCGGCACCGCTTACCTGGCGCGGCGCCTGACTCACGCCCTGTTCTTTTTTACGCTCTTCCTGCTCTGTATGCTGTTCCTGGTCATGCTCGGCGGCGAGCGCTTCTCGCCCGCCGGAATCTATACGGAAGCGAGCACATGGATGCGCGAGAAAACCTGGATCATACGGGCCATGCCGGCGAAAACCTGGCTCATCGGCGGGGAAGCGATGAGCCCTCATCTGCTGGTGAAGGAGCCTGGGGTCCAGAGTTTTCGTGAATTGGACGATGACAAGGACGACATTCCGAACATGCACGTCACCCTGGCGTTGGAACACGGGATAGCGGGGTGGGGCGTGATTATGTGGCTCATCTTCTCCGCTTTGCGAACCATGAAGCAGGCTTGTGCAAAAACCAATGATGAACAGCTCCGGTCCATTTTACGGGCCATCATGTCTTCCCTCCTCGGTTTCCTGATTTCCATGAACGCGATGAATGTTTTTCACGATCTGACTTTGCAAATCTTTTTCTGGAGCTTGATCGGAATCGGGCTCGGCATCGTGGTGCATTTAGATGGATACCGGCGACACAATTTGATCTGGCGCTTCGGCGATGCAGGTGATTGAACCGGCGCGAAGCACAGTATGCCGCGCCGGCGAGCCCGCGGTGATCGTAAGTCAGGCCTACCCTGTTGAGTCGAAGATAATGAAATTAACAATTTTAGCCAAGAAAGCGAATGGAGATTAAGATCATGAATATCCTGAAAAGAATGTTTTCAACGCCTGCGCCCAAGCCGATGTCACAGCCGGCCAGGCCTGCTCCTGAATCCAACGGCGGCGCCGTCCCTAAAGCAACCGCCGAGGTTGTAGTGCACGCTCCGCAGGCGTCAAACAATTACATCATGGTGGTGCTGGATAGCTGTCGCTACGATAGCTTCATGGCCGCGGCGCCTCCCACGTTGAGCCGGCTCGGTCCAATCGAGCGACGCTGGAGCTATGCGTCGTGGACCGCTCCCTCTCATTATAACCTGCTGATGGGGTTACTTCCCCACTCCAGCCCGCCTCATGTTTATGCCTCGGAGTATTACAAACACGACTTCCTCAAGTATCGAGATCGCCTGGGCGCCGAGCAGGTCGAGTTTAAGAGCCTGGTGCCGCACCTCTTCTTGCCGACGTTTCTAAAACGGAAGTTGGGCTACCAGACTCACGCGCTCGTGTCGTTGCCGGTGCTCAATCCCGCGACGCTCATTAACAAGGACTTTGATAGCTTTACTCTTATGCCTAGGCACAACGACATGGCCGCCATGATCGAGCGCCTGACGTTCTCCCCCGACCGACCGTCTTTTTACCTATTGAATGTAGGCGAGACGCACTACCCTTATGCGTTGCCGGATGAGCCCGAGGACCGCTGGCCCAAAATTCATGGGGTGCACGGTGTTTTTAAACACTTGGACGACCTGGTCGTGGGGGGGAAGCTGGTCGAGGGCGAAGGAGCAGACGACAAGTTCTTTGACCAGGAGAAACTGGATGACCTGCGTGCCCGTCAGATTGCGGCGGTGCGCTATCTGGATGGGATCTTTGCCCGCCTTTTTGACGTAGTGCCCCCCAACACCTATATCACGGTGACCGCCGACCATGGCGAGTTGTTCGGCGAGCAGGGGTATTTTGGCCACGGCCCGATTTATCATGAAAAGGCCTACGAGGTGCCGTTCGTCGAGGGCAAGATCCGCTAGACCGTGTTCTTGTGCGAAGGAGGAATCGCAATTCATCAATTGCCTGAAGCTATCCAAAAATATTGTGCATATCAATAAAGCGTCCGAAGGAGGAGTGCTATGAAAAAGACCCAAATAACCATTAACACCTTTCTCGGCTTCTCTATCTTCTGGGCACTCACGGGTGCCATCTGGGCGGCGGATTGCGGGGTTATTGGCACGAAGATCCCCTGTTCGTGCGGAGATACGTTGGTTACGAGCACTACGTTGGTATCCCCTACTGCGGACCCCGTGAACGGTGATCCCGTAGTGTCCACAAACGACAATGATATCTGCCCTGGCGACGGGCTCATTATCAATACCCCTACGGTCAACTTGAATCTTGGCGGCAACGCGATCCGGGGTTCAGGCCTGAGTGTGGGCACGGGTATCAAGATTGACGGCGTTAACGTTGACCGGATCGCGGTCCGGAACGGCGTGGTTAGAGGCTTCGAGACAGGAATCGGCACCACCGCGGGCAGCAGTACCAATCGGTCAACGATCCGCAAGATCACCGCCGTTAGCAACTCATTCATAGGGATAAGCCTGGCGGGCAACAACAACACAGTGGATACGACCGAGGCACTGACAAACGGCGACACCGGAGTCAACGTGGTGGGCGACGGCGCCACTTTGCTTTTCATCCGATCGAGCCAGAACGGCAACCACGGCATAGACGTGATTGGTGATGGGGCTGTGCTGCGCTCGAGCCAGGTAAACAGAAACATCGGAAATGGGATGCAGGTGGTAGGCGATAACAGCCTGTTGGATCACAATCTGTCAACGAAAAATTTTGATGGGATAGTTATAGTGGGCGACGGTGATGGAAACCCGGCTACGGTTGAGTTGTTAAAGAACAAGGCTGCGGATAATGAGGGGCACGGGATAAGCGTGACCGGCAATAACCACGACATCGTGGGTAACCAGGGAAATACGAATGGCGAGGATGGCATTGCGGTCACTGGAACAGGGAACCACCTGGATACGAACGTTGTGCGTGAGAACAAGGGTGATGGACTCATCGTCACTGGCGGCGGCAATTTCGATGACGGCGGAAATATAGCAAAGAAGAACGGCGGCGTCCAGTGCGAAATCGACGGACAAGCCTGCAGCTTATGATCATTCCGGGTTTGTAATCGTGGAGGTTCCCCAAGATGTCCAGCAATGAGATGGGCGCGCTGGTGCTCGCGCTCGGCATTCTTATAGCCTCGGCCCATGTGCTTGGTTATGTTTTCGAGCGTCTGTGGCAGCCGCGCCTGGTGGGCGAGATCCTCGCAGGGATCCTGCTCGGCCCATTTGCGCTTGGCCATCTTGCGCCGTCTCTTTCGACAAGAATATTCGGTGACGTTGCTCTCGGCGTGAGCAAGACCGAAGTTGTTCTGAATTTCATTTATTGGATCGGCCTGTTTCTACTCATGTTCATCTCCGGAAGCGAGACGCGCCGTTTGATGGCGCGAGAAAACCGGCGGGAAACAGCGTGGCTTCTCGGAATCGGTACGCCTTTGCCCTTCTTGTTGGTTTTGGGTTTAGGTCTCGGTGCGTTTCTTCCTTTGGATCTAATCGTTGGAAAGGCAGGCCAAACCACCTCAGCCCTGCTAGTGCTCGCTATCGCCGTAGCCGTGACCTCGATTCCGGTCATTTCACGCATTTTCCACGATCTAAAAATTCTCCACACGCGTTTTGCCAGCCTGATTCTCGGTTCGGCAGTTTTGGAGGACATTATTCTGTGGGGCGTATTGGCCGTCGCCACCGGCATTGCAAGTTCGGCGTCCCTGGCACAGCAGTATGTCATCAATGATATCACCGGTCACATCGCTGCAACGCTCGTTTATATGGGCATCGCCCTTACCGTGGCTCCGCTGATTCTTAAGTTTCTGCATAATGCGCGGTGGAATATCTTGATCAAAGCCTCTCCCGTCGGGTATTTGTTCGTGATCCTATTCTTTTACGCTGCTTTGGCCTCCACGTTCGGAGTTAACCTGGTGTTTGCCGCGTTCCTCGCCGGGTTTGGTCTTGTCGGCGGCATCGAAGGCACCGAGCGCGGGCGTTTTTCCGAATCTCTCGACTCTATCGCAAAAGTCTCTTTTGCCATATTCATTCCGATTTACTTTGCGATCGTAGGATACAAGCTGGTTTTGGGTCGGGATTTTTTGTTCCTTATGCTTCTTGTCTTTTTGAGCGCTTCGTCTTTGCTGTCTTTAGTTTCGGTCGGTCTCGCTGCCAAGCTGGCCGGATTTCGTAGGCTCGATATCGTCAATCTCGCGATCACAACAAACGCGCGCGGCGGACCGGGCATCGTTTTAGCAAGCGTGGCGTTTGACGCCGGCATCATCAACGCTCAGTTTTACACGACACTTGTTTTGACGGCCGTGGTGACGTCGCAGGCAGCGGGAGCATGGCTGCGATTCGTGTTAGGCAGAGGATGGCCGCTCCTATCCACCAACCCGACCGAGGTCTGGTACAAGCCCGACGCCAAGGTATCCGGGAAATTGGAGGAAGCAAAAAACGTAGCCTAACTATGCGGGTTCTCCAATGACCGTTTATCGCCAGACTTTCGATGTGTCCGAGCGCTCCCGTGACAAGAGCGTGCGACTTTTAGTTAATCGTTCTCGCTGAGATATGACCATGCAGATGTATTCGCCTAATATCATCCTTGCCGCCTATACCCATTTCGGCGCGAAAGGCCTTAAGGGTGTGGGTATGTACCACATCGTGAAGGAAGCCTGGAAAAGAGGGTGGGTCGAGAAGGTGATTGCCGTTTCGAAAAGCCACTGTCAATACGAATTTAATCTCGATCTCGTCGATACTTTTCCTGGAGAGTCCCGACTGATCTACGGCCTCGGCCAGTTCAGAGACAAGGTGTGGCGGGAGTTTCCGTCTCGTTGGCTGAGCGAGCTGATTTTCGACCGCTATGCCGCCTCTCGGCTGACCGGCACAGGGAAAATACTAATCACGACTCCCGGGCTGGTTCGAACGGCCCGCAGAGCTAAGAGTTTCGGCTATACGACTTTCCTCTACGGGGGCCATTCTGACCCTGCTTTTCTTTTGCAGCAAATCCAGATCGAACGGAGCGTCTTCGGCCTAAAGAACCCAAGACAGAACAGAAGCCGCTCTTGGGAAATGGCACGCTTCGCTGCGCACATCGATACCTCAGATTACATCCTTGCTATTTCGGAGTTTGCCGCCAAAACCTACGTACAGCAGGGCTTCCCACCGGAAAGAATCTTTATCGTCCCGCTCGGGGTAGATCTGGCCAAATTTTCCGCCACGCCGCCGCCTTCCGGTAACGACTTCACGTATCTGTTCATGGCTCATGCGAGCGGCAGTACGGGTATCTTAAAGGGCCTGCCGTACCTTTTACAGGCATGGGATGAGATGCGCCTGCAGCACGCTCGGCTTCTAATATGTGGGCATATTGGCCAGGAGGTTCAAGACTTAGTTAGCAGATATAGAACAAGATTCACCAATGTGGAGTTTACTGGTAGCGTCAGCGATCCCGTGAAGTATTATCAAAGAGCATCCGTCCTTGTCTTTCCGTCACTCGCCGAGGGCTTCGGGAAAGTCGTTCTTGAAGCCATGGCCAGCGGCCGCCCTGTTATCACCACCTCTATCCCAAAACCGGTCGTCCGGGATGGCATCGACGGGTTTTATATCTCTCCCCGCGACGTGCCGGATTTGAAAGAAAAGATGCTTTATTTTTACAATCGTCCGGAAGAAGTTGGCCGAATGGGGATGAACGCGAGCGAGCAAGCCCGCAGGTTCAGTTGGGACAGATTCAGCGTACAGGTGGCCGACATAGTGGCGCGGGCTGCTGTGGACAGGCCGCTTGCGAGTTCCGATCTTTCCGTCCAGCTGGCTAATGGGCGGTAATCGCTGGGGGTTTGCTGGCTAGCGATCTCTGGACTGCTATTGCATTCCGCGATGAGAGGCAAGCAGTAATCCGAGCGCGTTCGAAAATCTTGCGTGGCCTACACCCTACTTGATATTTGGATTGCGTTCGCGCTCGGATTTTACTCTCACGAATTCATGTTTTCCTAGGGAGGCAAAACGACATGAAGAATGCGACGACCTATATTGTCGCTGTTTTCGTGATACTGATGGCGGCACCAGCATCACCCAATACCGATGCTGTAAACCCTTTGGTCAAATTTTTTGAGGGACGGTTAAGCATCCGTGCCGTGAATGCCCCTCTCAAGGATTTGGTCCAGGAAATCAGCAAGCAAAGCGGTATTGTCGTCGATCTCAGAGATGCGAAAGGTGCCGAAAAGCGGATTACCATCGATCTTGTCAATTTGACACCAGCCCGTGCGCTCGAAGAGATTCTGCGCGGCTTGAGTTTTGCCTCATTCTACAATAATACCATTCTCTCCCAAGTGGTGGTTTTGTCACCCGACGCTTCTCCGCCGCAGCTCGCCCTATCCAAGACCCCGCAACCTCGGCCCCAGCCGAGACAATCTTTAAAACCCGGGCTGGACTTCGAAGAGCTGCTGAAGCGCAATCGGGATGAAGGGTTGAAAACGATCGCACAGGTCCTGAAAGGTAATAACCGATGGGATAAGGTTAAAGCTGTGGAGGCTCTTGAGAGCTTTGGGTCAGCTGACGACCCGGAAATCATCCGGCTGCTAGGAGAAGCGCTGGCCGATTCCGACAGTGCCGTTAAGAGATCCGTGCTTGAGGCTTTGGCGGAAACGGAAGGTCCCGCTGTGATTCCCCTTATCGCCGCCGCACTAAAAGATCCAGACCCATCAATGCGTGTAGAAGTTCTCGAGGCCCTAAGTGAAAAAGGGGAACTCCAGTTGGTGAGAAGCGCTTTATCGGATCCACACAGCGACGTCAGAGAAAAAGCGCAGGAACTTTTAGAGACCGAACGCAAAGCGACTGAATCTAAAGCCAATAGCCAACGGAGTGCTGGCCGGCCCGCCTTACAGCGAAGGTGAGGACTTAACGCGTTAAAGAAGATCTTTTCTTAGGAAAGATCGAAAGGTTCTCGTTGTCGCTAGTCAGACATGCATCGTTGGACTGTCCGCCGCTACAGTTTAAGCCCTTTCTTTCTGTGTACTCTTTAGCTTATTTGAGACATTCGACCCTACGGCGAAATTCGCCAGACCAAGATGAGATCGCCTGATTTTTTTATAGTCGGAGCACCTAAATGCGGCACGACCGCGATGAATAATTATCTCCAGCAACATCCGGACATCTTTATGTCTGAGAAAGAAATTCATTTTTTTGGCAGCGATCTGCGTTTTACCTCTCCCAGGGTTAGGAGAAACGACTATTTGAATTTTTTTTCGGCGGCCACAGGAGAAAAACGGGTCGGCCAGGCGGCTGTATGGTATCTTTACTCTCAGCAGGCCGCCGCCGAAATAAAAGAATTCTGTCCTTCCGGACGGATTATCATCATGCTCCGTAACCCCGTGGA
>Ga0214473_10007522_pt1 | contig 12914 bp, 8 predicted proteins | sample RVTome_7_FD_203509 | JGI IMG/M metagenome (GOLD analysis project Ga0214473, IMG submission 203509) | Soil microbial communities from uranium-contaminated site in the Upper Colorado River Basin, Wyoming, United States - RVT98D197 | ecosystem: Environmental > Terrestrial > Soil > Contaminated >...
GTTCGACGTCTCGCTTTCCATCGAAAAAGGGGAAGTGGTGAGCCTCATCGGCCGCAACGGCGCCGGGAAGAGCACCACGTTCCGCTCCATCATCGGGCTCACCCCGCCGCAGACGGGGGAGGTGCTCTTCCGGGGGGAGCGCATCTCGGGGCTGCGGGCCTTCCGGATCTGCCGGAAGGGGATCGGCTTCGTGCCCGAGGACCGGCGGTGTTTTCCGGACCTGACGGTCCGGGAGAACCTGGAGGTGGCCGCCAGGAGGGAGAAGGAGACCGCCGCGCCCTGGACGGTCGAGCGGATCTACGCCCTCTTCCCCCGCCTGCAGGAACGGGAGAAGAACCTGGGATCCCAGCTCTCCGGGGGGGAGCAGCAGATGCTCACCATCGCACGGACGCTGATGACCAACCCCCAGGTGCTGCTCCTCGACGAGCCGTCGGAAGGGCTGGCGCCCCTCGTCGTGTCCCTGCTCGCCGACATGATCCTGCGGATCCGCAAGGAGGGCGTGACGGTGCTCCTGGCCGAGCAGAACCTCCACTTCTGCGCCAAGGTGTCGGACCGCGGATACGTGATCGACAAGGGCTCCGTGAAATACGAGGGGACGATGTCCGACCTCCTTTCCAACGAGGAGGTCAAGGAGAAGTACCTTGCCGTGTGACCCCGGCGGACACCCGGCCGCGGTCCCCCCGGGTCCCACCCCGTGAGCGATTTTCGGGCGTTCGCGGAAGCGGCGTTTTCCCTGTCGGCGATCTCCGGCAGGCCGGAGGCGCTTTCGGGAATCCGCGTAATCGAGCTCGCCACCCGGATCTTCGGGCCCGCCACCACGGACTACCTGGGAGAGTTCGGCGCCGAAGTCATCAAGGTGGAGCTGCCGCTGCGGGGCGACCTGATGCGGTACGTCGCGCCGCAGGGGTTCTTCTGGAAGGAGGCGTCCCCCGCCTTCCTCCCCCTGAACCGGAACAAGCGCCACGTGACGATCGACGTGCGTCTGCCGGAGGGGAAGGAGCTGTTCACCCGGCTCGCGGATACGTCGGACGTCGTCGTGGAGAACCTGCGCGCGGGAACGATGGACGAGTGGGGGATCGGCTACCGGCAGCTTGCGGCACGCAACCCGCGGCTGGTCTACGCCGCCAACTCCGGGTTCGGGCAGTGGGGTCCGTATTCCCGGGGACGTGCCTCGTACGATGCCACCGCCCAGGCCGTGTCGGGATTTTCCGCCATCACGGGATTCCCGGACCAGCCGCCGGTAAAGGCGGGGTTCTGGGTCGGAGACTACACGGGCGCGCTCTTTTCCGCGATCTCCATCCTGGCGGCGCTCTTCGCGAGGCGGCGGACCGGCGAAGGGCAGATGATCGACATCTCGCAGGCCGAGGCGATGATCCGCACGCTGGACTGGACGTGGCCCTACGCGGGGCTCACCGGGCGGGACCGGCGTCGGGCGGGGAACCAGGACGTCATGCTCCCCCCCTCGGGCATCTACCGGTGCGCCGACGGATTCACGGCCATTTCGGCGAGAGATGGAGAGGAACGGGCCGCCCTTGATCGGGTTCTCTCCGGCGATCCGGGCGGGAACGGGGAGACCTTGACTCCGGACCGGGTCGCCGCTTTCGCGGCGGCAAGGACGCGCGAGGAGATTCTCCGGATTTCCGAGGAGGCGGGCTTCTCCGCCGCTCCGGTCGTGGGAGGGCGCGATCAGTACCACGACCCTCACCTGCGTGCCCGCGGGACGGTGTGGGAGCTCGACGATCCCTTGTACGGGCGGATCGACGAGTTCGGACCGTGCCCGAAGCTATCGGAGAGCCCCGGCCGGATCAAGTGGACAGCGAAACCGGTCGGTTACCACAATGAACAGGTATTCGGCGGGATGCTCGGCATCCCTCCGGAGGAGATGGAGGAGCTATCACGGAAAAAGGTCATCGGCACGTGGGCCGATGTCCCCGGGGCGAGGCCGCCCGGACCGGAGCGTGAGAAACCGGCGGCGAAGCCGGGCGCCGGGACCGCCCCGCGATGAGCGACTTCACCGGCTGGGCGAGGAATGCGACGGATCCGGCGCGGGCCGCTTCGAAGCCGGAGGCGCTTCCGGGCCTGCGGGTGCTGGAAGTTTGCCCGGGCCATTTCGGAGGGATGGTGGCGGCGTCGATGCTGGGGGAGTTCGGCGCCGAGGTGATCAAGGTGGAGCCGCCGGGAGGAGACCCGGCGCGAACGTACGCCCCCGAGGGGATCTCCATCGGCGGGACCGGCCTTCCCTTCCTCTCCGAGGCGCGCAACCGCCGGTTCGCGACCCTTTCGCTGGACAGCGAGGAAGGCAGGGGGATCTTCCGCGCGCTGGCGAAGGCGGCGGACGTGATCGTGACTTCCGAAAGCGCCGCCGGAATGGAAACGATGGGGATCGGATACACGGCGCTGTCGGCCGAAAACCCGGGACTGGTCTTCCTCTCCCTTTCCACGTATGGGTCGTTCGGTCCCGACGCGAGCCGGCGGGTGAAGGACTCCGATATCCTCTGCCAGGCCCTTTCGGGGGCTCCCCACATAGTCGGCGAGCCCGAGGGGGCGGGCCCGCCCAAGCCGCACGAGGCGCCGACCCGGCTCGGGAACTGGCACGGTTGGTTCGTCGAAGGGTTGTGGGGTGCTTTCGGCGTGCTCGCCGCCCTGAACTTCCGGGAGGCGACGGGGAAAGGACAGTTCGTCGACGTTTCCGGCGCGGAAGCGCTGATGAAGTTCGCCGACTACAACATCACGTGGATGCACACCGCGGGGCGGGCGCGCGAAAGGGTCGGCAACTTCGACCCGGCGGTCTTCCCCTACACCTATATCCGGTGCAGGGACGGCCACACGTTCATGGCGGCGTACAACGACGAAGCGTTCGAGTCGCTCATGACCATCATCGGGCGGCCGGAGCTGGTGAAAGATCCCCGGTTCGCAACCCCTTCCCTCCGCGTCCGGATGGAGAACGAGAAGGCGCTCCTCTCCATCCTTGAGGAGTGGTCGGGGAACCTGACCGCCGACGAGATCCTGAAGGCGGTGGAGGACTATACGTCGAAGAAGAGCGGCCCGGGCGCCGCGGTGGTGACGGGACGGGTCAACCGCCCGCTGGAGACTCTCTCCGAGGCGAACTGGCGCGAGCGGGGCTGTTTCGCCCAGATCGTCGACCCCGTGTACGGCGACCTGCTCCTGGCCGCGCCGCCCTGGAAGATGACCGGCACTCCCGCCCGCATCAAGTCCGTCTGCCGCCCCGCGGGCGCGGACAACCGGGAGGTCTACTGCGGACTCCTCGGGCTGTCCCCCGCCGAGGTCGACTCCCTGTCGCACCGCGGGATCATATAGTCCGAAGTCGCTACGCTTTCCGGGATACAGTGTCCCATCCGCGCCAATAGAAAATCCCCCGGGGCGGAGGTGGGAGTCCCGGGGGATCTTCAGCCGCCCGCGAAATCATTGGAGGGGAGGTGCGGGCGGTTCCGCCTTCTCGGGGAGAGAAGGCCGCAAACTCTTGGCGTTCCCCTGCCTTGGTATCTTTATCGTCCGTTTTTATAAGAAACTTTACGGAAAAGAGGGGTTCCGGAAGGTGCGATTGGAGAATTTTCGCCGTCGCTGGTAGACTCTTTCGGCGTAGCCCATCGTCTACCGCGGAGGGATTCTTGGAGTTTCCCGCCATCCTGCGAGACCTGGCCGTCGTCATGGCGATCGCCACTGCGGTTGCGCTCCTCTTCAGCAAGCTTCGCCTCTCCGTGATACCGGCCTTCCTCGTGGCCGGCGTGATCCTTGGGCCGACCGGCGCGGGGTTGGTTTCCGAGAGAGGGATGGTGGACTCCCTTGCGGAGATCGGCGTGGCGCTCTTCCTCTTTACGGTCGGCCTCGATATTTCGGTCTCCACTCTGGGGAAGATGCGGCGACAGGTGCTCTGGGCCGGCGGAGCGCAGGTTTCCGCCACGATCCTTCTTTCCCTGGTCATCATGATGCTTTTCGGATCGCCCGCCCCCGAAGCGATGTTCGTGGGTTTCGTCATCTCCCTCTCCAGCACGGCCATCGTCCTGAAGGTGTACGCCGACCGGATGGAAAGCGACACGAACCAGGGAAGAATCTCCTTCGGGATCCTCCTTTTCCAGGACATGGCGGCGATCCCGATGATGCTCCTCCTCCCGATGCTGCACCAGTGGGAAGCGGCGTCGGCTTCCGCGGTCTTCATTACGCTGGCGAAGGCGGCGGCCGGCGTGACGGCGCTCCTCTTGCTGGCCCGGTTCCTCATCCCCCGGCTTCTCAAAGAGATCATCCGGATGAACAGCCGGGAGATCCTGGCGATGACGGTCCTTCTCGTGGTCCTGGGGACCGCCTACCTCGCCCACCGGTTCGGACTTTCCCTGGGAATGGGAGCGTTCCTCGCGGGGATGGTGATTTCCGAGTCGGATTACGTCCACGAGATCGCCGCGCAGATCCTGCCGTTCCGGGACGTCTTCAACGGGATTTTCTTCATTTCGGTGGGGATGCTCCTGCACCTGCCGTTCCTCTTCCAGAATCTCCCGCTGGTGCTCGTCATGGTGGCAGGGGTCGCCCTCATCAAGGCGGTCTCCGCCGGGTGGACGATCCGGGCCCTCGGATATTCGTGGCGCGTGGCCGTGATCGCCGGCATCGGGCTGCTGCAGATCGGGGAGTTCTCCTTTCTCCTGCTCTCCCAGGGATACCGGGAGAACCTCGTGAACGCGACCCAGTACCAGTTCCTTCTGGCCATCGCCATCCTGACGATGATGGCGACCCCCTTCCTGATAAACGCGGCCCCGGAGATCGCGAAGTGGTGGGGGAAGATGGTGGTGCGCGGAACCGAGTTCCTGGAGACGGACGAAGAGGCCGCCATCCGGAAGACCGGCCTGGAAAACCACGTCATCATCGCCGGGTACGGGATGAACGGGAAGAACCTGGCCCGCGTGCTCAAGGCGACGCGGCTGCCATACGCGGTCGTGGACCTGAACGACGTCCAGGTGCGCGAAGGGAGGGCAGCCGGGGAGCCGATGTTCTACGGCGACGTCCACCGCCCGGAGATCCTCGACCGGCTGGGGATCGCGCATGCCCGGATCCTGGTGCTTGCCATTTCCGACCCGATGGCGACCCGCAGGGCGGTGGCGATTGCCCGGAGGAGCAATCCCGGCATCTTCATCCTGGTGCGGACGCGGCTGGTGGCGGACGTGGACGACCTGATCGCCCTCGGGGCCAACGCCGTGATCCCGGAGGAGTTCGAGACCTCCGTGGAGATCTTCGCGCGGGTCCTTGGCGAATATCACGTGCCCGATCACGTGATCCGCCAGCAGGAGGGGCTGATCCGGAGCGGCACCTACCGGATCCTGCGCGAGCGGGGGACCGCCAGCAGCAGCTCCGTGCTGACCGAGTTCGAGGAGTTCCTCCGCAGGAAGGTGATCGAGATCTACTTCGTCTCGCAGGGGTCCGGCTGGGAGGGGAAGACGGTGGGGGATCTCCCCGTGGGGAAAGACACGGGGATCGTCCTGCTGGCGATCCTGCGGGAGGAGCGAGCGCTCCTCCAGCCGGCGCCTTCGGAGCCGCTGGCGGCGGGGGACAAGATCGTCCTCTTCGGGGGGCACGCCCCGCTGGCGGCCGCCCTGTCGAGCCTGGCGCACCCTCCTCGCTGACCGCGAAGCGCGCCTGCGGGAGTTGTGTCCGCTCCCCGCGATCAATGGTAAGATCGACAATAAATCTTGACATCTTGCCGGGGAGGATCTTCCGATGAGTCCTGTACAGGTCGATCTTGCGGGTTACGAGCGGGCGCTCCGCCGGTATTTCGGTATTTCCGCCGCCGAGCGGAAGACGAAGGACCGGGAGAAGATCCTCAAGACCCTGGGGATCGAGAACCCCCAGGAGTTCCTGGGGATGCACATCCCCCTCTGGGAAGCGAAGATCGACGAGCTGCTCGATCCGACGAGCACGGACATGCTTCCCATCAGCATCTCCCACTCCTACGTGAACTGGGTCCGCGGGGCGATCCGGATGATGCCGGACTCCGCGCGCGTGAAGATCTTCAGCTCCAAGCTCAAGGCGACGGGCCTGAAGAAATCGATCCTGCTGCTCCTTTCCCGTATGGGCAGGAACGCCCCGCGCGATTTCGAGGTCGTCCACGTGGAGCTCGTGGAAAAGGTGCACAAGGACACGCTGTTCACCGTGAAGGACGGCGCGGGCCGAAAGCACCGGATCTACCTCTCCCGGTTCGGCTGCATCGGCGAGTACATCTACGCCGGGCTGCCCGGGCTGGTCGGCCAGCCCGCCCTGCCCGTGGTGTACCACCAGAGTCCCCAGGGGGAGGAGGTGCTCCTGAAGCCGAAGGAGGATGGGATCAACATCTACCTGGACGAGGAAGTCCCTGCTTCCCTGATCCTCAAGGAAAGCGACTGGTGGGTGGAGGGGGCCGCGCGGCAGGATGCCCTGGGCGACTGCATGGGGACGGCGCTGCGGTACGGCCACTATGTGGCCGCTCCCGGGAAACAGGTCGTGATGATCGACAACATCGAGCTGTTCCACCTGGAAGAGGAAGATGTCCGCATCTTCGAGCCGATCTACGAGTTCCTCCCGAAGAGAGCGTACCCGGAGGACGGCGCGAAGCGCACGGCGCTTCAGAACCGGATGCAGAAGGCGTACGACCTGGCCTACAGGGACCAGATGAAGATCATCGCCGGGGAGTGGGGGGAGATCGAGCGGTACCTCATCGAGATGCGGCGACACGTCCGCACGTACACGGGGGAGGTCTTCGAGACCGTTCTGGCCAAGGTAAAGGCCCGGGTGTTCGGGAACCGATGATTCGGGGGGCGGCGCTCCCGACGCGTTCCCGGGGAAAAGCGGCGGCTCTTCTCGCCGCGGCCGCGGTTTTTCTTTGCTCCTGCTCCTCGTTCTTCCAGGGAAGCGTTCCGCAGCGGGACGGCACGCTGGCCGTGCCTGGGCTGTCCGCCTCCGTGGAGATCGTCCGGGACCGGTACGGCATCCCCCATATCACGGCTCAGAACGACCACGACCTCTACTTCGCGCAGGGGGTCGCGCACGCGCAGGACCGGCTGTTCCAGATGGATACGGAGCGGCGCCTGGCCCGGGGCGAGCTGGCCGAAGTCTTCGGAGAGAAAGCCCTTCCCGCCGACCGGCTCTTCCGGCATCTCGGGCTTGCCGCCCGGGCCCCCGCGCTGTTCGCCTCCTGGCCGAAGAAGACCCAGGAGATCGTCCGGTCGTATTGCGACGGGGTCAACGCCTCCATGGCCGCCCTGCGCGCATGGCCTGTGGAGTTCCGCATCCTGGGGGTCGCCCCCCGCCGTTTCGCCCCCGAAGACGTGGCCGCCGGAATCCTTCTCAAGTCGTTCGGGCTGGCGCAGTGGGCGGAAGAAGCCGCCTTGTACAAGATGTCCCTGCGCCTTCCCGCGGCCAAGTTCGAGGAGCTCGTTCCGAGGGTGCCCTCCGATGCGCCGGTGATGCAGCCCGCCTGGGGGCCTGCGGCGCTCCGCTCCGCGCCGCCTTCCGTCCTCCTGGAAGGGCTTGCTTCCCTCCGGCAGACGATGGGGGAGATCCCCCGCTCCGGCGGGTCGAACGCCTGGGCCGTCTCGGGGGGGAAAAGCGCCACCGGCCGGCCGATCCTGGCGAGCGATCCCCACCTGATGCTCCCCTGTCCCTCGCTCTGGTACGAGGTGCACCTCACGGCTCCCGGCGTGGACGTCTACGGCGTCTCTTTTCCCGGCGCCCCCGGCGTGGTGATCGGCCACAACCCGAAGATCGCCTGGGGGTTCACCAACGCGATGCTGGACGACGCGGACTTCTTCGTGGAAAAGGTGGACGGGGAGAGCGTGATGTCCCGGAAGAAGTGGGTCCCGCTGTCGCGCCGCGTGGAGACGATCCGGATCAAGGGAGGAAAGGAAGAGGCCCTCACGGTGCGGGAGACGCCGCACGGACCGATCCTCTCGCCGGTGCTTCCCGGGGTTTCGTCCGCCCTGGCGTTCCACTGGGTGGGATACGACGGGGGAGATCCGGTGGGCGCCCTGTACGCCCTGAACCGCGCGCGGAACCGTGAGGAGTTCCTCGCGGCGGCTTCCTTGTTTCCCCACCCCGCGCAGAACGTCGTCTATGCCGACGAGGCGGGCAACATCGGCGTGGTGATGGCGGGTAGGATCCCCGTGCGCAAGGGGGGGGACCGGCTCTTCCCCGTTCCGGGCGACACGGGGGAGTGGGACTGGAAGGGGTTCGTCCCGTTTTCCGAAAATCCGAAAGTATGGAACCCACCGGAAGGGCTCGTCGTCGCGGCCAACTTCCCCCCCGCGGGAAAGGGGTACCGGCACTACCTCTCCCGGCTCTATGAGCCGCCCGACCGGGGGAAGCGGCTCCTCCGCCTTCTCCGGGAAAAGGAAAAGTTCACGGCGGAAGCGTTCGAGCGGATGCAGAACGACGTCCTCCTGCCGGAGGCGGCGGACGCGGTTGCGCTGGCGATCCAGGTGGCGAAGAAGCGGGAGGCGGAGTCCCCGGCGTTCCGCGAGGCGGGGAAAATATTGGCGGGGTGGGATTTTTCCGCGGGGGCGGACAGCCAGGGGGCGCTCCTCTACGAAGTCTTCTACGAGAAGCTGATCGAAACCGTGTTCCGGGACGGCCTGGGAGACGATCTCTACGAGGATTTCACCCGCTCCTCGCGCCTGGCGTGGAACGCGATGGACCGCGTGATCGAGCGGGGGGACTCGGCGTTTCTCGAAAATGCGGCGACCGGGAGGAAGGATTCCCTCGAGGACGTCGCGGCGCGCGCCCTGTTGTCGGCGATGTCGTTTTTGAAGGACCGGTTGGGCGGCGTCGAATCGACCTGGACGTGGGGCCGCCTCCACCGGGTCACCTTCGAGCATCCGTTCGGGAAGTCCAAGTACCTCGAACGGTGGTTCAACATCGGCCCCTATCCCATGCCGGGCGACGGAAGGACCGTCTTCAAGCAGGAGTTCCGCCGCGGGACGGACTTCTCGGTCGCGGTGGGGCCGTCGATGCGCCAGGTGGTCCCCCTGGGGTTCCGTCCGATGGCCCGTTCCGTGATCACGACCGGGGCCTCGGGCCACTTCTTCGAGCGCCACTACCGGGACCAGAACGCTCTCTGGCGGGAGGGGAAGACCCACCCCGCGTGGACGGACCGGGAAGACATCGGCGCGAACTCGGAGTCCCGCCTCACCCTCACACCGAAATAACCCGGCGACTTCGGAACCGGGATGCGATCGCCCCGCGCCGGGGCGCTCGATGCCAGGCATTCGTGCTGCGGGCTAGCAGGGGTTTTCGGCGTTCCGCCTCGAATAGAACCACCACGTTACGGCGATACAGGTGACATAGAAAGCGAGAAAACCGTAAAGCGCCGGCTCCGGCCCCCCGGTGAGGCCGATGGCGCTGCCGAACGCTTTCGGAATGAAAAAGGCGCCGTAGGCGGCGAAGGCCGAGCTGAAGCCGATGACCGCGGCGGATTCCTTGGCCGCGTCCTTGAGCGCCTGCTCTTGCGCCGCCGCTCCCTTTCCGTCCGCGTCCCGCGTCCGCTCGTTCAGGAAAATCACCGGTATCATCCGGAACGTCGAACCGTTGCCGATCCCGGTGGTGATGAACATGAGGATGAACATGCCCAGGAACCCGAAGAAGCTCCCGCCGGCGCCGTTGCGGGGGAGGAACGAAAGGATGCCGACCGCGCTTGCCGCCATGGCGATGAAATTCCAGAAGGTTACCTGCGCGCCGCCCAGTTTGTCGGCGATCCACCCGCCGACCGGCCGCATGAGAGCCCCGACCAACGGCCCGAGGAAAGCGTATTTCGTGGGATCCACTCCGGGGAAAAGGGATTTGATAAGGAGCGGCATCCCCGCCGAGTATCCGATGAAGGACCCGAAGGTGCCCAGGTAAAGCCAGCACATCAGCCAGTTGTTCTTCCGTCGGAAGATGATCGACTGTTCGCCGAACGACGCCCTCGCATCGGCGATGTCGTTCATGCCGAGCCACGACGCCACGGTCGCGGCGAGAATGAAAGGAACCCACAGGAACCCTGCGTTCTGCAGCCAGATCGATTTTGCCGTCCCTTTTACGACGGCCATCTGCGGTCCGCCGCCGAACGCTCCGAACACGCCTGCGGTAACGGCGAGCGGCACCAGGAACTGCATCGCGCTGACGCCGAGGTTTCCCAGTCCCGCGTTCAGCCCCAGGGCGGTCCCTTTTTGGGCCTTGGGGAAGAAAAAGCTGATGTTGGACATGCTGGAGGCGAAGTTGCCGCCGCCGAAGCCGCAGAAGAGAGCGAGAACCAGGAGCGTCGCATAGCTCGTTCCGGGGTCCTGCACCGCGAAGCCGATGCCGACCGCCGGTACCAGCAGGGAGGCGGTGCTGAGCGTGCTCCATTTCCGTCCTCCGAAGATCGGCACCACGAAGGAGTAGAAGATCCGGAGCGTCGCTCCGGACAGTCCCGGCAGCGCGGCGAGCCAGAACAGCCGGTTGGCGTCGAACCGGAATCCGATGGCCGGGAGGTTGATCACCACCACGCTCCACACCATCCAGACGGCGAAGGACAGGAAGAGCGAGGGGATGGATATCCAGAGGTTCCGGGCGGCGATGGCCTTGCCTTCCCGTTCCCAGAAATCCTTGTCTTCCGGGTTCCAGACCGTCAGCAGGCGAGACGCCATCGGATCCCTCCCCGAGGGTATTTTCCTGCGCTATGCCGTCAACACGGCAACGGGCTCCTCATTCCCCGGCCTTCGGGGACCGCCAGCGGTAGAGAATCGGCGGATCCTTGAGGAAGTCGAACGGGACATACAGAAGATGCACCAGCTTGGTGAACGGCAGCAGGGCGACGATCAGGAACGCCCCGGCGGCGTGCAGCTTGAAGACCATCGGGACATCGGACATGTATTCGGCCTGCGGTTGGAACAAAAGCAGCGAATGGAAATAGGGGACCGCCGTGTGGAGATACCATTGGGAGCCCCAGCGCAGGAACACGCCCATGTAAACTCCCGTGGCCGTTTGAAAGAGCAGAAGAGCGAGCAGGATCCAGTCGCCGGCGGTGGTCACGGGCCCCAGGAGGGGATTGACAAGGCGGCGCACGATCAGCACCACGCAGCCGAAGAGGGCGAACAGCCCGAGCCCCAGGCCGACGCTCTCCAGGAGAATGAGGGCCTGCCGGTTCGCCAGGATCGACTGCATGGCGCCGGGGGCGAAGATCCCGAAGAAGTGCGCGGCCACCACCGGAATGACGCCGTAGTGCCAGGAATTGCTCCCCCAGTAAAGCGTCTTCCGTTCCAGAAACTGCGTCGAGTAGGCCGACCAGGTGAGCCGGTTGGAGAAATAGCGGTACGGCGTCACGAAGGCGAACAGCGCCAGCGCCGCATACGGGAGAACGACGAAGAGAAAGGCGTTCAGCATGGCTTGCCCTCCTCGCGGTTCGAAGAGTCCGCGGAGCACAGGAGTCTTGCCGATTCGACCACCGGCATCCAGGGAGAGTTCTTTCGGGAGGAAAGATTAACGACCAGCCGCTCCACCCCCGGCAGCACGCACTCGGCGATGAAGGACCGCCTCGCGCCGTCTTCCGCGTTCCGGGAAAGGAAGGCAAGGAAACCGAGCACCCGCGGCAGATGATCGGGCAGTTCGTTGCCGGAAGGGGCGAAACCGCGGCGGCCGAACTCCTGCTTGAGCCGGATCATGTACGCCCCCTTTTTCCGGTTTTCGCCGAAGAGGTGATGGCCCAGATACAGTGCGACCGCCGGATTGAAGTCGAAGTTCGCGACGTAATCCTCCTGGAGCCGCGAAAGAGACGAACTCTCCACGAACCTGGCGAACGGTTCCAGCGGGGATTCGATATTCCGTTCTTCCAGCATCCTGCCCGCCTTTTCGCAATCCGACAGTATCCCTTCCTTTCCGCCGGGATAATCGAGCATGCGGGCCAGGGAGTCGTAGCAGTCCGCTATGCTCATTTCCCCCTCCCGACTTTCTTAAGGATTCCGAAGCCGCTCTCCCCGCTGCGGGCATGGGGATCCTGCTCCTCCCTCTGCTGCGCCGGGATGACGTTCCGCTCGTCGTATCCCCCGATGGTGAAAAGGCGGTAGATTCGCAATGCCGCGGCCTCGTCCAGGCCGGCCTTATTCAGAATCTCCGGGTCGACAGGCTGATTGAGATTTTTCGCCCGCATGAAGGCGCGCAGGGCGATAAGCTTCCCCAGCACCTGCGCCACAACTTCACGATTGCCGCCCGCAAGCAGGCTCGCAAGGAAGCTTATGGGGGCCCGCAGGGTTTCCACGGACGGGAACACCCCGTGCTCCATCAGCTCGTGGGAATCGCCGAGGGTGGCCAGTACCGGGGAGAGGGAGGGGATGTAATACGCCATCGGCATGGTTCGGAATTCGGGATGGAGCGGCAGGGCCAGGCCGAATTCCTTTACCAGGGCATGCACCGGCGACCGCACCGCAGCCTCCAGCCACTGGTCGGACACGCCGTTCTTCCTGGCCGCGTCGCGGACCGCCGGGTCGCCGGGATCTAGGATCGCGGCGCGGTGGGCTTCCACGAGTTGATCGTCCGGCCTGAGCAGCGCCTGCTCCACCCTTTCCGCGTCGTAGAGGAGGACGCCGACATACCGTATCCGCCCGACGCAGCTGTGGGCGCAGGCGTTGCACTGCCCGGTTTCGGTGCGCGGGAAGCAGAAGATGCATTTCTCCGCTTTCCCGCTATCCCAGTTGAAATACACCTTTTTATAGGGGCACGCACTTGTGCAGAAACGCCACCCCTTGCAGACGTTCTGGTCCACCAGGACGACGCCGTCCTCTCCCCGCTTGTAGATCGCCCGTGACGGGCACGAGGCGACGCACGCCGGATTCAGGCAGTGGTTGCAGATCCGGGGGACCCAATGCATGAACATCTTGCCGTAGTCTTCCACGATCCCGCGCTGTTCCAGGTTGATATCGTTGGAGGCG
>Ga0214473_10007523_pt1 | contig 12911 bp, 11 predicted proteins | sample RVTome_7_FD_203509 | JGI IMG/M metagenome (GOLD analysis project Ga0214473, IMG submission 203509) | Soil microbial communities from uranium-contaminated site in the Upper Colorado River Basin, Wyoming, United States - RVT98D197 | ecosystem: Environmental > Terrestrial > Soil > Contaminated >...
CTCCAAAGGCCACCGGAAGATCGCACATATTGCCGGGCCGCAGCCGCTTTCGACGGGCCTCATCCGCCTCAAGGCATTTGTTTCGAAGGCGCGCGCCCTCGGCCTCGAAGTGCCCAAGGCGGCCACCGTCTTTGCGTCTCATTTTGACGAGGAGCAGGGTGGCATCTGCACTGAAAAACTTCTCCACGCCGGCTGGCCGTTTACCGCGATCCTCTGCGCCAATGACCGCCTCGCGCTCGGCGCGATCTTCGCCCTGCGCAAACACGGGATCACCTGCCCCGATGACGTCTCGATAATCGGTTTCAACGACATTCCCCTGCTCGATCTGATCCCTCCCAGACTGACGACAATCCGTATCAGGCAATTCGACGTGGGTGCAATCGGCGCCCAAATTCTTGTGCGGATGATGACCGAGCCCGATGCCAGGATTGCCGAGAGCACCGTGCTTCCGGTGGAGCTCGTAGAGCGCGACAGTGTGAGCGAGATCCAACCCGGCTGAGACCCCTTTTAAGATTTCGTTGACTTGTGCGATCAACGGCGCAATTATCAACGCAATCGTTTGCACAAAGAATGGCAAACGAACTCAGGGAGGAGCCAATGACTATATTATTACGGAATCTACTTTCGGGGGTTGCGGTCGCAGCGATCTGCGCCATGCCCGCCTTCGCACAGGAAACGCTCAAAGTGGGCGCGTCCCTGCCTATCACCGGGGGCCTTGCGGTCAACGGCCAGAAACACGCCGACGGCTACAATCTCTGTGCCGAACTGACGAACAAGACCGGCGGCCTGCTCGGCAAGCAGGTCGAAATCATAATCTCTGACAACCAGTCCACGAACGAAACGGCCCAAGCCCAATTCGAGCGGCTCATAAACGAGGACAAGGTTGCCTTTCTCCTGGGCACATTCTCAAGCCGCATAACCTTCCCGACGACGTCGGTTGCCGAGCAGAACAAGATGGTCTACCCGGTGCCCTCTGGAGTGGCGCTGCAGATCTACGAGCGCGGCTACAAGTATATCTTCAATTTCCAGCCCAACGCCGCGGAATACCTCGGCAAGTCCTATCAGGCGATGATTGCCGACCTTGTCGATCCGGCTAAGAAGCCCAAGACCGCCGCCGTGGTGTCCGCCGACGACTTCTATGCGAATGCCGCCGTCGCCGGCTTGACCGGCAAGACGCGCACAATCGCCGGCACCGATAAGGTCATCGACCTCGCTCCGGGTGCGCTCAAGGACTCCGGCATCGATGTCGTTTTCGAACAACAGTGGCCGGAAGAAGGCTTCTCGGACTGGATCACCCTCGCCAACTCGGTCAAGAACAGCGGCGCCGAACTGGTGATTGGTTTCACCGCCTCGCCGGACGAGGCGATCCAGCTCACCCGGGCCTTCAAGACGGTCGGCTACCAGCCTCAGGTCGCCATCATGGGCCAAGGAACCCAGGCTGAATTCCATGACCAGCTGGGCGATGCGGCAAATGGCGTCCTCATCCAGTCGGCATGGCATCCGGCCGTTGAATGGGTCGGGGTCATGGGCGGCAAGCCGTTCTCGAACCAGGACTTCATCCGCGAATTCACCGCCAAGTTCGGCCACGCGCCCGACGAGGACAACGCCATTCCCTTCGCCACCTGCCAGGGCATGACGCAGGCCGTGGCGGCGGTGGGATCGACCGACAACACGGCGATCCGCGACTGGCTTGCAGCCCGCACCGCCGCCGATCCGGTCAAGACGGTTCTTGGAGATTTCCACTGGGACGAAAAGGGCCTGCCGAAGGACAAGTCGTTCCTGATCACCCAATGGCAGGACGGCGAGCTGAAGTTTGTTTATCCGGTCGGGCAGTTTCCGGGCACATCAGCCCTGATCTGGCCGAAACCAAACTGGTAAACCGCCCCGTCCGGCACGAACCTAATCCTGACTCTGGTGGAAGCCCGGCCTGCCCGGACTTCCACCCTCCACACCCATGCACAGAACGAGGCGCGTCTTGGTCCTTCTCGAAGTCAAAAATGTAGCCAAGTCCTTTGGTGGCATTCACGCGGTGGACGAATGCTCTTTCTCGGTCGTGGAAGGCACCATCACCGCATTGATCGGCCCCAATGGCGCGGGCAAGACCACGATGTTCAACATCATCAACGGGCTGCATCGCGCCGATCAAGGTGAAATCCTTTTCGACGGCAGGAACATCGAAAAACTCGAACCGCACCAGATCACCCGCGCGGGCATCAGCCGGACCTTCCAGCTCAGCCGGCAACTGTCCGACATGACCGTGCTCGAAAACATCGTGGTCCAGTCCCCGGCGCGTGGCCTCAGGGGCCTGATGAAAAGCGCTATCCTTGGTGCCGAGCGTGAAAAGGCAATGGATCTTCTCGAATTCGTCGGCATCGCGCAGCTGGCGAACCTGCCCGCCGGGCGGCTCTCCTACGGCCAGAAAAAGCTGATGGACATCGCCGCGGGCATGATTGCCAATCCGCGCATGTTCCTCCTCGACGAGCCCGCGGGCGGGATCAATCCAGCCCTTCTCGATGTCATCATAGACCGCGTCCAGCAACTCCGCGCCCAAGGTGTTACGATCTTCATCGTCGAACACAACATGGACGTGGTCATGAGCATCTGCGACCCGGTCATCGTCATGGCTTACGGCAAGGTGCTGGCCTCCGGTCCGCCCTCCGCGATCCAAAAGAACGGCGAAGTCCTTGATGCCTATCTTGGAGTGGGCTGATGGCACATATTGAAATCAACAATGTCGTTGCGGGATACGGCAGCGGACCCGACATCCTGACGGGGATCACGCTTAAGATCGAGCCGGACCGCTCCTACTGCATCATCGGGCCGAACGGCGCGGGCAAATCCACGCTGCTCAAGGTGATCTGCGGCCTGCTCCAGCCCCGCAGCGGCAACGTTGTCTTCAACGGGACCAACATGACTGGCCTGCGCCCCGACGAGGTCCTGCAACGGGGCATCTGCTTCGTCCCCCAGGACCGCAGCCTCTTTCCCGACATGACGGTCCGCGAAAACCTGCGGATGGGAGGCTACATTCTCAAGGACCGCGCCGAGGTCGACCGCCGCATCGAATCCGTGCTCGGGATGTTTCCGGTCCTTGCGGAGCGGCTGGGCCAGCCCGCCAAGACGCTGTCCGGCGGTCAGCAGCAGCAGCTTCTGATCGGGCGCGCCCTGGTGCTGCGGCCCAAGGTGATCATGCTCGATGAACCCACGCTCGGACTCGCACCCAAGATTTCCAAGCAGATCTTCGATTCGATGAACCAGCTCAAGGCCGCCGGCATCTCGATCATCGTGGTCGAGCAGAACGCCCGCCTGGGACTTAAATTCGCCGACTGGGGCTGTGTCCTCGATCTCGGCCGGATGGTCTTTGAAGGGCCGTCCGGCACGGTCCTTTCCGACCGCCGCATTGAAGAACTCTACCTCGGCCGTCTCAGAAAAGAGGTCGCCGCCTGATGGTGCAGAACATCCAGATCATGATCCTGGGCCTGGCCCTTGGCGGCGTCTACGCGCTCATGGCCTCGGGCCTCACGCTCATCTTCGGCGTCATGGGAATCGTCAATCTCGCCCATGCCGCCTTCATGATGGCCGCCGCCTTCATGGCATTCTTTATCTTCCGCGATCTCGGCATCGACCCCATCGTGTCGATCGTCATCACCATGCCCGCCATGTTCGCCTTGGGGGTGATCGTCTACAAGCTGGTATTTGCCAGATCCTTCGCCGATCCCGCCAAGCGCAGTGTCATGGTGTTGATGACCTTCGCGATGGCCCTGGTCATCGAAGGCACGCTCGGCTTCTTCTTCAGCAACATCTACCGCTCGACCACCCCCTCCTATGCCTCGGAGGCGATCATCGCCGGCCCGTTCTTCCTGCCGTCGGCGCAGCTCTATGCGATGGGCCTTTCCATCGTGATCCTCGGCGCGCTCTGGGCCATGCTGAAGTTCTCGCGTACCGGTTATGCGATCCGCGCGACGATGCACAACCGCACCGCAGCCGAGGTCGTGGGCGTCAATGTCGACCGCATCTCAATGCTGGTCTTCGGCATCGGCATGGCACTCGCAGGCGCCTCCGGGTCGGTCCTCTCCTTCGTGTTTTCCTTCTACCCCGGCAAGCACTGGGAATTCGTCGCGATCCTTCTGTCGCTGGTGGTACTGGGCGGCATGGGCAGCCTGCTGGGCGCGCTAATCGGCGCCCTGTCGCTCTCGGTCGTTGCAGCCTTCGTCAGCGCAAACTACGGGCCGACGTGGTCGCCCGTGACCTTCTACCTTGCACTGTTCGTCATTTTGATGGTGCGGCCGCAGGGTCTCCTCGGCAAAAAAATGGAGTTGTGAGATGACGCAGGCCGCGGACAACGCGCATCCCGGGGCGCCAGTGGCGGCCAACGTGAACCCCAGCCGACGGAATCTCTTCATTGTGGTTATCGTTGCAGCACTTGCCTTTCCGCTGCTTCAGGTCGCAGTTGGCGGACTGAACTATTATCTCCACATGGCGCTGTTTCTCTTTATGAACATTGCCATCGCGTCGAGCTGGAATATCATCGGTGGCTATGCCGGCTACATCTCGCTTGGCCACAACGTCTTCTTCGCCATCGGCGGATACGCGGCGGCGATTCTCTTTGCCTACTTTGGAGTCTCCCCCTTCATCGCCTTCCCGCTCTGTGGCCTTGTCTCGATGGCGGCCGGTTTCCTGATCGGCGCGATCACCCTCAGGGCCCGTGGGCCTACCTTCATCATTTCAACCATAGCACTGGTGCTGCTGGCCAAGATCCTCCTCGACAACTGGCCTTACATCGGCGGCACAAACGGTATCAGCCTGCCGCTGCTCGACTTGCCCGTCGAGTATGTAAAGTTCCCGTTCTACTATGCGATGCTCGCTCTCGCGATCGCCGCGGTAGCCCTGTCCTATGCCATCCGGCGCTCCAAGTTCGGCCTTGGCCTGCGCGCCATCTCGCAGGACGAAACCAAGGCCGAGATCGCCGGTATCCCGACCCGCTTCTACAAGATCCTTGCCTTTGCCCTGTCCGGCCTTTTCATCGGCATGGCAGGGGCGCTCTGGGGCTACTACCTGACTTATCTCAGCCCGGTCATCTTCCTGTCGATCCTGGTGGGCGCGAAGTTCGTTCTGATGACGATCCTGGGCGGACGCGGCACCGTATCGGGACCGGTTGTCGGCGCCATTGTCTTTATCCTCGCCAATGAGTTCTTCGTCAGCCAGTTCGGCGCGAGCGAACTCAACATCGCCGCCACCGGACTTGCCCTCGTCGTGGTGCTGATGTTCTTCCCCGAAGGCATTGTGGGCACCTTGAAGAAGAAGGGCAGGCTGCCCAAGCTTCTCGACTGGGATTGAACGCTCAGCCATTCAGCTCAAGGAACGGCGCGATCGCCCGGACCAACGCATCCGGGTCTTGCATGTGCGGCGCGTGGCCCGCACCTTTCAGGACCACAATGTTTCCATTCGGCAGGGCTTTCGCAAGGTCCTGCCCCAGCGCTGCCCCGGTGGCCGCATCATCCTCGCCGACCACGACCAAAACCGGGTTCTTGATGCGGGCAATGTCTTGGCTGAGATCGAGATCGGCTAGGGCGCGGCAGGCGGCGGCAAAGACCCGCGCCTCGATCGACAGGAAGACCTCCCGCACCGGAGCCATCTGCTCCTTGTGCGTGTTCAGATAATCAGCTGAAAACATCCGCAGCATGGCCTGATCGGCCAGAGCCTCCATGCCGTCGGTCTCCGCCCGGTTCGCCATGGCCCGGAAGGTCGCGCGTCCGGCATCGGGAAAGCGTATGGCACTTCCGACGAGGACCAGCCGGTTGAATTTTTCTCCATGCCGGAGCGCCAGGGTCAGGCCGACGAATCCACCGAGTCCATTGCCGCAGACATCCGCGTTCGGCGCGATGCCGAGCTCTTCGAACGCCTCGGCGATGCGGTCGGCATAGCCGTCCAGCGGCGCGGCGGCGGGCGAAGTCCCGAAGCCCGGCATGTTGATGTTGTAGATCTTGCGCTGACCCGACAATCGCGTCGCGATGCCCGCGAAGGACGAGCGGTCCTGCAGAAGGGAATGAAGAAGCACCAGGGGGGCACCGGTGCCGGATACGGCCACGTCAAGGTTCGACATATCACACTCGCTTTAGGGGAATTCATTCAACCCCGCTTCGATGAGCAAGGAAAACAGCACCCCAGGACCGCAGATCTAGAGGCCAGGCAAACCTGTGTCTATCATTGAATTGGGCGCATCAAGGGCCCGGCCGGCCCGTTATGCGGCAGCGAGCCGCGATGCCATCTGAGCCCGATTACTGCCAATTCGGTGGGAAACTTGAGGAGAGAATTCTCCCGGCGATCCGGGAAGCGCTGCGATGGTCCAAGCCACTCAGGCGGTGTCAATTAGCCTGCACCAAAATCAACTCAAGCCACCGTGCAGCTTTTCGGCGCCCACTCTTGACACCCCCCAGCATGAGGCATACGCTTCCGAGCCAAGAATCCTTTGAAGTTGGGCGCCTTGCGCTACAATAGACGTCCTCGAATGAGAAGGCTCCGGTTGGAGCCCTAGTTGTCAGGGAGGAATCAACACATGAACATGGAACTTTCGCGGCGCCAATTCCTGAAGGGAGCCGGTGCGGGTGTGGCCGGCACGACGCTCGGCGCGTTCGGTTTCGGCGAGGTTGAGATGGCCTATGCCGAAGCGATCAGGCCGTTCAAGCTTGCTGGCACTACCGAGACGCGCAGCACTTGTCCCTATTGTTCCGTCGCATGCGGCGTCATCATGTATTCCAAGGGCGACATCACAAAGGGCGAGAAGGCCGAGATCACCCACATTGAAGGCGATGTCGATCATCCGACCAATCGCGGCACGCTGTGCCCGAAAGGTGCGGCCCTCCTCGACTTCGTCCGCTCGGAGACGCGGCTCACCAAGCCGAAGATCCGCAAGCCGGGCGCCGACAAATTCGAGGATATCTCCTGGGAGGAGGCGCTCGACCGCGTCGCCCGCTTCATGAAGGATGACCGCGACAAGAATTTCGTCGCCCAAAACGCCGACGGCGTGACAGTGAACCGGTGGACCACCACCGGCTTTCTCGCCGCCTCGGCAACGACCAACGAAACGGCGTTCCTGACCTACAAGACGGTCCGCGGCGCCGGCATGCTGGTGTTCGACAACCAAGCGCGGGTTTGACACGGCCCGACGGTGTCCAGTTTGGGCCCAACTTTTGGCCGTGGCGCGATGACAAATTCCTGGACCGACATCCGGAACACGGATCTTGTGGTCATCATGGGTGGCAATGCGGCAGAGGCGCACCCTTGCGGATTCAAATGGGTCACGGAAGCGAAAGCCAACCGTGGCGCCAGGCTCATCGTTGTCGATCCGCGTTTCACGCGCTCGGCTTCGGCGGCCGATCTCTATGCGCCGATCCGGCAGGGGACCGACATCGCCTTCCTCCTGGGTGTCATCAACTACTGCATTCTGAACGACAAGGTGCATTGGGACTACGTGAAGGCGTTCACCAATTCAACCTACCTCGTGAAGGACGGTTTCACTTACAAGGACGGCCTGTTCAGCGGTTATGACGAGGCCAAGCGCGACTACTCCAACAAGGCGGACTGGGAGTATGCGCTGGGCCCGGACGGTTTCGTGGTTGCCGACGCGACGCTTGCCAATCCGCATTGCGTGTGGAATCTGCTGAAGCAGCATGTCTCCGTGTACACGCCCGAAATGGTCGAGCGCATCTGCGGCACGCCCAAGGATAAGTTCCTGAAGGTGGCGGAGTGGATCGCGGAAACATCCTCGCCCACGAAAACAATGACGTCGATGTACGCGCTCGGATGGACCCAGCACTCCAAGGGGTCGCAGAACATCCGTGCCATGGCAATGCTGCAACTGATCCTCGGCAATATCGGCGTACGTGGCGGTGGCATGAACGCGCTCCGCGGTCACTCCAATATCCAGGGATTGACTGACCTCGGGCTGATGTCGAATCTTGTCCCGGGCTATCTGACATTGCCTAACCAGAAGGAAGTGGACTTCGCCACCTACATGTCGACGCGCGGCTTCAAGCCGCTCGTGCCAGACCAGATGAGTTACTGGCAGAACTACAAGAAGTTCTTCGTGAGCTTCCTCAAGTCCATGTGGGGCGATGCGGCGACGCCGGCGAACGACTTCGGCTACAACTGGCTGCCGAAGCTCGATGTTCCCGCTTACGACATTCTCAGGGCCTTCGAGCTCATGCACGAAGGCAAGATGAACGGCTATTTCTGCCAGGGCTTCAATCCGCTGCTGTCGGCACCCAACCGCAAGAAGGCCACGGAAGCGCTGTCGAAGCTCAAGTTCCTGGTGACCATGGATCCGCTTGAGACTGAGACCTCCCGCTTCTGGGAGAATCACGGCGAGTACAACGAGGTCGATTCGGCCCAGATCCAGACCGAAGTCATCCAGCTCCCTTCGACCTGCTTTGCCGAAGACGAGGGTTCGCTCACGAACTCCGGCCGCTGGATACAGTGGCACTGGGCCGGTGGCACGCCGCCCGGTGAAGCCAGGGTCGACACCTGGATCATGGCACAGATCCTTCTGCGGCTGAAGGCGCTCTACCAGAAAGAGGGTGGACCGGTCCCCGAACCTATCGTCAATCTGCGCTGGCCCTATGCCGATCCGGGCAACCCGAAGCCCGAGGAGATCGCCAAGGAAATCAACGGCTACGCCATCACGACGCTGACGGATCCAGCCGATCCGGCCAAAGTGCTGGTCGAGGCGGGCAAGCAGGTGGTGAGCTTCGCGCAACTCCGCGACGACGGCTCGACCTCGTGCGGCTGCTGGATCTATTCCGGCTGCTTCAACGAGAACGGCAACAACATGGCCCGCCGGGACACGACCGATCCCGACGATGCCGGCTTCTATTCCAAATGGTCGTTTTCGTGGCCGGCCAACCGCCGCATCCTGTACAACCGGGCTTCGGCGGACCTCAGTGGCCAGCCATGGGATCCGGCCCGCAAAGTGATCGCCTGGAACGGCACCAAGTGGGAAGGCTACGACGTGCCGGATATCGCCCCGACGGCGAAGCCGGAAGTAGTTGGCCCCTTTATCATGAACCCGGAGGGCTCCGCCCGCTTGTTCACCAGGGGCATGATGCGCGACGGGCCGTTCCCGGTGCACTACGAACCGTTCGAGTCGCCGATCGACAACCCGATCGCCCCCAGCATCAAGGGCAATCCTGTCGCTCGTGTGTTCAAGAATGACATGGCGCAGTTCGGCGATTCCAAGACCTTCCCTTACGCGGCAACGTCCTACCGGCTGACAGAGCACTTCCACTTCTGGACCAAGCACGTCCAACCCAACGCAGTCATGCAGCCGGAATTCTTCGTGGAGATCTCGGAAGAATTGGCGAAGGAGAAAGGTGTCACCCCAGGCGGTTGGGTCAGGGTCTGGTCGAACCGCGGTTCGGTGAAGGCGAAGGCCGTCGTCACCAAGCGCATCCGGCCGCTCACCTGCGACGGCAAGACGGTGCACATCGTCGGCGTTCCGCTGCACTGGGGCTTCACCGGTGCCGCCAAGAAGGGCTTCGGCCCGAATACGCTGACACCTTTTGTCGGCGATGCCAACATCGAGACGCCGGAATACAAGGCGTTCCTGGTTGACATCGAGGCCCTTCCCGGGCCGGTAGCGTCATAGGGAGGCGATCATGACCATCATGCCAAATCCTCCCACCCAGAACGTCACGCAAGTGATGCCGGAGAGCGATCTTCTCCGCCGTTCGGCGTCCACCATAACGCCGCCGGCGGCGCGCCAGACCGAGGTGGCGAAACTGATCGACACATCGAAGTGCATCGGCTGCAAGGCCTGCCAGGTGGCCTGCCTTGAATGGAACGACATGCGCGAAGACGTGGGCGTGAATCATGGGGTCTATGACAACCCCATTGACCTCACACCCGCCAGCTTCACCGTCATGCGTTTCAGCGAGTGGATCAATCCCGAGACCGATAATCTCGAATGGCTGATCCGCAAGGACGGCTGCATGCATTGCGAGGACCCGGGCTGCCTGAAAGCCTGCCCGGCGCCCGGCGCCATCGTGCAGTACACGAACGGCATCGTCGACTTCGTGCACGAGAACTGCATCGGCTGCGGCTATTGCATCAAGGGCTGCCCATTCAACATCCCGCGCATCTCTAAGGTCGACCACAAGGCTTACAAGTGCACGCTCTGTTCGGACCGGGTCGCCGTTGGCCAGGGACCGGCCTGCGCCAAGGCCTGTCCGACGCACGCCATCGTGTTCGGCACCAAGGAGGAGATGAAGGCGCACGCCGAGAAACGCATTGAAGACTTGAGGTCGCGCGGCTTCGCCAATGCCGGTCTCTACGATCCGCCCGGCGTCGGTGGCACCCACGTGATGTATGTGCTCCACCACGCCGACAAGCCGGAGATTTATGCGGGCCTGCCCGACAATCCCAGAATCAGTCCGGTCGTGGAAATGTGGAAAGGCGTCACCAAATATGCGGGCCTGACCGCAATTGCAGCCTTCGCCGCCGTCGGCTTCCTCCATCATCTGGTTAACGGGCCCAACCGGGTATCCCGTGAAGAAGAAGAAAAGGCCAAGGATCTGACTGAAGGAAGATCGTCATGACCGCGCAAAATCTGGAACCTGGCAGTCCGGTGCACCCGGGCGATCCGGTTACCGTGGACCGCTACACGCCGGCGGCGCGCATCAACCACTGGATCACGGCGGCGAGCCTGGTGCTCCTCGCCATTTCCGGTTTGGCACTTTTTCATCCGAAATTGTATTTTCTGACCGCCCTTTTCGGCGGCGGATCGAATGTGCGAATGCTCCATCCATGGATCGGCGTTGTCTTGTTCTTCGGATTCCTCGGATTGTTCCTGCGCTTCTGGAAAGCCAATTTGTGGAAACGCGAAGACGGAACATGGATGGCGCGCCTGCGCGACGTGCTTGCCGCCCATGATGAAAACCTACCCGAAGTCGGTAAATACAATGCCGGCCAGAAAATCGTCTTCTGGATGATGTCGGTGCTGATCGTCGCCCTGATTGCGACCGGACTTGTGCTGTGGGATCAGTATTTCTTCGATTACACGTCGATTGGCCAAAAGCGCATAGCGGTACTCATTCATGCGCTCGCCGCGATCGTGATCATCTGCACCTGGATCGTCCATGTCTACGCCGCGATCTGGGTGCGCGGCACAATTCCGGCCATGGTGAAGGGCACCGTAACCGGCGGCTGGGCCTGGCGCCACCATCGCAAATGGCTTAGGGAATTGGTTGGCGGTAAGAGTGGAGGTCGAGGCACAGGAGCGAAGCCCGCCAAATAGGCCGTGCTTTCTTTTTGCCACGTGGCCCGTGTGGTTCGTGAGGTTGAGTAATGGTGAAGGTTGGCACGCCGAAGCATGAGCCGGTCCCTATCGGGGATGTGGCAACCCCGCCGTTTGTAAGGCTGCCCGACCCGGTATGCTTGTTTGCGCAGCGCGCGCAACGCTTCCGGAAACTCGCGGAAGATCACGATCTCAAGCCTTACCTGTTATTTCTCGCCGGCCTTTGTGACGCGCAGCACCGGCTTCAAGACGGTCTTCCGCCGCCGGATCTGCCGGAAGCCGCTGCGTTGGCCCGGGCCCGCGAATACGGCATGCCGCCACTTGATCACGACCGCTTCTTCGCCGATCCTGTCTTCAAATCGACCCTCGAGCGCTTCCTGTCGCTCGCCCGCGATATTTTTATGCCGGAAGCCGCAGCATCGGCACTTGCTCTGGTGAACGCAGCCGAATTGCCGAATCGTTACGAAATGGCCCGGGCCGTTCTCGCCAACACGGTTCCGGATGGGCAGGTTGCCGAGCATGTCTACGTCGCCGCCGCCTTGCAGGTGCATTTCGCGCGGCTGGCGGTGGGCCTCGATGCCGCCTCGCTGGTTCCCGTCGGCGATGGCGCATGCCCTGTTTGCGGTGGGCCGCCGGCTGCATCCATGGTCGTAGGCTGGCTCGGCGCCCATGGCGCGCGCTACTGCGGCTGCGGCCTGTGCGGCACGCTTTGGAACTATGTGCGCATCAAATGCGCGCTCTGCAGCTCGACCAAGGGCATCTCCTACAAGGAAATCGATGGCGCATCGGCAAGCATCAAGGCAGAGACATGCAGTATTTGCAACGGCTATCTGAAGATCCTGCATCAACACCAAAACCCTTCCCTTGATATCATCGCCGACGATGTCGCGAGCCTCGCTCTCGACCTCTTGATGCGCGAGTCCGGTTTCCGGCGCGGCGGCGTCAATCCCTATTTGATTGGCTATTAGGAGCGGCAGCATGTCCGACGCCAGAAACGCCAGCCTGCGACGCCTTCCTTCAGTCGATGAGGTGCTGCGCACCGGCCTTGCGGAAGCAGCAATCGGTCGATTTGGCCGCCAGTCGGTGGTCGCCAGCATTCGCGATGCGATTTCGGCAGCGCGCCAAAGCGAGCCGCACCGGAACAGTGATGCAAGCAGCATTGCCAATACGGCGCTGACGAAACTTGAAACTCAGGCCGTGTCAGGCCTGCGGCCGGTCTTCAACCTGACTGGAACGATCCTGCACACCAATCTTGGCCGCGCCATCCTTGCCGAAGAAGCAGCCGAAGCGGCGCTGGCTGCCATGCGTGGGGCCGTGGCGCTTGAATTCGATCTCGCATCCGGACGGCGCGGCGAACGTGACGACCACCTGCGCGATCTTGTTGTCGAGTTGACAGGCGCCGAGGATGCAACCGTCGTCAACAACAATGCGGCTGCGATCCTGCTCGTGCTGAACACCCTGGCAAAAGGGCGCGAGGCGATCGTGTCGCGCGGTGAACTCATTGAAATCGGCGGCGCCTTTCGCCTGCCCGAAGTCATGAGCAGGGCCGGCGTCAGGCTGGTCGAAATCGGCACGACCAACCGAACTCATATCAAGGACTATAGTGGTGCGCTCGCTCCCAGGA
>Ga0214473_10007524_pt1 | contig 12911 bp, 9 predicted proteins | sample RVTome_7_FD_203509 | JGI IMG/M metagenome (GOLD analysis project Ga0214473, IMG submission 203509) | Soil microbial communities from uranium-contaminated site in the Upper Colorado River Basin, Wyoming, United States - RVT98D197 | ecosystem: Environmental > Terrestrial > Soil > Contaminated >...
GGCTGACATCCTCCTCTCCAAGGCCGACCGCGTGCCGGTCGGCGAGGATCAGCTCCAGCACCTCGAGCTGGCGCGGGAGATCGCCCGCCGCTGGAACGCGCGCTACGCTGTCGAGTACTTCCCCGAGCCCCAGCCGATGCTCTCGCCCGTTACGCGCATCGCGGGCCTCGACGGCCAGGCGAAGATGTCCAAGAGCCTCGGCAACACGATCGGGCTGCTCGACGGCCCCGAGGTCATCTGGGAGAAGCTGCGCCCGGCGATGACCGACCCGGCCCGCAAGACGAAGAAAGACCCCGGTACCCCGGAGGTCTGCAACATCTACCGGCTCCACCAGTCCTTCTCGAGCGCGGACGAGGTGGCGACGGTGGCCGCCAAGTGCCGGAGCGCCGGGTGGGGCTGCCTCGACTGCAAGCGCCTGCTGGCGGACAATATGATAGCCGCCCTGGCTCCCGTTAGGGAGCGCGCGGCCGCGATCCAGGCCCGGCCGGGGTACGTCCGGGAGGTGCTCGCGGCCGGGGCGGCCCGTGCGCGGGCGCTGGCGCGGGAGACGATGGGGGAGGTGGGCCGCATCATGGGCTTCCTGCCCCCCGCGGTGTAGATTACCGCTTCTGCCGGGGGTAGCCGAGCCGACATGGAAAAGATCATCCAGGCCGCCGTAGAACGGGGCGCCTCGGACCTGCACATCAAGGCCGGGGACGCGTTCCGGGCGCGCATCGACGGCAAGCTCGTCCCCCTGACCAAGCAGCGCCTCACCCCCGAGCAGACCAAGGCCATCGCGCTGCGCTTCATCCCCAACGAGGAGGACCGGGTCCGGATCGACAAGATCCAGGACTACGACTGCTCGTGGGGGGCGCCCGGCATCGGGCGGTTCCGGATCAACATCCTGCGGCAGCGCTCGTCGTTCATGATCGTGATGCGGGTGATCCCGTTCGAGGTGCCGACGTTCGAGTCGCTTGGCCTGCCGACGGTGCTCCAGCAGGTCGCGATGGCCGAGCGCGGGATGATCCTGGTGACGGGCGTGACCGGCAGCGGCAAGAGCAGCACGCTCGCGGCGATCGTGAACTACATCAACCGCGCGATGCAGAAGCACATCGTGACGCTCGAGAACCCGATCGAGTTCCTGCACCGCGACCTGCTCAGCTCGCTCACCCAGCGCGAGATCGGCACCGACACCGAGAGCTTCAAGTCCGGGCTGCGCGCCGCGCTGCGTCAGGACCCCGACGTGATCCTGATCGGCGAGATGCGCGACCCCGAGACGATCGACACGGCGATGAAGGCGTCGGAGACGGGCCACCTCCTGCTCTCCACGCTGCACACGCCGGACGCGACGACGACCATCAGCCGCGTCATCGCGATGTTCTCGCCCGAGGAGCAGGCGATTGTCCGGGTGCGGCTCGCCGACGCGCTGCACGCGGTGGTCTCCCAGCGCCTGCTGCCCAAGAAGGACGGGCACGGCCGCGTGGCCGCGCTCGAGGTCATGCAGGTGACGGCCACCATCAAGGACCTGATCCTGGACCCCAACCGCACCAGTGAGATCAAGGAGTTCATCGCCGAGGGACGGGAGCAGTACGGGATGCAGACGTTCGACCAGCACCTGATGGACCTGGTTCAGAACGACATCGTGGACTACGCGACCGCGGTCGTCAACTCCTCGAACCCGTCGGACTTCGAGCTGCAGATGAAGACCTTCCGCCGGCGCTCGCGCGCCAGCGTTGCCGCGGCGCCTGCCGCGGGCGCGGCCAAGAAGGCCGCGCCGCCCGCGCCGGCCGACGACAAGCCGGCCGGTTTCACCGACGACCTGTCGAGCATGCTCCAGCCGTGAGGCCGTCGGGCCTCGAGGGGGTCATCGCCCCCACCCCCACGCCGTTCGATCCCGAAACCGGGGACTTGGCGCCGGTCGCCCTGCGCCAGATGGCCCGCGCCCTGCTGGCGGCGGGCCTCGACGGCCTCGTAGTCGCGGGCTCCACGGGCGAGGGCGAGCTGCTCGACGACGCTGAGCGCGTGCGGCTGGTCGAGTGGCTGCGCGACGTGGTGCCCGAGGAGCACTGGCTGATCGCGGGCGCCGGGGCCGAGTCCACGCGCGCCACGATCCGTGCCTGCGAGGCGGTCGGCGCGGCCGGCGCCGACGCGGCGCTCGTGCGCCCGCCGGCGTACTACGGCGCGGTGCTCCCATCCGCGGCCATCGCGGAGCACTACCAGCGCGTCGCGGACGCGAGCCCGGTGCCGCTCATCGTCTACAACATCCCTAGGTACACGCACGTCATGCTGCATGACAGCGTGTTGCGCGCGCTCGCGGAGCACGAGCGGGTCATCGGCTTCAAGGACTCTTCGGGAGACCTGAAGGTGTTCGCCGCGTTCCGGGCGGCCGCACCCCGCGTCACGGCGCTGATGGGGAGCGGGCACCTCTTCTACCCGGCGCTGGAGATGGGTGCCGCGGGCGGCGTGCTCGCCATGGCGTGTTTCGCCGCGGAACCGTGCGCCGCGCTCTACCGCGCCTTCCGCGCCGAGGACCGCCAAACGGCCGGCGCGATCCAGGAGCGGCTCGCCCCCCTCGCGCGCGACATCGTGGCCGCGCTCGGCCCGGCGGGGATCAAGGCGGCGATGGACGTCGTCGGGCTGCCGGGCGGGCCGGTGCGCGCGCCGCTCGCGCCGCTCGACGCCCGCCAGCTCGCGCGGGTCGCCGCTTGCCTAGCGGCGGCGGGCCTCAAGGCCGCTGCCTGACGGCGCGCCGATCCATGTTCGGTCCCGACCTCCGCTGCCTCGTGGTCGTCGGCGCCCAGTGGGGCGACGAGGGGAAGGGCAAGGTCGTGGACGCCCTCGCCGAGCACGCCGACCTCGTCGTGCGCTACCAGGGTGGGGCCAACGCCGGCCACACGGTGGATGCCCCGGGCGGCGAGTTCGTGCTCCACCAGATCCCCTCGGGCATCCTGCACCTCGGGACGCGCTGCGTCATCGGCAACGGCGTGGTGCTCGACCCCGAGACGCTGTTCCAGGAGATCGACGCGCTCACGGCCAGGGGGGTCCCGATGCAGGGCCGCCTCGTCGTCAGCGACCGCGCGCACCTGGTCCTGCCGTATCACAAGTTCCTCGACAGCGAGAGCGCGCGCAGCCGGAAGATCGGGACGACGGCGCGCGGCATTGGCCCGGCGTACGAGGACAAGTACGGCCGCCGCGGCGTGCGGGTGGGCGACCTCCGCCACCCGCGGATCGTCGCGAAGCTCGTCGAGGCGGGCACGCAGCGCGCCAACGCCATGCTCCAGCTCCAGGGCTCGAGGAAGCGCTGCACGGCGGCCGAGATCCTGGCCATGCTGGACGCGCTGGCGCCGCGGCTCCTGCCGTTCGTGGAGGACGCGGGACTGCTCGTCACGCGGATGCTGCAGGGCGGCGGCCGGGTGCTGCTCGAGGGGGCGCAGGGCGCGCTCCTCGACGTGGATCACGGCACCTATCCGTTCGTCACGTCGTCGAGCACCACGGCCGGCGGCGCCGCCACCGGCGCCGGCATCGGCCCGACCGCGATCGATGCCGTCCTCGGCGTCGTGAAGGCGTACACCACGCGCGTCGGCAACGGCCCGCTGCCCACCGCGGCGGGCGAGCGAGAGGGCGCACGCCTGCGCGAGCTGGGAGACGAGTTCGGCGCCACGACGGGGCGGCCGCGCCGCTGCGGGTGGTTCGATGCGATGGTGGTACGGTACTCGGCGCGCGTGAACGGTCTCGGCGCTCTCGCCGTAACCAAGCTCGACGTCCTCGACAGCTTCGACGAGCTGCCCGTGTGCACGCACTACACGCTGGCGGGCGACCGGATCGACGAGCTGCCCGACAACGTGGCCACGCTCGAGGAGGTCGAGCCCGTCTACGAGCGGCTCCCGGGCTGGCGGAGGGCGACGGGGGCCGCCGGCAGGCTGGAGGACCTGCCGAAGCAGGCGCGCGCCTACCTCGACCGCCTTCAGGAGCTCGCCGGCGCGCCGATACGCTATGTGGGCGTGGGGACCAAGCGGGATCAGCTCATCGAGGTTGCGCCGTGAAGACGCTCGGCCGCGTTGTCGCTGTTCTCGCCGCGCTCCTCCTCCTGGTGGTCGCGGCGGTTTCGTTTCTGCTGGTTCGGTCGGTGCCGCCGCTGGCGGGGTCGGAGACGCTGCCGGGCCTGGGCGCCGACGTCCAGGTCGCGTGGGACAGCCTCGCGATCCCCCACATCACGGCCTCCACGGACCGCGACGCGTTCATGGCCCTCGGCTACCTGCACGCGCGCGACCGGCTGTGGCAGATGGAGGCGCTCCGGCGCACCGCGGAGGGTCGGCTGTCCGAGATCCTCGGCCCGGCGGCGGTCGAGACCGACCGGTTCCTGCGCTCGCTCGACATCCTGCACGCCGCGGAGCGCGCGCTAACGCTCGTGCCGCCCGAGACGCGGGCCCTCCTGGACGCCTACCTGGAGGGCATCAATCGCTGGGCCCTTCACCCGACGCGGCCGCTGCCGCCGGAGTTCCAGCTGCTGCGCATCCGACCGGAGCCGTGGACGGCGCGCCAGGTCTACAGCGTCGCGCGCCTCATGGCGTGGGACCTGGTGAACGCCAGCGTCGAGCTGTCGCTGGCGCGCGCGGCGGCGCGCGTGGGGCCGGAGCGGGTAAGGGAGCTGTTTCCCGTGTATCCCGAGAGCGGCGCGGTCATCCTGCCGCCAGGCAGCGGCACGTGGAAGGCGTCAGTCGGCAGGGGGCGCAGAGGCGCAGTGGGCGCAGTCGGTTGGCGGCGGTCAGCGGTCAGCTGGCTTCCGAGCTACCGGCTGAGCGAAGCCGCCGTACCGATCATCCCGCCGCGCGCCGCCGAGATCCTCGATGCCGTGGCGATGGCGCGGGCGTCGAACTCGTGGGTGCTCGCCCCGGCGCGCTCGCGTTCGGGCAAGCCGATTCTCGCCAGCGACCCGCACCTCGCCTTCCGGGCCCCGTCGCTCTGGTACCTCGCCGCGATCGAGAGCCCGGGCTTCCAGGTGGCCGGCGCGACGATCCCGGGGCTGCCGGCCGTCGTTCTCGGCCGCAACCGGCGGATCGCGTGGGGGCTGACGAACATCGAGGCGGACGACGTGGATTACGTGATCGAGCGCCTGTCGCCCGATTCGGCGCGGGTCCTGACGCCGTCGGGGTGGGTGCCGGTTGAGGTGGTGCGCGACTCGATCCGCGTGCGGGGGCGGTCCGCCGTGCCCTTCGCCCTGCGCCGCACGGCGCACGGTCCGCTGCTCGACGACGGCCGCGGCGTCGGCGGTGCGCGCGGCGAAGGGTGGATCGAGGCGCTGGCGATGCGGTGGAACGCGCACGACCCGAGCGACGAGCTGACCGCGCTGCTCGGCGTGGACCGCGCGGGGAGCTGGGAGGAGTTCCTGGCGGCGGTATCGCGCTTCAAGTCGCCGGAGCAGAACTGGGTCTATGCCGACGTAGACGGCAACATCGGCTACACGGCCAGCGGCGCGATCCCGGCGCGGCGCTCGGGCGTGGGCCTGCTGCCGACCCCCGGCTGGACGGACGAGGGGCGCTGGGAGCGTTACCTCGACTTCGCCGAGCTGCCGCGGGCGTTCAACCCGCCGGAGGGGTTCGTCGTCACCGCGAACAACCGGGTCGTGGGGGCCGAGTATCCGCACCTGCTCGCCAACAACCCGGGCATGCCGTACCGGGCGGAGCGGATCCGCGAGCTGATCCTCGGCGGCGGACCGTTTACGGCCGACGACGCGCAGCGAATGCAGATGGACACGCTGGATGTGTTCGCGCGGTGGGCAAAGCCCCTCGCGGCAACGGCGGCGGAGAGCGTCGGGCGGGAGGACGTCGCGGCGGCGCTGCGGCGCTGGGACGGCACGATGGGCGCCGACGCCGTGGAGCCGGCGGTGTTCTACGTCTGGTACCGCGCGCTCCAGCGGATGACTTACGAGGACGAGCTCGGTGGCTACGCGCCGACCGCGCCCCTGCACGCGTGGCTCCGCTCTGGAGCGAGCCCGTGGTTCGACGACGTGCGCACGCCGGAGCGTGAGGACCTGGCCGCGCTCGCCGCGCGGGCGATGCGGGAAGCGCTCGCGCGGGCGGACGGCGTTCCCTGGGGCCGGATCCACACCACCACGTCGGCGCATTCGCTGCGCGGTGTGGGCGTGGTGAACGCCCTGCTGCGCCTCACCCTCGGCCCGTTCCCGCGCGCCGGGTCGCTGTACACGGTGAACGTCGCCGATTTCGGCGCGCTCGCGCCGCCGTTCCGCAACACCCACGGCGCCTCGTTCCGTCAGGTCGTGGACCTGGCCGACGTCGGTGGGGCGCGGATGATCATCACGACGGGCCAATCCGGGAATCCGGTCTCGCGCCACTACCGCGACCAGCGGCCGCTGTGGTGGAGCGGACAACTGCGGATGGTTCCGCTGGGCCCGGGGAAGGTGGCCGGCGTCGCCCTGCTCAGGCTGACAGCAATCCGTGGCCGCGCGCGGCGCTAGAGGAGGTTCTTGATCCGCTCCCTGAGGGCAGCCAGCGGGCCGGCCGTCGCGCGGTCATGGCGGTGGTAGACGTAGTAGTTGTAGTACTTTCCGCGCTCGCGCTCGACGCCGTTGAGCACCGTGCCCGCGACCCGGGCCTGCACGCGCCGCAGTTGCTCGATGGCGCGCTGGGCGGCCAGCTCCTCGGTTTCCCCCGCCCGCAGCACCAGGATCACCGCGTCCGACGAGGCGCCGAGCACCGTTGCATCGGTGACGGCCAGCGTCGGCGGCGAGTCGAAGATGATGGTGTCGTACTGCCCGCGCAGCTGCTCGAGCAAGCGGTGCATCGCGTCGGAGCCCAGGAGTTCCGACGGGTTCGGCGGGAGGGCGCCGGCGGGTAGGACGTCGAGCTTCGGGATCACGTTCGGCCGGATCGCCTCGCGCAGCATCGCCTTGCCCACCAGCACGTCGGTCAGCCCCGGCTCCTGGACCAGGTCGAAGGCGCGGTGCACGAGCGGCCGGCGCAGGTCCGCGTCCACGAGCAGGGTGGGCGTGCCCTGCTGCGCCAGGGTGATCGCGAGGTTGGCCGCGGTCGTGCTCTTCCCCTCGCCCGGGCCCGGGCTCGTCACGACGAGCAGCTGCAGCGCCCGCTGCTCGGCGTTCACGAAGGTGACGTTGGTGCGCAGGGCGCGGTACGCTTCGCTGGTCGGGTCGTCGGGACTGTGGAGCGACACCAGCGGGATCGCCTGCCGCCGCCGGCCGTTCCCGGACTGCGCGCCGCGCCCTTTCGGCTCGAAGGGGATGAGCCCCAGCACCGGGACGTCGAGCGCCCGCTCCACATCGGCCGACGACTTGATCGTCTGGTCGAGGTACTCGAGGAAGAACGCGCCGACCACGCCGAGGAACAGGCCGACCACTAGGCCGATCGTCATCTTCTGGCGCGTCGTCATGCCGATGTGCCCCGCGACCGTCGCGTACTCGACGATCTGGATGTACGGGGCGATCGTGGCGGCCGAGATGCGCGCCGCCTCCAGCTGCGACAGCAGATACTTGTACGTCTCGTTCTGCAGCTCGCTCTCGAGCGTGAGCTGCGCGAGCTGGGTCTGCTTGCCGGGGAACGTGGCGAGGCGCGTGCGCAGGTCGCTGATGGTCTGGGTCAGCGAGGCAACGGTCGCCTCGAGCCCGCGAATCGTGGCGGACGCGGCGGCGCTGAGCGCGCGCGAGCCCTGCTGGATGCGCTGGTCGATCGCCTGCACTTGCGGACTGGCCTCGCGCATGCCCAGACTGCCGGCGACCAGCGTGCGCCGATCGTCATAGAGCTTCAGCAGGCTCTCCATCTGATACGTGATCGCGGGATTGTCCGCCACGCCGGGGACCCCGGCCAGGCTGTTGAGCACGTCGATGGTGACGTCCTGGCCGGTGCCGACGATGCCGCGGAGCGTCGCCAGGTCGAGCAGCTTCCGTTCCTTGTCCCGCTCGGACTCCTGGATCGAGTTGATCAGGGCGACCTCTTCGGCCGAGAGGTCGGTCGTGTGCTGCGTCTCCCGGTACGATTGGACCCGGCCCAGGGTGGCCAGGTACTCCAGCCGCGCCGAATCCACCCGCACCCTGATGTACCGGAGGCGGGTCTCCATCACGTCACGCGCCCGGTCGGCGCCGTAGTTCTGGAGGGCCCGCATCGCCTCGTTGAGGACGTCCGGTACGAGCGAGGGGTCCGTGCCGGTGTACGTGACGTTGACGACGTTCGTGTTCTGCTGGACGGCGAAGCCGATTCCGCCGCGCACCTGGTCGGCGGCCGTGACGGGCGCCAGGATCGCGAACCAGACGCGATATGGCTCGCCGTCGTACTCGTGCACCATGAACGTGAAGCCGGGTCCCACCGCGGGCGCGTCGTAGCCTCCCGAGGCAGCGAGCCGGCCGCGGGCGTCGCGCACCTCGTAGCCTTGCGGGCCAGTGATCCGCAGCTCGAAGCTGTCGGGACGGGCCAGCGAGTCCACCTGCACGTCGTACACGATGTCGTTGCGCCGGATCTCGGCGTCGTCGAACTGGAGCCGCAGACCGAGCCTGCCGGATACCGTCTGCGCCAGCGACTGCGTCGAGAGGACCAGCGCCTCGGAGAGGACCGGGTCGGTCCTCATCTGGAGTTCATCGACGTCGATGTCGTCGAGGCGCGCGAAGACCTGCTTCTTCGAGCTGATCTGTACGCTCGCCTGCGACTGATAGCGCCGCACCGAGCGGCGGCTCGCGGTCCAGGTGGCGAGGAGCACGAGAAACGTCGCGAAGACGACGACCTTCCAGTGCGCGAGCAGCACCTGCACCAGGTCGCGCAAGTGCAGCTGCCGCTCGCCGGGCACGGCGTACCGGGCTCGAGGCGCCAGGCTCAGGGGATCCTCCTGGTGTCGAGCGTGTCACCGCGCAGCCGCTCGTACAGGCTTCGCTCGCGCAGCGACCGGTCGCGGAACGGGTTCGCGATGCGGTCCCGACTGCCGAACGGGTCCCGGAACAGTGGCTCGTTCAGCCGGTCGTAGGGCCCGCGTGCCGGCCGCGGCACCTCGTACAACCGCCGCCGCGCGTCGGCGGGAAGCTGGCCGCCGCCCTGGCCGGGCGACTGCCCGCCCGGGAACTCGCGCAGTCCAGGACCGGGGCGCATCACGGACGGCGACGGCCCGCCCGTGCAGTACGGCGGGCCGAGGCACGGCTCGCACTGGCAGTTCAGCATCTGGCTCACCGTGCACGCCCGGCACTTGCCGCCGGTCTGCTTGGTGCAGGGCGGGCAGGAGACCGCCGCCTGCAATACCCGCGCGCCGAGCGTCAGCGAGACGACCGTCGGCACGGTCCAGCGCGCGGCGGCCGCCAGCAGCTCGCGCCGTGTCAGTGGCCCCGCCATGCCCGGAGATCCCGCAGGCTCGGTCACGCCGCTAGCTCCTGTTCCAACGCCACCGCGATGGCCGCCGGATCCCCACCGCTCGCGCGATAGGCCGCGGCATCACCCAAGGCGTCGAGAACCTGCACCGTCAACCTCGCTTGCTCCTCCGCGCTCCCGCGCCGTCCCAGCAGCCGCTGGCTGACCAGGACCGCCGCGGCGCCTTCGCTCGTCCGCTCGACTCGCGCCGGCCCCCGGTGCGCGCCGCTCTCGAGAAGTACGACGGACCGGGGACGATCGGATGGCGCCTGCCAACTACGGCGAATTGCCGCAGGGCTTACGTACCAACAGTCCGGAGCAAGAAATGTTCCGATTGTGGCCTTCGAGCAAAGCCCAGGTATTAAATGCAAACATGACAGCGACTTATTGTCAAGTTTCAGCGACCGAGGGAAAGCGGAGAAGACGCCCTCTTTAGGCGCAAAACGCACCAGGTCATCTCCCCACAGATTGTGTCCACGCTCGAACAGGGCGGCCGCCAGAGTGGACTTGCCCGACCCCGCCTCACCGACCAGGAGCACGGACGCGGAACCGAGCCGGACCCCGGCGGCGTGCAGGCAGACCGGCGCGGGCTCCTGGGCCAGAAGGTCCTCGGTGGCACGCCATTCCACAAAGCTCCATGCCTCCGCCAGAGGTGCCGGCCCGAAGACCGGCCGTCCCGGCGCATGGGCCGCGAACAACCCATCCGGAGCGCGGAGCATGCGGTACTGGAGTGATGGGGATGCGGTACTCGGCGGAGCGGCGTGGTAGAGGGCGTCTATGGCGCGGGCGGCGAGTGGGTCGTCGCTCCCGAAGTCGAGAACAAACGGGGCGACGACGACGCGACGGCGGACGACTATTGCAGCAGTCCTTCGGCCGCAAACCGCTTGAGGGTCCGTTCGATGTCATCGCGGATCCGGTCGGTGGTGGTGTCCGACACCGCGCTCGCGATCGCCGTCGCCATCGCCTCGCTGCCGAACGTCCCGTCGCAGTAGGTCCACACCAGCGCGGCGGTGAGATTGAGCACGTGGGCGCGGTCCCATCTGGCGTCGAACAGCACCCACTCGCTCCCGACCCGGCGGAGCACGACGTCCGCTCGGGCGGTTGGCAGGGAGGTCAGCGTGGCGGCGGGCATCATCCGTAAACTAGGAAAGTCGGGCTTCGCCGCGCAAGTCCCTATCTCCCCATCGGTTACAGGTTCGGCGCTGGTTAGATGCCAGACAGGGGCCGGACGGGTCGTCCGGCTTGCCGGTGCCGGGGGACGGCGGCTAGTTTCCGGCGCCTTCCACAGTCCACCCTTTCCGGCGCAACCGGGTTCATGGCGAACAACGATCGCATGGAGACGTTGGTGTCGCTCTGCAAGCGACGCGGCTTCGTGTTCCAGTCCTCCGAGATCTACGGCGGCCTCGGCTCCGTGTGGGACTACGGGCCGCTCGGCGTCGAGCTGAAGCGCAACATCAAGGATCGCTGGTGGCGTGCGATGGTCCACGCGCGCGACGACATCGAGGGCCTCGACACCGGCATCCTGATGCACCCGAAGGTGTGGGAGGCCTCGGGCCACGTCGCGGGCTTCACCGATCCGCTCGTGGACTGCAAGCAGTGCAAGAACCGCTTCCGCGCCGACGACCCGCGCATCAAGGGCAAGCCCGGCGAGCCGGACGCCCAGTGCCCGGTCTGCGGTACGAAGGGCAATCTCACGGCGCCGCGGCTGTTCAACCTGATGTTCAGGACGTTCATGGGGCCGGTGGAGGAGGCGGCGTCCGTCGTGTACCTGCGGCCCGAAACGGCGCAGGGGATCTACGTCAACTACCTCAACGTAATCCAGGGCTCGCGGCAGAAGGTCCCCTTCGGCATCGCGCAGATCGGCAAGGCGTTCCGCAACGAGATCACGCCGGGCAACTTCATCTTCCGCACCCGTGAGTTCGAGCAGATGGAGATGCAGTTCTTCGTGCGCCCCGGCACCGACGAGGAGTGGTTCGAGTTCTGGCGCGGGGAGCGAATGCGGTGGCACGAGGCTCTCGGGATCCGCACGGAGAAGCTGCGCTGGCATCAGCACGGCCCCGACGAGCTGGCGCATTACGCCAAGGCGGCCTACGACATCGAGTACGAGTTCCCGTTCGGCTGGCACGAGTTCGAGGGGATCCACAACCGGACCGACTTCGACCTCTCGCGCCACCAGCAGTTCGCGGGCAAGAAGCTCGAGTACTTCGATCAGGAGCGGAACGAGCGGTACATCCCGTACGTGGTCGAGACGTCCGTGGGCGCCGACCGCACGGCCCTCGTGGTGCTGTGCGACGCGTACCACGAGGAGGTCGTCGAGGGGGAGACGCGCGTCGTGCTGCGCTTCCTGCCCTCGATCGCGCCGATCAAGGCGGCGGTGCTCCCGCTCGTCAAGAAGGACGGGATGCCCGAGATCGCCGACCGCATCTTCCACGACCTCAAGGGCCGGTTCAACGTCTTCTACGACGACGGCGGCTCGATCGGGCGGCGCTATCGCCGGCAGGACGAGGCGGGCACGCCGTTCTGCGTCACCGTGGACGGCCGGACGAAGGACGACGGCACCGTCACCGTGCGGCACCGCGACACGCTGGCGCAGGACCGGGTGGCCGCGGACCGCCTGGTCGAGTACCTGGCCGAGCGCCTAACGGCGTGATACTCGAGGACCTGCGCGCGCGCGGCGAGCGACTGAGCGAGGAGCTGGGCCGCGAGAGCTACCTCGCCGGCGCCGGTCTCAAGGCCGAGACCGACTTCGCCGGGATCTTCGCGCGCTACGCCGACCTCGCGGGCGAGGAGGCGTGGGAGGCGGCGCGCGGGCACCGCGCGCTGTTCGAGTGGGCGGTGGACAATCGGGTCGCTCGGGCGGTGGCCGCGCTCGACGACCGGCTGCACGCATGGGAGGCCGGCGCCGAGGTGGTGCTCCCGACCGGCGAGCGGCTTGCTTACCAGCGCGTGGCGATCGCGATTGCGAACGAGCCGCGCCGCGAGCGGCGGCTAATGCTCGACCAAGCGCGGCGGCGGGTGCTGGGCGAGCCCGCGGCGATCCGGCGCGAGCGGCTGGCGCGGGAGCGCGAGCTCGTGGCGCCGCTCAAGGGCGGCGACTACGTGGCCGCGCGCGCGTCGCTCTCCGGCATCGACCTCGACGCCCTGGCCGAGGCGTGCGACGCTCTGCTGGCCGCCACCGGCGACCTCTACCGCGATACGCTGAAGACGCGGCTGCGCGCGGAGCTGGACCTCGCGCCCGGCGACGCCGAGCGTGCCGACGGCGCCTACCTGTTCCGGGGCGTGGCGTACGACGACGTGTTCGGCGCGGGCGACCTCGAGCCGACGGCGCGCCGGCAGTTGGCCGAGCTGGGGCTCGACGCCGAAGCGTGCGGCCGGATCCGCTACGACACCGGCGAGCGCGAGCGCAAGCGCCCGCGGGCCTTCTGCGCCCCCGTCCGCGTGCCCGACGAGGTCTACCTCGTCATCCGGCCGCACGGCGGGTACGTGGACTATCGCGCCTTCTGGCACGAGCTCGGCCATGCCCTCCACTACGCCAACGCCGCGCGCGACCTGGCCTTCGAGCACCGCTGGCTCGGC
>Ga0214473_10007525_pt1 | contig 12910 bp, 8 predicted proteins | sample RVTome_7_FD_203509 | JGI IMG/M metagenome (GOLD analysis project Ga0214473, IMG submission 203509) | Soil microbial communities from uranium-contaminated site in the Upper Colorado River Basin, Wyoming, United States - RVT98D197 | ecosystem: Environmental > Terrestrial > Soil > Contaminated >...
AACTGGGGTGAAAATCACATCCAATCAGAATCATCGAAGGCTCCTTTCCTTCCCAGTGCTTCGGTCCTCAACCAAAGCATACTCGGAACGCGAATGGAGCCTTCGCTCTTATCCAATCAAGGCGTCGGTCTTACGCCTGGGGTTCTTGCCGGAGCCGGCCGGTCAATTGGGGGAGCGTGTTTGCGGCGCGCCGAAGTGCAAGACGATGCCGGCTCCAGCGCGCAAATTGTGCTGGACGGCGCCTCCCAGGCGTGTTTGCAAGTATTCGACTTGAGCGAGACGAAGCGCGACGCGGGCGTTGAGACGGTAATCGAGGCCGCTGCCGAACGCCAGGGCCACCGAGTCGTGGTAGGCAGGAAATCCACTGCCGCCCGCATTGGCATGGGCCCCGCCTAACAACACCTGAGCAAACGCTGATGTTCTTTGCCGCGCGCCAGCCGTGAACCGCGGGCCGGCAAGCACCGTACCCAGCCGGAAGCCCTCCAGATGATACCCGCCCCCATCGCCCACGATCGCCAGCCAGCCGTTTACGTTTCTCGCCAAGGAAAAATTGATGCCGTGCAGGGACAAGGCCCCCGCGCTGCTGTCGGTGCGCATGTAGGCATAGCCGGCGCTGAGAGCATACTTCCGGTCCTGCTGAGCCGCCGCGGAGCCCGCGAAAACCGAAGCGCAGAACACAGCCAGCAAAACCGGTCTCGCCCAGCTTCGGGAGGCACGTCTCGGCCCTGGCTTTCGTTTCCCCAGCACTCTCATCCTTGTTTGCGATTCCACAGTTTGCGGAAAAACTCGAAAAGATGTCATCCCGAACGAAGTGAGGGATCTGCATTTACTGAAAACAAAGCAGATTCCTCACCTCGGCAAGAACCGCCGAGGTTCGGAATGACAATTCGCTCACTTTTTCCGCAAACTGTCCAAGCGGACCTCGCTTTACTCGCATGAGATAATAGAACATGCACTCGGAAACTATTCGCCGCGCCGTGCTGTCGCCTGGCGCCAACTACCCCGCCGTGTCCCCACCCGAGGGCTTGCCTGCGCCTCCACATCAGCCGGTGCCTCCGCGAACTCTGTGCTCTCTCGGTGCTCTCTGTGTTTCAAGATCACTCTCAACTCTCAACTTTCGACTGTCAACTGCCTTCTTTTCACATTCTTGCGCATCCCTCGAAAAATCGCCCCTTTGTTTTCACATACTTACAAAACCCTTTTCCCGTAGCCCCTTTATTTTGACATTCTTACAAAACCCTAGGGGGTGTCCCCCCTGCGCCCGGAAACGAGATCACTCCAATTTCGGTAACTCCAAACCCACCATCCGCTTGCAGGTCGTGCCGATTGCCAATTCCAAGTCCCACATCCGCTCGGCTCCTGGACGCTCCCAGCAAGCCGTTCCCCCCAGCCGGTCCTCTCCACACAACGCTCCGGAGTTGACGGCAAATCGTGCCGGGCGTATGGTCGTGCCCAGTTTGCATCGAAACCACGGGTGCGGGCTGTACTTGCAGCCCGCTGCAAACAAGAGACGCGAATCCGTGGTTCGCACCATGTCAGGAGGGAGCACATGCGCAGAACGGTACTGACAGTGACGGCGATCGTTGCGGCGTTCGCCGTCGGTTACGTGGTTGCCGGCCGGCAGGCGTCCGTGCTGGGACAGGCCACACCCGGCGCGGGCTTTGCCGCGGTGCCGGGAGAAAAGGGCGGCCAGGACCTGACCGGCCCTTACACTGTGGCGGCCGACTGGCCGAAGCCATTCTCGCAATTGGCGGGGCATGAGAACTGGACGTGGGGAGCGGTGCAGGGCATTTTCGCCGAGAGTCCAGAACGCGTTTTCATCGTGCAGCGCGGCGAACTGCCCCGGCTGACTCGGCCTGCTTCCAGGCCGGTGCCGGAGTTCGGGCCAAGCCTTTCCTTCCCGGTCGGTCAGGCGCCGTTGCGGAACGCTTCGCAAGGGCCGGCGTCCAGCCCGCCGGGCGCGGGCGGCCCTGGCGCCGATCCGGATGATCCGGCACAGGCCTGGAGAGGCCGGATGGGAATAGACGCGCGGTGGGAGCACACGGTGGTGGTGGTCAACGCGGCGGGGGACTTCGTGGAGGATTGGACCCAATGGGACAAGATGCTCAAGCGGCCCCACGCGGTGTACATCAACCCCTACGACGCGGAAAAACATGTGTGGATCGTGGACGATCACAACCACGCGCTATTCAAGTTCTCGCATGACGGGAAGCAACTCGTGCAGACCATCGGCACACCCGGTCAGAAGGGCGCGGACGGCACCCATTTCAACCGGCCAACATTTCTGACCTGGCTGCCCGACAGCACCCTGTTCGTGGCGGATGGGTACAACGGAACCCGCGTCGCCAAGTTCGACAAGGAAGGCAAGTTCCTGCTGGACTGGGGCCAGCGCGGCACTGCCCCCGAGACGCGGCCGGGCTACTTCAATACGGTACACGGCATCGCCGCCGACCCGCAGACGCGGCGCGTGTTTGTGAGCGACCGCTCCAACCGGCGCATCCAGGTGTTCGACGATAACGGGAAATTCCTCGACCAGTGGAGCGGCGGCCCGCAGTCCAGCCCGCAGTTCCTGCATATCGGGGCGGACCGGGCGCTTGTTTTCCCGGACAACGGGACGTGGAAGATCGTCAAGTACGATCTTGAAGGCCATCTTCTCTACGCCTGGGGCAGCCAGGGGGATTTTCCCGGAGGGATGTGGAATGTGCACGGGCTGAGCGTGGACCAGGAGGGGAATCTGTACATCGCGGAAGTGGGCAACGGCCGGCCGCAGAAGTTCCGTCCGCGACCGAACGCGAACCCGGCGTTTCTGGTAAGCAAGCCGGTGTACGCGGCCTGGAGATAGGGCGCTTTACTTCTCTCTGGCAGGACTATGAGGCCGCCCCGGCCGGGTCGGGGCGGCAGCAACTCTTCTACCAGATCACGCGGATGGCGAGCTGGATGTTGCGCGGTCCGCCCTGCGTGGACTCGGCGAGGCCGCCGCTGGCCAGACGATTGCCCCTGGAATCGAATACGTTTTTGTTCTCGAGCGGGGCGCTGATGTTGGGGCGGTTGAAAATGTTGAAGAACTCGGCGCGAAACTGGACATTGAAAACGTCGTTGATGTTGCGGAAATAGTTGTTCTTGAAGACGGTGACGTTCATGGTGACCTGCCCGGGGCCGGTGAGCGCGTTGCGGCCGAGGTTGCCGCGGAGATTGAGGCAGGTGGCTGGGTCGGGCGCGTTGGTGACCGGAATGACGGCGTTGACGCACTGCGCGGCGATGGCCGGAGTCGAGCGGGGCACTTCCAGACAGTTGGTCTTGATGTAGTTGGTGAAGTTGCCGGAGTTGACCAGCGTCTTACACTCCGGAGTTGAAACGACGCTGGGCACGTTGACGTTGGTGTCCGTGCTGTTCACTCCCAGGGAGTCGCCGCCAAAACCTGGAGTGAACGGAACGCCCGTACTGGCTTCAAACACTCCGCCCACCTGCCAGCCGCCGAGCGCCCAACCCGCCGCCGCGAAATCCAGCCGGGGCGAGGGCACTTGCCAGGAGTAGGTGATCTTCAAGCTGTGGGTGATGTCGTAATCCGATTGCCCGCGGTTCACACGCGTATCGAACCACAGCGGACTGGAGATGGCGTTGGAGTATTCGTCGCCCTCGATGCTGCCGGACGAGGTGTCGATGGATTTACCCCAGGTGTAGGAACCACCGACCTGCAAGCCACGGCGAATCTGTTTGCGCATTTGAAGAACGAAAGCGTTGTAGTAGGAGTCGCCATTCCAGAAGGCAGCCGTGATGGTGCCCACGCTGGGATTGAGCCGCGTGCCGCTGCCGCGGGGAGAGGGCCAAAGATAACCCGCCGAAGTCAGCGTGGGCAGAACCATATTGGCGTCGCGCACACGGAAGATGTGATGCACGCCGCGTGAGCCTGCGTAGCCGGCCTTGACGCTGAAATCCAAGGGCAGGCGCCATTGCGTGGTGAAGTTCCACTGCATGACGTAATTGCGCTTTGGATTGGGCTCGAAATAGGCTTGGGCAAGACCAGTAGTTGACGCGGAGGCGATGGCGTAGCCCGCCGTGGGAAACGATCCGGGGGGCAGCCCGGTGGCGCTTCCGGTTATGAAAAAGGGCGACGAGAACAGCTCACCGGCCTGAATTTGATACGGCAGGGGCAGGACGTCGAAGATGCCGAATCCCGAGCTGAGTACCAAAAATCCTGAGCTTAACGGATCCCAGGCAAAACCCACGCGAGGCGCAAAATTCCGCAGCGTGGGGTTCGAGAATAACGGCCCGCCCGTCTGCGGTTGCGGATCGGTCAGGTTCCGAAGCGTGGTGAGCTTGCCGTTGGCATCCGAGGGCACGGTAGCCATTTCGTAGCGCAGGCCCAGGGACAGGCTCAGATTGCGCCGGAGCAGCCAATCGTCCTGGATGTAGGCGGCCAGCAGGGTCTGGCGGAAGCCGCGACCGATATCCGAGCCGGGCAGCGCGGACACGAAGGAAAACGGCCGGTTGGTCAGGAAGTCCGTCAAGGAGTTGAAGGCGAACTCGCCTGTCACGTTGGCATTGGCAACAACGTTGTCGCGCATGCGCTCGAGCGCCAAGCCGAACTTAAAGGAATGGGAACCTCGGGTCCAGGAGATATCGTCATAGGCCTGAAACGAGGTCCAGTGGAAAAGGTAGCGGTCGGGCCCACCCAGCGCGCTGCTGATGTTGGAAATTCCGGGCACGCGGATCTGGCCGTGAGGCTGGCCGGGGATGAAGCCGAACGACTTGTCTCCGGAGAGCGGATTACCGCCCGGAAAAGTGTTTCCTACGTCCGCCGACATGCGATAGACGCCGAAGCGGAAAGAATTGAGCAGACTGGGGCTGAAGGTATGGGCGTATCCAAGGGTCAAATACTGCTGCCGGGAAACGTTGGCAAAAAGTTTCTCAATGAACCGGTCCGGGCCGGTATTGGATCCGCTCTCAAACGAATACACACCGTAGAGAGAATCGTTGTCGGAGGCCCTGTAATCAATGCGGGTAGTCACATGATTCCCGGGCCGCACCCTCTGGCCCGAACTGACTATGACTCCGGTATCACCGGTGCCCAACAGATCTGAATTCGACGGCAGCGGATAGAAAGCGTCGAGGTAACGCTTGATGTCCGGGTGGACGCCGCCGGCAACCGGAGTGGGCACACAATTGGACCCCGGCGCGGGAACCGAGCAGAGAGTTCCGGCGCGCGCGGCCTCAGACGGAGTGATGATCACCGAGGTGGTGCCCTCGGACTGGCGAATCCCTTCGTAGGTGGCGAAGAAGAGCAAGCGATCAGGCAAAATTGGGCCTCCGACGGAACCGCCAAACTGATTCCTGCGGAACGGAGGCTTCTGTGTGGCGAAAAAATCGGTGGCATCCAGGGCGGCGTCACGGAAATACTCGAAGGCGCTGCCGTGGATATTGTTGGAGCCCGAACGGGTGGCCGAACTGATGTAGCCGCCCGAAGAGCGGCCGAACTGGGCCTGATCGTTGCGGGTCATGACCGCGAGTTGTTCGAGGCCATCCACACCCAGCGTGGTGCCCACGGCGTTGCCGAGAGGGCCATTGCCGTAATCGTTGACACTGATGCCGTTGAGACGGGAACTGTTCTGACGGGGACGCCCGCCGAAGATAGCCATCTGGCTGCCAAAGCCATTCGCGCCGCCCCTGGCCTGGGTGCGGGTCCTCATCACCCCCGGCTCGAGGGCCGCGGCGTCAGTGGAGGAGCGGCCGTTGAGGGGCAGCTCACTGATGGCCTGAGCGCTCAAACCCTCGCCCGAGGGCGACGCGCTGGCCAGGGTCTGGATGCTGTCGTCGGCCTGCCCCTCCTGCAGAACCAGGTCAGCGGTGCCAATGGCTCCGTCGCGAATCGTTACCGTAATGCTGGCCTGGGCGAACCCGGGAGCCGACGCGGTGACCTGGTAGGTCCCGTCGGCCAAGTCGGCTAGGGCGTACGAGCCGTCCTGGTTCGGGGTGATGGACGCTGCATCCCCGCTGGCAGTATTCGTGACGAAGACCTGAGCGTTGGGGATGGGGGAACCCGAAACCGCCCGTACGGTTCCAGAGAGTGTCACCGCGGCGGGCCGCGCGTGAGCTGGCGAGGCTGCCAACACTCCAAGCAGGACCGTCATGTAGAGCAACCGGCAGAGCGCTATGTCGAGTTCGGAGAGCCTACAGGCCATTTTCCCGTTCCCATCCCTTGAGCTAATGTGCGTGCCTGGCAGAACTGATCTGGGTCCATGGGGATGGCGGCCTGGCAAACGGCGGGATGAGAATCCGCCTTGCGAAGTGAGGCAGGCGATCGATCACCGGTACTTTCCCTGTGGTATCCCGGGGCTGGAGAAATTTCCGACGGCCCTGCATAAGAATAGCACAAACTTCGCCGGCGTTGGCCGGCGACGATACCGGCCAGCGTGGACACGGTCGCAGAAATTGGCACGCACTCGGCAGGCAAACTCGAAAGCGTTGGCCAAACTCAGGTGCTCCTAGAATACGCACCCATCCTTGTGTTACTCTTGCGGCCCGAATGATGGGGATGGCTACGGTGCCATCTCAAGTCGAGGACAGGAGATTCGAATGACGACGATGAAGGCTTTGTTATCCGTACTGGCGATATGTCTTCTTGGCTCGTACTTGGCGCTGGCGCAAAATCCCGGTGGCGGGCAAGGCGCCCCGCCGGCGGGTGCACCACCCGCTGGCGGCGGGCAAGGCCGCGGCGGTGGCGGTCGCGGCGGTGCTGGCGGCGCGCAGGCCGGTGGCGCACCTGCAGCTCCCGCGCAACCCATGACCTTCTTCGCCACGAGCGTGGGCTCCGGCAAGGGAGCCGATCTGGGTGGCCTGGCCGGCGCCGACGCAATCTGCCAGAACCTGGCCGCAGCCGCGGGCCGAGGCGCTGCCACTTGGCACGCCTACGTGAGCACCCAGGGTCCCGGCGGAGTCAATGCCCGCGACCGCATCGGAACCGGCCCCTGGTACAACCAACGAGGACAGATGGTCGCCCGGGACCTCGCTCACCTGCACGGAGACACGCTGGACTTGGCGCGGCTGGGCAGCAATCTGGTTAAGAACACGGCATTGAGCGAGAAAGGTGAACTCGTCAACGGACAGGGTGACAATCCCAACCGCCACGACATGCTGACCGGCTCCACTCCCGACGGCCGCGCGTATACCGACGGTATGGACCACACCTGCTCGAACTACACCCGCAGCGATGATGTCCCGGGGGTCACCGTGCAACTCGGCCACTCCGACCGCAGTGGTGGCGGCAATACTTCGTGGAACTCAGCGCATGCCAGTGCGGGCTGCAGTCAGCCGGCCCTGGTGCGCACCGGCGGCGCCGGTCTGTTCTACTGCTTCGCCATCAACTAGGCACTCGTTTCTCATAGAATCTGCAGACCGCAGAATAGAAGCCAGACAGGCCCGGCCCCGTCCCGCAGCGCGGGATGGGGCCGGGCTTTCCTTTCAGGGCTGGAGTCCTTGATTAAGAGGGATGGAACACCCTGGCCTGTTCCCGGCGCGGTGCGTTTCAGAGATGGTATCCTTGCGCTGATGTTTGCCGTCAAGAAAACAGAGCGACCAGGCAGCCTGGGCCAGCCGCCGAAAGATATTGTTGAAAAACTGGAGCAGCGCCTCGGTCGAGTGCACGCCAGGCAGCGGCTGGGGATGGAGCTGGGCCACGAGAGACACATATTCGGCCAGGGCATCAACTTCTTCCATCCGGAAAACTGGTATTCGATCCATTCCGTGATTCGGACCGCCCTGAAGCTGACCGGGTTATATTGGCGCGGAAACCGGAACACACAGCGCGTCCAGATACGGCACAACCGCATCCCGCTGCCGAACCTTCCCCCGCTGTTTGACGGATTCACCATACTTCACATCAGCGACCCGCACGTGGATATGAACCCGGGTGCCATGCAACGCTTGAGCGAACTGCTTCCCAATCTGAAGTATGACATCTGTGTCTTGACGGGCGACTACCGAGGCCAAACCGCCGGCCCATTTGAGGCCGCCATGCAAGGCTTGGCGCAGGTGCGCCCCTGTCTCAAGGATCCCGTTTATGGCCTGCTCGGCAACCACGATACGATCCGCATGGTCCCGAGACTGGAAGAGATGGGAATACGCATGTTGCTCAATGAGTCTGAGACGATTCTACGTGGCAACCAGCGCATCCATTTGGCCGGCATTGATGACGCCCACTACTACCGGGCCGACAATATCGAAAAGGCGGCGTCCCAAATTCCCCAGGATGAGTTTTCCATCTTGCTTTCGCACACCCCGGAGATCTACCGCCAAGCGGCGCATGCCGATTTCAATCTGCTCCTGAGCGGACACACCCATGGGGGCCAGGTGTGCCTGCCCGGTTCCATTCCCATCACGCTGGACTCGGTTTTGCCGCGGCACATGGGTTCCGGGCCATGGAAATACGACACCATGGTGGGCTACACGTCGGTGGGTGTGGGTGCGAGCATCGTCGAGGTTCGCTTTAACTGCCCCCCGGAAATCACGCTGCATCACTTGCACTGCGCTGGATCACCGGCGGCGCACTAGTATGGCCGATCGCGCAAGTGGGCCTTGAAGAGCAGCCGGGAAAGAACTACCTCGCCGACAAGAAAGATCCCCACGCCCACGGCGATGTCCAGCAAGGTCAACGAGAGCGCAGCACGGCAGGCCAGGAGCGGAAAAAGAGACTCAGGAACCTGATCGAGGCCGGTGGCCCTGCCGCCGGCTGGCAGGCGCATACGCCGCTTTAGGAAGCTGGAAAAAAGGTCGCCTGCCATGGCCACGCTCCCCACCCGAACTCCGATGCCCCATTCCAGGCCTACAAGCGCGGCACAAACTGTTGCCGCCAGAATCGAGAGCAAGATGCCTCGAATCGTTTTCGATGAACCGAACAGCGGTTGTCCATCCACAAATCTGACCCCACCATCCACCGGATACGAAAAACGGCTGCCCAGAATGTCCTGGGCTATCACGGGTGCGCCGTTCGCCGCCATCAATACGAGCAGTAGCCGCAGAATCAGGATTGGATGCATGTCCCCACTTTATCCCAACCTTTCTGGCTTTCGGCACACAAGTGACCACATTTCAAAGCGATGTGGGGTCCATACCCCCAAATGGGATTATTTACGTCCTCTCTGACGGGTGTTTTTCGGGGCCTCACACGAGTGATGGGCGAGAGTTCAGTGCGTGAGCCTTCGCTTTCGCAGTGAAGCGGGACGCCGCTTTCATGATGCCATCTGCTCGATGTGTTTCAGGATTCCGCCGAGAGATTGTACAATCGGGTCGCAAGGCAACTGGCCACTGGGCCTGTCGTCTCTCGGCGGCGCTGATCGAAAGTGAGGTCCGGCTACAGGAATATGAACCGGCGTCGTATCAGAGGGCCACGGCTGGACTCACTGCTGGCGGCTGCGGTCTGGCTTTCCCTTCTGTCGCTGGAGGCCCCCGCTGGCAGTCCGCCGCAACAGGGCACGCCAGAGCCGCGGTCCCGGAACGCGGCGGTGACCCGGATCACTTCGGAGATCGCCGTGGATGGGCTGCTCAACGAACCCGCTTGGGGCAGCGCTCCGCAGATCGGCGACTTGATACAGCGAGAGCCTTCGCCGGGTACGGCGCCCACTGAGAAAACAGAAGTCACGCTGCTCTACGACGCCAACCAACTCTACATCGGCGTTTTGTGCTACGACTCCCAGCCTCAGAGCGTCATCGGCACACAGATGGCGCGCGACGGTGACTTGGCCAACGACGACCGGCTGGAGATCCTGCTGGACACGTACCGCGACCGGCGCAACGCTTTTTACTTTGCCACCAATCCCGCCGGCGCGCTGGTGGATGGTCTGATCGTTGAAAACCGCGACTTGAATCGGGACTGGGACACCATCTGGGTGGTGCGGACCCGGCGGACGGAAGAGGGGTGGAGCGCGGAATTCGCCATTCCCTTCAAGAGTCTGGGGTTTCCTGCGGGACAGACCGTGTGGGGATTCAACCTGGCGCGAAACATCCAGAGGAAGCTCGAGGAGAACCGCTGGTCGGGGGCGCGGCTGGCCGTCAATCTGCGCCAGATTTCCGAAGCGGGCGAAATCTCGGGGCTGGAGGAGGCCTCGCAGGGTTTGGGGCTGGACGTGCGCCCGTTCGTCGCGGGCCGCTGGCTGCACCGCTCGACCAACGGCGACGACATCCTCACCGGCAAGCCGGGACTGGATGCGTTCTATAATTTCACCTCCAGCCTTAAATTGTCCTTGACCGTGAACACGGACTTCGGTGAGACCGAAGCCGACGCCCGGCAGATCAACCTGACACGTTTTGCGCTGTTCTTTCCGGAAAAGCGATCCTTCTTCCTAGAGAATGCGGGCATCTTCGACTTCGCTAATACCGGGCGGCAGAACTTCGTCAATCGCGGCTCGGAAATCATGCCTTTTTTCAGCCGGCGAATCGGGCTGCTGTCCGGCCAAGAGGTGCCGATTGACGCCGGGCTCAAGCTGACTGGCAAGATCGGCCGCACCGATATCGGCGCTCTGAGCGTACGCACACGCGAAGCACGCGACCCGTCCACCGGGATCACCGTGCCACCCCGAAACTTCTTTGTGGGGCGCGTGAAGCAAAATCTGCTGCAACAGTCGTACGTCGGCGCAATTTACGCGGACGGAAATCCCGCAGCTTCCACTTACAGCCGGACCTTCGGCGCCGACGTTCATCTCGGCACTTCCCGTATCCTCGGCAGGCAGCAAACCCTGGTGTTTGACGCCTTCGGCGTCCGCAGCCGAAACCAAGGCGTTCCCGATCGTGATTGGGCCTACGGCTTTTCCGCGGAGTATCCCAACGATCTCATCCGGGGCGAGTTTTTCTGGCGCGAAATACAGGAGAATTTCCGGCCGGCGCTGGGCTTTGCGCCGCGCACCAACGTGCGGCAGCAACGTATCGGCGGCCAATATCGCCCGCGGCCGAAAGGCTTTCTGGGCGTCCGCCAAATGACTCACAACCTCTCTTTCACCAGGTTCACACGGCTCGATCACGGGCAGACGGAAAGCTGGAGCCTCCGTGTGGTGCCCGTCAACTGGCAATTCAACTCCGGCGACCGCATCGAACTGAATGCCAATTACGACGTCGAGCGGCTGTTCGAACCTTTCGAGATTTCCGAGGCCGCGGGCGTAGTGCTTCCTCCGGGGGAGTATCGTTTCCCGCGGTACGAGGCGCGACTGTTTAGTGCGCCGAAGCGCCGACTGGAAGCGCAGTTGACATGGCAATTCGGCGAGTATTGGTCGGGTCGTGCCAACGTGGTCGAGACTCTGCTGCGGTACAAGTTTCCGCCTCGCCTAATCGTGAGTTTCAGCACGAATCAAACCTTCGCCCGTTTGGCGGAAGGGAGTTTTGTCGCGCGGGTGATGAGCTGGCAGGTAAATGTTTCGGCGTCGCCTTTCCTCACGTTCTCGAATCTGATTCAATTCGATAACGAATCGCGCAACCTGAGCTGGCAGAGCCGCACGCGCTGGATTCTCAAGCCCGGCAACGACTTCTTTATCGTCTTCAGCCAAGGCTGGATTCAGGACGCTCAGGGCGGATTCCGATACCGCGCGCACGAAAGCAGGCTCTCCACGAAGTTTCAATACACCTTCCGCTTTTAGCCGCGCCTCGTTGCCTCCGCTCCCGCTGCCGGCAAGGGCCGGCGTGGCCCGCGGCTTGACAGCGGTTCAGGCCGGTTCTAGCATGGGGCGCTCGGTGAGATTCCCAGGCTCGGCCGTGGAAAAACATTCGAACCCGCAGTGAGTTGCGCTAAGGAGGAACGTATGGCGCGAAGACTTTGTGTTCTCGTTGCACTCGTGGCACTGATGGCAGGCACGGCATCGGCCCAGGACGCTCGGAGCGTGCTGCAGGCCGCTGCTCAGACCATGGGGACGACCAATCTGAAGACCGTCCAGTACTCCGGACACGGCTTTATGACCGCGGTCGGACAGAGCTTTTCCCTGACCGAGGATTGGCCTCGCTCCGAGGTATCCGACTATACGCGCGTCATTGACTTCGACAATAAGACGATGCGCGAGACGTACACCCGTAGGCAGGGGAACTATCCGGTGCGCGGCGGCGGCCAACAGCCCGTCGCGGAGCAGCGCGTGGTCGCGCTATCGAACGGAAACTATGCCTGGAACATGCAGGGCCAAAACGTAGTGCCCCAGACGGGCTTGTATCTGGCTGCCATGCCCATTAACGAGTTGCGGCAGCTCGAAATCGTGCTGAACCCGCACGGATTTCTGAAGGCAGCCATGGCGCCGGGCAGCGATGCCAAGCTTCTGACGATGCCCATCGTGGGCATCTCGAATGACGGTCTTACGGGCGGCGGGAGAAAAATCAACATCGTCTCCTTCACTGCGCTCGGCAAGTACAAAGTCAATGGCTCGATCAACGATCAGAATATCGTCGAGCTGGTGACCACGTGGATTCCCAACCCGGTTTATGGCGACATGCTGTATGAGTTTCGCTACATCGAGTATAGGGATGTTAATGGCATCAAGGTTCCCACAGATTTCCACGTCCACCAGGCCGATCCGGTCTTCGTTCCCGCGCACAACTCCTTCGAGTTGGAAGTGGCCAACGTGCAGGTGAACGTTGCCGTTCCGCCGATGCCCGTGCCCGACGCCGTGCGAAACGCGCCGCGGCCGGCGCCGGCGCGCGCGGATTCAACGCGGCTGGCCGAGGGCGTATGGCTGATCGGCGGCGGCTCGCACAACAGCATGGCCGTCGAATTCCGCGACTTCGCGGTCGTCGTCGAGGCCCCGATCAACGAAGAGCGCTCGCTGGCGGTGATCCATGAAGTCAGCCGCATCATTCCCAACAAGCCCATCCGCTACGTGGTCAATACGCACCATCACTTCGACCACTCCGGCGGGCTGCGAACCTACCTTTCCATGGGGACGACGAT
>Ga0214473_10007526_pt1 | contig 12909 bp, 10 predicted proteins | sample RVTome_7_FD_203509 | JGI IMG/M metagenome (GOLD analysis project Ga0214473, IMG submission 203509) | Soil microbial communities from uranium-contaminated site in the Upper Colorado River Basin, Wyoming, United States - RVT98D197 | ecosystem: Environmental > Terrestrial > Soil > Contaminated >...
GCCGAGCATGAGCGCGTGGTCCTCGTCCGCGTCGCGCCAGGCGCCATCGCTGGCGAGGTAGCAGCCGGCCCGGCCCGGCGCGCACGTGCCGGCCTCGGCGTCGGCCGCGCCTTGTGCGTCAGCCGCGACCGGCCAGGCGAGAGCTAGGGCGAGCGCGAAACAGGTGGCCGGGGAAGGGACTCGCATGGGGAGGCGGGCCGTGCCAGCGTACCAGAGCGCGCAGCGCCGCGACGGTGGTATGGTCCCGGGCGGCGGGCGGCCCGCGGCGTGCCCGGAGGAGCGTCACCCTGCGCGACTGGATCGACCGTCACCTCGGAGCCGTTCTGGTGGGCGGCGTGCTGCTCTTCGGTGTCGCGTCCTTCATCGTGATGGTGGGCGTGCCCGACTGCGGCGACGGCGCCGAGGGCGGCGCCGCCGGCGCGGGGTCCGCCGCGGGCAGGGCCGGCTTCGATGCCCAGAACGAGCTCGAGGATCTGATCGCGCGCGTGGCCCGGGGGGAGACGCCGGCGAGCGAGCTCGACGCTGCGCTCCTCGACGCCACGGTGTGGGTCGTCGCGCCGGGCGACATCCGCGAAGCGCGGTCACACGACCAGAAGACCATGTCCTTCCAGCACGTCGCGTTCCGGGGTCGATCCATGCTGCCGCTCTACACGGCGCGCGATCGCGTCCCGTCCGACGCCCCGGCGCAGAACGTGGGAACGCTTCCGGTCGCGGTGATCCTCGAGCACCTCGATCCGCCCAGCCCCATCGTGCTCAACCCCGGGAGCGCGCTCCCCGTCTCCCTGTCCGCGGACCAGGTGGCGCGCCTTCGCGCCCGGGTGCGCGGCGAGCCTGAGCCCGATCGCGCGAAGAACGCGGCGCCCGAGCCCCTTCCCACGCTGCCGATGGCCGAGCCGGCGCCCCTCCTCGCTCCGCTCCGGAGCCTTCGTCCCCAGGCAGGCGAGCGCGACGATCCGGTCGGGCTCCGGCGGTCCCCTCCCTCGGGCTTGCGACGCGCCCGTGTTGACGCGGGCGCCGGACCGTCCCGGCGCCGACCGTGAGTGGCAGTGTCTCTCGAAGGTGTATGCTCGCTTCGCCATGCGCATCGCCATCGTTCTAGCCCTCGCCGTGCTCGTCGCCTGCGGCTCGCGCGAGACGGCGAGTCCGTCACAGACGCCACCCCCTCCGCCGCTGCCCGATCCCACGCCGCCGGCTCCGGCGCGCGCGCAGGTCGAGCTTCACGAGTGGGGCCTCGTCGACGTGGACCCCGCGGGAAGGGGCGACGTGCGAGCGGGTCCCTTCGCCCGCGTGCCCATGGTCTCGCGCAAGCCCGTGCTCTACGCCCACCTCCTCGGAGACGGGCCGGTCACTTTGGCCGTGGGCGTCCGTCTGCCCGCGGGAACGTTCGTCGAGCACTGGCCGCCGGCGCAGGTCACGGGGAGCAGCCTATCCTGGGCCGACATCCGCGTGCGGCAGGGCGCTTGCCCCACCGCGGCGGAGCCCGCTCGAGATCTGGCGCGCGCGTGTGATGCGCTCGACGGAGTCTGCGAGGTCGACGAGCTCGGGCGCTACGCGACGGAGGATCACGACTGCATGAGCGTGGGAGGCGCGGACACGGGGTTGCTCTTCTACCGCGCGCGCCTCGCGTCGGCCGACTTGCCCGTGCGCGTCGTCCGCCACGCGGACCTGAGCTTGTCCGTCACGGCCACGCGGTCCACGGCGGGCGCGCCGGGAGACCTGCTGCGTCTGTCGACCGCGCTCTCGGGCCCGTGGCCGCCCGGGCGCGTGGTGATCTCGCGGGCGCGGGCACCGGGACAGGGCCAGACCCTATCGATGGCGGTGGGCACTGAAATCGTGGACGCCGCGGCGGAGCGGGAGCGTCTCGGGCAGGATCTGGCGACCCTCGGCATGACGACCTCCGAGGCACGTGCCTTCCTCGAGGCCTGGGCTGACGAGCTCTTCACCGAGGGAGCGACCCGGGGGCCCTCCCGCGAGCGCCGCATGCCCGCCCCCACGCCACAGGACGTGCTGCTCTATTGGCTGCCGCCCGATGCCGTCGACGCCACGTCGGTGGTGGCCACCGAGCCCCGCGCGACTCTGAAGCGCGCGTTCCTGGTGCGCGTGAACCTCGGCGCCGTGTCCACGGCGGCCCCATCCCCACCGTGAAGAGCAGTCTCACGGCTCGACGCACAGCAGCTGGGTGAAGTAGACCTCCCAGTTTCCGTCGCGTTGATCGTTGAAGAGCACGCCGATGCTCGTCGGGCCCCGTGCCGGGTAGCCGAACACGCTGTCCCGCGGTCCGCGCGTCACGCGCACGTCGTCGCTCAAGCGCATCAGTCGCGAATCAAAGCGCGCGTAGTACTGGTCGTAGCTGCCCGCACGGTTGTCGCTGAACATCAGCAGCACCTCTCCATGATCCGTCAGCATCGAAGGCGCGCGCGACCAGCTGCTCTCGTCGATGATGCGAACCGGCCCCTCCACGGGTCCGGGCGGAGCGCGCGGGATGCGAGCGCCCAGGATGTCTGGATCGCCAGCGCGTGAATCCTGGCGCCACATCACCACGAATCCGTCGTCGATCCACTCGACCGCGGGCGTGATGGCGTCGGCCCTGCCGTCCGAGAGGCGCAGCGGATCCATGACCGTGCGCCCCCGCAGATCGGTGACGAGAAAGAAGACCTGCATGGGACCTTCGCGCCCGTCCACGAAGGCGATGCCGAGCTCGTCCTCGCCCACGGCCAGGCTCGGGTCCTCGCTGTTCGACGGATCGTCCGTGAGCCGGATGTCGTCGCCCACCTCCCAGCCGTTGACGTCGAGGAATGTCAGATAGATCTCGTAGTTCTCGGGTGTCTCCACCTCGTGGCGACCGTCCTGCCACGCGATGGCCCACTCCTCGCCTGTCCACTCCATGCTCGGGTTGATGCTCCACCCGTCGGCGTAGGTGACTCGGTAGTCCGGGGCGAGCTTGTCGCCCTCGGGCGAGAGCTGGTTGAAGTAGATCTCGTAGTCGCCGTCGCGCCGGTCCTGCCAGATGATCCCGTACTCGCGGCCCGTCCAGCGGATCCCCGCGCCGAAGGCGTCGCCGGGGTCGACGGTGAGGAGCGTCGGATCCCCGATGGGCTCCCCGTTCTCCTCGAGCTGCAGGAAGTAGATGTCCGCCGAGGAGCTGCGGTAGTCCCAGAACGTCACGCCCCAGGTCTCGCTCACCGTGCTCCACGCGACCGAGCCACGGCTGCTCGCCGCGTCGTCGAAGGTCAGGCGGATCTCGTCCCGGCTCGGCTCGAAGGATGCGCCCTCGTCGATCAGCAAGTCGCAGTCGTCGTCTCGGGCGTTGCACACTTCCGCAGCGCCGGGGTGGATCAGCGGGTCCGTGTCATCGCAATCGTCGCCGCAGGCCGGATCGAGGTCGGGGCGAAGCACGTCGTAGCCGTCGGCGTCCGCGTCCACGCGAAGGTCCGTGCTGTGGCAGCGACCCGGGCCCGTTTCGCCGGGCTCGAGGCATAGGTCGTCCGTGCAGGGGTCGCCGTCGTCGCAGTCGACCGGGATGTCGGCGACGCACCGGCTCTCGATGCACCGCTCGATGCCCGTGCAGTACAGCCCGTCCGAGCAGTCCACGTCGCTGGCGCACCACCCCGCGTCGACGAGACCCGGGTCGGTCCGCGCGCCGCAGCCCCCGGCGACGGCCAACGCGAGCGCGAGCGTCAGCGACCCGCGCCAGCGCGCTCTAGTAGCAGGCGCCATAGCCGGGGAGATCCGTCCAGCCACAGATGAGCCCCGGTGAGCAGTGGGGCTCTCCACCGGCCTGGTCGCAGAGCTGATGGCATTGGTTGCCCGCGCCGGTCACGAAGCACGCGAAGCCCGGCCCGCAGTCGAGCGGTGACAAACAGTGATCCCCGTGCCGGCCGGGCCCCGCGGCCGCGCAGAAGGTGGCGAAGACCTCGTCGCCGCAGTGTCCCTCCGGATAGACCACCGTCGGGTAGCAGGCGAACCCCGGTTCACAGTCGCCGGGTGAATAGGGATCACACTCGCGCAGGTAGGCATCGGCGTCGGGCGGGACCGCCGCGTCGGTCGCGCAGCCCGGATCGATGTAGGCGTCGTAGCGTGGCGGACCCGCGTCCATGGGCGGGCGGCCGCGCCGGTCCTCGCGGCCTCCGTCGTCCATGGGCCCCGCGTCCATGGCGATATCGCGGGTGCGCGAGCTCGGGCAGCCCGGCAGGGCGCAGAGCAGCCCGACGGCGGCGAGGAAGGGTAGCAAGGGTGAACGGCGCATCGTTCGGTTCCGGGTCCCCCGAGGATGACACGAAAGGGCGCACCTGCACGCTGGGCCAGGGTGTGCCGACACGGGAGCCCTGAGGGCAGGGGCTGCAAGGCTCGGGCCACCTCAGGCGATGTGCATCGCGGGATGGGAAGGGCTCGACATGGGACATTCCGCGCGCATGTCTGTGCAGGAAAGGAGGCCCCCGCATGGCAAGCCCCCACGAGCAGTTCTGGACGCACGAGAGCTACGCCTTCGTCGGTCGCTCGGACGCGAAGCCCTTTCCACAGCTCAGCTACGAAGAGGCGCGCAAGCAGGGCCGAAAGGTGTTCGCGGTCGACCCGAGCGCGCAGACGATCCTCGGCGACAAGACCTACCCGGATCTCGAGTCCTTGCCCGAGAAGGTCGAGGCTGTCGTGCTCGAGGTCCCGAAGGAAGAGACCGCGTCCTGGGTCGAGCGGGCGGCCGACGCCGGGGTCGAGCACGTGTGGATCCACATGGGCCGCGACACGCCGGATGCCCTCACCGTCGCGAAGGAGCGGGGCGTCGAGGCGCTCACGGGGCGGTGCGCCGTCATGTACGTCAAGCAGGGCTTCTCGCTCCACAGCATCCATCGATGGGCCGTGAAGCTCGGCGGCAAGTACTGACGGCGTCTTGGCTGACGGCGCTCAGCAGCGCACGGGGACGACCTCGTAGCGGATGACGGTTCCGTCCGGGATCGTCACCGTGACGCGGTAGCGCTCGCCCACGCTCGGCCGCCAGCCGTCCTGGGCGAAGCCCACCGCCGACGGTCCGTAGCCGCCGTCGAGGGGCATGACGATCACCGGCAAGTCGGCGCCGTCGCTCACGCGGGTCACCGTGACGGTCGAGAGGGCGACGGGCATGTCGTCCGCGTGGAAGGACCACACCGTGAGCACGGTCTCGACGGGGGCGGGGCCCGGGCTCGGATAGGCGGTCCAGGGGCGGGCGGGCTCGCCGTGGGTGTCCATGACGGCGAGGCAGTTGGCCTCGCCCGCGAAGCCCACGGCGACGCGCGCGAGCGGGCCGTTCAGGATCCAACGGCGGTGCCCGAGGCTCGGGACGCCCATGTCGTTCGCGTAGAGGTCCACCGCGTCGGCCGGGTGGCTCGGGCCAAGCGCGAGGTTGCTGTAGCCCGCGGCGGCCGCACCCTCCGCGGAGTAGCAGGACCAGCCCGCGTCGGGCGTGTGGCTGATGCGGCCATTGGCGCGCATCATGACGGCGCAGGCCTGCACGGCCGCGGTTCGCGATGCATCCGGGTCGGCGACGACCGGGTCGAGGCCGACGAGCCAGCGGAAGAGGCTCACCCGCCGGACCGTGTCGTCGAGCGCCTCGGGGGAGAGGGTGCCTGCGTCACAGGTGTCGGCGCCCGCCATCCACGGGAGTCCTGAGCCCGTGCGGTGACCCTCGTTCCACGCCGCGCACACAGTCTCCTCGGTGCGCTCCTCGGGCGGCAGGCACGTGCCGTCCGGGCACGGGCCAAGATCGTCATCGCCGCCGCACGCGGAGCAGGCGAGCGCCGCGATCGCGAGCGAAGCTGCCGCACGCCCGAGCATCGAGAACGATGGTAACCCGAGACGGGTCGTTCTACCGCACGGCGGTGATGGCGGCCTGGGTGCCCTCGAAGACGAAGGTGAGCGACAAGGCCTCACAACCCGGGGACGAGGTCACATCGATGTCGGCGCGCGCCTGCAGGATGGGCCGGACGAGGGTTTCGGTTACGGCCGGGTCGCCGACGAGCGCGACCACGTTGGTGGTGAAGGCGTCCACCGTCACGTGAGCGCCGATCATGCCCCAGGTGAGCTCGTCCGCCGACACGTCGAAGGCGAGGCGCGCTCCGCCGAGGGCGAGCGTGAGGGGACCCGAGGGCAGGGCGAGGTCGATGTCGAAGTCGGCGGGCGCCGTCTCGAGGCGACCCTCCGAGATGGAGGCGTCGCGGAACGCGATGAGGGGCTGGTCGGGATCGCCGTCCACGACAGAGCGCGCGTCGATCACGAAGGCCTGGCCTGTGGACAGGACGATGTGCGGCTCGCCGTCCGAGGTCGTGCTCTCGGTGCGCGGGGCCCCGCCCGAGTCGGTCTTGCCGACGTAGAGCAGGACCTCGACGTGACCGTCGTTCGCGAGATCGCCCGCGTCGAGGATGCGGACGAGGATGAGCGTGCCGCCCCGGATGACGCTGTCCTCGATGGAGGCGTCGGCGTCGAAGCCAGTGACGAGCGTGGCGGCCTCCTCGAGGAGCGCGCCGACCTGACTGTCCACGCCGCCGTGGCCACCGAAGGTCGTCGGTGCCGTGAAATCCGTGCGGCCGCAGCCCACCGGATCGCTCGCGGCGACGGTGGCGTGGCCGTCGAGATCGAAGCCCGCCGCGACGCCAGAGCCGGACGGCCGCTCGGAACCGACCTGGAGCAGGCGAACGACGTAGTCGCGAGCGCCGCCGCCGGGCACGTCGGGGGGGCGCATCTCGGGGGGGGGCACAGACGCGCCGGCATCCGGGTGAGGTCGGCCGCCTCCGTCGCCTCCGAAGGACCGGCCCATCGCGCCGTCTTCACCGCCCTGGGCACAGGCGAGCAACGGCACGCCCGTGAGGAGCGCGAGCACGGGGAGTAGATTTGTCGTGCGGGGGCGCACCGTGGCTGGGATTCGCAAGGCACGTGCCGCCGGGCCGTGGCGCGGATCCATTATGATTTTGTGCCTCCCGGCGCGACCCTGATGGTTACGGTGGGGCCAGCCGTCCGGGGTGGTTGGGCTCCGTTGGCTCTCCCCGCGCTCCATGTCCGCCGGGTTCGAGGCACGTCGGAGGCTCGTCTGCGATCCGGTTACGCCACTGCCGGATTTCCGCGCGATTCCTGTAGGCTGGCGACTGGGAGCGTGTCCCCCATGCGTTCGCACTGGCTGCTCGAGGAGGGCGTGGTCTTTCTGAACCACGGGTCCTTCGGCGCGTGCCCCCGGTTGGTCCTCGAGGCGCAGGCGCGGCTGCGCGAGCGCATGGAGCGCGAGCCCGTGCGTTTTTTCGTGCGCGAGCTCGAGCCGTTGATCGCCGAGGCGCGCGAGCAGGTGGCGCGGTTCGTGGGCGCCGCGCCTGAGCGCTTGCTCTTCGTCCGCAACGCCACCTCAGCCGTGAACGCGGTGGTGGGCTCGCTGGAGCTCTCGCCGGGCGACGAGCTGCTCACGACGGACCACGAGTACAACGCTTGCCGCAACGTGCTCGAGCACGCGGCACGGCAAGCCGGAGCGCGAGTCGTGACCGCGAAGATCCCGTTCCCAGTCAGTGGGCCCGACGAAGTGGTAGCGGCCATCCTTGCGGTGGCGACCGATCGCACGCGCCTCGCTCTCGTCGATCACGTCACCAGTCCCACGGGGCTCGTCCTGCCCATCGAGCGCATCGTGGCGGCGCTCGCGGACCGTGGCGTGGACACGCTCGTCGACGGGGCCCACGGACCGGGCATGCTCCCGCTCGACCTCGAGACGCTCGGCGCCGCTTTCTACACGGGGAACTTCCACAAGTGGGTGTGCGCCCCCAAGGGCGCCGGGATGCTCTGGGTCCGCGCGGACCGCGCCGACGGGATTCACCCGGCTGTCATCAGCCACGGATACAACTCCGAACGGCCGCGTTCGATGCTCCTCGAGGAGTTCGACTGGACCGGCACGGACGACCCGACGCCATGGCTCTGCGTGCCTGATGCGATCCGTTTCGTGGGCGGGCTCGTGCCGGGGGGCTGGCCCGAGGTGCGGGCGCGCAACCACGCCCTGGTGCTCGAGGGTCGGCGGATCCTGTGCGAGGCCCTGGGGCAGATCCCGGCGGCGCCCGAGGAGATGATCGGCTCGCTCGCCTCGGTGTGCTTGCCCGACGGCAGCGGCGCACCGCCGCGCTCTGCCCTCGCCGTCGACCCGTTGCAGGATGCGCTCTACGACCGGCACCGGATCGAGGTGCCCATCGTGCCGTGGCCGAGCTCGCCGGGCCGGCTCGTGCGCATCTCGGCCCAGCTCTACAACGGCACCGACGATTACCGTGCCCTCGCGGCCGCCCTACTCGCCGAGCTCGGGTGCTGAAAGCGGTTACGGCACGGCAGAAAACGCTTGCGATTACGAGCTGTTGGGTGGGGGGAGCGTGTCCCCGAAACGATCGATGATCTCTTGCTTCATCTCGGGGGAGAGGTCGTCGAAGTAGGCCGAGTAGCCCGAGACGCGCACGAGCAGGCCCGGGTACTTGCCCGGGTTGTCGCGCGCCTCGATGAGCACGGCGGGATCGAGCACGTTCACCTGCATCTGCATGCAGCCCGCGTCGAAGGCTCCGTCGATGAGGCCCTGGACGATCGACCCGCCCTCGGCGCCGCCGCCCATCCACGACGCGAGGTCGAGGTTGTAGTTGATGCCGTTCTTCGCGCAGTGGAGAGGCAGCGACGCGGCCGATCGCAGCGCCGCCGTGGGCCCCCAGCGTCCCCCGGCGCGCGGGGAGAGGCCGGAGGAGAAGGGCTCGCCCCGGCCACGGCCGCTCGGCAGGGCGCCCACCAGCTCGCCGAAGGCCTGGTGAGCCGTCACCGAGTAGAACCCGGCGACGTACTGTCCCCCGCGGCTGTTGGTCTGCTCTTCGAGGAGTCGCGCGAGGAGCTCCATCACGCGGCCGAGGAGCTGGTCCGCGTCCGCGTCGTCGTCCCCGTGCTTGGGGGCGCCACATAGCCGTGTGCGCAAAATCTCGTCCCCCTCGAAGCCCTTGGCGCATCCCCGAATCACGTCGGCCATGGTCGCGTGGTGTCCGCGGAAGACCACGTGCTCGAGGGCGGCGAGGCTGTCGCCTACCTCGACCGCGCCCACGCCCTGAACGCCGCTTCCGTTGTAGCGCGCACCGCCCGAGGTCGCGTCGCGGCCCGCAGCCATGCAGCCGTCGAGCAGGGTCGATGTGAGCGGCGTCGGGTGGAACTTCGCGTTCGCCTCCTCGATGGCTCGCAGTTCCCGGAGCAGTCGGCCGAGCGCGTGCCGCAGCTGTGCCTCGAAGGCGGCGAATATCTCGTCGATCCCGGTCGCCCGACTCAGATCCGGCGTCTTGACCCCGATGCGCCGGCGGCGCCCGAATCTGCGGCCGCGATTGAGCGCGAGCTCGAGGCACAGGGGGAGGTTCATCAGGGCGGCATCCGTGGAGAAGAAGGCGCTGCCCGCGGGCACGGGCTCGACGCATCCCACGTTGGCGTAGTCGCGGGCATCGGCCTCGGAGACGCCGCGGGAGCGCAGGATGGGGACGATCACCTCGTCGTTGTAGAGCGCGGGCGACGCGGCGCCGCGGGACAGCACGGCGGCGATGCGGGTCCTGAGCTCGCTCGGCGTCCCTCGGTGCAGACGCGCGTGGTAGTTCGGTTGCCGCGTGCGCAGTCTGTCCATCAGCGTGACGAACACGTGGGTCAGCTCGTTCGTCGAGTCCTGCCCGTCGCGGTCGGTGCCGCCCACGACGACGACCTGTCCATTGAAGAGTCCGCCGTGGAAGCGCGTGATGCGCCTCGAGAAGACGGGTACGATCTCGCACAGCTTGACCGCGAAGCAGCCCAGCAACTCGAAAGCGCCCTCGCGATCGAGACGCCCCTCGGCCAGGTCACGGCGGTAGTGCGCCCACAGGATCTGGTCGAGCCGGCCGGGGCTCACCGCGTTGTCGAGGGACTCGAGGTTGAGCGCGATCTGCGCGAAGAGAATGCACTGGAGCGCCTCCTCGAAGGTGCGGGCCGGATGGCGAGGGACGCGTGCGCAGGTTTCAGCGATCCGCGAGAGCTCCCGCTGGCGTGTGGGATCGGTCTCGCGGGCGGCCTGGGACTCGGCTTCCTTGCGGTAGCGGTGCGCGAAGGCCTCGAGCCCCTTGCACGCGATGCGCATGGCGCGCAGCACGTCTGCGGATTCCGAGCCCGGGGGCACCTTGGCCAGGCGCTCCTTGGCCTCCGCCCGAAAGCCGGAGGTCCCGCGGCGGAGCAGGCCCTCGTAGCTCGGGACGAAGTGCGACACGCCGCCCGTCTCGTTGATGAGATAGAAGAGTGGATCGAGCTGTTCCGAAATGAAGCGCAGGCCGCGCAGACGCCCGAACGCGCGCAGGGGCAGCAGGCGCGGGGCCCAGTAGGGGACCACCGCCCGCAAGAGCTGGGCCCGATCCCCCCAGGACACGCGCAGGGGGTTCACCGCCCGTCGCTCGAACGCGAACAGATCCTCGAGCATGGCCAGCCCGTGAAGCTCGGGGAAGAGCACGCCGCCGACGCGGTGGGACGTGAAGCAGCCGACCAGGAGCTCGCCTGGGTGAATACGCACGCCGATGTTGCCCAGCACATGGGCGAGAGCCCCCGCCTTCTGCACGACCATGGGCTCGACCGGGTCGTTCTGGTCCCGGAACCACTCCGTGACCCCAAGCGCCCGCTCCACGCAGAGGGCCGGCGGAGCACCGCGCACCTGCTCGTGCAGCATCTGCACACGGACGCCTAGCGGCAGATCGAAGGGATCCGGCCCGTCCCCTGCGTCGTGGGGCATCATCAGCGACATGGGTCCGATCCCACTCGTTTGTGCTCCACCAGAAGCCTAGCACCACGTGCCCGCATCGACACCGAAACGCAACTGTGGAGGAATCTGATCCAACCCGGGGTGGCCGCGGCGGGGGATGGAACGGGAGGGGGTGGGAGGCGGTTGGGGCGAGCGCTGAGCGCGTCGGAAGCCGTCGGAGCGTTCCTCGGACGGCGCTCCGGGCGTGTTTCGAGCCAAGATGGACGGGCTGCGGCGCCGGTTGGGCTGCCCGTTCGCGACAGCAGACGCACCTGTGCCCCGCCCACAGCGAGGGTGGCGCGCACTCCGACGTGTGGAGCTTGCTATGTGGGCGCCGGCTCGACGGCCACGGCGTGCAGCTTGCGCATCATGAAGGTGCCGACGGGCCAGGGGCTCACACGGTCGCCTGCCCGCCAGCGCAGCAAGCGCTCACGGTAGCGGTGGCGGAAGTTGCGCACCGCGTGCACCGCGCGCTCGAAGAGCTCGGGCCCACCGCCCTTGGTCGCAAACGTGGGGTTGCGCGCCCCAAACACCTCGTACGCCGTCGCGCGCCGATAGGGTGAGACGCGCAGGCAGCGCTCCGCCCCCATGAAATGCCACCCCTTGCGCTCGATCTCCTCGCGCGCCTCGCGCTCGTGCTCCCGGCACGACTGCTCGAGCCGCGCCCGCGTGCCCGCCTCGCCCCAGAGAGCGACCAGCTCGCACGGCAGCTCGAACCGCAGCGCCTCGCGCGCCGGCATCTTGCCCTTCGGGTCGAAGTACAGCCGCGGCCGCTCGACGACCCGCGCGTGCCGCCCCATCTCGTCGACGCGCGAACGCAGCCCTGGCCAGTCCTTGGCGTAGCGCACCGCACCGGCGGCGACCGGGTTGGCGAGCACGTAGCCGATCTTGTCCGCGATCGCCTCGGGCGTGAGCAAGCGAGTCTCGTTGGGGTGCTCCTCCAAGACCGAGCCCGCAAGGCCCCGCAGGGCCTTGACGACGTTGGCGATGCCGCGGTGAGCGTCACGCAGGAAATCGGGCCCGCACCCCCAACGGTCGAGGTAGACCAGGTGCAAGTGCGTACTCAACAGGCACGCGGCGTACAGCACGATGCCGTGCAGCCGGGCGTAATGGGCCAGAACGTAGCGAATGGCGTCGACGAGCTCGGGGTCGGGGCGCAGCAGATACAAGCGCGCGATGGTGCGCGTCGTGCTGAAGACGATGTCTCCCGGTTCTATCTGTCGCGGCTCCGTCACGTGCTCGCCCGGGCGCCCATCCACGTGCCGTGCCGATTTCGGACACCAACGATCTCGCACACATGGCTGCGCGCCGTTGGCGAATCCGCCACCCTCCGCCGCCGGCCGCCACGCCGAACGGCCTGGCTGCGGTACACTCAGGTCGTGCAGCGGCTCGCCGTCGGGGTGTTCGCCGTGACGAGCGCGGCGCTCTCGGCGGCGCCGGCGCGCGCCTGTACGTACGGCGCCGCCGTCTACCTGGCCCAGCCCGAGAACGGCGCGACCGGGGTACCGACGAATGTCGTGCCGTGGCTCTTCGGCACGCCGTTCGGTCTCCCCGTCGCCATCACCCTGCGCGACGGGTCGGGCGCCCAGGTCCCGGTCGATGTCCTTCGGATGACTGGGCACTTGCACAAAGAGTACATCGAGGTCGTGCCGCGAAGTCCGCTGGCGCCGTGGACGCATTACGCTCTCACCGCCGAAGTCGAGGGCCACGCGCCGATCGAAGGGACGAGCACATTCTCCTTCACCACAGGCGACGGTCCTCTCGAGGAGATGCCGCCCGCTCTTGGCGCGCTCGACATGCAGATCGCGGACAACAGCTCGGCCGGCTCCTCATGCGGCGACCACGTGTTCGCCTGCGTCTCGGCGCCCCCCAACACGGTCGTGATGGCAACCGTCACCGTCGACAGCGAGGTCGAGGCCGAGCTGATCTGGCACTGGCCGGGCGCACCCCTGTACTCGCGGAGCGAATCCGCAATTGCGAGCCCGTTCTGCATCGATCTCCGCGCTCGCACCGTCGCGGGCGCGCTTGGTCCACCGTCCCGCGTGTGCTCCGACAGCTCGCCCATCTACCGAATCCGCACTACGGAGCCCGTCGGTTGCGACGCAGGGCGCGTCGTCACGAACGATGGCTACGCGGATGAGATCGGCAGGCTGCTG
>Ga0214473_10007527_pt1 | contig 12908 bp, 12 predicted proteins | sample RVTome_7_FD_203509 | JGI IMG/M metagenome (GOLD analysis project Ga0214473, IMG submission 203509) | Soil microbial communities from uranium-contaminated site in the Upper Colorado River Basin, Wyoming, United States - RVT98D197 | ecosystem: Environmental > Terrestrial > Soil > Contaminated >...
CGAAGGCGAACTCGTCTGCATCTTCCCGGAAGGGGAAAGGACTCCCCACGGCGGCCGACAGGCTCCCATCGCCTCGGCGGCAGCGATGATCGCGCGCCTCAAGGCCCCGGTGCTCCCTGTGGGAATCGTCGGCGGCGCGGATGTGGGACCTCGCTGGTCGCAGTCTCTGCGCCGCCGGGCCGTGACCGTGCGGATTGGCCCCCCGCTGTCTCTGGCGGCGGACGCCGAGCGCGCCGCCGACGAGATAGCGGGGGCATGGGACACGCTTATTCCACAGGGAGACGAAGCCGTCCACCTGACCGGTCTTGACCTGGGCAGGCTGGCCCGCATCCTCTGGCGGTGCCCGGCCTGCGGCGACGAGAAGCGGTTCTCGCCCGCGAGTCTGTCCTGCGCCGCCTGCGGCACCCGTTGGGCACCAACAACAGACGGGTATCTTGGTGGCCCAGAGGGATCAACCACATCCCTGGCATGCCTGGCCCGGGCAGTCTTCGCGTTCCCGGAGGCGCCGCCCCTGTGGATGCGGGCGTCGGGGTTCGAGGAGCGCTGCACGTTCGGGCCTATCCGCCCGCTCAGGCCGCTGGGTGAGGGAGAGCTGCGGCTTGATCCGGAGCGCCTCACGTTCGGCGGACTGGAGGTGTCCCTTGCGGACCTCCGCTATGTGACCACGGAGCGCGCCGACACGCTGCAACTGGCGACGGCTGCGGGCATGTGGCAGTTCCGGCCCACGGAGGGCTCCGCATTCCGTCTCAAGAACGCGCTGGACCAGTGGCGCGGGGCCGCCGTTCAGAGGAACCGCTCGTGATAGCAGAGGCGCTGCTGCGGGAGGTATAGCAGCGGCAGGCTAGAGGTCCGGACTGGTAGTTCGGGAGTCTCGTGCCATGCCGCTTGACTTCTGGTCGGCTCCGAGTGATGAATGTATCGGCGGGCGGCGCGGTCTTGGCCGTCTCGGGATCGCCAGCCTCCGTCTAGCACCGAGGGACGATTTTCGAATCTGTGGCCTTAACAATTAGGCCGACCAGGGTTCTTCCCAAGCAGAGGGCCGTGGGTTCGATCCCCATCGCCCGCTCCAGATATAGTAGCCAGGTCGTTTAGATAGCCGTCGTACGACGGCTATCTGCTTTCTGGGCACAGGACCGGGGCTCCCACCGGCCTGCGCCCGTCGGCCGTCGGCGACGATCTCGCTAGACCAACCCCAGCTTCCTGGCGGCGGACCCCAGTTCATCCCGGAAGTTCGGGTGGGCGACGCTTATTAGGCCGAGCGCCCGCTCCCTGGTGGTCGCTCCGTTGAGCCGCGCGGCGCCGTGCTCCGTCACCACGTAGTCCACGTCGTAGCGGGTCGAGGTAACCACGGTCCCCGGCTCAAACGCCGGCACGATGCGCGTCCGTGACTCGTCGGAGGTGGTCGAATCCATGACGATGATGGATAGCGCGTCGTCGGCGAGGGCGGCGCCGCGAAAGAAGTCTAGCTGCCCGCCGACCCCGGCCACCTGAAAGCCGCCGATAGTCTCCGCGTTCACCTGCCCCAGCAGGTCCACCTGAAACGCCGAGTTGATGCAGCGCACCAGGGGGTTCCGGGCGATCACCCGCGGGTCGAGCGCCTCCCGCGAGGACATCACGAGCACGCTGGGGTTCCGGTCCACGAAGGCGTGTATCTTATCGGACATGGCGCAGATGGTGCAGACGGCCTGCCCCGGACGGAACGCCTTCCGGGCGTTGGTCGCCACCCCGGCCTCCATCAGCTCGATGAGACCCTCGTTCAGCACCTCCGTGTGGATGCCCAGGTCCACTTTGTCGACGAGCAAGCTCACGGCCGCGTCGGGCACGCTGCCGATCCCAACCTGGAGGGTCGCCCCATCCGGGATGAGAGGGTTCAGGTACACGGCCATGGCGCCCGACTTGTCCGAGGCGACGCCCGGGACGTCGCCGCCGGCCGGCGGGCCCTCCGCCTCCACCGCATAGGTGATCTCGCCTAGCGGCACCTGCACAGGCGCGATCGTGTACGGCATCGTGGCGTCGATCTCGGCCAGCAGCGGCAGCCCGCGCTCCCCGGCCAGCCGGACAAGGTCCGGCGTGAAGCCCGGCGCCCAGCCATAGCTGCACATGCCGCCGGCGTCGGGCGGCGTCAGGCGGACCATCACCACGTCGGGTCGCACGTGCGACTCCACCCAGCGATGAGCCTGCGAGAACTGCAAGGGGATGTACTCAACCAGCCCCTTCTCCTGGAGCGGATAGCTCACCGGCGTCGCGAAGCCGGTGATCAGCCGGAACCGCCCGCTTCCGGCGAGGCTGGCCCCGCCGGGGAGGAGCACGGCGGAGACGACGGTGATGTTCTCCACGTCTTCTCGCCCGGCCAGGGCGGCGCACAGCCCGCTCGGCTCCGTCAGGCTGCACACGCCCGTCATCCCGGAAGCGAAGACGGAGACCGCCTCCTCCGCGCTCACCAGCTTCTTACCGAAGGCGCCCTTCCAGTCGCTCATATGACGCCTCCCGCATCGCCGCCGGCGAGGGGAACCTGGGCCGTCCCCGCGATGACGTGTCCGCCCCGCTGGTTCTCGCACCACACTTCCAGCGACACGCGACTCCCAGCGCCGTGAGGCTGCACCTCCGTGACGCGCCCGCGCGCCGTCACCGTGTCGCCTGCGAACACCGGCTCCCGGATGCGCACGTCCAGCACGGTCCCCACCACCGAGGGGAACCCGTACTCCCGCTGGAGCATCTCGAAGATGTAGGACATGAACTGCACGCCGGCCGCAATCGCCGCCGGCAGTCCGGCGGCCCGCGCCACCTCATCGTCCGTGTGGATGTTCTTCTCGCCCTCCGGCTCGAACAGGACCATGTCCTCCAGGGTCACGACCCGGGAGACGGGCTCAAGCTCGGCGCCTGCTCCGAGTGCGGGTTGGGTCACAGCGCACCGCCTTCCGGGCGGTAGCGCGCCACGCCCGTCATGCGACCGCGGGCCAGGACGCGGCCGCGGTCGTCCTCGGACAGCACGTCCATCACGACGAACTGGCGGCCCCCCTTTTCGAACTTGTCGACGACCCTGCCGCTCACCTTCACCCGCGAGCCGACGATGGGGACGTTCAGGATCTCGATCCGCTGACCCGCGTGGACCGACTCGCCGATGTCGAACCGGGCCTCGGCAAGCCAGATGCCATCGCTGGCCAGGATGCTGACCGGCGCCAGCCGCTCGCCGCCGCTCTCCGGGTACGGGGTTTGGTGGGTGGCCCGGAGGTGTCGCTCCACGCGTTCCGGCGAGATCGTATACTCGATGCTCCCCATCTCCGTTCCGACGGGGAGCTCGTGGAACGCCTGGTCCGCCTTCTGCCTCTCGCTCTCGGCCATCCGCTGCCGGCTCCTTCCTTGTCCCGCCGCCGCGACTATATCCCATCGGACGGCCGCTCGTCACGGGGCTCCAGCCAGCGCCTGACCCGGGCGGGCAACCTATTGTCGCCGAGTTCACGGCAGAGTGTTTCGAGCTCGGGACGTCTCGCCCCACGCCACTCCAGGTCCCCGATCGTCTCGGTCAGCGGTACGTCCTCACGCAGCGTGGCCAGCGTGCGGTACAGGGCCAGCTCCTCGCGTCGCGTGCGCAGGCTCGCGGCCAGGGCGGCCGCCCCGCGCGTCTTGAACTGCCATTGCGCCGGGTCGTCGGGGATGGCCTCGATGTGCCCGCAGGCCCTCAGCGCCGCCGCGGACGAGCGCGCGCCCCAACGGGGGATGCCGGGAATGCCATCGGCCGCGTCGCCGACGAGCGCCAGCCAGTCCGGGATTGACCCCGGCTCGACGCCGTACTTCTCCAGGACAGCCGCCTCGTCGATGATCTTCTTGCGAAGCCGGTCGACGAGCACCACCCGCTGCCCCCGCACGCATTGCGCGAGGTCCTTGTCCGGGCTGCAGATCAGCACGCGCTCCACCCTCCTGTCGCGAGCGTAACGCGCCGCGGCCGTGGCCAAGGCGTCGTCGGCCTCGAACTCGACCATGGGCCAGGCAACCAGGCCCAGCGCGCGCGTCATCCGCTCCGCCGGCTCGAACTGCGCGAGCAGGTCGGGGTCGACGCCCGCGCCCGTCTTGTAGCCCCCGAACAGCTCGTTGCGGAAGGACTCGATGACGTGGTCGAACGCCACGCCGGCGTGAGTCGCCCCCTCGTTGTCGATCAGGCTGAGGAGCGTGCGGCCGAGGGCGAGCGTGGCCCCGGCTTCCCGGCCGTCCGGCGCCGTCTTTCTCGGGGCGCCGAAGAAGGCGCGGAACAGCTCGTATGTGCCGTCGACAAGATGGACTTGCACGAGCAGATCATACCAACCAGCCCGCGCATCGGTGTATCGCCGGGCCGGGCCACCCGCCGGGGCAGGGGTGACCCCCGCCGCTCATCCCCTCCGGGCGATGGCCAGGACCCGGCGGCGGTACGGCTGCTGCTGCAGGGTCATCGAAAGCTCGGTAAACAGAGCCGCAGCCGCAATCTGGCCCATCTCCTGGGTCAACGCCCCGCCCGCGTTCAGGAGAGCGGAGTAGGTGGTGGACATTGGCTCCGGCCAGCCCGGCACCTCTTCGTACGCCTCCACCACAAAGCCTCCGTCCGTCAGGAGCGGGCGGTAGTCTTCCACCGGATCGACACCGAAAACCGGCAGGCCGGCCGTCCGGCCCGGATCGAGTTCGAAGGCTGTGAAAACCAGTCGCGCGCCGGGACGCAGGATACGCGCGACCTCAGCCACGGCCGCCCGCTTGTCAGGCACGTATTGCAGCGCGTCCTCGCTCATCGCCGCGTCGGCTACATTCGCCTCGAGGCCGGTGTCAGCGAAGGTGCCGGTTACGAACCGCGCCTGGCCGGCCAGCCCCAGCTCCGCCGCCCGGGACCCGGCCTGCTCGACCGCCACGGGGGAGAAGTCCACGCCGATGAGGCGGGCGCCGGTCTCGCGGGCCATCCAGAGCGCCGGGCCACCTCTGCCACAACCGAGATCGACCAGCGTGCCGCCCGGTTCGAGCCGAAGCTCGGCGGCCATCCGTCGTAGCTGGGACAACGTGACGAAGCTGATGTGCCCGAACTCCTCCGGGAAGTCGGCGCCTTCTGCGTGCTCGTGCCACAGCCTTTGCAACGTGGGACTGCTTGGCGTGGCTCCGTGCACCGCGTCATAGCCGATCGAGAGGATGTCCGGATTCTGAAGGTCTGATTGGGCGTCGCTGCTTTCGGTCATACTGCTGCTCCATTCTGCCACCGATGAACTTGAGTGCCGCCTCACACTTTACCGCTTCCGGGAGGCAGGTCAATGGGGCGTAGCACCACCCGGCGTGGGGCTGTGCCCTTCCTTGAGGAAGAAAGCGTTCGGCGCAGCGGACGCAAGCGCGGGCGGTCTGCGAAGGTCCGCCTAGCCGCCCTGTTCTCCGCCTGTCGATGCCTGCAGGGGATGCAGGCCGATGAGCTCCAGCGTGATGAGACCGCCCAGCCGGTCCATCACGTACAGCCGCGTCCCCTCAAGCCGCAGTCCGGCCGGCGCCTGGAAGATGGAGCCGGATGCGGGGTCGGTGGGGTCACTGCGGCCGATGACGCCCAGGTAGTCGCCCGCGGGGGAGAAGACCTGAACGGCGGCTGTGAGCCCATCGCTGACGAAGACGTTGCCCTCTGGGTCCACGGCAACTCCCTTGGGGCGGGCCAGCGCGCCGGCCGTGTCCCCCAGCTCTCCGAACTGCCGGACGAACTTCCCATCGGGCGATAGCTTCACCACCCGCCCGTTGAGGGTGTCCACGACGTAGATGTTGCCTTCGCCGTCCAGTGTGAGGGCGCCGGGGACGTTGAAGCCGTCGGTGCCCGTGGCCCTCGCGCCGGTGCCGATGGCCTTGAGCAGCTTGCCGTTGGGGTCGAGGAGGAGAACGAGATGGTTGTCGGCGTCGGCCACGGCGATGTTGCCGTCCGGGGTGAGGGCAAGCCCGATCGGCCGCGGCGTCACCGCGCCTTCGCCGACGGGTTCCAGGGCGAGAGTCCTCTGGAGGTGTCCGGACAGGTCGAGGACGAGGATCTGGGCGGCGAGGGAGTTGGCGACGTACAGGCTGCGGCCATCGGAGGCGATGGCCATGGGGCCGCGGAGGTCGAGCCGCTTATCGGAGGTGCTATCGAAGGTGGCGGTGACCCGGCCCGTCTCGTCGAGCATGAGGATACGGTTGTCCTCGGTATCGAGGACGAAGACGGACCCGTCGGGAGTGACGGTGAGGTCGGCGGGCAGGACCCACCGGCCGTTGGCGGGCTCGGCCAGCCGGTCAACGAGGGAGGCCGGATAGACAAGGTCCGTCACGCCCGTGACCTGGGGCGTCGCCTCCTCGGGTTGGCTCTCCGCGGGTAGCATGACGATCCCGGCCAGGGCGCCGGCCGTGGCGAGCAGGGCCAGGGTCAGAAGCAGCTTCAAGGCCGAGCGACTTTCCTTCTTGGGCTTAGGCCGCGGCCAGCCGTACTCGTCGTAGGAGATATCCGTCATGTCCCGCCTACTGGCTGGCGAATTCCTTGTGGCAGTTCTGGCACATGGGGAGGAACGACTCGTGCGATCGGTCGAAGGCGATGGTATTCATCTCCGTGTCGGGCTGTCCTCCGTGAGGGCTGTGGCAGGTAAGACACTTCATGATGTCGCCGGGGGCGTTGCCCTGCACGTTCCAGAGGCGGGTGCCGCTGAAGTCGCCGCTGTCCGGGTCCCAGTGGACATCCGCCGGCTTTATTCCGGTCGCCGGGGCGCTCACGTTGATGGGGTGGTCGGTGGGACCGGCGCGGCTGTGGCAGGCCTGGCAGAAGTTGGCAGCGCCGGCCACCTTGACGAAATTATCGTTCTTGGTCTCATGCGGGTCGTGGCAGCGGTCGCAGTCCTGCTCTCTCAGGCCGGGGTTGCTCTCGTGCTCCGGCCGGCTGGCGTCGAACACGTAGGACCCGATGGCCGTGACCGTGCCATCGTGACAGCTGAAGCACAGCGGCTTGAGGCCGGAGAACTGGCCGCCGGCGTTCGGCTCGCCGGCCCAGAGCAGCTGACCCTCGGACGCCCGCGGCAGGTGGCAGGAGACGCAGGGAGAGCCCCCGGGCGCCGCCAGGTCGTGGCTGGTGTTGGAGATGTCCTTCATGTCGCCCAGGACGGCCGTGGAGCTGGCGGCCAGCAGGAGCAGGCCGGCGCCGGCGATGACCAGCGCGGCCGCGCGCTTCACGGACCTCACTGCCGCTCCCAGTCCCAGGCGCTGCCGCGCACCCGCGAATCGGCGGCCTCCCAGGCGGGTACCGCCTCGGTGGGTTCGGGGCTGAGCTCGCCTTCATCGATAGCCGGCCGCTCCCAGGGCGGCACGAAGCTGACGATGACCGAGAAGATGTAGAAGGGGAGCATCATAAGAACGCTGGCCGCCAGCACCCCTTCGCGGCCGCCGAGGGGTGGGGTGTAGCTGGTGAACCCGCGCATGCTCTTGGAGATCATCTGGCCGCCGATGACCACGTTCCAGCGCATTGCGAAGACGCCGATGATCACCAGCATCGCCGCCGCGAAGATCAGGAGGCTGGCGGCGCCCTCCCTCCGGGCCTGGGCCGCCAGTGCGCCGAGGACCACCAGGGGTATGAGCGATCCCAGAAGCAGTTGAACGCCGAAGTAGGTCACGGGGATCCTCTCAACGATCAGCTTGGAGACCACTTCCCAGCTCTCCTCCGATTCGTAGGCCATGCTCAGGATCTCCAGCCCCTCCACCGTTAGATCGATGACAAGGAACGCCAGCAGGAACTTGCCCAGCGCGCTGATACAGGCGTGGTCGATCGGCCTGCCCAGGAGCTTCATCACCACGACGTACATCACTATCAGTAGGGCGATGCCGGACACGATGGCGGAGAGAAGGAAGATGACCGGCATCAGCGGCGTGGACCACCAGGGGTTCGCCTTGATGGCGCCGAACAGGAATCCCACGTAGCCGTGGAGGAGGGCCGCCGCGGGGATGCCGACGGCGGCCAGCACCTTGATCATCTTCTCGCGGAAGTGGTGGTCCTCCTCGGACATCTCGGTCATGCCCAGCGTGAGCGCGCGGTAGACAAACCCCTTGAAGCCGCCGGTGGTCCGCGCGTAGTGGGTGATGTCCGGCCGGAACACCAGCCAGGTCTCCGCGAGGAGCAGGATGAGGTAGAACATCCAGATGTAGCCGAACCCGGCCATGGCCGACGTGAAGTTCGGCGTGAGAAAGATGAGTATGCCCCGCTCCGGGCGGCCCAGATGGGCCAGCAGGGGCAGCGGCGCCACCAGCATGAAGGACAGCGCCATGAGCAGCGAAAAGGACGCCACCGGCTTCAGGCTCTTGATGTTGAACACGTGGTAGAGAGAGGAGACCACGAACGCGCCCGCCACCAGGCCGGTGATGAACGGGTACAGGACGATGAGGAGGCTCCACTGGATCTCAACCTCGTTGGGGAAGACGTAGCCGTTCACGGCTATATCACCGCACCGTCAAGTTCCAGGTAGTAGGCCTGCGGCTTCGTCCCCATCTCGGGTTTGAGGACGCTCACGTTCCGCTCCGCCAGGATCTTGCTCACCGTGCTCTCCGGATCGCGCAGGTCCCCGAACTTCCTCGCCCCTACCGGGCAGGCCTCCACGCAGGCGGGCAGACGGCCCCTGGTGATGCGGTGGTAGCACCACGTGCACTTGTCAGCAACGCGCTCGTCCGGGAGGAGGTAGCGCATCCCGTAAGGGCAGGCCTGGATGCAGTACCGGCAGCCGATGCACTTGCCGCGGTTGATCAGGACGATGCCGTCCGCCGTCTTGTAGGTAGCGGCCACGGGGCAGACCTGCACGCAAGGCGAGTTATCGCACTGGTTGCAGAGCTTGGGGACGAAGAAGCTCTTCGTGATCTTCTTGCCCCGGACCTCCTCCGGAAGCGGCTCATCGGCGAAGCCGTTGATCCCCCCTGCCGGGGAGTCCACGGTCACCTCCCCGTCGCCCGTGAAACTGTACCGCTCCACCCATGTCCGGTTGCACTGGGGCTCCCACGGTACGTTGTTCTCCTGCTTGCAGGCGCGGGCGCAGCGGCCACAGCCGATGCACTTCATCGTGTCGATTACGAACGCCCAGTCGTGGTCCTCAGGCCGGTAACCATCGTAGGCGCTGTTGCCCTCGGCGTCGGCCGCGCGCGGGGTTGATTGCGGCATGACGACGCCGCGCAGGGTGTAGACCAGCAGCCCGCCAAACGCCGCGTGTGCGCCCAGCTTCACGAATCGACGCCTGGAGAGTGGCATCAAGATACCTTTCTCGGGTTGTGGCACCTGAGGCAGCTGTCTCCGGTGCGATCAGCGTGGCTCGGCGGCACGGGCTGCCACTGGTCGGGCCCGTGGCAGGCAAGGCAGTCCGAGCGTCCCTCCAGGGTGTGTTTAATGACCGGGGGGAAGCCGGGGTCGTGTGGATTGTGGCAGGACGTGCAGGACGCCGTCACCCCTGCCGCCGGCGCTCCGTGCGTCACAGGGTCCACCTGCGGAAAGTCCGCCGGCCGCGAGTCCAGCCCGGCGTGGCAGGTGATGCAGAGGTCGCGGGCGTCGGCGAGGGGCAGGGGCGCCTTCTGGCCGCTGCGGGCGAGATCGATGTGCTCCCTGGCGGCGCCGTGGCAGCTGTCACAGTTGACGCCGGCGTGGGCGGACGCTGTGGTCGCCTTCGTCGTCGCTTCGTGGCACTCGGCGCAGGCGCCTGAGGACTGGTTGTTGACCGGCCTTTCCGCCCACCAGCGGGGATTGTCCTCGTGGGTCAGGCCGATCACCTCCACCGATACGGAGGCGGTCACCGTACGCATGAATAGGCCGACGCCGGCTAGCAGCGCCACCACCAGAACCCCTCTAATCACGATCGACACTGCACCCCCCGGCCGTCATCTCAAGCCTACCGATATGGCCCGTGCGGCGGTCGAGGCCTATGGCGGTATAGAGGACGCCCCGTATCCTCAATAGGGCACCCATTCTATCGGCCGGCTGAACCCGCATCGCGGCCAGACCGCAATTCAATCTCTGAGACATCCGCCATGGCTCATAGCTATCGGTTCCACCTCACTACTCCATGCTAAGGGGGCATCAACCCCAAATCGATGGGCCAACGGATAGGGTCCTTGGGACGAGCGGGGCCTATGGCGGCATTGGAACGGCCAGTACCCGGACGGGGTGCCCGCTGTACCCGGCGGCTGAGTCCGGCGGGCGCTGGACCGGCGGAACGGCCATAGATACAGACCGCTAATGGGACGTCATGTGCCTTTCGAACGGCCCAAATAGGCTAAACGGCATTGGCTGGAAGTGGCGATGGAGCGCTAAGCTCAGAGTGTCAGGACAATGAACGAACGAACACTGCGTTGGATCAGCGTGGTCGTGCCCACGACCTCTGTTGTCGTATTTGAGCTGCTGACTCACGTCCTGTTCTATGACGCCGTGCCGGTTTGGGTCAATGTCATGGTCGCCTTTGGCGGCGTTACCGTCGGCGCGTTTGCTTTCTCGGCGTTTATGTTCAGCACCATGGGGCGCCTGGAGCGTGAGGTGCGCGAACGGAACCGGCGCCTGGCTCTCCTGAACTCCGTGGCCACCGCGGCCAGCGAGTCTCTGGACCTGGACGAGGTGGCCTCCGCCATCACCCGCAACGTGATGCAGGCGCTGGCGACTGACGCGGCGGCGTTGGCCCTGGTCTCGGAGGAGGATGGGGAGCTGAGGCTGGTGGCCCAGAGCGGCCTGCCGCTAAACATCGCCGACTCGAGCGGGCGAATCGGCCCCTACGACTGTGAGTGCAGGAAGGCGCTCGTTCGGGGTCAGACCATCGTCGCAGAGGATTCCCGGGAGAACGCCGCCTGCGCCGGCGCATTCCCGGATGGGACCGCCATGACCTGCCTGAGCGCTCCCGTAAGGTCCAAGGGGAACGACATCGGCGCTATCCTGGTGGCCCGTCCGGCATCCCAGCCGCTCAGCGCGGACGAGGTTGACCTCGTGACCGCGCTCGGGCTACAGGTGGGGCCGGCGCTGCAGAACGCGCAGCTGTTCAGCAAGAGCGGCGCCATCGCCGTGCTTCAGGAGCGTCAGATGGTAGCCCGGGAGGTGCACGACGGCCTGGCGCAGACTATGGGCTACCTGAACGTTCAGATGGGCATCACGGCCCATCTCCTGGCCGATGGCGACCTCGAAAAGGCCCAGGACGAACTGGTGACCATGAGCCGCGTGACCAGGGACTCCTACGAGGACCTCCGGCAGTCCATCGGTGACCTGCGTGCCCCCCTCTCCCCCTGCGGTGACCTCCGCCGCACCCTGCGCGAGTACGTGGAGCGATTCAGCCTCCAGACAGGCGTCCCCTGCCACTTCGAAAACGGGCGCGGCTCCGCGGTGGCGCTGCCCCCCTCGGCGGAGGTCCAGCTTATTCGCATCGTTCAGGAAGCGCTGACCAACGTGAAGAAGCACGCCCCTGGAGCCAGGGCCTGGCTAAGCCTCAAGACCAACCATCGCCGGGTCTGCGCCACTATCCAGGACGACGGCCCGGGCTTCGATCCGGCAAGCGTCGGCCGCAACGGCCGATTCGGGCTGCAGACCATGAAGGAGCGGGCGGAGAGCGCCGGCGGCAGCTTCGTCATCGAAAGCCGCCCCGGCGCCGGCACACGGCTGGAGGTCACGATCCCGATGGAGGGGGTGAAGGGGGCATGACATCAGAGACGTTCCTCCTGGTTGACGACAATACCCTGCTGCGCGGCTCCCTGGCGAAACTCATCGGCCTCTGGCGTAGGGGCGCCACCATCGAGGAGGCGTCGAACGGCGAAGAGGCGCTGGAAAAGGCCCGCCGGCTACACCCGGCCGTCATCCTGATGGATATCCGGATGCCCGGCTGCGATGGTATCGAGACCACCCGCCGCATCAAGGCGGAGCTCCCCCAGACGAAAGTCATCATGCTCACGATCTCCGAGGAGGAGGAGGACCTGTTCGACGCCATCAAGAGCGGCGCCCACGGCTACCTGCTCAAGAACATCAGGCCCGAGGAGCTGTTCGAGATGCTTGACGGCGCTCTGCGAGGAGAGGCGGTCATCGCCCCCTCTATGGCGCAGCGCATCTTCCAGGCCTTTGTCAGCCAGGCCCACCGCCGGACCGAGATCGGCGACGTCCAGGCCGAGCTTTCGCCGCGGGAGATCGAGGTGCTAGAGCTGGCCAGCGAGGGCGTTACGAATAAGGACATAGCGGACCGGCTCTTCATATCTGTGGGGACGGTCAAGAACCACATCCACAACATCCTGGAGAAGCTCCACCTCAAGAACCGCGCCCAGATCGCTGCCTACAATCGCTTCCGCAAGGTCGGCTGGCGTTAACGCGCGGGCGCCCTCTATTCGTGGCCGAGGCGTGTCTGAGTCGCCAGGTCTCTTTGCAGATCCGCCAGGGGGATAGGCACGTGGCAGTACGCGCAGGCCGGATCGGCTATCGGGTCTCCGCCCAGCCTGGACTCGCCCTCTTCGCCTAGATTGTGACAGGCGAGGCAGCCTGTCCCTCCGGCCCCGCCCTCCAGCAGCTTTCCGGTGGTGACGTTCTCGAGGGTGGTGTGGCAGCGGAAGCAGCCGCGGTTGATCCCCTCCAGGCCCGGATGTCCGCGGTTATCAGGGTAGGTGAGCCACGAGGTCTTCATCTCCGGGTAGAGCACTTCCCTTGAGATGCGCTTGAGCTCTACTATCGCCTTCTGGATGGACGCTTGCTGGGAGGATGCAACCTCGGGGTAGTTGCTCTTGTAGAAGCCCGCCAGCTGCTCGAACCACCCGTCCCGGGCCCAGAGCGCGGAGAGCGCCTCAGGAGACGGCAGGGAGCCGCCCTGGCCGAGTAGACGAAGAGCCTCTCGCTTCAGGTAGGGCAACTTCGTATCCAGGCGGCCGGCCGCGAGCCCCTCGTCGATGAGCTGATCGGGCGCCGGGATCTTGTGGGCAGCCCGGTTGTG
>Ga0214473_10007528_pt1 | contig 12908 bp, 13 predicted proteins | sample RVTome_7_FD_203509 | JGI IMG/M metagenome (GOLD analysis project Ga0214473, IMG submission 203509) | Soil microbial communities from uranium-contaminated site in the Upper Colorado River Basin, Wyoming, United States - RVT98D197 | ecosystem: Environmental > Terrestrial > Soil > Contaminated >...
TGCGGTCGGCCGAGGCGGCCGCCTGACCGTACTGCGTAATGATGAATCCGAGTTGCGCCACCGGGAAGAACAGGTAAATGAGGTACAGCGAAAACTCCTGCCACTCGCCCAGCGACAGCACGCCAGTGATGATCTGCCTGCCTCCGACGTATAGAATGGCAGCCTGGCCCAGGTTGGCGATCAGGAAGACCACCGGAAACAGGAACGTAAAGAGCCTTGCGACGCCGATCGCCTGCCCCATCAGTGTATCGGCCGCCGAGCGGAACTTGACCTGCTGCTGCCGCTCGCGCGTAAAAGCCTTGATGACTTTGATGCCGGCCAGGTTCTCCTGCAAAATGGTGTTCAGCGTGGAAAGCTTGACCTGCAGTTGCCTGAACATTGGTTGCGCCCTGGCGCCGAAGATGCCGAACAACGCCATCGCCACCGGCAGTAGGGGAATCATCGTCCAGGCCAGCGACGTATTGGTCGCGAATAGGATGATGATCGTCCCGGCGAGCAGGATGACCGAACCCAGCATCTGCAGCAACCCCTGTCCAATGAAAAGGCGCACCTTCTCCACGTCGTCTGTCGCGCGGATCATCAACTGTCCGGTCTGATTTCGATCATGATAGGAGAAGGACAGACCTTGGATCTTGGAATACAGGTCATTGCGAAGATCGTAAGCCACGGTTTGGGAGTTTTTTTCGGCCCAGAACGCCTGCAGGAAGGCAAAGACGCCTCGCAGCACGGCGAAGACCAGCACAGCTATGACGGCGGCGATGAGCGTCCGTGGCGCCGCCAGGAGATTGGCATTGAGCTGGGCGACCAACTGATCGCCGGTCCACGCCGCCGGGTAGCCGAGCGTCGAAAGAATCGTCGGCAAAGCACTGGCCATGGCCTGCGCCGGCATCTGATGCAATGCCGCGAGCGAAGCGAGCACCTGGCTAGCCACGTAGCCGCTGGTCACCGCGTCAATGATGCGGCGGATCATGTTGGGCACCGCGAGTTGTGCCAGAGTCGCTACGATCAGAAAAGCGTACGGCAATGCAGCCTGCCGGCCATAGCGCGTGAGGTAGCGAATCGCGCGTCCGACGGAGCGCGATCCAGAGGGGTGCCGGCCGCCGGCCCGGGACATGCTGCGAGTCATAGTGGTTTGCATCAGTTCTCTTTCTTATGCGGGTGGAATGCCGATCCGGTGAAATCCATCCTGGCGGGCGGGCATCGGCCTTAACGAGGGCGGCCGGCTCCCACCTCCAATATCGGCCGCGACAACGGCGAGACCGGCCATCCGTCAGTTCTGATCGAGCCGCCGCGCAGCCTCCGTGAGGGCGACGAGGGCCGCCGCAATTTTCTCGCGCGCCTCGTCGTCCAGGTTGTCCTTCAGCTTGTCCATCCACTGGGTGCGCTCGCCGATGCCTTTCTCGAGCAGAGCCCTGCCTTTTCCTGAAAGCTCGATCTGCCTGACGCGGCGGTCGCCGGCGTCTTCGGTGCGTTCGATCAATCCCGCTTGCACGAGGTTGTCCACGTGCTGGCTGGCGGCGGCGGCGCTGATTTCGAACCGATCTCGAAGATCCGAGATACCGCAGTGCCCGCGGTAATAAAGTTGCATCAAGATGCTGAACTGCGGCATCGAAAGTCCCGAGGCCTTGGCGTGATGTGACCACCCGCGCATCGAGCGGTGCATGGCGATATCCATCCACGAACGAAGCGCCTGTGTGAATTGGGCTGACTTGGTCATAGTTAAGCTCGCTTTCTAGTTAAGCGGGCTTAAATTTATGCCGCGGCCGCTCGCCTGTCAAGAGAGGAGGCGTAAGAGGACCGTTAGAGTTGTCCCCCGACAAACGGGTGGGCGGCCGAGCGTTGCGGAAGGCCGTATCCAGGCGGCGACCAGTTCAATGCGCGGTGTTACCCCCATCCACCAGCAACAGGTGGCCGGTCATAAAGGACGAGTCGTCCGAAGCCAGGAAGAGAACCGCTTTGGCGATTTCCTCAGGCGTGCCGTACCGACCCATCGGGATGTATGCTGCCGATTCTCTGATGGCCTGCGCGATTTCGGCCGGGTTCGAACCTTCGAAATAGCCCTTCTCCAGCCAGCTTTCGACCAATGTGTCGCCGGGACAGACGGCATTGACGCGAATGTTGTCGCCCGCAAAGTCCAGCGCCATGGACTTGGTCATCAGGCCAACGGCTCCCTTGCTCGCGATGTAGGCAAATGCGTCCCGATCGGCCACCACCGACCAGTCAGAACCGTTGTTCACGATCACGCCGCCGCCCTGCTTCTTCATCGCCGGGACTACGAGTTTGCACATGTGCCAGACGGCTGTCACATTGATGGCCAGGGTGTCGTTCCAGACTTGATCAGAAGTGGTTTCGGCTGTTCCGCTCGTGACAATGCCGGCATTGTTGAACAAAATATCGATCCGACCGAATTCTTGCAGTGCGGCCTCCACCACCTGTCTGCAGTCCTCCGGCAGCGTGTGGTCGGCCTCCATGAAGGTGCATGGCGTCTTGCCCGCCCGGATCTGAGCCTCGACCTCCCGGCCCAGCTTGGATCGTCTGCCCGTGATCACGAGCGAAGCGCCTTCCGCGGCAAAGACAATCGCCGTGGCCTTTCCGATGCCGGAGGTGGCCCCGGTGATGAGGGCAACTTTGCCAGCGAGTCTGCCTGTCATGTCTCATCGCTCCTTGTGTACTTGACCTCCCCCGGACGGCGACCGTGCTGCGGGCCGTCCCTGATCGGCCTCATTCAGATGGCCAATAGGGCAATGCCAGCCAGCGCGGCGGCTATCCCCAGCCACTGCGTCCGCGATAATCTCTCTTTCAGCACCAGCCAGGCCAGCAGGACGGTGGCGCCCGGGTATAGTGAACTTATGACGGCCGAGATGTCCAGCCGCCCACTATGTCCCGAGAGGATATAGAAGCCATTCCCGCCGACGTCCAGTAGGCCGTTGATGACGATAAGTGGCCAGATTCGTCTAGTCCCACTTAGTGAGGCGCGGCGTGAAAGGATGAATGTGGCGATTACGGTCCAGCCTGCCGCACGTGAAGCTACCATCGGCCACCACGTGCTGTTAATTGCTGCACTGTGGATCAGCACAAAGTAGCAGCCGAATCCCACACCGGCAAGTAGCGGCAGGCGCAGGTTCGAAAGCTGTGGCAGAAAGTTTTTCACGCCGTCCTTGCTCTGCGAGACCAGCCATACCGCTGTCAGGGCGAACCCGAATCCAAGGAAGGTGAGCGGGCCTGGAAATCCTTCCGAAAACGATCCGAAGACCACGGGTATGACAGCCGTCATCAGTGCCGAGACCGGACCTGCGATGCTCATTGTGCCTGTGGCCAGGGCGTGGTACAGAAGCAGGAGACCCAGCGTTCCCAAGGCGCCGGCCAGGGCGGCCTGCACCCACGACGTAATGCCCGGAACAGGTTCTCCCGCCGCGACCGCGGCCGGCACGAGCAGTAGCAGACCCACCGTTTCGCCCAGCAGCACCGCCCAAAGCGCGCCTGTCTTCCGGGTCACCAGTCCGCCCGTGAAGTCAGCGGCGCCCCACGAAAGCGCCGAGGAGAGACCAAAGAGAATGGAGCTCAAGGCTTCAACCCCCTCGCAGCCAGGCTAGATAGAAGGAATCACGCCAACGATCAGGGAGAAATCTGAAAACGCGGACCAACATCGCGTCCCGGCCGACAGGGTAGCGGGTCTTCGGTCGCCTGGAGGCCAGCGCGTGCTCAACTGCCTTGATGACGTACTCTGGCGGAATCCCGTGCGGTCTCAGTCGGCGTTTCATCGCCTCGATCGCGAACGAATACAACTTCATCATCTCCCCTGGCGAATGTTCGATAAGGTGGCGGACGATTTCGCCGCCCTTGCTCCAGATCGGGGTGTCTATCGCGCCGGGTTCAATCACGGCGACGTGAATGTTCCACGGATGCAGTTCGACGCGCAATGCATCTGACAAAGCCTCGAGCGCGAACTTGCTGCTGGAGTAGGGGCTCAGGAAAGGGGACGCGATCCATCCGCTGATGGAGCTCATGTTCACGATTCGGCCCTGGGCGCGGCGTAGCAGGGGTATGAAGGCCTGGGTAACCTCGATCAATCCGAAGAAGTTGACGTCGAAGGTGCGGCGGAATTCCTGGATGTCCACGTACTCGATCGGTCCGCCGTACGGCGAGGCCGCATTGTTGACGAGACCGGTCAGCCCCTGCTCTCCCACTGCCTGGGACACCATCCGCTGCGCTTCCAGGATCGATCGCGCATCGGTAACATCCAGGAAAAGTGGCGTCAGGCGCTCGGACGCCTCTGCCCGGAGCGATGCGGCGTCGACTTCCTTTCTCACGCCCGCAAACACGCGCCAGCCGAGGGCGTCCATCCGCAGCGCGCAGCCACGACCGATTCCCGTCGAGGCCCCCGTGATCACAACGGAGTTGGCCGCCGGCATCAGGCTATTCCTGCTGCCTTTGCTCTTTCCAGCACCTTCTCGGCGTTGCTGACCAGCGGCTTGTCGATCATCTTGCCATCCAGAGCGAATGCTCCCTTTCCCTCACCCTGGCTGGCGGCGAAACCCTCCACGATGCGCCGGGCGTGTGCAATTGCCTCGGCATCAGGAGTGAATGCCGTTTGCACCGGTTCCACTTGGGCCGGATGAATGATTTGCTTCCCGGTAAAGCCCAGGCGCGCGCCAAATTCGGCTTCGCGGCGCACCGCTTCGAGATCCTTGAAATCGATGGCCACGATATCGATCGCCTGCAATCCGTAGGCCGCGGCGGCGGTGAGCACCGCCTCCCGCGCATACAGCAGCTCGATGGCGTCGGCGGTTCGCGTCGCGCCGACGGATGCCGCGAAATCTTCGCCGCCGAAGATGATCGCGTCCAGCCGTGGGTGCGATGCGATTTCTCTAAGGTTCAGGATTCCCTTGGCGGTCTCCACATCGATGACCAGGCGGATCGAGTTGAGACGCCAGCCGTGCTCCAATTCCGCGGCCTCAATGAACCCACTGGCCCATTGAATCTGTGCCAGCTCTTCAAGCTTGGGAATTACGATGCCGTCCGGATGTGATGGCAGCACCGCCTGGATATCCTGCTGCTCCAAACCTGTGCCCACGGCATTGATCCGCGCCAATTTCTCTGTCTTGCCAAAATCCAGCTCCTGCAGGGACTTCGCGATTGTGCTGCGCGCCTGAGCCTTCCTGGCAGCCGCCACGCCATCTTCCATATCCAGGCAAATGCAATCGACCCCCAGTGTCAGGCCTTTTTCGATCTTGTGCCGATCGTCCCCCGGCACATATAGAAGCGCGCGTCGCGAATGCATGTGTGAACCCTCAGGACTCGTGTGAGCTGCAAGGTCGAGGTTACTTGACCCGCGTCAGGATGGTCTTGACCGCCGGTGCTTCGCCGCCCTCAGGGTGAATATCGTACGCGGCAATGTTCAGATGATCCGCATCCAGCAGTTCGACCTCGGTCCGCCATCCCCAGTCCGGACCGCCGTCGGCGGACGGGTGCGAGCCCAGGACGAAGAATCCCTTGTCTTTCGCCTGCCCCACGCAAAACATGATGGCTGTGTTGTTGTGGTAGCTGTCCACCCACGTGGCCTCGTACTGGTCGAGCGTCGTGTTGTATCCAAAAATGAACATGCCGTGTTGAGGCTCGCCGTCGACGGAGCTCTCGTACAGGTAGAGGGCGAATCGGCCATCCAGGATCAGGTGGATACTGCCCTGGGTTTTGGATTCGCCCGGTGCCGCATCGGGATCGATCCAGGTCTGCGTCGTCCCGGCCCAACCGCCGACAAGTTGAGCCAGCAGGTGGTGGGGGCTGCCTTCCGTTGGCGATGTTTCGAATGCCATGCTGCACCGGCGCTGATGATAACACCGCCGGGCGATGCCAAAGGGGTCCCGCTCGCTTTTCAATTACAATCAAATTCCTCAGCGAATGGAAAGGAGGGCTTACGCATGAGACCTGTGTATGCAGTCTCCGGGGGGGTATCCAAGTTTGCCAAAGCCAGGCCGGACAAGACGTTTCAGGCCGTGATCAAGGAAGCCGTCGACTACGCAGTTGCCGACCTCGGGCTGGAATTCCCTGCTTTTACTCGCGTCGTCGACGGTTCCGTCGCGTCCTATTTCTCAGACCATTTCGCCCGCCAGTTGATGGCCGGCATCATGGCACAGGACTACCTGGGCTTGTGTCCCAAGCCCAGCCACCGGGTGGAAGGCGGCGGAGCGACCGGCGGGCTGTGCTTTCAGGAGGCGTGGAAGTCCGTGGCCAGCGGACATATGGATGTGTGCCTGGCCTATGGCTTTGAGACCATGTCCCACGTGGAAACGTGGAAGGGCAACGAGTTCATCGCCCTCGCCTCCGACGTGTCGTTCGACTACCCCGTCGGAGGTTTCTATTCCGGCTACTATGCGATGATGGTCACCCGGCACATGAAGGAATTCGGCACGACCGTTGAGCAAATGGCCCACGTCAGCGTCAAGAACTACATCAACGCTTTCCACAACCCCTACGCTCAGAAGAGCCAGCGCATCACCGTGGAGGATGTCCGTCGCGCGCCGATGGTAGCTTGGCCGCTGACGCGGCTCGACATCTGCGTGATGTCGGACGGTGCCGCCGCCGTGATCCTTGCATCCGAGCAGGGTCTAAGAAAGCTGGAGGCCGCGGGCGCCGCCATTCCGCGACCTCTTGTCAGGATCACCGGTATCGGCCGGGGTACGGATGCCATGCGCATGGCGGACCGCCCGCACCTGGACTACGACACCTTCATGCAGGACTACGCCACCGAGCAAGAGAAGTCGTCTGACGAGACTCGGAAATACTACCGCAAGCTTTGGGATAAGGGCACTCGCTATCCCGGTGTCCACTCATTCCGCGCCGGGCGCACGGCCGGGAATATGGCCTGGAAGCATGCCGGCATCCATGATCCGCTCGCAGAACTGGACTTCGTGGAGCTCCATGACGCCTACACCTCTTCCGAGGTTCAAACCTATGAGGACCTGGGATTGTGCCGCTACGGCGAGGGGGGCCCATTCGCTGAATCCGGCAAAGCCTTCCTGCCGGGCATCGACTATGGCCTCAGGCTCAAGGACAAACCGGCTTGTCCCGTCAATCCGTCTGGGGGACTCATCGCCTGCGGTCATCCTGTGGGCGCGACCGGCTTGATGCAAGCTGTGTTCGCGTCCTGGCAGTTGCAGGGCACCATCAAGAAACACTTCCGTGATGACCGGCTCCAGGTAAAGGACGCTAAACGCGGTGCCATTCATTCACATGCGGGGACCGGCACCTACGTGACCGTATCCGTCCTCGAAAGGGAGGGATAAGCGATGGCCAGGCTGCCTTCACGCAGAGAGGAAACGCTCGGTGGCTATATCATCCACGGCGTTCCCTTCCCGCTCAGTACCGACGAGGAGGCGCTCCAATTTCTGAAGAAAATGGCGCCCATCCAGATTGAACAGGAATACAGGATTACCTACCTGCATTCCTACGGTCAGGACAGTCCTTGGTTTGCCGGATTGGCCAACAAGCGCCTGTTGGCCAGCCGCGACCAGCACAGCGGATACACCTACGCCAACCCGCGCGGCCACGATATGTACTCCGGTGACGAAACCAAGTGGGTGGACATCACCGACGTTCCCGCCCACGTGCACGCATTTACGGTGTGCTATTTCGGTTCGGAGGAATTCCTGCCCGAGACCCCCTACGTTCTGGCACTGATCGAGTTCGAAGATGTGAACACTTTGCTGCTTACAAGGTTGATGGGCGTCGATCCTGCCTCGCCCTCGCTCGATTGGATTGGAATGGAGGTCAGGCCGCAGTTCCTGCGCAATTCGAAGTTCAAGCCCACGGACGTGTATTTCACACCGAGCGCCGACTGATCGACGGCGGCTGGGAGTCGTGCGGCGCCGCCCTCAACACAGAGACGCCGCTGAGGCAGCGTCTCTGTGTTGAGGCGGTCAGATGGAACGTCAGAGGAGTGGCTTCTGCTCTGCCTGCCCGCCCCTATCGCTTCCAGACCAGCCGTACTTCTTGAAGTCCACGCGATCTTTGGCGAAAACCACTCCCTCGCCCTCCAATAACTGCCGCTGCTTCTCGGCGCCGGGCCGCTGGCTGATCCTGCCCTGCGAGTTGATCACCCGTTGCCAGGGTACGTCGTCCGGGCACCCCGCCATCGCGCCGCCTACCCAGCGCGGCCCGAAGGCCTGATAGGCTGCAGAGTCGACGCCCGCAGGCGGCGCCAGCATCATGGCCAGTTGCCCGTAGGTTGCCACTCTTCCCCTAGGAATCTTACGCGCCAGTTCCCAGACCCGCTCATTGAATTGCGGACGGTCGGTGGGGGCTCGGAATTTCATCCAAGGCTCCTGGTCCGACCAGTCCTAGCCGAGGGACGCAACGCCCAGCCGCGAGTCGCATCGGCCTGCGAATTGATCCTCATTGTCTTATCCACGGCGCGCGTTTTCCCTTGTGAGCCCCCTCCCGGCCTATTCCTGAAGGATCTTCTCTATCGCGGTCAGTTCGACCTCGGTGAATTTCATGCAGTTCAGCGCCGCCACGTTCTCCTCCAGCTGGGCCACACTGCTGGCGCCGACCAGCGCGGATGTCACCGCGGGCCGCCTAAGCACCCACGCGATTGCCATTTGCGCCAGGGACTGGCCCCGGGCGAGCGCCATTGCGTGGAGCTTCTGCACCTTGGGGAGATTCTTCTTCACATCGTCCGGCGTCAACCACACGCGCTCGGTCTTTGTCGCCCGTGCCCCGTCAGGTATCCCTTTCAAGTAGCGTTCGCTGAGCTGTCCTTGCTGCAATGGCGAGTAGACGATGCAGCCAATGCCTTGCTCCGAGAGCAACTCCAGCAAACCACCCTCGATCCATCGGTCAAGCATGCTGTAGTTTGGCTGGTGGATGAGCAGTGGTGTGCCCAGCTCGCGCATAATCCGCGCGGCATGCCGCGTTTGTTCGACATTGTAGTTGGAGATGCCCACATACAGCGCCTTGCCCTGGCGTACGGCCGTGTCAAGTGCACCCATGGTTTCTTCAAGCGGCGTATCCGGATCCGGTCGATGGCTGTAGAAGATGTCCACGTAATCAAGCCCCATGCGTTTTAGCGACTGATCGAGGCTGGCGAGCACGTACTTGCGCGAGCCCCATTCGCCGTACGGTCCCGGCCACATGTCGTATCCGGCCTTGTTCGAGATGACAAGTTCGTCACGGTAGGGGCGGAAATCCTGTTTGAAGAGTATGCCGAACGTCTCCTCTGCCGATCCGGGAGGCGGACCGTAGTTGTTGCCGAAGTCAAAGTGCGTGATGCCCAGGTCGAACGCACGGCGGGCGATGCGTCGCCCATTCTCCAGGGAATCGACACCGCCGAAGTTGTACCACCAGCCCAGCGAGATCGCCGGCAGCTTGAGCCCGCTTCGGCCGGTGCGGTTGTAGATCATCTTGTCGTAGCGCGTCTCGGCAGCCAGATACGGCATCTCACCTCTCCATTTCAAAACGAACAATGCGATAGTCGCTTGCGACTGACAGTAATTGCTCGTCGGTGAGCTTCCGCTGGTCGACGCCGAACAAGGGTCCGGCGAAGCCCGAGGCAATGATGATTTGCCTCAGCAGCTGCGGTCGCTGCGGTGAGTCTGAAACGTCGGTGGCACGCGCCCCTCGACGACCCTCGGGCAGCCACAAGCGCACGGTCGGTTCGGCCATGATGTTGCGATACCAATCGGTCCGCGGCCCAAAGCCCGCGGTGCAGTAGATGTCGCCTTCAGCAATGGCATAGTTGACGGGGGTCAGGTATTCCTTGCGGCTCCTCCGCCCCCGGTGCTGGATCACCATGATTCGGCCGGTCACCGCTGGCCATGCATTAATCATCCTGCCAAGTCCGATCTTCCACATCCAGACCATCACGTGGTTCATGGCATGGAAAAAACGGCGCAGAGCGCGCATCTGCTTTTCGGTGAAGTCCGGCGTACTAAGCATTCACCTCCGCGGCAACGGGCCTACTTCCACTTCCATCTTTTCAAGCGATCCATCGCCCTGTAGTTCGTGAGATCGAGCTGCAACGGCGTGATCGACACGTACCCCTCGGTCAGCGCCCCAACGTCGGTCCCTTCTTCATTGACGTCGGTGTGCCCCTCGCCGCCGATCCAGTAGTAGGGCCGCCCCCGCGGATCCAATCGTCTATCCAGCGCGTCCCGATATACGCGCAGGCCCTGCCGGGTGATCAGATAGCCTCTCAGGTCGGGTTCTTTAAGGTAAGGCACGTTGATATTCAGGATGACGCCCTCCGCCAGCCCGTCCTCCATCACACGCTCCACCACTCGACGGGCGACGATGGCTGCCGTCCCGTAGTCCAGCGCATCCTTGCTGGCCTCGGGGCCGTTCAATGACACCGCGATGCCTTTCACGTTGGCGATCGCGGCCTCCATCGCCGCCGTAACCGTGCCAGAGTACGTCACGTCGTGGCTCAGGTTGGGACTGGGATTGATCCCGGATACCACCAAATCGGTCGGCTCCACCAGTCCCAGCAGCGCCAGTGCGACGCAGTCTGACGGCGCGCCGTCGGAAGTGAAGGCAGCGGATCCATCGGCCAGGGTCGTCTCTCGAACTCGCAGAGGGTGATCCAACGTCTTGACGTGGCCTGACACCGACCAGTTGCGGTCTGGGGCCAATACAGTCACCGTGCCCAGCTTGCGCATTTCTTGGGCCAGCGCGAGCAATCCCGGTGCCCAAACGCCGTCGTCATTGGTCACGAGGATGTGCATGAGGCCCTTCCTGGAATGTGATACGGACGGCTCGGAGCAGACGGCGGCCCATTGCTGACAAATACCCGACACAAATCGCAGGCATCGAGTCTGCCGATCGCGACCATTATAGTCTTCCGGTCCCTTCTGCCTGAGGGCCTCAGCCGACAGGCATGTCGTGGCCGTGCACCCTGCTTCCCCAGGGCCATCTGCCGCCGGGCGGTGGCTTGGTGCCAACACGGCTGGCCGCCCGACACCCCCGGTCGGTTCACCACCGTGCCTCAGAGATCGTCCGAGTTCCGGCTGTCGCTAATCCGTCGAGTGGCCGTGCCGCCTCTGCGTCGATTGAGTCTGGTGCGACCGGCGTTATCCCTCGCCCTTCATCGAGGTTTTGAAGCTGACCAGTGCGACCACCGGTGTCGGGTCCACGCCATATGCCATCGCCAGGTAGTACGCCATGTAATCTCCAAACAGGATCGTCGTCCAGATGTCTGCCAATGGGCCGCGGCCGGCTGCATCAAGGAAGTCGGTGTTCAGCCCCTCAAGCATGTAAGCCTTCTTGGTCAGGTCCAACCGGCGCCGATTGCGGGGATGATCCGACGGCGAACGTAGAAACAGGCTCATGCTGTGAGGCATGAGAACTTCCTCGGGGTGCGAAGTGCCCGCCAAGGCGTTGTGATCGCCTTCGGGCAGGAATTCAAAGCTTGCCACTGCTTTGGCCAGCTCATTGATCTGCGTCTTGAGGCGCCGGGCTACCGGCGTCATGATGCCTGCTGCAAAAGTCGTAACCCAACGTCCCATCAACTGGCCCGCATAACGCTTCGCCGGATTCCGGGCGGCTGGCACATCTGCCCGCAGCTTCTCCTGTAAAGTGAGCATCGCCCGGCGGGCCTCCGCGAGTTCCGCAGTCGGGTCCGGTACCAGCTTCAACCTGGTGAACAGTGCCAGCAGCAAACCAAACGAGAACCCAATTGCAGCCCGCGGCTGACCATGATGCTCAAAGATCCAGACGGGCACGTCGTGTGCTCTGGCGGCGCGGGCGAGTTCGCCGCCTGTGGTAATAGCCACGATGGTGCAGCCGGCGGTCACCGCCGCCGCAAACGCGTCCACGGTCTCCTCCGTGTCTCCGGAGTGGGAAGAGGCGACCACAAGAGTCTCAGCGCCGCGCGCGAAGGACGGAAGGCCATAATCGCGGTGCACGATGACCGGCAAAGTGCTCGTCGATGCGGCCCACGCTGCCAGAACGTCTCCGCCAATCGCGGAGCCGCCCATGCCGGCAATGACCACGCGTGAGAAGGGAACGTCGGGTTCCGCTGGCAGCGGCAAAGACTGCCCCAATTCCCAGGCCCGCTGCAGTTGATCGGGGAGACCATCAATCTCCGCAAGCATGTCCTGCTTGTCGAGTTGTTTGAAACGATCAAGATCGTCGAGGTTCATGGGCTTTGCCTATTTCCTGTCGCGCCAAGACTGCTGATGTGCCCGCGGCTCGCCACATGGGAAGGCTTGTGACCTCCTACCGGTCATGACTCAACTCCTGACTCACGGCCCCGGACACGGCTACTGCGGGACAGATGCTCGAATGAATTCAGCCAGGTCCCGTTTTAGTTCAGCCAGGGACGGCATGTGGATATACATCATGTGGCCCGCCTCGTAGTAGCCCATGCGGATGTTCTTACGCAGCGTTTCATGCAGGCCCATGTGATTGATCGTGTAGTCGGTGGCGGAGTACGGCGTTCCCAGATCGAACAGCCCGCTCGCCACAAACACCTTTAGATACGGATTGCGTGTCATGGCCGCCCGCAGTGTCTCGCCGACGTAGACGAATTGTCCCTCGAACTCGGAGTAGGACCACGGCAAAACGAAATCCGTCATGATCTCGTAGGATCGGTCGGCCTGGAAGTTGAGCTCGGACCGAATGTAATCGTATAGAGCGGCCGTGTACGGGCCGGCCACGGTGGTGAGCAGCGGGTCATACTCGGGGTGTTCGGTCACTCCGAGGCGGTCCCTCCCTGTGAAACGGCTGTCAAGGCGCCCCACCGTCTGGTCTCGATCGCGCAAGAGCTCCTTGAAGTAATGTTGGTCGTTGATCCGGAGATTGGAGCGCTCGATGAACTCCGCCGCGAGCCCGGTGTAGCGCGCAAGCCTGTCGACGATCAGAGCGCGCTGAGGTCTTGAGAGTGCGTCGCCTTTCAACAGCGCCGCCGCGTATTC
>Ga0214473_10007529_pt1 | contig 12905 bp, 16 predicted proteins | sample RVTome_7_FD_203509 | JGI IMG/M metagenome (GOLD analysis project Ga0214473, IMG submission 203509) | Soil microbial communities from uranium-contaminated site in the Upper Colorado River Basin, Wyoming, United States - RVT98D197 | ecosystem: Environmental > Terrestrial > Soil > Contaminated >...
GAGGCGGAGCGTCCGCTGACGCCGGACGAGGTCGACCGATTCAGCACCGCGCACACCCGTTGCGGGACCACCTTTCTCCTGATCGTGGTCGTGATCAGCATCGTCTTCTTCGGGCTCATCCCGCGCCAGGGCGTTCCCTTGCCGCTCCTCTTCCTCTCGCGGATCCTGCTGGTCCCGGTCATCGCGGCCTTCGCCTATGAGCTCGTTCGCTTCGGAGCGAGCCATTACGGCAACCCGGTCGTCCGCGCCATCTACGCCCCTGGCCTCTGGCTCCAGGCGCTCACCACCCGACCGCCGGACCACGGCATGCTGCAGGTGAGCATCGCGTCACTCGAGTCGTGCCTGGCGTCGGATCGAGAGGCAGCGCCTCAGCCGAACCGATGATCGATCGCCTGCGGCAGATCGAATCGAGCTACGACGCGGTCGTCGCCGAGATGGCCACACCGGCGGCGGCCACCGACCCTGCTCGCCTGCGGGCGCTTGGCCGCGAGCTGTCCCGCCTTGAGCCGATCGTCGCGGCGATCCGCGCCTGGTCGGTGATCCGGGACGAGCTCGAGGCGACGCGATCGATGGCGCACGACCCCGACGAGGAGGTGCGTGCCATGGCGCGCGACGAGCTCACCGCACTCGAAGCTCGCGAGCGGGCGGTCGATGCGGAGCTGCGTCGTCTGCTCGTGCCCGGCGACCCGAACGACGATCGGGACGTGATCCTGGAGGTGCGGGCAGGGACCGGCGGCGACGAGGCGGCGCTCTTCGCTGGGGACCTGTACCGCATGTACGCCCGGTACGCCGAGCGCCGGCGCTGGAAGTTCGACCTCCTCTCCGTCAGCGAGGGTGCGAGCGGCGGGGTGAAGGAGGCGATCGCCGAGGTCGCCGGCCACGGCGCGTACTCACGCCTGAAGTTCGAGTCCGGCGTGCATCGCGTGCAGCGGGTTCCGACCACCGAGGCCGCCGGGCGGATCCATACCTCGACCGCGACGGTCAGCATCCTGCCCGAGGCCGATGAAGTGGAGATCCAGATTCCGGAGAAGGACCTGCGGATCGACGTCTATCGGTCGAGCGGACCGGGCGGCCAGAGCGTCAACACCACCGACAGCGCCGTGCGGGTCAGTCACCTGCCGACCGGCCTGGTGGTGGCAATCCAGGACGAGAAGAGCCAGCACAAGAACAAGGCGAAGGCCCTCTCCGTCCTTCGCGCACGGCTGCTGGAGCTCGAACAGTCCCGGCAGGCCGAGGAGCGCGGCGAGCAGCGCCGATCCCAGGTCGGGAGCGGCGAGCGCGCCGAGAAGATCCGAACCTACAACTTCCCCGACGACCGGGTCACCGACCACCGGGTCGGGATCACGGTGCACAACCTGCCCGGCCTGCTGGAGGGCGACCTGGACCGGTTGATCGAGCCACTGGTGGAGGCTGACCAGGCAGCGCGCCTGGCCGCCATCGGAGCCGATGACGCCTCCTGAGTCGGTGGCGGGAGCCGTGCTGCCGGGGGCCAGGGCGGGGCGCCTGGTCGTCGACGCGGCGGCCGCGCTGCGAGCGGCGGGGATCCCCTCGCCGCGGCTCGACGCGGAGCTGCTGGTGGGTCATGCCTTCGGCCGCGACCGCGCCTGGCTGCACGCTCACCCGGAGGCGGAGCTGGGAACAGCCGAGTCGAGCGCACTGGCCGGCTGGATCGAGCGGCGAGCGGCGGGTGAGCCGGTCGCCTACATCCGAGGATTCAAGGAATGGCTCTCCCTACGCATCGCGACCGACGCCCGCGCGCTCATCCCGCGCCCGGAGACGGAGCTCCTGGTCGAGGCCGCGATCAGCGAGATCGCTGACCGCCTCGTGCGCGACGGGGCGGTGGTTCAGGCCTGGGAGGTCGCAACGGGAGGCGGGGCGGTTGCCGTCGCCATCGCACTCCGCTTCCGAACGGCGATCGCACTCGGCCGGCTTCGGCTGGCGGCGAGCGACCTGTCGCCCGAGGCGCTCGAGCTTGCCGCGGAGAACCTCGCGGCGCACGGGGTCGGAGGCACGGTCACACTCGCTTGTGGCGACCTGCTCGAACCGGCGGCGCTGCCCGGTGGCCGGGCGGACCTCCTCATCGCGAATCTGCCCTACCTCACCAGCGGCGAGGTCGAGACCGGCGCCGGCTCGCTCGCCTGGGAACCACGGCGCGCCCTCGATGGCGGCCCGGACGGCCTCGACCTGCTGCGTCGCCTGATCTGCGACCTGCCAAGCGCCATCTCGCGGGACGGGGTCGCGCTCCTCGAGATCGGGCATGGCCAGGCCCCCGCCGTCCACGAGATGGTGGCGACGCTGCCGCTCCGCACCTCGATGTCGACGTTGCGAGACCTCGCCGGGGTCGAGCGCGTCGTCCGCGTCGCGCTCGTCTGAGCGATGCCCGACCGCCTGGCTCCCGACCCGGCGGGAATCGCGCGCGCCGCGGAGCTCCTGCGCGAGGGGCAGCTCGTCGCCTTTCCGACCGACACCGTCTATGGGATCGGGTGCCGGACCGGAGATCCCGAGGCGCTGCGGCGGATCTTCGTGGCCAAGCGGCGTGACCCGGAGAAGGCGGTCCCCTGGCTGGTGGCGTCGGCCGCGGAGGTCGCCGGATCGGGTTTCCTGGCCGACGACCGCGCGCTGCGGCTCGCGGCTGAATTCTGGCCGGGGGCCCTGACGCTGGTGCTGCCGGCGACCCACGGGGCGGCCACGCAGGCCTTCCGGGTTCCGCGGCACGAGGTGGCGCTCGCCCTCCTGGCGACGGCCGGACCGCTGGCGGTCTCCAGCGCCAACCGATCGGGCGAGCCGGAGACTCTCGACGCTGACGACGTGGCGATCGCGTTCGCGGACGCGGAGGAGCCGTCAGCCATCGTGGACGGGGGACGCGTGCCGGGAGGCATCGCCTCCTCGGTACTTGACCTGACCCTGCCCGTCCCGAGGCTGCTGCGCGAGGGTGCCGTGTCCCGCGCCGAGATCGAGGCCGTGATCGGGCCGATAGACTAGCGACGCCATGCGCGTCGCCATCGGCTCCGACCACGCCGGCTTCGCCCTCAAGGGGGAGCTCTGCTCCCTCCTCGACGAGCTGCGCATCGAATACCACGACTTCGGAACCTTCTCGGCCGATGCGGTCGACTACCCCGATTTCGTGGCACCCGTGGCCAGGGCCGTGTCTCGCGGCGACTACGAGCTGGGGATCGTCCTCGGCGGCAGCGGCACTGGCGAGGCGATCGTCGCCAACAAGGTGCGCGGCATCCGCTGCGTGCAGTGCACGAACCCCGTCGTCGCCCGGCTGGCGCGCGAGCACAACGATGCCAACGTCATCGCCTTCGGCGCCCGGATCATCGGCACCGAGGTCGCGAAGGCCTGCCTGCGCGAGTTCCTGTCGAGCGAGTTCACCGGCGGTCGTCATGTCGCCCGCCTCGAGAAGCTGGCGCGCATCGAGGCCGAGGAGGCGGGGCGCTGACCCTCGTCCTCGAGGAGCGTGATCGGCTGATCCTGTCGGGCGCGGCGGGGGACGGCGCCGCCCTGGCGATGCGGCTGGTGGTCCGCGCGGCCGAGGCGCTGGGGGCCGATCAGCTGATCCCGATCACGCGGGCGCACGTCGACTCCTGCCTCTACCACGGCGAGGCGACGATCGACTTCGTCGAGCGGCTGGTCGAAGGCAGCGCGCAGGTGACGGTCCCGACCACGCTCAACGTCGGCGCCCTCGATCTCCTGCACCCCGAGCTCTGGCGCGGGGATCCGAGGGTCGCCGAACGCGGTCGTCTGCTGATGGACCACTACCGCTCGCTCGGCTGCCAGCCGACCTACACCTGCGCGCCCTACCAGCTCGCTCATGCGCGGCCGGGCTTCGGCGAGCAGGTGGCGTGGGCCGAGTCGAACGCGATCGTCTTCTGCAACAGCGTCCTCGGCGCGCGCACAGAGCGCTACGGCGACTTCACCGATATCGCCTGCGCCATCGCCGGGCGGGTCCCCGACGCGGGCCTCCACCGCGCCGACGCGCGGCGGGCCGTCCTCGTCCTTCGCCTCGGGCCCGACATCCCCGCCGAACTCCTGGATGACGACGCCCTGTACCCGGTCCTGGGGATCGTCCTCGGCCGGCGTGCCGGGAGCCGCGTCGCCGTCATCGATGGTCTGCCGCACGGGCTCACCGAGGAACGGCTGAAGGCCGTCGGGGCGGCGGCCGCCTCGTCGGGCGCGGTCGCGATGTTCCATGCCGTCGGCTCGACCCCCGAGGCGCCAACCCTGGACGCGGCGCTGCAGGGCCGCGAGCCGGAAGAGGTTGCGACCGTCCGGCTGGCCGAGCTGCGGGCGGCGCGCGACGAGCTCACCACCGCGGGCGGGGGCGCGCCCCCGGGAACGCCGATCGGCAGCGTCTCCCTCGGCACGCCGCATGCGTCGCTGGCCGAGCTGCGGGCCGTGGAGCGTGAGCTGGCCGGCGCCCGCCCCGGGCCTGGCGTCGAGCTGCTGGTCTCCACCGCGCGATCGCTGCTCGCGGACGCCGAGGAGGAGGGCCTGGCGCCGCGGCTCCGCGCGCTCGGCGTGGAGCTGCTGGTCGACACGTGCAGCTACATCGCGCCGATCCTTCGGCCGACCCCGCTCCCGGCCATGACCGACTCGGGGAAATGGGCCTATTACGCGCCGGGCAACATCGGCGTCGAGGTCGTCTTCGGCACGCTGCGTGAGTGCGTCCGCTCGGCGGTGGAGGGCCGCGTCTGGCGCGACACGGACCTGTGGGGCCTGGCGTGAACGGCAGAGTCCTCGCTCGCGGGGTCGCAGGGGGACGCGCGCTCGTCCTCGACGAGCCACTCTCCTTCTGGGGCGGTGTCGACCCCGAGACCGGCGCGATCATCGACGCGCGGCACCCGCAGCTCGGGGCCTCGGTGAAGGGTCGGGTCCTGGTGCTGCGGTCCGGCCGGGGCTCCTCCTCCTCGTCGTCGGTGCTGGCCGAGACGGTCCGGGCCGGCTGCGCTCCGGCGGCGATCCTGCTCGGGGAGCCGGACCTGATCCTGGCGGTCGGGGCGGCGGTCGCCGAGGAGCTGTACGGCGTGCGGCTGCCGATCGTCCAGCTCGGGCTCGCGGAGCTTGCCGGCATCCCGGACGGCGCATCGGTCTCAATCGGGGAGGACGGCGAGGTGAGGGTCAGCTGACCACGGTATCCTCGGCGCCCATGACACCGGCGGTGGAGATCCATCCCTTCGGGCAGGAGCACGTGGACGGGGCGGCCGCCCTGCTCGCGGATCGGCAGAGGGGGCTGCGGGCGATCCGCCCCGAGCTGCCGCCGTCGTTCACCGAGGCGGCCGGCTGTCGCCCGCTCCTCGCGGCGCTCCTCGACCGCGAAGGGTCGCATGGCGTGGTGGCGACCCGCGGCGAGGAGATCGCGGCGTTCCTGCTCGGGTTTCCGCGGCACGAGGCGATCTGGGGCCGGGCATGCTGGAGCCCGATCGAGGGGCAGGCGTACCACCCCGGAGTGGGTCCGGACGTCATGCGAGACCTGTATGCGAGCTGGAGCCGGCACTTCGTCGACCGTGGCTTCTTCCGCCAGTACGTCCATGCCCCGGCGGACGATCCTGCGCTGCTCGAGACCTGGTTCACGACCGGCTTCGGCAAGATGCAGGCCCACGCCACGCGCGACCTGGATCTCGAGCCGCCGGCAGGGGTCCCGTTCAGCGTCCGGAAGGTGGTGCCGGACGACCTCGACTTCATCGAGCCCCTGCTCGCATTGATCTCGACGGGGCTGATGGAGTCGCCCGCCTACGCCATCACGCTGCCCGAACGCTTCAGCGACTTCCGCCGGGATTACGCGGAGGAGCTCGCCAACCCCAACGCGCACTACTGGGTGGCCGAGGAGGACGGACGGGCGATCGGCCTCGCCGGGTTCGCCACGGCAGATCCCGGCGTGATGGTCCCCGACGGTGCCTGGTACCTCGAGGACGCCAAGACGGCTCCCGAGGCGCGTGGTCGCGGCGTGGCCCGTGCCCTGTTGGCCGCCGGCTTGGCCGAGGCGCGCGCGGCCGGATTGCGCGCCTGCATCACCGACTGGCGCACCGCGTCGCTGCCACCGCATCGGAGCTGGACGGCGCTAGGCTTTCGGCCGACCGACTATCGCCTGCACCGCCACATCGACGAGCGAATCGCCTGGGCCGATGGACACCCCCGCTGAGGCGGAGCGACGCCTGGCCCACCTCGGATTCCTGCTCGAGACGCCACCCCACGGGCACCCCGGCGACGCGCGGCTGCTGGTGGCCTTTCGAGCAGCGCCGACGCTCGAGCACTTCGATCCGGAGGTCGTGCGCTTCTGGCGCACCGGCCAGGACCGACGTGGCCACCTGACCGAGCTGACGCTCGAGACTCGGACCCCCATACACGCGGAGTTCTCGTGGGGACGGATCGAGGTGATCGACCGTCTCGGGATCGAGAACGCGTTCGCAACCCTGGGCGGGGAGGTCCAGGCGCACACGGTGAGGCCCCGCACGACTGTCGCCGTCTTCCGATCGCCCGGGCCGATCCTCCGGCTGGGCGGCCACTCACAGGACGTCGACCAGGCCGCCCTGGAGCTGGGTGCCTTCTTCGGGCGGATCATGGTGCCGATCGACTTCGAGCCGGGCGTTGAGCAGGCGATGTCGGCGGCCACTCCGCTGGCGCGCTACGCCGCCTTCGTTGGGTTCGAGGAGGCCCGCTACGCCGGGCATGGCGCGCTCCGCGACGAGCAGCCGGCGATCGCCGCCGCGGTGGCCTCCGAAGCCCGCCGCCTGCGCTCCGAGGATCCGGGCAGCTGGGAGGCGGGCGCGGCCCTCCTGGCGCGGATGGGACTCAGCCCTCAGGTCTAGACTGGCCATCGACCACCACCCGCCGCCACGAGGCAGACCGATGGATCCCTGGGCGCCGCTCGAGACCGAAGATCCCGAGATCTACCGCGTCATCCGCGACGAGGAGGAGCGGACGCGGTCCAACCTGGAGCTGATCGCGTCGGAGAGCTACCCGTCGCTGGCGGTCTTGCAGGCGACTGGCTCGATCCTCACCGGCAAGTACGCGGAGGGCTATCCCGGGCGGCGCTACTACGGCGGCTGCGAGATGGTCGACCAGGGGGAGGAGCTCGCGCGATCCCGCGCCAAGCAGCTCTTCGGCGCCGAGCACGCGAACGTGCAGCCACATGCCGGCGCGCAGGCCAACATGGCCGTCTACCACGCCCTCCTGCAGCGGGGCGACACGGTGCTGGGCCTTGCCCTCGACCAGGGCGGCCACCTGACCCACGGGTCGCCGGTGAACTTCAGCGGCCAGTACTACAACTTCATCGCGTACCACGTCGACCGCGAGACATACCTGATCGACATGGACGAGGTACGGGCTCTGGCACTGGAGCATCGGCCCAAGCTGATCGTCACCGGCGCCACCGCGTATCCGCGCTTCTGGGACTTCGCCGCGTTCCGGGCGATCGCCGACGAGATCGGCGCCTACCTGATGACCGACATGGCGCACTTCGCCGGCCTGGTCGCCGCCGACCTGCACCCGAGTCCCGTGCCCCACGCGCACGTGGTCACGACCACTACTCACAAGACGCTGCGCGGGCCGCGTGGCGGGATGATCCTCTGCCACGAGGACCTGGCCAAGGCGATCGACAAGGCGGTCTTCCCGGCGCTGCAGGGCGGCCCGCTGGAGCACGTCATCGCGGCAAAGGCGGTCGCCTTCCGGCAGGCGATGAGCCGCGAGTTCCGCCGGGACATGGCGCAGACGGTCGCCAACGCGCGCGAGCTCGCCGCCGGCCTGGTCAAGGCGGGCGCGGCGGTCATCACCGGCGGCACCGACAACCACCTGATGCTGGTCGACGTCCGGCCGCTCGGGGTGACCGGCAAGGAGGCCGACCTGGCGCTGGGCGAGGTGCGGATCACCGTCAATCGCAACACCATCCCGTACGACCCCAACCCGCCGATGGTGGCGAGCGGCATTCGCGTCGGCACGCCGGCGGTGACCGGCCGTGGCATGAAAGAGGCGGAGATGGACCTGGTGGCGCAGCTGATCGTCGACGGCATCGCGGCGCGCGGCGACGAGGCTGCCCAGGCGGCGATCCGCGACCGGGTGGCCCAGATCGTCGACCGCTTCCCGGTCCCCGGCCTGCCCCAGACGCTGGTCGCCGGCCACGCCACCGCCTAGGGGCGGCGTCGCCGCCCCGATCGGCCTCCGCTATACTCGCGCCGTCCGACCGCTCTGAGTCGAACTGAAGATGGCACAGCTGACCCCGACCGGGCTCGTCAAGATCCTGGGCCTGGTGACCCTGATCATGGTGATCCCGACGGTGGGAGGCTCCGTCGCCGGGCTCCTGCTGGATGGGGTATTCGGCACCTCGCCGCTGCTGGTGCTCATCGGTCTGGCGGTCGGAAGCCTGATCGCGGCCACCGGTATCTGGCTCCTCATCCGCGCCGGGGCGCGCCGGGGCTACGGTGGGGGAACCAGCAATGGAGCCTGACCAGGGCGACGACCGAAGCCGGCCCCCCGCGAACTGGGGTGTGGCCTTCGACCTGGGCCTGCGATTGGGGATCTCGGTGATCCTGGGCGTCGTGGGTGGCCTGCTGGCGGACGGCTGGCTGCGCACCAGTCCGATCTTCACGCTGATCGGGATGGTGCTCGGGATCGGAGCCGCCATGTATACGATCTGGGATGTCGCGCGGCAGAGCATGAGGAGATAGGCGCGGAGTGGTACACGTCGAGATCGCGGCCGAGGAGCTCTTCGCGATCGGCCCGCTGATCGTCACCAACTCGATGGTCGGGGCGCTGCTCGCCTCGATCGTGTTGCTGCTGGCTGCCCGCTGGTTCACGCGCCGCGCCGCCGTGGTCCCGAGCCGGGGCCAGAGCATCCTCGAGCTGCCGATCGAGTTCCTGGCGGGCATCGTGCGCGGCACCGGCGGCAAACGCTGGCGCCAGTTCGCGCCGCTCATCTTTGCCATCTTCCTGTTCGTGCTGACCGCCAACTGGCTGAGCCTGCTCCCCGGCGTGGGGACCATCGGCCTCTGGGAGGGCGAGGGCGAGCACCGGATCCTCGTCCCGTTCGTGCGCGCCGGCGCCGCCGACCTGAACTTCACCCTGGGCCTGGCGCTGATCTCCTTCGTGGCGTTCATCGCCTTCGGGCTGCGCGCTAACGGGCTGCGGGGCTACCTCAAGGAGCTGCTCGTCTCCGAGCCGGCCTACATGACGCCACTGCTGACGCCGATCCACCTCATCAGCGAGCTGTCGCGCGTGATCAGCCTATCGATGCGGCTTTTCGGCAACGTCTTCGCCGGCGAGGTGTTGCTGGCCACGATGCTCGCGCTGACCACCGCCACGCTGCTGGTGCTGCCGCTGGCGTTCGTGGTGCCGGGCGTCTTCATCATGCTGGAGCTGCTCTTCGGCCTGGTGCAGGCCCTCGTCTTCGCGCTCCTCTCCATGACCTACATCACGCTGGCGATCGCTGAGCATCGCCAGCACGGATCCGACGACCACCATTCGGGCGAGGCGCCCGAGCAAGGCACCGCCGCGGCGAACGGCGCGGCGTAAGCAACCACAAGGAGGAAGACCACTCGTGGATCTAACACAGCTCGCAGCCGGACTGGCAATGGGGCTCGGCGGCATCGGGCCGGGGATCGGCCTGGGCATCGGCTTCAGCAAGGCGATGGAGGCGATCGGGCGCAACCCGGAGGCCTCCGGGACGATCTTCGTGCCGTACATCCTTGGCCTGGCCCTGACCGAGGCGATCGGGATCTACGCCTTGGTCGTGTCCCTCATCATCCTCTTCACCTAGGACCGCAGCCGCCATGCCATTTTTCGACGCCTTCGGGGTCGACGTCTTCAAGCTCGCCTTCCAGATCATCAACTTCCTGCTGATCCTGTACCTGCTGAACCGCTTCCTGTTCAAGCGGGTGCTGGCCCTCCTCGACGAGCGGGGGGAGCGGATCGCGAAGGGGCTCGAGGACGCAGAGGCGGCGGCTCGCGACCGCGAGCTGGCACGCGCCGAGCGTGAGGCCGCCCTCGACGAGGCGCGCAAGGAGGCGCAGACGATGATCGCGCGCGCCACCAAGATCGCCGAGGACTCGCGGGCCGAGATCGTGGCCGCCGCGCGCGCCGAGGCCGAGAAGGTGGCCGCCCGGGCGACCGAGGAGATCACCGCGGAGAAGCAGCGCGCGATCGCCGAGCTTCGCTCCCAGGTTGCCAACCTGGCGCTCGACGCGGCCGGACGGCTGGTCAGGTCCGAAATGAACGCCCCCACCCAGCGGCGCCTGGTCGAGGAATTCCTGGCCGAGGTCTCGCCCAGCGCCAAGGAGCGCAGCTGACCGATGGCCCGACGCGTGACCGCCGCCCGACGCTACGCGGAGGCGGCCTTCGAAACCGGCCGCGCCGACGGGACGCTGGACGCGTGGGAGCGCGACATGGCGAAGATCGGGGAGACGATGCGCCATCCCCAGCTGCGCCGCCTGCTGCAGCACCCGGCGATCCCATTCGCGGAGAAGGAGCGCGTGCTGCGCGCCGTCCTCGGCCGCGGCGTGGCCCAGGGTGTGGTGAACCTGCTGCTGCTCATGGTTCGTCGCGGGCGGCCGGGGGCGATCGAGCCGATGATCGCCCGCTTCTCGGAGCTGCTGCGCCGCGAGCGGGGGATCGCGCTGGCGCAGGTCCGCACGGCATTGCCGCTCGACGACATCCAGCGCGCCGAGATCGCCGCGCGGCTCCGGGCGCTCACCGGGGCGGAGATCGAGATGGATGAGACGGTCGACCCGGATCTGATCGGCGGCGTCGCCGTGCGGATCGGTGATCGGCTTTATGACGCAAGCGTGCGGAGCCGCCTCGAGCGGCTTCGCGCACGACTGACCGCGGTTTAGGCAAGGACGAGGGAGTTCATGACGATCCGATCCGACGAGATCACGTCGATCATTCGCAACGAGATCAGCGGCTTCGACGAGGGAGCCGATGTCTCGGGCGTCGGCACCATCGTGGAGGTCGGCGACGGGATCGCGCAGATCTACGGCCTCTCCGGGGCGCTCGCCTCGGAGCTGCTGGAGTTCCCCGGCGGCGTGATGGGGATGGCCTTCAACCTCGAAGAGGAGACGGTCGGCGCCCTGATCCTGGGTGACTACACCAGGCTCAAGGAGGGCGACCAGGTCAAGACCACCGGTCGCGTGGTGGAGGTGCCGGTCGGCGATGCGCTGATCGGTCGCGTGGTGAGCCCGCTGGGCGTGCCGCTCGACGGCAAGGGGCCGATCGCCGCCACCGGGACGCGGCCAGTCGAGCGCATCGCGCCGGGCGTCATCGTCCGCCAGCCGGTCGACACGCCGGTGCAGACCGGCATCAAGGTCATCGACAGCATGATCCCGATCGGCCGCGGCCAGCGCGAGCTGATCATCGGCGACCGGCAGACCGGCAAGACGGCGATCGCGGTCGACACGATCATCAACCAGAAGGGCCAGGACCTGGTCTGCATCTACGTGGCCATTGGCCAGAAGATGTCGACCGTGGCGCAGGTGGTGGCGGTGCTCGAGGAGCACGGCGCCATGGAGCACACCATCGTGGTGGTGGCCAGCGCCTCCGACCCGGCGCCGATCCAGTTCCTGGCGCCGTACGCCGGCGTCGCGATGGGCGAGGAGTTCCTGGACACCGGCCGCGACGCGCTGTGCATCTACGACGACCTCTCGAAGCACGCCTGGGCCTATCGCCAGGTCTCCCTCCTGATGCGCCGCCCGCCCGGGCGCGAGGCCTACCCCGGCGACATCTTTTACGCGCACTCCCGCCTCCTCGAGCGTGCCGCGCGCCTGGGCGAGAAGGCCGGTGGCGGGTCGCTGACGGCCCTCCCGATCGTCGAGACACAGGCAGGCGACATCTCGGGCTACATCACGACCAACGTGATCAGCATCACGGATGGCCAGATCTTCATGCTGAGCGACCTCTTCAACCAGGGACAGCGTCCCGCGGTCAGCGCCGGCCTCTCGGTCAGCCGGGTCGGTGGCAACGCCCAGATTAAGGCGATGCGGCAGGTCGCCGGCAAGCTGCGCCTTGACCTGGCCCAGTACCGTGAGCTCGCCGCCTTCGCCCAGTTCGCATCCGACCTGGACAAGGCGACCCGCGACCAGCTGACGCGCGGCGAGAAGCTGTCAGAGATTCTGAAGCAGCCGCAGTTCGCGCCACTCGCCGTCGAGAAGCAGGTGGCCATCATCTGGGCCGCCACCAACGGCTACCTGGACGACGTCGAGACCCCGAAGATCCGTGACTTCGAGACCGGCCTCTACCGATTCCTCGAATCGACCGAAAAGGGCTTGCTGCCGGCCATCGCCAAGGAGAAGGCGATCTCCGATGAGCTGGGGGAGAAGCTGAAGAAGGCGGTCCTCGAATTCCGCCGCCAGGCGGGATTTGGCACGGACGCAGAGCCCGAGGCTGAAGACTCCATTGCCACAGCCTCGGCCGTGGCAGAGCCCGAGGCCGCGCCTTCTCCTGACGTGAAGTCGGCTGCGAAGAAGCCGCGGGCACCCCGCAAGCCGGCTGCCACTCGGAAGAAGGGAACCGGCGCCTAGATGGCCACCCTGCGCGAGGTCCGCCGCCGGATCAGCTCGGTCCGCAACATCGCCCAGATCACCCGGGCGATGCAGATGGTGGCCGCCTCGCGCATGAAGCGTGCCCAGGACGCGATCCTGGCCGCGCGACCGTACTCGGACGAGCTGCGCGAGGCGCTCGCGCGTGTCGCGGGAGCGGTCGGTGCCGATGTCGACCCGCTGCTCGACCGCCGCCCGGTGCGGCGGGTGGGGCTGATCGTGATCACCACGGACCGCGGCCTCGTCGGCTCGCTCAACGCCAACGCCGTCCGCGCCGTCCTGCGCCACGTCGCCGAGGAGGCGACCCGTCATGGCGAGGAGGCCGAGGTCACCGCCATCACCGTCGGGCGCAAGGGACGCGATGCACTGCGACGCGCGGGG
>Ga0214473_10007530_pt1 | contig 12904 bp, 9 predicted proteins | sample RVTome_7_FD_203509 | JGI IMG/M metagenome (GOLD analysis project Ga0214473, IMG submission 203509) | Soil microbial communities from uranium-contaminated site in the Upper Colorado River Basin, Wyoming, United States - RVT98D197 | ecosystem: Environmental > Terrestrial > Soil > Contaminated >...
GCAACGTCACGGCCTCGGCCGTGGCCGTTCCGAGCGTCGCAAAGATCCGCGCCGCGATAGTCGCCGTCGCGCGCCCGTCGACGAGGTCGCGGACCAGCCTTCGAACCAGCGGTCGGAGGTCGAGCTCCCATGGCTCCGTGTGGAAGCTCCAACGGAACGGATAGGACCGACAGGGCGAAGGCTCGGCAACGCGAGCGAGCGCCGCAACAGCCTCCCCGTCGTGGCTCGCGTGATTGCGCGCCAGGACTAGGGCTGCGAGAGCGTCGAGGTGTCGCGCGATCCCGTGGACGCCGGAGGAGTCCACGCCGTGAGCGAGCGACCGCCGGACGGAGGCCACGTCCCGCTCATCGAGTCGATCGAGGATTCCGAGATCGAGCAGCGGCGCATCATGACCAAAGGCATCCTCGAGCAGCGCGATGGCTCCCCGCCAGATCTCCTGCCCGGCCTGTTCGCCGCCCGGGGCGCGGAACGGGCGGACATACCCGACGGGCTGGTAGCCCGCGCGGCTGGCCAGGATCAGCTCGCAGCCGCTATCGGGACTGTCCGGCTCGGCACCGTCGAAGACGACGCCCAGCACGGGTCCGCGCAAGCCGTGATCCAGCATCGCAGCCGTCACGTGGGCGTGATGATGCTGGACGGATACGCGGCTCGCTCGCCGGACCTCCGCGAGGTGGGCCGCCCCGAGCTCGGCGTGCAGATCGTGCGCGACGATGCGCGGTTGCACACCGAGGTGATCCTCGAGATCGGTTACCGCTTGGCGATAGTGCGCCTCGGCCTCGGGCGTATCGAGATGACCGATCTGCGGGCCGACGAAGATGCTGTGACCGACGCCGATGCAGAACGTCGCGTGCCGCCTCGCGCCGAGCGCGAGAATCGGGGCCGCAAATGGCTCGTCGACAGAGAACTCCCGCGGCACACGCTCCGTTCGCGACGTTTCTCCCGGGAGCTCGGGTCGGTCGGACGTGGCGTGGCCGGGCCTGCTGGTCCGGTCACCCTCAGCGGGCGTCTTTGGGGGAGTGGACAAGGTGGGCTCGCGGCCAGCTCATCGGCGCAAGCTGCGTGCCACGGGCATGGGCGCAAGATGCTTCAGGAAAGCCGCCTCGAGCCCTCGCGACTCGCGAAAGATCCCCCATCGGTGGGAAAAAGCCCCGTTCATTGCGGGCGCTGTCGTGTCGCGAGACCGTGCCCTAACATGCCGGCGCAAGGACGGCCGACGCGCCGTTCCACTCGAGGAGCGATGTCGACCGGCCCGAGGCGGAGCAGCACCTATGTGGCCCTGGGTACGCTGGGGGCGTGCTCCCAGATCGCCCAGGCGCTCCTCGGCCGCGATCTGATGGTCGCGTTCCACGGCAACGAAGTGAGCCTCGGCGTGTTTTTCGCCTCGTGGCTCGGCTGGATCGCCGTGGGCGCATTCGGCGTGTCGGTCCTCCGCCAGCGTAGGGGCGACCGCGACCCCCTGCCGCTGCTGCGAACGTGCTTGCTCGCCGTACCCGTCGTGCTCGGTGTCCAGCTCGTGCTCGCCCGCTCCGTGCGCGCCTTCTTCGAGCGTTCCACCGCGGAGCTGCTGCCCCTCGGCGAGCTGATGGCGGCCACTGTGCTCGTGACGTTGCCCACCAGTCTGTTGATCGGCATCGCCTTCCCGCTGGCTTGTCAGGCGCTCGATCCGCCGACGGTCGACGGGAGGTCGCGGCTCGCGACCGAGTCCCGCGCCGTCACGCGGCTGTACGTGGTGGAGGCGGCCGGTGCACTGGTCGGCGGGGTGCTCTTCACGGTCGTGATGGTGGAGTGGCTCGGCACTTGGCGAAGTGTGGGCGTCGTCGCCGTGGCTCTCGCCTTCGCCGTGTTCCGGCTGTCGAGCCGCGGGGGCTTCGTGCGACGCGCGAGCGCGATCCTCGCCCTCGCCGGCTTCGTCGTCGCCGCCACGCCGGTGGGCGGCATGCTCGCCGCACGGTCCGAGGCCGCGCGCTTCGCGACGCTCCATCCTCGCTTGCAGCTCGTGGACACGGTGGAGACGCGGTACGGCCACGTCGCCCTCGCCCGTCTCGGACAGCAGATATCGGTGGTCTACGACGGGCGGATCGCGGAGAGCTTTCCCGACCGCCAGACCGCCGCCAGACGGGCTGCGTATTTCCTCGCCCAATCGCGTCGCGCGGAGAAGGTCCTCCTGCTGGGCGAGGCCGCCGGGGAGCTCGCGCCAGAGCTGATGGCGTACCCCATCTCCCATCTCGATGTCGTGGCCGAAGACCGCGCGGCCTTCGATCACCTGCGTCCCCACCTCCCAAGTCACATGCGCGCGGCCCTGCGCGATCCGCGGCTCTCGCTGCACTTCCGAGATGGCCGGCGTTTCGTCAACGACCTGTCGGCGAGCGCCGCCTACGACCTCGTCCTGGTGCTCGAGCCCGATCCATCGACCGCACGACTCAATCGCTACTTCACGCGGGACTTCTACGAGCAGCTCTCCCGAGCCATGGCCCCCGACGGGGTCCTGTGCACCGAGGTCGGCAGCGCAGAGAACTACCTCGGCCGCGAGGTGCGGGGCTATGCCGGGTCCGTCTACCGCACGCTGCGCGCCGTCTTCCCGCGCGTGGCCGTGGCTCCTGGAGGCATCTACACCCTGTGTGCGACGCGGGCCGAAGACGTGGTGACGACCGACGCCGACACGCTCGCGGCGCGATACATGGCCACGCCGGTGCGCGATCGAACGTTCCCTGCGTCGTCCTTCCAATCGTTGCTCGTTCCGGACCAGGTAGAGCAGGCGACTCGGTGGCTGCAGGACGACGACACCGAGATCAACACCGATTCACGACCCGTCACGTACTTCCTGAACATGCTGCTCTGGGGCCGGACGACCGGGTCCGGTCTCGTCGGCGCCTTGCAAACGCTGCGCAGCATGGGCCCATGGCCGTACCTGGTGCCGCTGATCGTATTCATCGGCCTGTTCATGGCGCGGACCCTCGTCGAGGCGCCGCCCAGACGCGCTCAACGCCGGGCCGCCGCGACCTTTGCGATCTTGGCGCTCGGGTTCGTCGCCATGGCCTCGCAGCTCGTCCTGATTCTCGCCTATCAGTCGCGCGTCGGGTTCGTGTTCGGGCGGTTCGCCCTGCTCAACGGGCTGTTCATGACGGGGTTGGCCGTGGGCGCCGGGCTCGTCGGCCAGCGCCTCGCGCAGGCCCGATCACTCGGTCCTGCGCTCACGCTCTCGCTCGGGGCCACGGCTGGTTTCTATGCGCTGCTGCCTCGCCTCCTCACCGCGCTGTCGCACCTCGAAGGCACCGCCCTCGAGACGGGCTATCTCACCCTGATGACCGCGACCGGGGTGCTCGCCGGGGCGGGGTTCCCGCTCGTCGTTCGGCAGATCCACGAAGATCGCCGGCACGTGGGGCTGAGCAGCGGTCTCGTCGATGCGGCGGACCACCTCGGCGGCGCCATCGGTGGACTCGTGGCGGGCGCGTTGATGGTTCCCCTGCTGGGCATCGAGGCGACCACCGCCGTGCTGGTCGGCATCTGCCTCGTGGCCGCCCTGTGTGTCGCGTTCACCGAAATCGCGCCGGTGAGGAGCCCGGGTGCGACGGGAGCCCTGGCGAGCCGCAGCTTCGTCTCATTCCCCAATGCGCGGCTGTCCTGGTCGCTGGCGTTTGTCGCGCTGGTCACCCTGGTGTTGTCCGTGGTCGCTCGTGGCGTCGCGCCCGGTCCCGTCGTTCGCTTCGGCGACGAGACGCTCGCGGAGGTGAGCGGCTCCCCGCGCTCCGTGCTCGTCTCGGAGCCCGTGCCCCACTACGTCAGCGAGGGCGATCCCAAGACCGTGTCCCTGTCATCGATGACCGTCGCGAGCGACGTGGAAGGCTACGGAGGCCCGATCAATCTGCTGGTGTCCGTGGGCGAGGACGGGATCCTGAAAGGGGCTCGCCACGTCGAATCGGACGAGACGCCCGCGTACATCGAAGGGATCGACGAGTGGCTCGCATCCCTCCGGGGGCGTGATCTCTCGCGGGCAGCGCTCGACCGCCACCGAGTAGATGTCATGTCGGGGGCGACGGTCAGCAGCGTCGCCGCGCTCGAGTCCATCAATCGTTCGGCAGCGGCCGGTGCGCGCACGGCCTTCGGCCGTGAGCTCGCGAGCTCCCGAGCGCCCTCCCCCTTCGAGGCGCTGACCTCCCCGCGCACGATCGTCATGGCGGCGATGCTCATCCTGTTCTTCCCCGTGTTTCTGGGGGGCCGCGAGCCCATGCGGCTCGCCTATCAGGTGGCCACGCTCGTCGCCCTCGGGTTCGCGCTCAATTCCCTTCTGACGGAGGTGGACCTGGCGCACCTGAGTCGCGGCCACATCGTCTCGTGGCGCGGCAATCCGGCGTGGTTCCTCTTGGTGGGCTTCGTGGTCGTCACCTCCGTCCTCTGGGGCCAGGTCTATTGCGGGTACGTCTGCCCCTTTGGCGCGCTCTCCGAGCTGCTCTCGCGCTTGGGCCGACGCCTCGGCCTGCGCGGCTACGCCGAGCGCTCCGTGGACCTTCGCCTGCGGTATCTAAAATACGGTTTGCTGGTCGCGCTGCTGGTCGGTTTCTGGGTCACCGACGACATCACCTGGCTGACGGTCGATCCCATGCAGCACGTGTTCGGCTGGAACGCGTCGGGATGGATGCTCGCCGTGCTCGGCGTGACACTCGTCGGGGCGCTGTTCTACGTCCGCTTCTGGTGCAGGTACTTCTGCCCCCTCGGGGCGTTCTTGTCCTTGGCCAACAAGGTCGCGCTCTGGCCCAAGCCAGCTCCCCGGCGCCAGATCGAGCGCTGCGACCTCGGTGTGCGAGCCGAGCACGACGTGGACTGTATTCGGTGCAATCGCTGCGTCGCGGGGACGGACATCGGCGTGCGCCCGCGTCGCCGGCAAGCCTGGGAGGATCCCCCTAACGAGCTGGAGCCGGAAGCCTGAGGACGGCCACGCCCATGTGGTCGACCGCGACGTCTCGGGACCCGGGGTCATGGCACCTGGGACGACGGCTGGTACTCTTGGGCTCAATGAGGGCGACCCCGCGACGGCTGCGCGCGAGCGAGTGGAGGCTACTGGGCCTGGCCGCGGCCAACGCCGCCTGCATCGTGGGGTTCCTCGTCGCACAGCTCGGCGCCGACACGGACGGGCGAGGCGGCTACCGCAGGATCGACGTAGAGGCGGTGCAGGAGAAGATCCGAAGCGGAGATCTCGTGCGGCACGAAGCACTCTGGTACCACCCCGAGGAATCGGAGGAATGATCCATGGGGCGCGTGATCTGCGATCTCTGCCCCAAGTCCTGCTCCATCCCCGAGGGGGCGGCGGGCGACTGCCGCGTGCGCGTGAACCTCGAGGGTCGTCTCTGGGCCACCACGCACGGCCGGCCGTCAGCCGTGCACATCGACCCGATGGAGAAGAAGCCCCTGTTTCATTTCCTGCCGGGGACGGCGATCTTCTCCATCGCGACGGCGGGGTGCAATCTGCACTGTCGGAACTGCCAGAACTGGCAGCTCTCCCAGCGCGGCGGCGAAGAGATGGAGATGGTGTACCGCGCACCACCCGAGGCCGTCGTGGACATGGCCGTGGGGCGTGGGTGCCGCTCCATCGCCTACACTTATACGGAGCCGCTCGTCTTCTACGAGTACGTCCTCGACACCGCGACGCTGGCCCGTGAGCGCGGGCTGCGCAACGTGCTCGTCACCGCGGGGTACGTGAATCGAGAGCCCCTCGAGCAATTGTGCCGCGTCATCGACGCGACCAACACCGACTTGAAGGCCTTCGACGATCGGTTCTACCGTGAGAACTGCGGCGCGTCGCTTCGACCCGTCCTCGACGGTCTGCTGACGTGCAAACGGCTCGGCGTGTGGGTCGAGATCACCAACCTGGTCGTCCCCACGCTCAACGACGACATGCCCATGATCCGGCGCATGGCGCGATGGATCCGGGACGAGCTGGGACCGGACACGCCGCTCCACTTCAGCCGGTTTCACCCTGACTTCAAGCTGCAGAACCTGCCGCCCACGCCAGTCGCCACCATGGAGCGGGCGCGCGCGGAGGCCCTCGATGTCGGGCTGCTGCACGTCTACATGGGCAATCTCTTCGGGCACGAGGCCGAGTCGACTCGATGCCCGCGGGACGGCACCCTGTTGATCCGGCGGACCGGCTATCGCATCGTCGAGAACAACCTGGTCGGCGGCCAGTGTCCGGAGTGCGGGCGAGCCGTGGCGGGCGTGTGGGAGTGAAGGAGACGGAACGGTGAGCGAACGGAAGACGAAGAACACGGGACGGCGGGGATTTTTCGGGATCGTTGTCGCCGCCCTCGGGGGCGCCTTCGCCGCCCTGGTCGGGCTGCGCGCAGGGGCACGCGCGCCAACACGGAAGCGCCGCGGACCGCGGCGCCCGAGGGAGGTGGACCTGTGCGGAGCGGACGTCACTGGACCGAGCGACCTCGCTGGCTGATTCCCTGCGGGGCGGCGCTGCTGGCGGTCGCGACGCTCGGGGCCTGCGAGGGCGACGCGCCCGCGCGAGACATCCGAAGGGAGCGGAGCGAACCTGAGCCGGCTGCCCGAGCAGCCGCGAGCAAGTCCGTGCGCCCCGCGGCGCTGGCCGGTTCGTGGTACCCGTCCGGGACCGATGAGCTCGGCGAGCTCGTGGACGGCTTCATGTCGAGCGCCGATTCGCCGCCCGCGACCGGTGACGGTCCGATCCGCGCGCTCATCTCCCCGCACGCGGGCTACGCCTTCAGCGGTCCGACGGCGGGATTCGGCTACTCGCTCGTGCGCGACCGCAGCGTCCACCGCGTGATCGTGCTGGCGCCGGCCCACCACGTCGCGCTCACGGGGATGTCCATCGCCGAGCGGACCCACTACAGCACGCCCCTCGGCGAGATCCCCCTCGACCTCGAGGCCATCGAGCGGCTGCGGCGCAGCCGGCTCGTGCGATCGGTGGCCGGGGCCCACGGTCGCGAGCACAGCATCGAGATGCAGCTCCCGCTCCTGCAGCGCGCCCTCGCGCCCGGTTGGAAGCTCGTGCCGATCCTGGTCGGCCGGCTGAGCGCCGACGACGCGGCCGAGGCGGGGCGCATGCTCGAGCCCCTCGCCGACGAGCGCACGCTCGTCGTGGCCTCGAGCGACTTCACCCACTACGGCCCGAGCTATGGCTACGAGCCCTTCGAGCGGGACGGGCGCATCGCCGAACGGCTGAGGGAGCTCGACATGGGCGCCTTCGAACGCATCGAGGACAAGGATCCGGCCGGCTTCCTCGCTTACCGCGAGCGCACCGGGATCACCGCGTGCGGCTTCTTCCCGGTGCTCGTCCTGCTCCACATGCTGCCGGCCGCGGCCACGGCCACGCTGCTCCACTACGACACGAGCGGGCACGTCACGGGCGACTTCGAAAACTCCGTGAGCTACCTGTCGGTCGCATTCACGTCGCGCCCTCCCTTGGGACTCTCGGCCGCGACGCGTTCACAGCGCCTGCCTCGCGAGCAGATGGAGCTCTTGCACTTGCTCGCGCGACGCGCCGTGCAGCGCGTCGTCCGGGACGGCGACGACGAGCCGGACCCCGAGAGGCTCCTCGGTGGCCTGATCGTCCCGCCCGAGCTGCGCGAGGAAAGCGGCGCCTTCGTGACGCTGAAGCAAGGCGAGGACCTCCGGGGCTGCATCGGCTCCGTCGAGGCCCAGGAGCCCCTGTATCTCGCGGTGATCCACAACGCTGTCAACGCGGCCGTGCACGACCCGCGCTTCCCGCCCGTGCAGCGTGACGAGGTACGGGGCCTGACCGTGGAGGTGAGCGTGCTGAGCCCGCTGAGGGAGATCCCCTCCTACGAGCGGTTTCTCGTGGGCGAGCAGGGGATCGTCCTCGCCCGCGACGGCCGGCGCGCCGTGTTCCTGCCCGAGGTCGCCATCGAGCAGGGCTGGGACCGGGCCGAGACGCTGACGCACCTCGCGCGCAAGGCCGGGCTCGCGCCCGACGCGTGGCAGGGGTCGGGCGCGCGGTTCTGGATCTTCACCACCCAGGCCCTCACGGCGCCCTGGGCTCCTTGACCGTCGGCAGAAGCTCACACGGCTGGCGAGCCATGACCGGCGAGCGCTATCATTCCCCCATGCCCTCGCTTCGGATCCTCCCTCGCGCCTCCCTGTCCGCGGCTTTCCTCGCCATCCTGCTCTCGGCAGCGCCGGCCGAGGCTGGGCCCTACCGGTTCGTCAGGTCCGGAGGATCGCTCGCGTGCGTGACCATCGACTCCTATTGCGCGTCGGGCTATTGCATGGACTCTCACTGCATCGAGCACGGAAGCATGACCACCGGCGAGACGTTCACAGGGTGCGGCCAGATCGGATTCCCGGCGCTTTGCTGCACGATGGGCATGGATGACGAATGCGACACGATGGACCTGGATGACGGAACGACCGTGCCAGGCACATGCGTTCGGGTGGCGGGCCTGACGGCGGCTGATGGCACGCCCGTGGGCGTGTGCGACTTCGCCGATGGCACGCGGTGGTGCGATAGCTCCATATCGACCACGCGGCTGATCGCATGTTTGCCCCCGGGCCTGCCCCCGGGTGGCGAGCCCGTGGACTGGAGGGCCGGGGACTGCGACGGGGACTCGGTGTCCAACGGAGACGAGCTAGACCTCGGCAGCGACCCGTGCACAGGACCGGGTGGCGTGGACGCGGGCACGGCCGACGCGGGCACGGCCGACGCCGGCCCCATGCCGAGAACCGACGCCGGGCCCCGGCCGCGCATCGACGCGGGCCCGGGCCCCGGACCCACCCTCACCGGAGTCGACATCCGCGGCAGCGGCGGGTGCGAATGCCGGGCCGCCGGAGGTGGCGACCGCGCGCTGCCGGGCGCCCTGACGGCGACACTGCTCGCCCTGGTCCTGGTTCGTCGTCGCCGGCGCTGACCCCAAGAACGCGCGACGCCGGCCCGAAGGCCGGCGTCTGTGGGTCATCCCGGACTTGAACCGGGAGCCAACGGATTAAGAATCCGCTGCTCTACCAATTGAGCTAATGACCCTGGCGCGCCCGGCAGGACTCGAACCTGCGACCTGCGGATTCGAAGTCCGACGCTCTATCCATCTGAGCTACGGGCGCTTGCTCTGCTGCTACCTTTTCAAGGGGTGACTGACGGGGATTGAACCCGCGACCACCAGAGCCACAATCTGGTGCTCTACCAACTGAGCTACAGCCACCAGAGAGGGGCGGAGTTTAGCCGCGCCCACCGGGAAGGCAAGACCCGAAGCGCGTTAGGATGCACCCATGAGCCGCGTCACCTCACTTGCCACCATGGTCCTCGTCTTGGCCCTGAACGCCTGCGACGACAGCGCAGAACGGGGGTTGCCGCTCAACCGTTTCTGCGAGTCGCACACCCGGGCCCTGTGCGCGGCCGCAGCGCGCTGCGAGTGCGGAGCCGTCATCGCCGAGCTCCCGACCCAGTGTCCTGCCCTGGCCGCCATGGCCTGTCCCCTGGCCGAGGGAGCGCCCACCCGGACCGCTGTCGAGGCCGGCGACGTCAGCTACGACGACGTGGCAGCGAGCCGGCTCGTCGAAGCCCTGAGGACCGCCGACTGCACGAACGCGTCGCCCTGCGGGACGGCAGGTCCCTGCATCGGTCTAGCCGAGGCGGGGCAGGCCTGCGGCGACATCGTCGGGTGCGTCGCGGGCGCGCGCTGCCTCGAGGGCACATGCCACGCGCTCGGCGCGGACGGATCGGAGTGCACTGCGAGTGTCGCCTGCACGAGCGGCCGGTGCGCGGCAGGCGTCTGCACCGCGAAGGCTGGCGAAGGCGCCGCGTGCGAGGCGGACGACGAGTGCGCGAGCGGCCGGTGCGAGTTCTCCACGGGACGATGCCGTGCTCCCGAGCCGGAGGGGGCCCTGTGCATCGAGCACACGGATTGCGCGTCGGGCTACTGCGATCGCGATCTTGAGCTGGGCGCCGGCGCATGCCGTCCCCTGGGCTCAGACGGGGCGCCCTGTGATGAGGACTCGGGCTGCGCTGGCGGGGCCTGCATCGGCGCGGTGTGCGCAGCGGCCGTGTGCGATCAGGTGGGATGAAAGGGAGCGCGGCGCGCTCCGCCGCGCCTGATGCTCCACAGATCGGCGCGTCTTTCCGGGAAAAGAGCGTCTTCGTGGCTGGCACCGACCTTGCTCAGGACGCGCGCCATGATGACCAAACCCCTGTTTTTCTCGGCTCTCGTTGCAGGGCTGCTCGCACTCTTCACCACAGGATGCACACAGGAAGTCATCTGTGGTCCTGGCACCTACAAGGTCGGAGACGTCTGCCTCTCGGACGATCCCGGGCCGGCTGGCGACACACCTTCGGACACGGGAACGCCTCCCGCCACGCCGCCATCGACGCCACCCGCAGCCGACGGCGGCAGCGGGTCCACCACACCGCCACCGCCACCACCGCCACCACCACCGCCGCCCGCGGATGCGGGCTCCACGTGGGGCACGACGCCCGGCGGCGGCGGAAGCGGCGGCTGCGACGACTCCACCGGCGAGTGCGACACCTGGGCCCGCGCCGTCTTCGACGGCATGGCCGCTCGACAGATGGCGGCCGGTTGCAGCCGCCCGCCCGCCATCGATCTGCGCGTGACCGCCATCGCCGAACGACACGCGAGCTATCAGGCATCCATCGACCGGCTCGATTCCTCGAGCCCGGACGGCGATCTCTTCGCTCAGGTCGAGGCCGCTGGGGTTCGCTACATGGAGGCGGGGGCGCTCTTCGCCATGACGAGGACCTCCCCCGAGGACGTGGTCGATCGGTGGGCTTCGGATCCGGACATGGGACCCATGGTCCGGGCCTGCGGCCAGATCATCGGCGTGGGCGTGGCGACGTCGGCCACCGGCGCCGCCTACGTCACGGTGCTCATGGTCAAGCTGTGAGAGGGCCCGAGCCCTCGCCGGAGCCGTCCGGCGGGGGCTCCGGCTCGGCCGACGCCGGGGAGGGCACGACCAGCCGACCCCCGGCGTAGCGCCGCCGCGCCCACTCCGCCATGGCCATGCCCGCCGCCACCGCGACCGGGTAGCTGTGGTTGATGCCATACATGGGGATCGCGACGACCTCGTGTGCGGCTGCGAGGATCGCCGGGGAGATCCCGTCGTCCTCGTTCCCGAAGACGAAGAGCGAGTCGTCAGGGAGCTCCGCGTCCCAGAGCCCCACCGTCGAGGGCTCCCGCTCGAAGGCGACCAGCTTCCAGCCGGCCTCGCGGGCGAGGCCCAGGAGCTCCGCCTCGGTGGCGAGCTCCCGGATGTTCTCGTAGCGCTGCATGCCCATGGCCGCGCGTTCGTACCAGGGCTCGGTGCCCACGAGGATGATCTCGCGGACGAGGAACGAATGGGCCGTCCGGATGATGGCTCCGATGTTGAATGGATTCTTGGCCCGGTCGATCGCCACGCGCAGGGGGTGGCGGAGCCGGTCGAGCTCGCCACGAACCTCGCGTCTCGGCATGCGGAGCGGGGGCACCCTCATCGGGCCGATCGTAGCATTTCGGGGCCTCCCGTTTGCGGACAGGCGTGCCCCGGGCCACACTGAAGTAGCCGGATGAAGTTCGTTCCGCGCGTGCTCTTTCTCCTGATCATGTGGCCGACCCTCGCGGGGTGTGGACTGCTGATGGGGGAGAACATGCCTGACGATCGACTGGCGTCCCTGACCGTCGTCAATCGTTCGAACTTCACGATCTGCGACGTGCGCGTCACTCCGGCGTCCCAGCGGCGATGGGGCACGGGGCAGCTCGTGGAGCCCATCCCGCCAGGGCATGCCCAGACGCTGAGGATGCGCGCCGGTCGCTGGAACGTTCGGCTCGAGGACTGCGACGGCGGACAGCTGCTCGCCCGGCGCGGCATGGTCGTGCGCGGGGTCCGGCGCCTCGACTTCGATCCGCTCTCGGTCCAGCGCCTCCCGAGGCGAAGCGGCCGCCGCATCGCGACGCGGCCAGCATCCTGGCTCTGACTCGGGTTTCGCCCGCGTCGGGGCGTCCCCCGAGTCGCCGCGGCCCGAGGCGTCCCGGGCCCGGTGCGAGGTCCCGCAGCCGGGGAGCGCGGCGCACAGCGCGGCCAGGATCGGGCTCACGCGCACCACGGCCGCCTCACCGCCACGTGAACTGATCGAAGATCAGCGGGCCGATGGGGTCGCAGTCGATGCGGATGCGCGCGATGCGCTCGGCGCCCACCAGCTCGATGACGTTGCCGCTCCAGCCGGTCACCGGGGCCGCGTTGCGCATCGCGGTGGCCGTCGGCCTGCCGGCCGCGTCAAGGCCCACGGCGCGCACGACGACATGGGTCCAGTCACTCGACGACGCCACCATGAAGCTCACCTGCTCGACCGGCTCGGGCAGCGTGAGCTCGAGGTACGGGAAGTCGCGGCCGATGTCGGCGGCGCCCATGAAGGCGACGCCGTCGGGGATGAAGCCCGCGTCCGTCTCGCACCCGAAGCCGAAGAAGCCGCTGGGTCGATCGCAGCGGAGCACCAGCACGGCCGAGGAGTCGGTCGCGTTGGGCACCGGCGCCGTGACGGCGAGCCCCGACGAGAAGGCGTACGGCGTCTCCAGAAACGCGAGCCCCAGGCTGTCCACGCTCACGTGCTCGAACGACTCGGAGCCGGGCACGCAGCCGGCGTCGGTGCGGGCGCAGGCCGGCCCGGCGTCCGGCCTGGGCATGCACGCGTCCGCGCACGCGTCCACCGGGCCCGCGTCGCGCCCGCCCGCGTCGAGCCGACGGGCGTCGGGCGGGCCGGCGTCGGCCGCGCCCGCGTCGGGGCGTCCCCCCGTGTCGCCGGGGCCCGAGGCGTCCCGGGCCCGGTGCGAGCTCCCGCAGCCGGCGAGCGCGGCGCACAGCGCGGCCAGCAGCGGGATCGCACGCCTCATGGCTGCATCGCGCGCGCCGAGACCAGCGCCTCGCCGCCCGCGCCCACCGCGACGTC
>Ga0214473_10007531_pt1 | contig 12904 bp, 9 predicted proteins | sample RVTome_7_FD_203509 | JGI IMG/M metagenome (GOLD analysis project Ga0214473, IMG submission 203509) | Soil microbial communities from uranium-contaminated site in the Upper Colorado River Basin, Wyoming, United States - RVT98D197 | ecosystem: Environmental > Terrestrial > Soil > Contaminated >...
ATGTCCTCATCGTACCCGCCGCGACGGGCCAGGTCACCACCACGGCTCGCCCGCCCAACGATGGCCCAATGCGGCGTATGGCGATGCGTATGATCACGGCCGTGTCCGGTTTACGGTCCGTGCGGCGTCGGCTATAGTGTCAGGCGAGCGGAAGAGCGCGGGGCGACGATCGATCTCTCCCCCGGCCGCCGCCTGAACGGTCGCCTTTGAGCAACAGCCTTTCGATGGACGTACGTTTGGTCATGTTCCGGGAAGACGGCAGCAAGCGGATTGTCCCGCTGACGTCAGGAGTCACCACCATCGGGCGAAAAGAGGATTGCAGCATTCGCATCCCGCTGTCCACTGTTTCACGGCGGCACGCCGAGATTTACGTCGATGAGGAAGGCGTTTCGCTCAAAGACCTCGGGGCGGCCAACGGCACGTATCTCAATCATCAGCGGATCGACGAAGAGGATCTGGAACCCGGAGATCAGATCATGATCGGCACGGTGGTGTTTACTTTGCAGATTGACGGTTCGCCGCCGGATCAAGAAATCGTCAAGATTCGATCTAAGATCAAGGCCGCGGGGAAAGGCGGTCGCTCCGGGCTCGCGACGTCAAGAAATGTGTTGGCCGACGACGAGGAGATTGACCCCATCGCGGCGCTGGAAGCGCTGGCCTCCAGCGCCGATCAGACGGCCATCAATCCCGAGGACGACGAAGATTGATTCACTTCCGACGCGCGGTTCCGGTCAGCGGATGGTTCACGGGCTATGGCACATCCCAAGGGCACGTTGGCAGAAACGGCGTTACCGGATGCGCAGCCTGTTCACGCGCCCAAGCGTCGATCCCTGATGGGGCGGATCATAGGGCTGGTGATTGCGACAGTGGCCGTATTGCTGGCCATTGCCGCGGTGGGGGACATCCACCATCATCAGCAGGCGATGGATCAAGCGCGCTGGCACGCCGGCGTTTTGGCATCCCGCCTGGGTCCCAACAAGACATTACCGCTCAATCTTGAGCCGGAACCGGTCCCGGAACGTCGATCGGGCATGTTCGCCCTAGAAACATTGACGACACAACAGGCGGCGAAGCTTAGAGGTCATACCGGCGCGTTGATTGTCGCCCAGACCGTGCCGCAACCGATGCGCCTCGCCCCGGACGGACGGGCCGTCATTATCTTCGAAAACGGCGAGTTTCACGTCGAGTGGATGACGCTCAATCAGTTCACAGAGAGAATGCAATCCCAGGTCCTTCCCCTCCTTAGGGACATCGCCGTCCCTTAAACCGTGACCAGCGTTTTGGCCTCTTCCTCGCTCGCCAGGAACCGATCCGTGTACGACGCGTCGATGCTCTGGCAAACCCCCGTGGCCAGCTCGCCGATTTGTTCATAGTCGGGATCGCCGTTGCTTTGCGTCAGGAACTCGCCCGCCAGGATGATCAGCCGGAGCAGGTGACGCAGCACGAGTCCTTCGTTCTTGAGCAAGTCCCGGCCGCGCACGTATTTGTAAAAATCCCGTTCCGATTCGAAGATGCCTCCGGCCACCCACTTGGGCTGGACGAATAGGTCTTCGGGCGTGGCGAGCTTCGCGTCATACAGTAGTTTGAGCATCTCCGGAAGTGATAATTTCTTCGGTTGATTCTCCTCCGGCGCCCAGTAGTCTTCGTATTCATCCTCGTCCACGGCCACCAATCCCCCTTCCTCCGACTGTAGCGCGATCCCCATTTGGATGAGCGCCGGCTCGATCACCTGTTGTTGCAGCGGACCGGGATCCATGTCCGGCAAACGAACTTTTCTCTCCATCACCGGCGGAAGGGGCAGGACCGATTCCAACGCCTGCATTTTTTCCTCCAAGCTCCCCCGTTTCAAATGCTTGGCCAGATACACACCGTACACCGGATCAATGCTGCGAAAGTTCATCAGTTCCTTAATCGAATCGTTCAACGTGATGTGGTCGTCGCTCTCCGACTTGGCGACGTAACCGAACACGGCCAAGTTGCCGATCATGTGATCGAGTTGAATCTGGTACTTGTCCAAACGTTCGGGTGTGTCAAAGCGCCTGGTCAACATGTCGCGGATCGGCGCCAGCGATCCCTCGCGGCGAAGCCAATAGATCAGCACTTGATAGGGGATCATTGACCGGCTGGCGAGCCTGGCCGGTCCCGCCGCGATCAGCGACCGAAACTGCCCCTCCGTCCAATACTGTTCCGTCTTGCGTCGCGTAGGTTTCTTACGTTCCAGGTCCTTCTTCACGCGCAGCAAACCGGGATCCTTCGTCTTCGGATCGATCTGCGCGTATTTCTTTCGCCACTTGTGGATCTTGACGTCGTCCTCATGGGCGAGGGCGTACACGTATCCCTGGGCGTCGAACTGCGGGCGACCGGCGCGGCCGAACATCTGGTGGGCGCTGGACGCAAAAATCAGTTTCTTCTCGCCCCTTTTTCCCTTGAGCAACGTGCTGAGCACGACGGATCGTGCGGGCAAATTCACCCCGGCCGCCAGCGTCTCCGTGCAGATCACGAAGGGGATCAGCTTTCTGAGAAACAGGTCTTCGATGATCTCCTTATACTTGGGCAACACGCCCGCGTGATGTACCCCCACCCCGCTGATGAGCATGTGCCGCAGCTTCGGGCCGATGCCCTGCGTCAGATCTACGCGCTCAAGCTGCTTCTCCACTTCCGCGCGAACCGCCGGTCCGATCAGCTTCAACCCCTTCAATCGTTCCGCGACTTCCCAGCATTCCTCGCGGTTGAAACAAAACACCAGGGCCGGCGATCGGTTCTGTTCGTCGTCGGCCTCCACCATCACGGGCAGGTGCTCGGTCAGCAGTTTGTCCTCCACCCAGATGAATTCCAGCGGCACGCGGCGCTGATCGCTTTGAATCAGCCGCAGTGTCCGTCCGTGTTCTTTCGACAACCAGATGACGAACTCCGCCGGGTTCCCCACCGTGGCCGACAGGAGCATCAGTCGGATCGTCTTGGGCAGCATGAACAGCGACAGCTCCCACACCACCCCGCGTTCCGGATCGTTGAAGGAGTGAAACTCATCCATCACCACCGCATCAACGTCATCCAACACCGACCCGCGATCTTGTACAGGTGTGGCACCGGTTTCCAACCGGTGCATAATGCCGCGGACATCATTCCCCGAGCCGCCTGGCGAAATGCCATTCCGACTTGTCTGGATCTCGCGCGTTCCAAGCATGTTTTGATCCGAGCCGCGACCGTCAGGGAGCGGTCCCGAGCCGCCGGCAATAGTACGATCCGATTTGTCGGGAGCCTGCCCGATGCCCTCATGTGTGGCGCCGGTTTTCAACCGGTGCAGCGCGCCGCGGACTTCATCCTCCGAGCCGCCGGCAAGAGCAGGACCTGATTTGTCGGGAGCCTGCGCGATGTCTACGTGTGTGGCACCGGTTTTCAACCGGTGGGTTTTGCCTTCATCCCGCGCGGTCGTAGGGCTGCCTGAAACCGTTGTATCGCTGCGACCGCCGTTCGCCGGCGCGGCCTCATCCCCCGCCAGCAAGTGATTCAGCAGGATCTCCGCCACCACCACGCGCACCGGCGCGTTGGGATTCACCCGGCGGTTGCCGGTGATGAGTCCCACGTGCTCGCGCGGGAATCCCCACGCCACGGCCTTTTGCTGAAACTCGCGGAACTTCTGGTCCGTCAGGGCGATGAGCGGCGTCGTGTAATACATCCGCCGCCCCGTGTGCAGGGCCTCGAACACCGCGGCCTCCGCGATCAGCGTCTTGCCCATGCCCGTCGGCGCGGTGATGAGCACGCCGCCCTCGCTTTCAAACCACGCCAGCAGCGCCTCCTCCTGGTAGGGATAAAGATCGTATTCGAGCGAATCGAGAAACTTGGCGCAGATGTCGGAGCGAATCATCGTGGGAAGGGTGAATCGGCATCAATGTTGACTCAGCCGGTCGCGCTTTTTGAACTTGATCCGAGCCGCAATTCCGTTTTGATCCGAACCGCGCCCGTGAGGAAGCGTAGGTGCGCACAGTCGTAGTGCCGCGATTGCATGTAGACGAGGCCCGAGTCGTCGTCCGTGACCGAGCCCTCGCCCCCGCGCCAGGCGAACGAACCGGACTCGTTGAAAAGAGCCGAAGACAACAGATTGTAGCATAAGTAGGAGGCTGCGCGATTGGCGATGAAATCCCGCCCTTGCGTCTTGGGCTTCCTTGCCATGACATTCGTGGATATAATCCGCGGTACTATGATCGCTCAACAGAAACTCGACGACCTCCGCAGGTTGATTACCGAGAGCATTCGCATTCAACGTGGTTCCACGAGCCAGCGAGTCGATTACATTGATAGTGGCAACGTCCTAGCCGATGTTGGTGCAAACCAGAATCACGTAATCTATGGTCGTCGCGGCTGTGGCAAGACCCTTCTACTTCACGAATCGGGAGATCGCTTGCCAGATAGCACCAAACGAATCTACCTGAACTGTGAAGATTTCAAGCAACATACCTTTCCAAATGTCTTGATCGAAATTCTCGAGGCCATTTTCCTTGAATTGGAACGTAATCTTTCGGGATGGTTTGGCAGGAAAGGTACTCAAAGAGAGATCATCAAGGGAATCCGAGAAAAGCTGTCGAAGTTGCGCGAAGTACCGGATACTTTGGACGAACACGTCACGCGCTCTGAGTCCGCGTTAACTATGCGCGCTCGCAGTCTAAGTATGGGCGGTGGGGTGGGAGACAACAAGGCTGCCGTCGCCGCCGATTTGGGCAAAGCCTATCGCGTCGACGCGACGTCCGGCGAAACAAGTCAGTTTCGTCGCATCTCACAAAAGCAACAAGACTTAGATCTTGGATTGCCCGCGACAAAGCAAAAACTACGCGAGTTCTTTGAACTATCAAAGCGTGTCAAAGCTATCTTTATTCAGATCGACGACTTCTATCACCTTCGCTTGCCGGATCAACCGCTCGTCGTCGATTACGTTCATCGGCTTTGTAAGGATCTCCCGATTTATTTCAAGGTGGCGACACTTCGCCACTCTTCATCGCTTTTTATTGAGCGGGATGGTCAGCCAATCGGAGTTCAAGAGCGCCACGACTTTCTGCCAATTGACATTGATTTTACGTTCGAAAACTTCGATAAAACTGAGCGACAATTGCAGAGAATATTCCATGAATATGGCCGACTCGTCGATATCTCAAATGAAGAAATGAATTCCCTATTTAAGGGGGAGGGGTTCCGCCGACTCGTTGTCGCTGGCGGAGGAGTGCCCAGGGATTGCCTGTCGATTTTTCTTGATGCCCACACAAATGCGAAAGAAGTTACGGACGGACGGATTGGCAAAGACACGATTCGATTGCTGAGTTTGCAAACCCTCGAAGACCGAATCAAGGATCTAAAAAAGGACTCACAGGCCAACCAGCAAGACGAGTTGTTGCAAGGTATTTACGCCATTCGCGAGTTTTGCCTTGAAAGTCGAACTAATGCATTCGTTGTCGAGGAGCGCGAGTTAAGAGACATACCCTGGTTCAACGCGTTAGCTTACCGGCTTCTTGACTACCGGATTATTCATGCCGCCGCGTCCGCGTTTACACACAAGACTCATCCCGGAACCTACCGAGCATTTGTCATTGACGTGGGAACCTACGGGTTTTGGAGGAAGCTCGAGGGCAAACTCAATGAAATCGATGTTTCGGAAAAGGATGCGAAAGAAAAACTCCGGTCCGCTCCTTGGTTAAGGGAGAAGGAACTTGACGATTTGCGTCGTAAAGCTCCCAGACACGCGGAATCACGACTTAAGGAAGAACCGATAGAGAAGTCGGACCGTAGATCCTGATTGTTCCCTGTCAGCACTGAACTACGGGACCATAGAATATGCCGATCCTCCCGTTCAACGCCGAAGTGAGTTTTCAAAGGTTCTTCAACCGCTGCTCTTTGTCATACGCCTGCAGCGCCTCGACCAGTTCATCCATGTTCCCCTGCATGATCTGTTCGAGGCTGTAGAGGTCCAGGTTGATGCGGTGATCGGTGACGCGGTTCTGCGGATAGTTGTAGGTGCGGATGCGTTGCGAGCGGTCCCCGCTGCCGATCATCAGCTTCCTCGCCGAATCCCGCTCCGCCACCTTGGCCGAGTGTACGTGGTCGTACACCCGCGTCATCATCAGCCGCCGTGCTTTGGCCCGGTTCTTGTGCTGGCTCTTTTCGTCGCGCATGTTCACCGAGATGCCGGTTTCCTTGTGAACCAGACGAATAGCCGAGGAGACCTTGTTGACGTTCTGTCCCCCCGGACCGCCCGCCCGCGAGACGAACTCCTCCACGTCGTTGTCCCAGTCGATCTCGATGTTGGTCTCTTCCGGTTCCGGCAGCACGGCCACCGTCGCCGCGGAGGTGTGGATTCGACCCTGGGCCTCGGTCGTCGGCACACGCTGCACCCGGTGTCCGCCGCCTTCGTAACCAAGAACGCTGAACACTTCCGGTCCCTTAATGCTCATCACCACTTCCCGAAATCCGCCCATGTCCGAGGGGCTTTGATCGAGCACCTCGATGGTGAACCCCCGCTTGGAGCAAAACCGAGTGTACATTTCGTACAGGTCCCGCGCGAACAACGCCGCCTCCTCGCCCCCCGTGCCCGCGCGGACTTCCAGAATCACCGAGGTAATGGCCGCATCTTCATCCGTGACGATCAACGATTTGAGCTTTTCCAGCAGCTCGTCGTGCCTGGATTGAAGCGTTTCCAGTTCAGCTTCGGCCATTGCTCGGAAATCAGAGTCCTGCGCGGGGTCGTCGATGATGGCCTTGGATTCATCAAGCTCGTCTCGGACTTTCTTGAACTTGCGAAACGGATCGATGAGCCGCCGCAGCCGTCCCATTTCCTTGTTGATCGAGACGATCTTGGTGCCGTTTGTAGCCACCGCAGGGTCGGAAAGCCGGCCCTCGAGCTGCGCGTAGTGCTCGTCCAGCTCGTCGAGCCTGGCAATCAACTTATCGTGTACGGCCTGCAACATGGCGCCTTTGGCGAAGCAAGAAGTGAGAAGTTAGAAGAAAAAAAACGGATTCTCGTTAACGTTGCTGGTAGCCTCTTTTGCTTTTTCAATCTTTTCACTTCTCCCTTCAGTCTTCGTCGTTCCTCCATAGGCGAAAAAAATCACGCGCTTCCGGTACATCATCGGACGCGCGTGCTGTCGTGGTTCAGTCGCAGATACGCTAACCGTGCTTGGCGGGGGCCTTCTTGCCCTCCTTTTCGCCTTTCTTGAAATAGTCGGAGCCGAACTTCTTGGTGAAGCGGTCGACCCGGCCCAGGGTGTCGATATATTTCCGCTCGCCGCCCTGATAGAAGGGGTGGCACGAGGAGCAGATTTCGATCTTGATTTCCTTGACCGTACTCCGCGTCTGCCAGGTCGCCCCGCAGCCGCAATGCACCTTGCAATCCATGTATTCCGGATGAATGCCCTTTTTCATGGCCTTGTCCTTCCGAGAGTCCGATTCCGTTTGGCCCGGCATTGTACCGCGCTTCACCCCTTAGGCAAGTCGTATAAGCCCATCAAAAAACTGGCTGTTTAGTCTGCGGGAACGGTGGTTTCGATTGGATGGTAAACCCCAAGAAACCGCCTCGGAAACTCGCTCAGCCGGCTGGAAAGAGGACCGATTTCTTTCGTTTCGTCTGCGGCATGAGGTAAAATGTACGATGGAATCCGGTGGCCGCTTTTACGCAAAAGGTGATGCCATGACCTCCTGTCGAATGCCCACAAACCGCCATGCCCTTGTGTGCGGCCTAATTGTCTTGACCCTCGGTGGCTCGGCCAGGCCGCAATCCGAAACATCCGATGCCTTGCAATTAAATACTGGCGCCGAGAATGCCCGTCCTCGGACCGATGAGCGAAGAGACGAACGGCTGCGGATGGTGGAAACGCAGATCGCCGCACGGGGAGTCAAAGACCTCCGCGTTCTGGACGCCGCTCGCATCGTCCCGCGGCACTGGTTCGTCCCAGAGCCCTACGTCAAGCTCGCCTATGACGATCGCCCCCTGCCCATCGGTCATGATCAGACCATCTCCCAACCCTACATCGTGGCCTTGATGACCGAACTCCTCAACTTGAAACCGGGGGAGAAGGTCCTCGAAATCGGCACGGGTTCCGGCTATCAGGCCGCGGTGCTTTACGAACTGACCGATCACGTCTTCACCATCGAGATCGTCGAGCCCCTGGCCAAGCGCACGATGGAATTGTTTAAGGAGAAGGGCTACGGCGGTATCCGCACGCGCATGGGCGACGGCTATCGCGGCTGGTCGGAGGAAGCCCCGTTCGATGCGATCATCGTCACGTGTGCGCCGGAATCACCGCCGCAGCCATTGCTGGATCAATTGAAAGTAGGCGGGCGGATGTGCATCCCGGTCGGCGACCGCGGCGATCAGGAACTGGTCCTGCTCACCAAACGTTCAGACGGTTCTTTCGAACGCAAGAGCGTGATCCCCGTGGCATTCGTCCCCATGACCGGCGAAGCGCAGGAAGAAAAGTAATCGGCTGAATCTCGGCCCATGGAAAAAAAACGGGCCTCCATACTTGGGGCCCGTGGGAATCACGCACGTCGGTTCCGCAACAATAGGTCATTTGTGGCAGCAGGCCGACCAGCACGGCCCAAGAAGCCGCATGATCAACGGGCAGTCGCACTCGTTATCTTGCTTTTTCTCACCAGTCTGTTTGTTCTCGCCGGCCTCCTGCAATGCCGTCAAACGCGCCTTGGAGCCGCTCTTTTTCGTCTGCTGCCCCGAGGGACCGTCCTGGAAATCCCCGTCCAGGAACCAGCAAGGCGGCACCAGCAACTTCACCAGGAACGGCAATTCGCAGCCTCCCTTTTTTGGAGCGGGCGTCGAGGGAGATGACTGCATGGCCGTCGTGCTGGCCTGGGGTGACGGTTTCGTCGCCACGGATGTCGTGCCGCCGTTCTTCTTCGAATCCGTCGGTACGTATCCGCTTTTCTTCGCCGGCTGCGAGGGCTCCACCGCCGCTGCTGTCTGCTCTTTCGCCGACGCCGGCTGGGACGGGGACGCGGTCCAGCCGTCGTTCTGTGTAGAAGGCCGCTCATTCCCGCTCTTCATTCCAGGTTGGGGCGGTTCCGCGTTCATGGCGGTCGTGCGGCTGTGCCCCGGCGGTTGAGAGACCGACTTGGTAGATCCTCCGCCCTGGAAATCCTTGTCCAGGAACCAGCACGGCGGGACAAACAGCTTCACAACGAAAGGCAGTTCACAGCCGCCCTGCCCCTTTGGGCCCGGCTCCGATTGCGCCGCGGCGCGCCGTGCCTTGGGTTGCGCGTGGGCCGACGTGGCGCCGCTACCCTGGTTCGACGATTGCGAGTTTTCCCATGACTTCTTCGATGCCGGTGAACCCGAACCCGGGGACGAGGACGGCGCGGCCGGACTCTTCGAGGATGGCGGCGTCGTAGACGTCTCGGCTTGGGTCTTGCTCGAGGACGGTTCCGTCATCGTGGTCTGCTTCGTCGTTGACGACGACGGAGGCATGGAACCCGGACCACCGGAGGTCGGATCGCCGGCGGACGGCTTCCCCGGAGGCGACGGCGACAGGGCATGGGATGGACGCGACGGCTCCTGCCACATCGGCTCCGACTTCGGCGGCGTCTGGCCCGTAGGCTGAGTCCCCGGATCGGTCTGCCACGACGGCTCTGACTTCGGCGGCGTGTGGCCCGTGGGTTGAGTCCCTGGATCGGTCTGCCACGACGGCTCCGATTGCGGCGCCGGTTTTCCTGAAGACTGCGACTTTGGCGCCGTCATGGTCGTTGTTTGAGTCGTGGTCTGCTCATAGGTTGATTCCGCATCGCCCATATCCTGCGGATAGGAGTAGGCGCCGGGAAAACGATCCGCGGTCACCGTGGCCTTGAACGGAACGAACACGTCGTCGCGGCTCTCCAGCCGGACGGTCATAACCGCCTCATTTTCCACCGCGCGGCGGACGTTAAAGGGCATGTCCTGGGCGACATAGGTCGCGGCCAGCAGGCGATCGTCGCCCGCGCGATGGATGATGTCGCTGGTGCCGACCATAGCTACCAGGGCGTCGCGGGCTTCAAACAGATCGCTCAACTGCGATTCCAGATTGTTGATGCTGGTCAGGATGCGCTGACGGCTTCGCTCGAGGGACACTTTTCGCGGGCTGTCGGTCGCAGCCTGTTCGAAGAGTATGTTCAGACGATTCAGTTCCGTTTCCAGGACCGTGCGCTCGCGGATGCACTGCTGCTCCTCATGGTCCATCGCGGCAAACGTACCGTCCGGGGCAATGAGCTCGCTCATGAACGCCAGGGCCATCCGCCGCTCACGCAGATCGCTGAGTTGCCCGTTGACCCGATCCACCAGCGCCAGGGCATTCTGCAGACGAATCTCGTTCTGCACGAAACGCTGATCGTGATCGTGCAGATGATCCGTCAGCAGGAACAGACCCTTGCGCCGCTCGAGGCGGTCGGCCTCCTGCTCCGCGACGGCCTTGACCCGTTGAAGATCGGCGAACAGCGCGTTCACCCGGTCGAGCTTCCATTGCGCCGTGTCGTAGTCGGCCACCAGAATGATCTTGGTCAAGGCCCCGCCGCTATGAATGGCCTGCACTTCCTCCTCGTTGAACGCCGCCCGCGTCGCCGGCTGGAAGACCTCCTCGCGTCCGGGCAGCAGACGAATCTCCGCCGAGCGGAACAGATCGCGCACCTTCTGCTGACGATGGGCGTCGGCGCTCATCTCCGCCTTAATCGTGGAATTGAGCCGCTCTTCGAATTCCTCAATGGCGTCGAGTTGATTCGTGAAGGCCTCAAATATCTCCGGATCGCCGGTCTGCATCTTGCCCGTGATCTCGTAATCATAGGCCAGTTGCTGCTTGAGATCCGGGATCATGTTCTTCCACCGCTGGAGATACGACAGAATGTCGTGCCCCTCGGGATGAATGGACATCCAACCCTGGATCATGTCCTCGTGCTTACGATCGACGAACGCGAACGTGTACGTTCCCGGAGACAGGGAGGTGACGCCGTAGGTCACGTCCTGCCCGTCGAAAGGTCCGCCCCAAAGGGCGACGTGAAAGGCCTCGGCCGGTCCGCCGGGTTGGTGGACGAATCCCTCATACGAGGTCCGGGCCGCACCGGGCGCTCCCGGATAACCGGCGGCATTCCAGGCGTCCGGTGGTGTGGCGAAGCGGACGGCCACCGGCGAGAAGTTGGTCCGGTTTTGCGTCCCCCGGCAGGCCGGCAGCAGCAACGCCGCCGACAGCGTCACAACGATCAATGCGGTACGTCTCATGGTCTGTGGCTCCTAAACAACGGTCACGTTCGTCCAACGAGGTCTATGGGTCCCGCGATTACGCGTCCCGCCAATCGTCCGATTCGTCTTCCCGAAGCCGGCAGATCGAATCGACCTATAAGAACCGGTTCAAATGCCGACGCTTCGAATCCGACGCTTCGCAACGATTGGGAGCGGCGGCCGCACCGCCGACTCGCGCGCAGGCGTTTCAGTCGGGAAATACCTGTCGATCGGCTTATCGGCCAGCAAACGGCGCGTATCAAGACAAATCACAAGAGCTTTGAAACGAGCGGAATATCAACTTCGAATCGGGTCTACGTCCGAAAAAACGCCGCTCGGAAAACGCTCCGTTCCAGCCGAGTTTTTTTGCTCCAAACCCGGATGACGCGAACCTAGATTTCTTCGGCGCCACGCGAAAAGCTCGCGGATCGGAAATCCTGTTGAGGCGTCGGTCGCGCACCGTGCGTGGGTTCCCGGACATGAGGGATCGCCGAACGCAACCCGTCCAGAACCTCTTGATGGCTCGCGTGGTTAAACGACCGGAACGGTCCACCAGCGCGGCCCGCACGGAGGCAAAGAAAAAACCTCCTTCGCTCGCGATCGGTTGATCCGGGTTCGCCGCCTTGGCGCCGTCGGCACAGTAACTTTCCACGCTATTCACTCGATTTTCGCACGCCTCCGAACCGATCCATGATCAATAAGGGGATGGGCCCGCGGATGCTTGTCCCGGCGATGAAACGCCCCCGCGCCGATTCCGCCGCAACCTCGCCCGTGGATCGAGCGTAGAATCCGGCGGCGGCGTTTTCGGATCTCGCCGGCCGCGCTGCACGTGAAGAGTGACCGAGGGGACCAGTCATGCCAAAACCGCTTTCGCTGATGACGCGATCGGGACCGATCGTCCTGTTCTTCGTGTTGCTGATGATTCTGCTCAACCGCCTCCAATCCAGAAGCCTGACAAACCAGGTTGGGACTCTGGAGCGCGAAAAAACCGAATTGGTCGAATTCGCCCGCCGTTTGTCCGAATCCCGGCGCGTGGCGCAGGTCAATGTCCTGGAACAAACCGTCGACGAACGAGGCCAAGTCGTTTCTCGCCTTCGCTGGCAGGAAATCGGCGCCCTCGATCAGCTCAGTGACCCTGTGGAGATCGAAGTCATCGGCGAGCAGGCCTACTTCGAGGCCTTTGTCATCAAGTTCGATCATGACTTGGTTGGAAACGGCGATCACGATCGCGGGAACAGCGTGGCCCTGTTCCGCCGGGTGTTTGGGGAAGGCCAAGTCCCGCAATCGGCCAGGCCGTTGGAACAGCTTCGCGGCGCCGTGGTGTTCGATCCCGTCGGACCACCGCTGTCACGGGATCGACTCTGGGCCCGGTTCTGGGAGTTTGCGGACGATCCTGAGACGGCCTCGCAATTCGGAATTCGCGTCGCCCAACTCGAAGCTCCGGCCGTCAAATTGAAAAAAGGACAAGTCTGGGAAGTGACTCTCGATGCCTCCGGCGGGGTCAACGTGAAACTTGTTACTGCGCCGCCCCGTATCGCCCGCAAGCCGGAATCGGCGCCTCGGCCTTAACCGCTTAGTTCGAGTTTCGCACTTTTTGGGGACCATTTTTCGTGACGGATCCGTAAACAAGAACGAGCCGTCCTGTCGATGCGTGGTTTGAAGGAATCACGC
>Ga0214473_10007532_pt1 | contig 12903 bp, 10 predicted proteins | sample RVTome_7_FD_203509 | JGI IMG/M metagenome (GOLD analysis project Ga0214473, IMG submission 203509) | Soil microbial communities from uranium-contaminated site in the Upper Colorado River Basin, Wyoming, United States - RVT98D197 | ecosystem: Environmental > Terrestrial > Soil > Contaminated >...
CGGGTAACTATGGGTACTTTTAGAGTGCTTGAGCCGTATGCGGTGAAAGTCGCACGTACGGTTCTTTGGAGGGAAAGGCGGGGTAACCCGCCCGACCTATCCGGCTTTGTACCAAGCCCTCATTGTACCAAGACTTCCGACGCACGTGCAAGAGTTTTGCAGCCCGTCCCTTTACCCTGTGAAATAATGTTTATGGTGAGTATAATATATACGAAAGGCTATTTCACAGGGCATACCGTCCCGTCGCTGCAAAACACATGCTTTTTTGCCTGCCCTGACTCCGCCATCTAGACAATTTTTTCATACCATGACAAATCCTGCCCTTTTACCGGGACTTTGCCATCTAAACAGTTATGCAATAATTTTTTTGGACAAAAATTATTAACATTTCTCTTTATCACATGTTTAATATATATTTGAGCCCGTGAAAAAGAATTTCTTTGCCATAACGTTTTTAATATCTGCACTTGTACTGATTGCACACGATGCCATTCCGCATCATCATTTAGATATCGATGAATATGAATCAGTTATAAGCCATATTTTTAAAGATAGCCGTGATGATCATGCTAAGAATGAGAATGATCATAAACGTCCTATCCCTCATCATCAACATGTTTTTGCCCCCGATGATTTTATTTCTCGCAGGAATAATATCTCTTTACAAAAAGAGATTAAGCTCTCCTTTGCCAATAAAATATGTTTATTCACTATATCTTTTATTTCGAAGGACAATTTACCATCGAATCATTCTTTCACGGTTATAGACTTTATCCCTGACTCGTATCCTTTTATTATTTCACCTAATTCCATGCGTGGTTCTCCGGCAGATTCCTGATTTGCCACTTATCCCCTATTAAAATTTCAGTTTACAAATAGCACTCCTTGATGTTTTTCAAGGTTAATTCACTTATAAAAATATGAAGCGAATATTAATATATATAATGGCTACTGTGGTTATTACAGGCTGCCAATCGAAACAAGATGGAAGTAAAACAACAGGTATAGATGCTCAAATTGCAGCTCTTGAACCCCTTTCATGTACCTTATTTACAGATAAAGTTGAATTGTTCGTTGAATTCAGACCTTTTATTATAGGTCATGAATCAGCCTTTGCTGCCCACCTGAATGATATTGTTCAGTTTAAACCAATCGCAGAAGGTTCATTACAGGTTATCATGAAAAATGGACAGACTCAATTTGAAAATAAAGTTGAAGCACCTTCAGTTCCAGGCATTTTCCGCCCGGTTATTACTCCAACAGAGACAGGTTATTACACTCTGACTTTCATGTTTAAAAGCCAACAATATGATGAAACTATAGTGGTTGATTCAGTAAGAGTATATGCTGATTTAGCAGAGGTTTCTGCCAATTCAGCACATTCTGCAGGTAGCGATGAAATTGTTTATCTTAAAGAACAGGCATGGAAAACTGAATTTGCTACACAGGAGGTTGTTACAAAACCTTTCTGGTCCGTAATAAGTACTTCAGCTAAAGTTAAAGCTCAACCTCAGGCAGAAGTAGTTCTTAATACTCAATCTGCAGGTCAGGTAAACCTGTTTACTGTGATCGGAGCATCTGTAAGCAAGGGTGATCTTCTGGCAACTATCTCAGGGTCAGGAATAGAAAATAGCCTTACCTCAAAACTTAATGAGTACCGGATTTCTTATGAAAAAAGTAAAGCAGATCTAAACCGTACATCTCCATTGGCTACGACGCAGGCCATCTCACAGAAAGAGTTTCTGGAAATAAAGTCACGTTACCTACAGGATTCATTAAAATATTTCCAGTTCGCCGGTAATATTTCAGGAAATAGTGTGAAAATAACTGCTCCTTTCAATGGTATAGTCTCTAATGTTATAGTTCAAAACGGAGAATTTACTGAAACAGGTACTCCTGTAATTCAGATTACCAATAAAGATGAACTCCTAATAGAAGCCTTTATTAATCAGTCAGATTACCAATCAGTGGAGGGTATTTTCGATGCAAATTTCAAAAATATTGCTGACAATAAACCATTTACCCTGGCCGAATTAAAGGGAAAAGTAAAATCAGCAAATGCTTTTGTTAATGAAAATATAAGCCGTATCCCTGTAAATTTTTCTGTTCAGAACAACGGGTTGATCATGCCCGGTATGTTCCTTGAGGCATTCATAATGACAAATAAAAAAGAGAATGCACTGGTTTTACCTTTATCTGCAATAATCGAAGAACAGGGTCGCTACTTTGTCTTTATTGAGGTCTCCGGAGAATCCTTCATAAAACGTGAAGTCACACTGAAAGGGAATGATGGCATTTCTGTTGAAATTGCTACCGGTTTGCTGGTAGGTGAGAGAGTTGTAACCAAAGGTACACAACCCATAAAACTATCTTCCATGGCAGCAGGTTTGCCACTTCATGGTCATACACATTAACAGGAGGAAATCATGCTGAATAAAATACTAAGTTATTCTTTAAAGAACAGGCTCTTTATCCTGTTTATGGCTGCTATTCTTCTGGCAGGGGGAACCTATGTTTCAACAAAGATGGAGATTGACGTATTTCCTGATCTTACTGCTCCTTCTGTAGTTGTCTTGACTGAGGCTCATGGTATGGCTACTGAAGAAGTGGAACGATTAGTCACATTCCCGATTGAAATTGCTCTCAATGGTGCAACTAATGTACGCAGGGTTCGTTCTTCCTCCGCTACCGGCATATCGATAGTTTGGGTTGACTTTGAATGGGACACAGATATATTTAAAGCACGGCAGATAGTAAATGAAAAGATTACTACAGTTTCCGCACTATTACCTGCAACCGCCGGAGCTCCCACCCTAGCCCCCCAATCATCAATCATAGGTGAAATTATGACAGTAACGGTTTCGTCAGATTCAATTTCACCAATGGATCTTAGAACTATTTCCGACTGGCAGATCAGAAACCGTTTATTATCCATTGGAGGGGTGTCACAGGTTATCGTAATAGGTGGTGAGTATAAACAATATCAGATTGAAGCGGATCCTGAAAAAATGGATTATTATAATGTAAGTCTTACTGAATTATTCAAAGCCTCTACGAACCTCAACCAGAATGCAACCGGAAGCTTCTTAAATGATTTCGGAAATGAGTATGTCATAACAGGAATTGTCCGCACCAATAGCCTTGAAGATATTGGAAACAGTGTAATTAAAATAAACAATGGACAGCCTGTTTCAATAAATGATGTTGCCAAGGTTGATGTTGGTGCAGCACCAAAAATCGGAGCAGGATATCTTAACAGTAAACCTTCGGTCGTAATGACGATATTGAAGCAACCAAACACAAATACGGTATTGCTTACTGAAAAGATTGATCTTGCCCTGGCTGATCTGAAAAAAACCCTTCCCTCAGCCATTCAGATCAGAAATGATGTTTTCCGTCAGTCAGACTTTATAGAAAGGTCCGTCAATAACGTTTCGCGTGCTTTGCTTGAAGGAGGTCTCTTTGTAGTTATAATACTGTTTTTATTTCTTCTGAATATCAGAACAACGATCATATCGCTTGTTGCAATTCCAATATCATTGCTTGTTGCAATAATAACACTCAATTTCTTAGGATTAACACTGAATACAATGTCATTGGGAGGTATGGCTATTGCAATCGGAGTCCTTGTTGATGATGCCATAATAGTGGTAGACAATGTATTAAAACGATTAAAAGGAAATTTCAGATTGCCTGTTAAAAAACGATTACCACAATTGACAGTAATCTTAAATGCATCAAAGGAGATTATGGCTTCAATTTTCAATGCAACCCTTATAATTATAGTTGCATTCCTGCCGCTCTTTTTCCTTTCAGGTATGGAAGGAAGAATGCTGAAACCTCTCGGAATTTCTTTTATTGTATCACTCTTTGCCTCTTTAATTGTTGCCCTTACACTTACTCCTGTTATGTGCAGCTATCTACTGACAAGTGAAAGACAACTTGCTCAACATGAAACCGGAAGCCGCTGGGTAAGGTGGTTAAATGAGAAATATGGGAAAGTATTAACACGGGCTCTTATTTACAAAAGATCCCTTATCGGCTTTGCCGCTGTACTGTTCATTCTAGCAATGGTAGTGATGTTTAATCTGGGCCGAAGTTTCCTCCCTGAATTTAATGAAGGAATACTCACACTTAGTACTGTGAGCCTACCGGGAATATCTCTCGAAGAGAGTAACAAAATGAACCTCATGATTGAGAAAGAAATGCTCGACATGCCCGAAATAAACACCATTGTAAGGCGTACAGGCAGGGCAGAACTTGATGAGCACGCACAGGGAGTCTTTTCGTCTGAAGTTGATGTTCCTTTCACCTTATCTGACCGCACCAAAGAGGAGTTTCTGACGGAATTACGCAGGAGATTTTCATCTATTAGGGGAATCAATATAACAATTGGTCAACCTTTGTCGCACCGGATTGACCATATGTTATCAGGCACACGTGCAAACATTGCAATCAAGGTATTCGGGACCGATCTTCAAAAGATGTTTTCAATTGCCACTCAGTTAAAAACTAATATAGAGGGTATCCAAGGACTGGTTGACGTGAATGTTGATCCTCAGGTTGAAATTCCGCAGATTCAGATTAAACCGCGTCGTGAAATTCTCAAGCAATATGGCATTCCGGTAAATGAATTTGCTGAGTTTGTAGATATTGCTTTTGCGGGGGAAAAAGTATCAGAGGTATTTGAAGGAAATATGAGCTTTGACCTTATCCTTCGTTATAATTTGAAAAACAGGCAATCAATTGAGTCAGTAAAGAACAGCCTTATTGATACTTACGACGGAAAAAAGGTTGCATTGAAGGAAGTAGCAGAAATAATCTCAGCCACGGGCCCAAATGCTGTAAGTCGGGAAAACGTACAACGGAAAATCGTTGTCTCAGCCAATGTATCAGGTCGAGATTTACGGAGTGTTGTGAATGATGTTCAGAAATCAATCAAGGATAATATCATCCTTCCTGAGAACTATTATATTGAATATGGTGGCCAGTTTGAAAGTGAGGAAAAAGCGTCTGGACTTCTTTTTTACTCATCAATTCTTGCAGTTTTTGTAATTTTCCTTTTGCTTTATATGGAATTCAGAAACACAAAGGTATCTGCGGTTATACTTATTAACCTTCCTTTGGCACTTATCGGAGGTGTGTTTAGTGTATGGATGACCTCAGGGATTCTAAGTATCCCCGCTATTATCGGGTTTATAACATTGTTTGGTATTGCAACCCGAAACGGAATACTGTTAGTATCAAGATATAATGCTTTGCAGGAAGAAGGTCTTCCCCGATTGAAGGCTGTTATGCAAGGATCTCTCGACAGACTGAATCCAATTCTGATGACTGCTTTAACTGCAGCATTAGCATTGATCCCACTTGCTATTTCAGGCGATAAACCAGGGAACGAAATTCAAAGTCCAATGGCAATTGTAATTTTGGGAGGCTTATTCACTTCAACTTTGTTAAACGCATTTATTGTACCTGCGGTATACCTTTTCATCAATTCTAAACCAGTGAAAAATGATTAAAGTAAAATATATACTATTATTACTATGCATAAACTTGTCTGGTTATTCACAAACCATCGACACTCTTCTGAAAAGCATAGAGAGGAATAATCCTCAGATTCAGGCACAGGCGAAATGGCTTGAGGCAGAAAGAGCGAGAGCACGAACAGGAATCTATCCCACGAATCCTGAAGTTACATACAACTATATGTGGGGTAGCCCTGATGCAATTGGAAATCAGCAGGAGTTTGAGGTTACACAATCATTCCGGTTACCAACATACTACTATGCAAAATCAGGAATGCAAAATCTGCAGCTGGAACAAAAAGTACTATTAGTTGAAAAATCAAAAAGGGAGATTTTGTCTCAGGCTTTTAACGAATTCTACACACTTGTGTGGTTGAATAAGAAGGAAGTGGTTCTGAATAAAAGAGTCAGTGAATCGGCAAATCTCCTAAGCATCATGCAACATGGTTATGACAGAAAAGAATTTTCTAAACCGGCATTTGATAAAGCTCGTATTTATCATCTGAATGTTCAGAATGAATTACAAAAGTTAAAATCGGAGATTCAGATTCATAAAGAATTGCTTCAGCAGATAAACGGAGGAATTTCTGTGGACAATATTCTCTTAAGCTATCCTCAAAATATTGTTCTCCCTGATTTGAACTCAATTCTGGCCAAAGTTCAGCAGCAAAATCCTGACATCCTTATTGCTAAATACAATACAGGGATCAGCGAGAAACAGGTTAAACTGGAAAACATGAACAGATTGCCGAAACTTGAAGCAGGTTATAAGTCTGAAACAATCCTCAATCAGAAATTACAGGGTTTTCATACAGGAATATCCATTCCTCTATGGGAGAATAAGAATCTTGTAAAACAGGCAAAGCTCGAAAACATCTGGTCTCAATCGTATTATGATCAGGTTGTCAGTGAGGTAACTGCAAATCTGAAATTAGTTTATGCAGAAGCTTTGGCTTCTTATCAGAACTACTCAATGATGAAAGATATTATGGAATCTTCACAGCTTTCTGAAAGCAGTAAGCAGTTATTGACGGTAGGTGAAATATCCTTTCCTGAGTACCTGACTGAAGTTCAGTTTATCTTTGAAAGCCAATACAATTATCTTGAAAATGAAAGAAACTATTATATTTCATTAAACAAATTAAAATTAATAGTCGGAGAGTAAAAAAGGAATCTCATAAATAAAATGTATTTAATATAACCATGGTGGTGGTCATTCCGACTGCCATCATATTGGTTATAGAGATCTAACCGGGTTAAAATGTTAAAAATAAGGATATGAAAGTAAGATCGATTTTTATCGGATTAATTGCAGGTTTACTTTTTGGAGTGGCAACGCCATTCAGCAAAATCATATTATCTCAACTCAATAGCTTCCAGTTAGCAGGTCTGCTATACCTTGGTGCTGCTATAGCATTCCTGCCTTTTATTGTGAAAAACAGAAAGGCTGAATTTGTAGCATTAAAGAAAACAGGGAAAAAGAAACATTTATTTGGAGTCATATTCTTCGGTGGAATACTTGGGCCTCTTTTCCTAATGTTAGGCTTAAAAACTGCCTATGCTATGTCTGTTTCCATCTGGCTGAATATGGAATTGGCAGCAACTGCAATTTTAGGGTTACTTATCTTTAAAGATCATTTGGATCGTTTCGCAATTATTGGAATTTTATTGACTCTGACATCCGGCATTATTATTTCCTCTCAAGAATCAAGTAGTGGAGCTATTTCAGGCATTTTCATCCTCTTAGCATGCATCTCCTGGGGTTTCGATAATCATCTGTCTGCTATAATTGATGGTGTCTCACCTCAGACAATAACATTTGTCAAAGGTCTTTTTGGAGGTATAACCAATTTGACGATCGGCATGTTTCTTAATAATGGACAAATTCTATCACATTATGTTCCAATAGCATTATTAATAGGAGTTTTTTCATATGGAATCAGCATTGTTCTTTATGTAACCTCTGCTCAGTACCTTGGTGCCACAAGGAGTCAGATACTTTTCAGTACAGCGCCATTCTGGGGTATTCTTGCAGCCTGGATTTTCCTTGGAGAACATTTGAATGTGATAACCCTGATTTCGTTTTCCATATTAGTATTGGGTATACTATTTACTAACTTTGCTTCTCATGGCCATCAACATTTACATAGAGGTGTGGTTCATTTTCATTTGCATAGTCATGGCGATGGCCATCATGATCATACCCATTCTTCAGACAACGAGAAAAATGCAAAACATTCACATATCCATGAACATAAAGAAGCCAGTCATTCGCATAAGCATTATCCGGATTTGCATCACCGGCATGAACATTAAGCCTTTAAACTATTAACTAAGACCGTCCCTCCGGCTGTAAACCACATTTGCTACCCCCTCCTTGCCATCCCTCAAGCCAAAGGTAGCAAAAGAGGTTTACAGCCCGTCCCTGCCACTCGGCGAGACAGGCGGCTAAAGTAGAAAATGTTGTTTCATCAAGACAAACACAAAATTTGCCCAGCAGCCCACATAAATCCAAAGACTCCAGGTTTTCTGAGAAACTAAATGAGTTTTGTAACAAGATGAACCTTGACTCTAAAGCGGAAACGGGAGTTTACAAATCAAGACAACCATTTGATTGTGATTTTAATTTTCCCGTGTATCAATTTCTCATTAACTTTATTAACTAGTTATAGCCCATTAAAATGAGACACACTGTTACAATTATATTATTGATATTTAGCTTGGGACTGATACAAGCTCAAGATATTGATACTTTTTTTTTGAAATATGGAGTATCTAAATATGATACGATTATTTATAAACGAATCATAGAGTTCGATAAGAATAGAAAAATATTTCATGTAAAGGATTATTTTGAAAATGGACAGATTCAGATGGAAGCTTTTTATAGCTCGTTTGATAAGAATATAAAAGAGGGGAGCCAATGTAATTATAGTTCAAATACAAAAGAGGGCTTATTTAAAAATTGGTACGAAAACGGACAGCTTGAATATTCAGCCACTTATAAAAATGGACTAATAAACGGATTGTCTGCATTCTGGTATAAAAACGGAATTAAAGAATCAGAAGAAAATTGGCTGCAAGGACAGCTTAACGGCAAAGTTAAATATTGGACAGAACAAGGGGAATTACAATTTGATCTATCATTTGATCATGGGCTAAATCAAAATCCTAAAGAGGTACAATACCATTATTTGTCATATACACCGAAAGAATATAACACAGATACATTAAAGAAATGGCCTCTTATTATTTATTTGCATGGAGGTTCACGCCGGGGAACTGATTTAATCAAATTGTATGCTGATGGAATCCCTGACCAGCTATATAGGGGGAGAGAATTTCCTTTCATAATTATTGCTCCTCAATGTCCCGAACACATTAGATGGTCCACAGATAATTGGTTTGAAAATCTTTATAAAGAGGTAAACGAAAAGTATAGAATTGATACAAATAGAGTATATCTGACTGGTTTCAGTTTAGGAGGGGCAGGAACATGGTATATTGCAGCAAAGTATCCGGATAAATTTGCATCCATTGCCCCAATGAGTGGATTTACGAGTCACATGGATTTCATAGATAATAATATTGAAATGCTCATTAATATACCAATATGGGCTTTTCATGGTAGAATAGATATCGTCGTTCCATTTGAAGAAACAGAAAGAATAATAAAGAAACTGGACGGAAAAAACAAGGACTTGAAGTTTTCAGTTGAACCTGAAGTGGGACATTGGATTAATTGGTTAGTGTATCCAAATCAGGAATTGTATGATTGGTTTTTAAAATATGACAAAAGATCAAAAACAAAAAATAACGGGCTATAACTGGACGGAGCTATGAAAAGCACAATTATCATACATAACTTAAATATGAGAATTTGATCTCAGTCTATAGAGGTCATAAGATTAAAAAAATGGACTCACCGAGACAATGCAGTCATACCCAGATAATTTTAAATTACCCTACATATAACACGGATGGTATAATTAATTGCCTTCCCGCTTCGCCTGATTACTAAAGACAAATTCGTTAAAACATGACAAAGGCTTCGCGGGACACGGTCAGTAGCCCGGACAATTTGATAATCAGCTCTTAAAGTCTATGTTCGTAAGTTCATTTCACTCATTAAATTGGTGCACCGTGACTACTCCTGCTGCCGAGACAAAGTCAATAGGGCTACCGGCCGACGCGCAGTTGGCAGCGTTTTTTGCTCTCCGTTTATAAAATGCACCTTGACAATTAACCTTGGTACCTACTACCGGGATTAATACGTAATCAGCCTTTACCGTGACGGGAAAACTTCCGTCCGTTTACCGGGACTGGCAAAAAAACTCGCCAACCCTGACACAGACGGCAACTAACTATACCACCGGGCCGTTAGCAATAAACCTTTCAAAATCAAGACATTCGGCTACGCGCACTGCAAGTAATTAAGTTTATCATGACAAGAAAGTCTTTCACCGTTTATCAAATTTGTGCCCTGACACTCATTTGGCACTTTTCCAATTTCTCTTTGGTTGACAAATCTGTCTACTGGGACAATTTTCTGAGCCAGCCTCATAAGCATGCCATTGCGCATATAAAAAATAGGCTACCCGCCATGTTCTGTTAACAAATTCACAGTACCATGACAAATTATCCTTTCTATAAACTTTGTACCGCGATACCTAATCCAGCCTATTTTTTATGCCATGCCCTAATGCCTTGCAAATGGATCTAGAAGTGACATATCCTTCTGGACAAGAGGCAATTTGCAAGGAAGGTCTATTGCTAACGACATTTAAAGGGTTCGTTTTTGACACTAAGTCTATCGTCCGTTTACCAGGATTTGAAAAACAGGCCCAAATTGGTACTCGCACTAGGACTGTTAACCGGCGTCACTTAGCCACCAACCCTTACTGCACCTACTCAACGCCGATATCCTGCATAATTCTTGACCTGACACTTATCGGACATTTGGATAATTGTAACTTTTAAGTTACTTTTGCAGTACATTAATTGACTATGGATAAGATCCGTGAGATAATTGCCTATAAAAACTATTTTGAGGATTTTTTACAAAAGCAACCAATAAAGGTTCAAAATAAGATCTTTAAAATTTTGGAAGCAATTGAGACTTTAGAGAGGATCCCTACTACCTATCTGAAACTTATAGCTGAGACCAAAGGCCTTTATGAGGCAAGAATCCAAGTTGGGACTGACATATGGCGGGTCTTCTGTTTTTTTGACAGTGGAAGACTGGTAATTCTTCTAAATGGATTTCAGAAAAAGACACAGAAAACTCCAAAAAATGAGATCGAAAAAGCAATAAGACTAATGAGAGAGTATTATGAAAGCAAAAAATAACAAAGACATTTCGACCTGGACCGAGATCAAGGACCGGGTGTATGGTGAAAAAGGGACCGAAAGACGAGACAACCTGGAGAGAGATGCTGAATCTTTTAAAATTGGACTTCTATTAAAAAAAGCAAGAGAATCACGACATATGACACAGGAGGAATTAGGCCAACTCATTGACAAAAAAAGGACTTATATTTCACGAGTTGAGAATAACGGGAGTAACATCACCTTGAGCACCTTATATGACATTGTTGAGAAAGGGCTTGGTGGAAAAGTAAAGATTTCTATAGACATCTGACTTTTAACACGCAACATAACATTTAAAGTTTTGGTTTTGACACTAAGTTTATCCTCCCTATACCAGGATTTGAAAAGTGGGCCCAAATTAGTTCTTGCAACTTGACTTTAACATAGGTCTATTGCTAACAACGGATGGTATGGGTAATTGCCTTCCCGCTTCGCCTGATTACTAAAGACAAATTCGTTAAAACATGACAAAGGCTTCGCGGGACACGGTCAGCAGCCCGGACAACTTCACAATCAGCTCCAAAAGTCTATGCGATCAAAATTATTTCCACTTAACAAAATTTGTGTACCATGACAAATCCTGCTACCGAGACATAGTCAATAGGGCTGCTGGCCGACCTGCCTACCGGCAGGCAGGCGCACTGTTGTCATGGTTTTTGCATCTCCATCTGGACAATTTTATCATGACGTGACAACTTCGTGCCATTTATGGGGACTCAGTCATCTGGACAACTTTATTGTGACACGGAAACCCTGCCCACTTACCGGGACTTTGCAAAAACGCATGCCAACCCTGACACTGACGGCAACTGCCCATACCACCGGGCCGTTATAGTTAATTGTTTAGTTTCGTGCACATTAGATAGTATAAAGCAACTAACAACAGAAAAAGCGAGGATGATCTAGCATGACAAATCCCGCTCCTTTACCGGGACTGGTAACCTTGGCAACTTTATCTTGACAATTAATTTTCTGCACATCTACCAGGACTGAATAAGTATACACTGATATTAAGTTAATTGGCTCGATTTTTGCTGTGAATTTATTAACACTAAACCTTGGATTATGAAAAAATTAGCCCTTTTGTTTACATTTTCATTTTTCATAATTTCCTGCGAGAAAGACTATCTCGTCCCCAAAAATGAAGTTCCTGATTGGCTCAAAACTAAAATTAGTCAGGCCGAAAAGTCAATTAAAGACTCTCCAGATGGATTAACTGCTTATGCTGCATGGGTCCGTTATAAATGGCAAAACGTTTATTATTTTGAATATCATGCTTATGCTAGTTCAGCCTCTCCCTTAGCAATTTCAACCACGCAGGACACTCTTCGGGTAAATCCCTGGGATATAACAACTGACTATTACAAAGAAAAATGTTGCAAACAATTAATTTGGAAAGGCCCAAAGTACACTGACCCTGGTATCAAATAAATCAGAACCTTGATTCTTCCGAGACATCCTTTTAACCTGGATTTTTAAATTGCAACTAACAACGGATGGTAGGTTTAATTGCCTGCGGCAGCCCGGACTAATCCGTAATCACCCAAAAGTCTATAATCGTAATTTTCACCCACTTATCAAGTCTTGTGCACCGTGACTAATCCTGCTACCGTGACAAAGTCAATAGGGCTGCCGGCCCTCGCTCCTGTTGTCATGGTTTTTGCATCTTCATCTGGACAATTTTATCATGGCGTGACAAATCCGTTTTCATTATCGGGACACACTCATCTGGACAACTTTATCGTGACACGGAAATCCTGCCCACTTACCGGGACTATGCAAAAACTCATGCCAACCCTGACCCTTCGCTTCGCTCAGGGCAGGCTCCGACGGCAACTCCCCATACCACCGGGCCGTCAGACTGTCTAAAAACCTTCCTTATTTGTTGATAACTATGAGGCCGGTGATTCTTCAAAAAACTATCGATTTTGTATCTTAACTACATGAAATTCATACAAGGACATAACAGAACACAGATTAATCTTTTCCCGGTATCACTCGACCAATC
>Ga0214473_10007533_pt1 | contig 12903 bp, 9 predicted proteins | sample RVTome_7_FD_203509 | JGI IMG/M metagenome (GOLD analysis project Ga0214473, IMG submission 203509) | Soil microbial communities from uranium-contaminated site in the Upper Colorado River Basin, Wyoming, United States - RVT98D197 | ecosystem: Environmental > Terrestrial > Soil > Contaminated >...
GCGGCGATCGCGACCGCGCGCGGCGCGAGATCGATCCCGAGACCGGACGCGCGCGGCAGCTCGCTCAAGAGCGCGAGCAGCAGGCAGCCGCTGCCACTGCCGAGATCGAGCAGGCGGAGCGCCGCCGTGCGCGACGGCAGCCGCGCCAGTGCCGCCGATACCAGGGTCTCGCTGTCGGGTCGCGGGTCGAGCGTCGCCGCGCCGATCCGGAATTCGAGGCTCCAGAACTCGCGAACCCCGAGAATACGCGACACCGGTTCGCGGGCGACGCGTCGGTCGATCGCCGCAGCGAAGCGTTGCGCCGCCGTTGCCGGCACCGGCGCTTCGGGTTCGCCGATCAGCCGGTCCGCGCTCGTCGCCATCGCCGCCGCAAGCAGCACCCGCGCATCGAGCCGCGGCGTCTCCACCCCGGCACCCGCGAGCCGTCGGCCGGCATCGGCCAGATGCGTCCGCACGGTCGCGCTCATTCCGCCTCCGCGAGCCGCGCCGCCTGATCCTCGGCGATCAGCGCCTCGATGATTTCGTCCAGCGCCCCGCCCTCGAGGATCGGGCCGATCTTGTAGAGCGTCAGGTTGATGCGATGGTCGCTGACGCGGCCTTGCGGGAAGTTGTAGGTCCGAATGCGCTCGGACCGGTCGCCGCTGCCGACCTGGCTCTTGCGCGAAGCGGCGCGCGCCTTGTCGCGCTTTTCCCGCTCGAGCTCGAAGAGCCGCGCCCGCAGCACCTTCATCGCCTTCGCCCGGTTCTTGTGCTGCGACTTCTCGTCTTGCTGCTGCACCACCATGCCGGACGGCAGATGGGTGATCCGCACCGCGCTGTCGGTCGTGTTGACCGATTGCCCACCCGGCCCGCTCGAGCGGAATACGTCGATCCGAAGATCCTTGTCCTCGATCTTGATATCGACATCCTCGGCCTCGGGCAGCACCGCGACCGTCGCGGCCGAGGTGTGGATGCGCCCGCCGGCCTCGGTCTCCGGCACGCGCTGAACGCGGTGCACGCCGGATTCGAATTTGAGCCGCGCGAACACGGCTTTGCCGGCGATCTCGGCGATCGCCTCCTTGGTGCCGCCAAGGCCGGTTTCGTTGAGGCTCAGCACCTCGAAGCGCCAGCCATGCAGCTCGGCATAGCGCCGGTACATGCGGAAGAGCGCCGCCGCGAACAACGCCGCCTCCTCGCCCCCGGTGCCGGCGCGGACCTCGAGGATCGCGTTGCGGTCGTCCGCCTCGTCCTTCGGCAGGAGCCGCATCTTGAGCTGCTGCTCCATCTCCGGCAGGCGCAGCTTCAGCGCCTTGAACTCCTGCTCGGCGAGCGCCTTCATCTCCGCGTCGCCGGCGGGGTCGGTCATCAGCTGGGCGAGGTCCCCCATCTCGGCCTGCGCCTTGCGCAGCTCGCGCACGGCTTCGACGGTGGGGGTGAGCTCCGCATATTCCTTGGACATGCGCACGAATTCCTGCGCGTCGCGCTTGCCTTCCGCGGCGAGCGCCGCCGCCAGCTCCTCGTGCCGTCGCACCACGCGGTCGAGCTTCTGGTCGAGGCTCATGGCGCGCCGTCCCCGAACAGCCGCTCGACCAGGGCCAGGAGCTCGGCCTGGGCCGCCTCGCGGCCGGTCGAAGCCGCGAGCGCGCGGAGGGCGGCGGAGGGCCGATGCAGCAGCCGGTTGACCAGGAGACGCGTCGCCGCCTCGGCGTCGCCGCCGGCGGCCTCGAGCGCCTGCCGCCGTTCCGTTTCGAAGATCCTGCGCAGCTGCAGCAGCGCCGGCACCGCCTCGCGCTCGGCCTGGCGAATCGCGAAGGCGCGGAGCTCGGCTTCGACGATCGCCCGACCCGCCGCCGACGCGCCGACCCGCGTCGAGCGTCCGCTCATGGCGATGCGTTCCAGATCGTCGAGGTCGTAGCGGAACGCATCGGCGAGCTCGCCGACCGAACGCTCGATGTCGCTCGGCACGGCAGCATCGACCAGCAGCATGGGTCTCAGCCGCCGCTGTCGGAGCGCCCGCCGCACGGCGTCGGCGGTCACCACCTCGCGCCCGGTGCCGAGCGCCGACAGCACGATGTCGGCTGCGCCGAGCGCGGCCTCGTGCTCGCTCCAGGGCCGATAGTGGCAGCCATGCTGGCGCGCCAGCAGCTCGGCGCGGGCGAGCGTCGGATGCAGAACGGTCAATGCCGCGAGGCCGGCGCGCACCAGCTCGTCCGCGAGCAGCTGGCCCATGTCGCCCGCCCCGATGAGCAGCGCATGGCAGGCGCCGAGATCGCCATGCAAACCTTGTGCGATCTGGACGGCCGCGGTCGCCATCGAAACCGGCTGCTCGGCCAGCGCCGTCTCCGAGCGGACGCGCTTGGCCGCGGCATAGGCGGCCTGCAGGACGGCGTCGAGCTCGGCGCCGACGAGGCCGCGATCGGCGGCGAGCTTGTGCGCGGCCTTCAACTGACCCAGCACCTGCGGCTCGCCGACCACCGGACTGTCGAGCGAGGCGGCGACCATGAAGAGATGCGCGAGCGCTTCGGCGTCCTGCCGGCTGTCGAGCTCGGCGGCGAGGCTCGCGCGCGGCTGCTCGGCCGTGTCGGCGAGCAGAGTTGCGAGGCGCGGCGCGTCGGCGACCGGGTTCGCGGTCATGACGTAGAGCTCGCAGCGGTCGCAGGTGACGAGCGCGAGACCCTCGCCGAACCCGGCTGCCCGCATGCGGTCGAGCAGGAGCGGCGCGAGCCGGTCCTCCACGAAGAGCCGTTCCCTTGTGGGCTCGCTCGCGCTGCGATGGCTTGCGCCGACCAGCAGGAAGCTGGCCGCGACGTGGGAACCGGATTCGGGCGAGGCGGCCATGCGTTCGCCCTACCGGTAAGGGGCGAGGCGATCCTTGAGGGCGCCGAGCGCCACGTCCTCCTGCGCGCCGCTGTCGAGATCGCGCAGGGTGACGACGCCGCGCTTCAATTCGTCCTCGCCGAGGATGAGGGCGACCGATGCCTTCAGCCGATCGGCCCGTTTCAAACGCTTGCCGAGATTGCCGCCATAGCCGAGCTCGACGCTGAAGCCGGCATCGCGCAGCTCGGCGCTGAGCCGCAACGCGGGCTTGGCCGCCTCGGCGCCGACCGGAAGGACGGCGACCGGACGGGGCGGCGGCGGCAGATCGTCGAGCATCATGGCCAGACGCTCGACGCCCGCGGCCCAGCCGCAACCCGGGGTCGGCGGCCCGCCCATGGTCTCGACGAGACCGTCGTAGCGGCCGCCGCCCATCACCGTGCCCTGGGCGCCGAGGCTTTCGGTCGTGAACTCGAAGGCGGTATGGCAGTAGTAGTCGAGGCCGCGCACCAGGCGCGGGTTCAGCCGATAGGGAACGCCGAGCGTCTCGAGACCGTCGGTCACGGCGCCAAAGAACGCGCGGCTCTCGGCATTGAGGAAGTCGCCGAAGAGGGGCGCCTCGGCGACGATCCGCCGGTCGCTTTCGTCCTTCGAGTCGAGAATGCGCAGCGGATTGCGGCCGAGGCGCTCCTTCGAGTCCGCCGACAGCTTCGCCTCGTGGGCGCGGAAGAACTCGACGAGGCGCGCGCGATAGGCTTGCCGGCTCGCCGCGTCGCCGAGGCTGTTGATCTCGAGCGTGATGCGATCGGCGAATCCGAGCGCCTTCAGGATGGCGTAGCCGCAACCGATCACCTCGACGTCGCCCTCGGGCCCCGGCACGCCGAGGAGCTCGATGCCGATCTGGTGGAACTGCCGGAGCCGGCCCTTCTGCGGGCGCTCGTAGCGGAACATCGGTCCCTGATAGAAGAACTTGAGCGGCAGATGCTGCGCGAGGCCGCCGGAGACGAGCGCGCGCGCGACCGAGGCCGTGGCCTCGGGGCGCAGGGTCAGCTGCTCGCCGCCGCGGTCGGTGAAGGTGTACATCTCCTTGGTGACGATGTCGGAGACGTCGCCGAGCGTGCGCTTGAACACCTCGGTGAACTCGAAGATCGGCGTCTCGATCTCCTGATAGCCGAACCGCGCGGCGACACCTCGCGCGCGATCGTTCACCCAGCGATGCCGGCGCGCATCGTCGGGCAGTAGATCATGCGTGCCGCGGACCGGCTGCAACGAGCTCAACGGGAGGGACTCCTCGAAACGGCGGAAGTTACTCGGCGGCGGACTTGGCGCCGACGGTTTCCTTCGCCTTGGCAGCCTCGATCTCGGCCGCTTTCTTCTCGATCAGCTCGACCAGGTGATCGACGATATCGGCATCCTTGAGGCGATGGTGCGGCACCCCGGCGATATAGACCTGGTGCGTGCCATGGCCGCCGCCGGTGAAGCCGATATCGGTCTCGCGCGCCTCGCCCGGGCCGTTCACCACGCAGCCGATCACCGAGACGGTCATCGGCGTCGTGATGTGTGCGATGCGCTCCTCCAGCCGCTCGACGGTGCGGATCACTTCGTACTGCTGGCGGGCGCAGGAGGGGCAGGAGACGATATTGACGCCGCGGTGGCGAAGCCCGAGCGACTTCAGGATATCGAAGCCGACTTTGACCTCCTCGACCGGATCGGCCGAGAGCGAGATGCGGATCGTGTCGCCGATGCCCGACCAGAGCAGCATGCCGAGCCCGATCGAGGACTTGACGCTGCCGCTGCGGAAGCCGCCTGCCTCGGTGATGCCGAGGTGGAGCGGATAGTCGCAAGCGTCGGCGAGGCCCTGATAGGCCGCGACCGCGAGAAACACATCGGACGCCTTCACGCTGATCTTGAACTCGCGGAAATCGTTGTCCTCGAGGATTTTCGCGTGACTGAGCGCGCTTTCGACCATCGCCTCCGGGCAGGGTTCGCCGTAACGCTCGAGCAGATCGCGCTCGAGGCTGCCGGCGTTGACGCCGATGCGCATGGAGCAGCCGTGGTCCTTCGCCGCCTTGACGACGTCGCGCACGCGCTCGGCCGAGCCGATGTTGCCGGGATTGATGCGCAGGCACGCCGCACCCGCCTTGGCCGCCTCGATCGCGCGCTTGTAGTGGAAATGGATGTCGGCGACGATCGGCACCTGCACCGCGTCGACGATCTCCCGCAGCGCCGCCGTCGATTCCTCGTCGGGGCAGGACACGCGCACGATGTCGGCGCCCGCGGCCTCGAGCGCGCGGATCTGTCCGATCGTCGCCTGCGGATCGGCGGTGAGCGTGTTGGTCATCGACTGGACGGTGATCGGCGCGTCGCCGCCGACCGCGACCGACCCCACCCGAATCTGGCGGCTCTTGCGCCGGGTGATGTCGCGATAGGGTCGGATGCTCATCGTCGCACTCATCTGGCTCGTGAAGGGATTCGGGGCCGCCGGGCCGGTCCCGGGCGGGCGCCAAGATGCGCCGGCCGCCGTCGAAGATCAAGGCCCGGAGACCCGCGCAATCTAAGGCGCCGCCGTACCGTCGATCAGGCGCTGCGGGTCGAGCAGGATGCCGCGCCGGACGACGCCGATCGGCCCGAGGGCCGCGACCGGCCTGCCGTCGACGACGACCTGCAACCCGCCGGCATTGCCGGTCGCGAGGATCAGACCGCGCTCGTTCGGCACCATGAATCGATCGCCGGGCCGCAACACCTTGGTCCACACCTCTTCGCCGCTCGCCTTCTTGATCTGGACCCAGGCCTCCTGCGTGGCGATGAGCACGACGCGCGCATCCGCGTTGGTCACGCCGTACTGCTGCCCCTCCGGCAGGTCCTCGGTCGCGCTCGGCGGCTCGGGCGCCGCGGGGATTCCATCGTTGCCCGACGCGACCGCCGTGCCGACCGCGGCATCGTTGGTCGGCGCTGTCGCCTCGGATTCCGGCGCCGGCGCGGCAGCGTCGGCGGCGGGCGCGATCGCTGTCGCCTCCATGCCTTCTTCCGGTAACGGGCTGGCCGCCGGCGCAGCGTCCATCACCTCGCTCGGCGTCTCCGGCACCATGTCCGCGGTCTCGTCGCTCGTGCCCAGGACCGGCGAAGGACTGCTTTCGGCGGCAGCGAGTTCGCTCGGCGGCGCCTCGCCCGAAGCTGTCTCTGCGGCCGTCGATTCCGGCGCGACCGCGGTCGCAGTTTCCGGCGCCGGCACTGCGGCTGCCGCGCCCGACGGGCTCGATTCCGATGCGGCGACGGCCTGTGCGACCGCGCTGTTGAGATCGGTGGTCGGTGCTACGGCCGACGGTTCCGTCGCGCTCGGATTTGCGGCCGGCGCCGGCGCGACCTCGGCCACCGTCGGGGTGGTCGTGGATTCGCTGTCGCTGCCGAACAACTGCTGCAGCCCCGACGGCACGGCGGGCACGAGGTCGGCGATGCTGCCGTCGCGCTCGGAAAGGAAATACCAGCCGCCATAGCCGACGAGCGCAACCACGGCCGCGATCAGCAGAATGGCGCCGCCGGGGATCTTCCCCTCCGCCGGGGCCGCCGGGAAGACGAGCTGGGTGCGCCGGCCGAGCTCCTCCACCTCCTCGCGGAAGCGGCGAACGATCTCCTGCGGATCGAGCCCGAGGTGGTCGGCATAGCTGCGCAGGAATCCGACCGCATAGGTGGCGCCCGGCAGGAGGCGGAAATCGCCCTCTTCGATCGCCCGCAAATAGGTCTCGCGAATACGGAGCTGCTGCGCCGCGCTGGCGAGGCTCTGGCCGCTGCGCTCGCGCGCCTGACGCAAGAGCGTGCCCACGGCGCTGGTCGGTCTCGGCGCGCCGCTCCTGCCACTCGTCATGTCGCGTTGCGTTTCTGCCATCGTCCTGCCGTCCCAGCCCGCTCTGGTCGGCCTACGCAGGGCCGCATCTTATATGATTTCTCTTGGATTGTCCGACGGTTACGCGCCGCCGCTCCTGAGGCATCGCGCCCCTTGGCCGAGCCATCCGTTGCGACTCGACCTTACCAAAGTGGGGGGCCGGGGTTCAATCGGCTAGGGCCGGCGCGGCCGGCCGGTTTCCCATCATCAAGGACGCACTTGGGCCGGGACGACCGTATGGCCGGGAGCGGGCGTCAGACGGCCTGCTGCAGGTCGCGGAAGGTCGCTTCGCGCGCGGCCAGCGCCGCCACCGCCTGGTCGACGAGCTCCCGGAGGATCGTCGCGGTCGGCTGCGCCTCGCGCACCATGCCGACGCTCTGGCCGGCCATGACCGAGCCGGATTCCACGTCGCCGTCGATCACCGCGCGCCGGAGTGCGCCCGCCCAGAAATGCTCGATCTCGAGCTGCGCCGCCTTCTGATCGAGCTCGCCGCGGTCGACGCGATCGATGACCTGGCGCTGCACCTCGAGGAACCGTTTCGTCGCCGCATTGGCGAGCGCGCGCACCGGGATCACCGGGAAGCGCGGGTCGAGCTGCACCGAAAGCACGGCATCCCGCGCGTTGGCCTTGATGAAGGCCGCCTTGAAATTGGGATGCGCGATCGATTCCGTCGCGCACACGAACCGCGTGCCGAGCTGGCAGCCGGATGCGCCCATCTCGAGATATCCCAGGATCGCCTCGCCGCGGCCGATGCCGCCGGCGACGAAGACCGGAACCTCGCGCACGGCGGGCAGGATCTCTTGGGCGAGCACGCTGGTCGAGACCGGCCCGGTATGGCCGCCCGCCTCCATCCCCTCGATGATGATGGCGTCGGCGCCCGCCTTCAGAAGCTTGCGCGCGATGACGAGCGCCGGCGCGAAACACATCGCCTTCGCGCCACCTTGGCGGATGCGCTGGATCGCCGCCGCCGGCGGCAGGCCGCCCGCGAGCACCACATGGCTCACCTTGTAATCGAGGCAGACCTCGGCGAGCTCGAGGAGCTGCGGGTGCATGGTGATCAGGTTCACGCCGAACGGGCGCGCCGTCAGCCGCTGCGTCGCCGCGATCTCGGCGGCGAGCAGCTCGGGCGACATCGAGCCCGAGGCGATCACGCCGAAGCCGCCGCCGTTCGAGATGGCCGCGACCAGGTTGCGCTCGGAGACCCAGGTCATGGCGCCGCCCATGATCGCGAACTCGCAGCCGCAGAACTCGCGGCCGCGTTGCCAGAGGCGATCGAGGTGCTGTCTCGCCTTGCTCGGGGTCATGCGCTGCCGCGCGCCGTTCAGGCCGCGTCGAGCCCGTAGGCGGTGTGCAGGGAGCGCACCGCGAGCTCGGTATATTCCTCGGCGATCAGCACGCTCACCTTGATCTCCGAGGTCGAGATCACCTGGATATTGATGCCCTTCTCGGCGAGCGCCTTGAACATCCGCTGCGCGACGCCGGCGTGGCTGCGCATGCCCATGCCGATGACCGAGACCTTCACGACATTGGCGTCGGGCACCAGCGCCTTGTAGTTGAGCTCGGCGCGCCGGCCGCTCAGCACCTTCACGGCGCGGTCGAGATCGGCCTTGGTCACGGTGAAGGTGAGGTCCGTGGTGTCGCCGCCTTCCGACACGTTCTGCACGATCATGTCGACATTGATGTTGGCGTCGGCCAGCGGCCCGAAGATGGCGGCGGCGACGCCCGGGCGGTCCGGCACGCGCTGCAGCGTGATCTTCGCCTCATCGCGGCTGTAGGTGATGCCGCTTACGACTTCCTGTTCCACGATTTCGTCCTCATCGACGACGAGAGTGCCGGGCTTGTCCTCGAAACTCGACAGCACCTGCAGGCGGACATGGTGCTTCATCGCCATCTCGACCGAGCGGATCTGCAGCACCTTGGCGCCTTGCGACGCCATCTCGAGCATCTCTTCGTAGGTGATCCTATCGAGCTTGCGGGCCTTTGCAACGATGCGCGGATCGGTCGTGTAGACGCCGTCCACGTCGGTGAAGATGTCGCAGCGATCGGCCTTGAGCGCGGCGGCGAGCGCCACCGCCGAGGTATCGGACCCGCCGCGCCCGAGCGTGGTCACGCGACGGTCGGGTCCGACGCCCTGGAACCCGGCGACCACGGCGACCTGGCCTTCGGCCATGCGCCGTTCGAGATCGGCGGTCGCGATGCGCTGGATCCGCGCCTTGCCGTGCGCGTCGTCGGTTTCCACCGGGATCTGCCAGCCGAGCCAGGAGCGCGCCGAGACGCCGAGCTCCTGCAGCGCGATGGCGAGGAGACCCGTCGTCACCTGCTCGCCGGTCGCCACGACCACGTCGTACTCGCGGGCATCGTGCAGGGTCGCCGCCTGCCGGGTCCACTCGACGAGCTGGTTGGTGACCCCGGCCATGGCCGAGACGACGACCGCGATCTCGTGGCCGGCGTCAGCCTCGCGTTTGACGCGTTGCGCGACGGCCTTGATGCGGGCGAGATCGGCGACCGAGGTGCCGCCGAACTTCATGACGATTCGCTGGCGCGGCAAGCGGACCCCCGGGAGGCGGCGATGCGGGCGCGCCGGCCGCCGGGCGTGGATGGCCGGTTGCCGGGCGCGCGGCGCGTATCCATACTCATTTGAGAGGCCCTAAGCAAGCCGATGGGCCCGCCGGAGCCGCAGAGTCGCCATGGTCGAAACCGCCGCCATAGACAGCGAGCCCGATGCCTCCGGCGCGAGCGTCGATCCCGCGGAAGTCGCCAAGTTCCGGGCGATCGCCGACGCCTGGTGGGACCCCGCCGGCAAGTTCCGCCCGCTGCATCGCCTCAACCCGACGCGCATCGCCTATATCCGCGACCGCGCGGCCGCGCATTTCGGGCGCGACCCGAAGGCGGCCCGCCCGCTCGCCGGCCTCCGCCTCCTCGATATCGGCTGCGGCGGCGGCCTGCTTGCCGAGCCGATGGCCCGGCTCGGCGCCGCGGTGGTCGGGATCGACGTGGCGCAGCGGAACATCGCGGTCGCCAAGCTGCATGCCGCAACGAGCGGCCTAGCCATCGACTACCGGGTGGCGACGGCCGAGACGCTCGCCGCGGCGGGCGAGCGGTTCGATCTCCTCCTCAACATGGAGGTGGTCGAGCATGTGGCCGAGCCCGCGGCCTTCCTCGCGACCACGGTCCAGCTGCTGGCGCCCGGCGGCATGATGGTGCTGGCGACGCTGAACCGGACCGCCAAATCCTTCGCGCTCGCGATCGTCGGCGCCGAGTATCTGCTCGGCTGGCTGCCGCGCGGGACCCATGATTGGCGCCGCTTCCTCCGGCCCTCCGAGATCGCCCGCATGCTCCGCCCGCAGCGCGCCGCGATCACCGACCTCGTCGGCGCGACCTACAGCCCGATCGCCGATGGCTGGCGCATCAGCCGCGATCTCGACGTCAACTACATGGCCACCGTGACGGCCGAACCGACGCATGGTTGAGGCGGCCGCGCGACCGATTCCGATGGACGTGATGGTGTTCGGGCTGGCGCGCAGCGGCACGACGCTCCTCGCCGACCTGCTGACCATTCCCGGCCGCTCGGTCGTCATCAGCGAGCCCGAGATCTTCAAATATTGGAGCCGGCAGACCGCGGGGCGCGTGCACAAGCTGGCCCAGCTCGTCGGGCTCGACGTCGGCGCCGAGCCGCCCGATCCCGAGGCCTACGGTCGCAGCTATGCGCGCTATTTCCGCGAGACGCTGGTGCCCAAGCTCGGCACGCTCGAGCGCTGGGGCATCAAGAACGTCGATTTCAGCGGCTGGCGTCCGCTGCTGCAGGCGTTTCCGCCGAAGCGCCTGATCCTGTGCGTGCGCGACCTGCGCGACGCCGCGATCTCCGGCATCGACCGCATCTGCCGGCTCGGCATCGTGTTCCGCGGCGTGCCGCGGATGCGCGACGAGGCCTGGGTGCTCGCCGGCCTCGCCTACAGCGTCCAGGAGCTGATCGCGATGAGCCGGCTGCCGCACCTCGTGGTGCGCTACGAGGATCTCGCGCGCGGATCCGAAACCTTGCAGGCGGTCGCCGACTACGTCGGGCTCGATCGGCTGCAGGAGGACCGGCTCAATCTGAAGGCGGCCGATCTCAAGCGCGCCTGGGAGATCGAGAAGCACCAGAGCCGCATCAGCGCCGCCTCGGTCGGCCGCTTCGCGTCCGAGCCGCCGGGACCGGTGCGGGCGCTCGCCGAGCGGCTGTGGCAGCTGTTGCCGGAATATTCGCAGGCGTTCGGCTACGAGACGCCGCCCGAGGATCCGGCGCTCGCCCAGCATGATTTCGCCGCCGCCGGCCGCGCCCGCCAGCCGATCGACTATCTCAAGACCGAGACCTGGGACTGGCCCGGCCCCTCCGCGTTCGAACCGAGCTTCGCGCAGCGCCGGGCGCGCACGGCGATCGCCCGCGCCATTCGCCCCGACGCGCGCGCGATCGACCTCTGCTACGGCGCGCCGTCGCTCTCGGCGATGCTGCCGCAAGGGGCGACGCTCATCCGCGCCGACGCCGTCGCGCGCGGGGCCGAGGAGCGGATCGCGAACCTGCACCGCGGCGAGCTGCCCTCGACCGCGGGCGCGAACCTCGCCCTCCTCATCGGCATGCTCGAGCATGTCGAGGATCTGCCTACCCTGCTGGGAGGCCTGCGGGCGACCGGCCTGCCGGCGATCGCGAGCTACCACGCGACGGACGACACCGCCGATCTCGATCGCGCGGGGCTCGGCTGGGCGAGCCATCTCGGGCGCGATGCGCTGATGGCGGCCTTCGCCGCCGCCGGCTATGCCGCCACGCCGCGCTGGGCGTTCGACGGCCGGCAGAGCCTGTTCCGGCTGGTTCCGAAACGCGCATGAGCGAGCGGCCGCAGGCGGCCGAGCCGCGACCGACCCGCCGCATGGATATCGCGATCATGGGATTGATGCGCAGCGGCTCGACGCTGCTCTCCGACCTCCTCACGCTCCGCGGCGAGTGCCTGATCCTGAGCGAACCCAACATCCTCGGACGCTGGAGCCCGACGGTGGTCGAGCGCATGCATCGCCTGGCGCTGAATTTCGGCCTCGACCCGGGCCCCGCGGTGCCGCAGGAGAAGGACTGGCCCTCCTACGGCGCCTATTTCGACAAGGTCATGCTGCCGCAGCTCGAGCGCCTGCCGCGCTGGGGCGCGAAATATGTAGATCTGGTCGATTGGCGACCCACCATCGGCCACTACCGGCCGCAGCGCCTCATCCTGACCGTGCGCGACATCCGCGACGTGACGATTTCCTCGATCGACCGCATCGCGCGGCTGAAGCTCGCCTTCTACGGACGGCGCTTCCTGCGCGACGAAGCGTGGGTCTTGAGCCATCTCGCCTTCAGCGTCCACGAGCTGCTGGCGCTCCGCGAATTGCCCCACCTGCTCGTGCGCTACGAAGACATGGCGAGCGACCCGACGATGCGCCAGCGCGTCGCCGATTTCGTCGGTTTCAAGCAGCTCTCCGAACGGCGCGAGAACCTGGAAGCCGGCGGCATGGCGCGGCAATGGGAGCTCGCCAAGCATGGCGACGGCATCTCGACCCGTTCGGTCGGGCGCTACCACGAAGAACCCTGGGGTCCGGTCAAGGCGCTGGCCGAGCGGGTGTGGCGGCTGCTCCCCGAATATTCCGAGACCTTCGGCTACGAGCTGCCGCCGCCGGAAACCTGGATCCGCGGCCATGATTTCTCGAGCCGGGGTCCCGGCAAGCCCAATCCGATCATCTATCGCCGCGCCGAAACGCCCGACTGGAAAGGCCCGCGGCAGTTCGAACCGACCTTCGCCTTGCGTGCCGCCCGGCATTTCCTCGCGCCGCGCCTGCCCAAGACGGCGATCGTGGCCGAACTCGGCTGCGGCACGCCGGCGCTCGTCCCGCTGCTGCCGGAAGGCGTCAAATATATCGCGGTCGATGTCGCCAAGCGCGCCGACGGCTACCGCACCGCGCGCCTCGACCAACTCCGCTTTCCGAGACTGCCGCAGGCGACGCACCTGCTGATCTTCGGGTGGCTCGAGCTGCTGACGCCGGATCTGCCGAAGCTCCTCGGCATCCTGCGGCGCTACGATCGCCCGGTGATCGCCACCTACCACGCGACCGACGACAGCAAGGATATCGATCGCGCCGCGCATGGCTGGGTGAACCACTATGACCGCAAGGCGCTCGCGGCGGCCTGCCGCAAGGCCGGGTTCAAGCTCGCGGCGGCCTGGGCGCGCGAC
>Ga0214473_10007534_pt1 | contig 12903 bp, 7 predicted proteins | sample RVTome_7_FD_203509 | JGI IMG/M metagenome (GOLD analysis project Ga0214473, IMG submission 203509) | Soil microbial communities from uranium-contaminated site in the Upper Colorado River Basin, Wyoming, United States - RVT98D197 | ecosystem: Environmental > Terrestrial > Soil > Contaminated >...
TGGCGTTCCCCGACGCGCAGGTCTCGGAGGAGGGCACGCGGACGCGGTACCGGGCGCGCGACGCGGAGCTCCTCGTCGTGTTCCGAGCGCCGCACGCGGAGGCGCTCGCCCTCCTGGCGTCGTGCGACGCGGTCGTGGACCAGATTGCCCCGTACGGAATCTACGGCGTCGTCGCAATCGAGGCGATGGCGCTCGGGAAGCCCGTGCTCGCGAGCCACCGCCCGGGGTGGTACCCGGGATGCCCCGTCGTGCGGATTGGCGGGGACACCGCCGCGGAGGAGATGCGCGCGCTGGCGGCGGACCCCGCGCGTCGTCGCCGCCTCGGGGCGGAGGGGCGGGCCTACGTGGAGCGCGTGCACGCCGCCTCCGTGGTGGCGGCGCGGACGGTCGACGCGTACCGTTCCGCGCGCGGCTGAGTCCGTCCCTCGCGGCTACGCGCGCCCGAGCCCCTCGTACACCGCGCGGTACTGCTTCGCCACAGATTCCCACGTGTACCGCGCGCGGACGAGGCGGTGTCCTGCGGTCGCGAGCGCCTCCCGCCGCCGAGGGTCGTGGACGAGTTCCACCATTGCCCGGGCGAGGGCCGCCGGATCGTCGCGTGGCACGAGGACCGCGTTCTCCGGCGTACACACGTCGGGGATGCCGCCGACGTTCGTCGCGATCACCGGCACGCGCGCGGCCCACGCCTCGAGGATTGTCATCGGGAAGCCCTCGTAGCGCGAAGGGAGGACGAACGCGTCCGCCGCGCGGAACGCCGCCACGAGGTCCCCCCGAGGGAGGCGGCCGAGGAACCGTACGATGCCGTCGAGCTCACGGCTGCGCGCGTCCGCTCGGAGGTCGGCGGTGAGCGCCCCGTCCCCGACGACGTCGACGACGAACGCCGCGTCCTTCCGAGCGATTGCCGTCGCGTCCAAGAGGACGTCGAGACCCTTCTGCGGCTCGTGGCGCCCCGCGAACAGGAAGCGGACGGTCCCTCCGCGGGTCGCATCCCCCGCGAACTCCTCGAGGTCGACCCCGTTCGGCACGACCGTGGCGGGGACGCCGATCGACGCGAGCGCCGCCACGGATGCGCGGTCGACCGCTGTGACCGTGTGGTGCCCTCCCCGCCGGAGGAGCGTGATTTCGACCCGACCTCGTGGGGACCGCCGTCCGTGGACCGGGAACCAGACGCCGTGGCACGTGAGCACGGTCGGCACCCCCGCCTTCTTGGCGACGGGCGCCACGGCGTAGCCGACGTCGACGGCGTGCGCGTGCACAACGTCCGGGGTCCATGACGCGGGGTTCTCGTCCATCCACGACCGCATCGCCGCCAGGCCGCGGACGCGGCGGATCGTGATTCGGTCGAGCTGTGCGCTAGTTTGCTCCGGACCCACTCGATGCACATGCGGGTCCTCGACCTCCTCTTCAGTCCCCCACACGGCAGGAGGATTCGACGTGAGGATCTCGACCTCGTCCCCCGCGCGCCGCTGGGCCCGCGCGAGCGCCGCCACCGCCGTCGCGTCCCCGCCGACGAGGGGCGGGAACTTCTTGACGACGTGGAGGATGCGCATCGCCGCGCGAACCGTGGGGCCGGTGATAAAGGTGCCGCGGTCACGGGAGGGCGGCCTCGACGAGGAGGAGCGCGCCCGCGACGAGGAACAGGGCCGCGCCGACGAGGCGCAGCGTCTCCGGCTTCAGGTAGTGCGCGAGGCGGTCCCCGATCGCGACCGCGAGGGCCATCATGAAGACCATCGCCACGCTCGCACCGACGAACACCTCCCCGGGGGCCGCGAGGGAGGCCGCGAGGGCGATCACGGCGAGCTGCGTCTTGTCCCCGAGCTCCCCGAGCGCGACGAGGGTGAAGGCGGTCGCGAACGCCTTCCGCTCGTCGACCGCAGGCGCCGCCTCCGGCCTCTCCTCCCGCCGCCACAGGAGGAAGGCCCCGATCGCGACGAACGCGATGCCGGAGGCGACCTGGATCCAGAGGACGGGAGCGACCACCCACAGGGCGGCCCCGACCGTCACCGCCACGCCCGTCATGAGGACCTCGGCCAGCGAGGCCCCCGCGAAGACCGCGCGCCGGGAGTGGTGGGAGGCGAGGGACACGACCGCGAGCTGCGTCTTGTCCCCGAGCTCGCTGACCGCGGCGAGGCCGAACGCGACCGCGAGCGCCCCGAGGTCCATCGAGGGCGGGGAGCACCCCGCGGGCATGAGTCTTTCGCCGCAGGGTCCGCGAAGGCTCAAGTACGGTCGCCGCCTTCGGCCGTCGACGCGATGCGCTTTCCTCCGACACCCCCGTGGGCACGGCCCCGCACGCACTGCCCGAACTGCCTGGAGCGGATTGCGGACGACCGCGCGCCGGTGTGCGACCGGTGCGGCTACCAGCTGCGCCTCTCCCGCGCGGGGCTCGCCGGGATCGTCCTCCTCCTGGCGGCGTTCGCGAACTTCCTCCTGAGCGCCTTTGGCGGCTGGCTCGTCCCATTCCCCGCGATGCCGTTCGGCCTGCGCATCCCGTTCCTCGAGTCCCCCACGCCGGACGAGCTCCGCGCGCTCGCGTTCTGGACGGGCGCCGTCCTCTCCGTGGCGGGTGTCGCGGCCGCGTACGGGGGCGCCTACGCGGCCCGGCGGCGCACGGACCGCGCCCGCGCGTGATCAGAAGAAGTCGTCGAGCTTCACGTCGCGGTCCCGGTCGTTCGTGAACAGGGAGTGCATCGCCTCGTCCATCAGCGCAATCCGCTGCCGGAGGTAGTTCGACACCCCGTACTCGTCCGAGATCCTCTTCGTGATCTCCAGGTACTTCCGCACGGAGCTCTCGTGCACGGTGAGGACGATGTTCCCGCCGCATACCTTCCGCGGACCGCCGCCCGCGACCGGCGTCGTCTTCGTGCACTTCTTCCGGAGCGGGAGGCGGCGGTACTTCCCGCCGCACTTCGTGCACCGGAACTCCTGCCGGGAGAACGCGCCCATGTTCCCGATCATGTCCGGGAGGAGGTGGTGCACGACGATCCGCGTGACGACGTCCTGCGGGTCCACCGCGCGGATCTTCTTCGCGAGGTCGAGCTGCCGCGTCAGCTTCTCCTCCATCGAGCCCTCCGTGTACGTCGACACGTGGGGCCCGGCGCTCGGGCTCCCGCCCTCGTGCGTGTACGAGAACCCCTCGTACTGGAGGACGCTCCCCACCCGCCGCCCGACGAGGTCGACGAGGGACTCCACCTCCTTCGGGTGCGCGAACCGGAGCGCCGCCTCGTACACCTCGAGCGGGTACGAGGCCCCGACGTCGAGGTTGTGCGCCTCCTTGTCGATCTCGTTCGGGTCGATCCGCGTGGAGAGGATGAGGGGGGCGTCCATCAGACCGCCGCGGTTCTCCGGGAGGTACGAGCGGGAGAAGTTCAGGAGCGCGTCGAGCAGCAGGATCACGGAGTCCTCGTCCCCGTCGCAGTTCCGCCGCCGGGCGGCGACGAGGTACGGGTGGCCGAACGCGCCCCGGGCCGGGGTGTACCCGATGATCCGCGCGAGGACGCCCGCGGACGTGTGGGGCGCGAGGGTGACGACCGAGTGCCCGACGAGGTCCTCCGCCCCGCCCGCCCGGTAGAACGGCTCCATCCCGTAGACCTTCTGGAGGAGGTCATCGACGAAGCGTGCGACGCGGAGGAGGTACTCGCCCCCCTCCTTCGGGAGGATCACGTCCTGCACCTTCAGCTCCAGGAGCTGGTCGGGGTTCGCGAGGGGCTTGCCGTACATGTCCCGCGCGTATCCCAGGGACACCGCGCGCTCCACGGACAGCCCGACCTCGGACGGCTTGAAGTGCGTGAGGGGCAGGTTCGTCATGTCGAACCGCGTCGTCCCGTCCTTGAACACGAAGACCTCGTGCCGGGCGCGCAGGACGCCGCGCTCGAGCATCTCCGGGGTCCGGCTCGCGGAGATCACGCCCTGGACGCCCTTCACGTCCGGCACCTTCCCGCTCCCGTGCACGCGCGCGAGCGCCGCCTCCCACGCCTCGGCGAGGTCGATCGTCTGGTCCCTCGGCTCGGTGTGGGCGACCGTGTGGCCCCCGCACGTGCACTTCGGGAGGAACCACCGCTTCTTGCAGCTCGTGCAGGTCCGCAGCCCCACCTCGACGGAGATCTGCCCGACGCGGACCGCGTCCTTCACGAGGCGCTGGAAGCCGCCGTCCTTGCCGAGCGGGAAGAGCACGTGCGGCGCGGGCTGCATCTTCCGCGGCGCGGCCTTCTCCGGCCGCCCCATCCGCGCGCCGATTCGGGTCGGCCCCCGCGCGCGGACCGGGAACCCCGCCAGCGCGGAGACGTACGCGAGCGCGTCCGTCGCCTCCGGTTCCGGCGCGGCGGTGATGCCCGCCGCCGTGGCGGCGAGTCCGAGGCACCGCATCAGCGGAAGGGCGTACGCCTCGACCACGCACTCCCCCGCGCCCTGACGGTGGAGGACGCCGAGCTCGACGAGCGCGCGCTTCGTCTCCGGGTCCGTGCGGATCCGGAGGGCCTCGCCGTCGTACCGTCCGCCCGCCGCGATCGTCGCGCGGAACGCGCGGAGCCGCTCGACCGAGAGGTCGTGCCAAAACAGGTTGTACTTCGGGTGGAGGCCGACGCGGTGCCGCTCGCTCAGGTCGATCGCGTCCTCCGGTGTCGGGTCCCGCCAGTTCGCGGGCAGCTCCCCCGCCGCGCGCCGCAGCTCCTCGCGGTACCACTCGATCGCGTACGCGCCCGGCATCAGGACGTGGTTGTTCTCCAGGAACTCCCCGAACGGCACGAGGATCTCCCCGAGGTCCACGATCTGCTCGACCTGGTCCCGGACGCGCTTCGCCCGTTCCACGGTGTCGACCGCCACGAGGTCGCCCGACCGGAGGAGGACGATCGGGGACTCGATGGCGTCGCACGGGGTCACCGCCGCGGCCTTCCCGGGGCGCTCCGTCTTGATCTGCGTGCCGACCGCGATGAACTGGTTCAGGAGGTACATCGTGGCGGGGTGGATCGCGAGCGCCGCCAGGCCCGCGGACCGCGCGCGCCCGTACCGGAGGCGGAAGCCGCCCGCGCGGCTCGGGTGGCACAGGACGGGCCGCCCCGCGACGAGCTGCTGGATGAACGTGTCGCTCGGGTCCACGGAGGTGTCCGTCTCCTCCTTGACGTCCGCGTGGGACTTCGCCTTCAGGTACGCGTCGATGAACTCCCACCCGTCGATCTTGAGGCGCCGCACGTGCTTCTGAATCTTCGGGGCCTTCAGGCACAACCCGTCCGCCACGACGAGGCACGCGCCGCCGCGGACGCGGTTCGTCTCGATCCGCGGGAGGTCCCGGTGACCGGAGATCTCCTCGTCCTCCGTCCCCTCCCCGTTCACCGCCACGGGGCAGTTCGCGACGATCAGGGAGACCTCCTCGTCCGTCGGCGTGTACTGGAGGTGCTGGACGCGGCGGTACAGCTGGACCTCCTCCTTGAACCGCTCGATCTCCTCCCGCGTCGGTTGGTACCGCCCGACGCCCAGCTCGCGCCGCACGACATCCGCGATCAGCACGCTGAGCGCCTGTCCCGTGCCGCCGGCGGAGCGGATCGGGCCGGCGAAGTACAGGTCCGCGTACGTGGAGCCGTCCTTGTTCGTCTTGACCTTCACGCCCGTGAAGCCCTCGAGGGGCGCGACGAGCACGCCCTCCGTGAGGATCGCGAGGCCGACGCGGATCGCGCGGTCGATCGCCTCCTCCTTCCGTCGCGGCGTGTCCGTCCGTTGCGCTCGGTGCGCCAACTCCTTCGCGACGAGGATCGACATCTCCTCGCGGTCGTGGTCGCGGCCGAGCTCCCGGATGCGCCCCGCGACGCCCGCCACGCCGTAGTCCTTCAGGAGGCGCTCCACCCGGGTCGCGAGGTCTTCCGTGAGGTCGATCTCCACGTCGAGCTCGGGGTCGAACCCCTGCGCGCGCGCCGCGCGGGCGACCCGATAGCAGGTCTCCGCGGCGTCCCGCAGGCGGGCGAAGTATCCCTTCATCTCCTCGCTGCAGGCGGGTCCCATCACCATCCCATCGTCACGTCCCGGGGGAAGGGGACCCGATGAGGCCCGCGCGTTAAAACGGTTGTGCCGCACGCGCGCACGCGCCTCGCACACGGTATGTACCGTCGCTCCCAAATCCGTATAAGGCCGGCCTCCATCGATTCCCCGATGGGGACGCTCGAGGTCCCGACGCCCGAGGCGTTCGAACGCGACGTCCTGCGCGCGCCGGAGCCGACCGTCGTCCTGTTCTGGGCGGCGTGGTGCCCGTTCTGCCAGGCGTTCCGCCCTCTGTTCGACGCGCGCGCCGAGCGGAGCGACGGCCGCTTCGCGATCGTCTCCCTGGACGACGCCTCGAACCCGCTGTGGGACCGGTACAGCGTCGGCGTCGTGCCCTCGCTCGCGTTCTTCCGCGGAGGGGAGCTCGTCGCGAGGAAGGACGGGCGGCTGATGCACGGCCTCTCGCCCGAGGAGCTCGACGCGTTCCTCGGAGGGGTCATGCCTCCCGCGCGCGCACCGTGATTGCGCCCAGGAGAATCGGACAGAGAACGTTTTTATAGCGTCTCGCCGCATCGGCGCGCGTGCGCAAAGTCCGCACAGGGATTTTCGGCCTCAACCCGCTCCTCGACGGCGGCTTCAACGAGCACTCCACGACGGTCGTGATCGGCGCCTCCGGCGCGGGCAAGACGACGTTCGCGACGCAGTTCATCCGCCGCGCCCTCCTCGACGGTCAGGAGGGCATCTTCGTCTCCCTCGACGAGAACAAGGAGCAGATCATCCGCGAGGCCGTCGAGATGGGCTGGTCCGACATCCTGGAGTACATGGACGACGAGCTCCTCGTGTTCATCGACGCGTCCGGCCGGGAGTTCTCGAACTTCATCCGCAAGGAGCTGCCCGCGTTCGTCGAGGACTGGCGGGGGGCGAACACGCGGATCGCCATCGACCCCCTCACGCCCGTCGTGTGGACGACGAAGGACGCCTACGAGCAGAGGGACCTGATCGGGTTCATGCTGAAGGAGACGCGGAAGGTCGGCACGGTGCTCGCGACGCTCGAGGAGCACGGGCCCGGGGACCTGACGGGACCCGAGACGGTGATCCCGATGTACCTCTCGGACTGCGTGATCCACATGCGGTACAAGGCGATGGAGGGCGAGGTCTCCCGCCGCCTGAAGATCGTGAAGGCCCGGAGCACGCGGCACAGCATGTCGTGGCATCCGTACCACATCGTGAAGGGACTGGGCCTGATCGTCGACCAGGGGGACTTCCGGCGGAGCACGAGCGCGAAGATCCCCGCCCAACTGAAGGCGTTGCTCGAGAAGCGAGAGGCGCTGACCCCGAAGATCCGGGAGCGGGTGGGCAAGGCCCTCGACCTCCTGACGGACGACGACTTCCGGGGCCTGAAGCCCGAGGAGGTCCTTTCGTACATCGTCCAGGAGTTCACGGAGGAGTGACGTGCCGCGCGGAATCGGGCGGGCGCTGGAGACCGCGATCGCCCAGAAGGAGCCGGAGGCGCCCCGGGCCGCGCGGGAGTCGCTCTTCATGCACCCGCGCCGCCGCGAGCTGTTCCGCCTCCTCTGCCTGCGACCCTGCGCGACGGCCGGCGAGCTCGCGCGGCAGGCGCACCTGTCCGCGAACGCAGTCCGGTGGCACCTACAGCAGCTCGCGACGGCGGGCCTCGTCGTGCGGGACGCCGAGGCGACGTACCACCCCCGCGACTTCATCGACCCCGCGGACGGGCCGCTGTTCCGCGTCCTCGCGGAGGGCTCGACGCGGGAAGTCTTCCGGCAGATCCTCGAGGCGCCCGGGTCGACGCAGCGCGAGCTCGCGCGCGCCCTCGGGGTGAGCCGCCAGGCCGTGTTCAAGTCCGCCGCCGTCCTCGAGGCGCGGGAGCTCCTGACGGCGATCGAGGACGGCCGATTCCGGCGGTACTACCCGACGGAGCTCCTCGCGCGCCGGCGGGAGTCGCACCGCCCGCGGGCGAAGGCGTTCGCGAACACGTTCGTGAAGCAGCTCCAGGCCGGGGGGCTGACGCCCGTGGTGCTGCGCCGGACGGAGCGCCAGATCCTCGTCCGGATCGCGCGCGGGAAGGCCGCGGAGACGCTCGATCTGCCCCTCGACCCGTACGCGACCGTTCTCGAGTAGTTTGCACACTGTGTGCGATACATGTTGCGTATCCTGGCTAATGAGGTTGCGACCCGCTCCCGAAATCCTTTATAAGCCGGCGCACACGCAATGGTCAGGATGGACGAGGCTTTCCTCTCTTGGCTGCTCCTGGTTCCTGGGATCACCCGGAAGCAGGCAGAGCTCCTGGCGGCGCGGTTCGCGTCCGTCGACGCCCTGCGCGTCTCGACCGTCCACGACCTCGTGTCGATCGGCCTCGACGAGCCGATCGCACGGCGGCTCCTCGACTTCGCGGAGAGCGCGCCCCCGGGCGCGGACCGCCACCACCGCAGCGACGCGGGCCTGTACCTGTGCCCGGAGTGCGGGGCGCTCATCGCCAAGGACGCCGCGAAGTGCCCGTTCTGCGGCATCGACTTCGAGGCGGGGGAGGAGGAGGCCCGGGTTGAGCCCGAGGTCCCCGCGCACCGCGAGGGGCCGGCGGACCGTCTCCAGCCCGAGCGCCAGGGCCTGAACCTGTGCCCGAGCTGCGGTGCCTTCGTCGGAGGGGACGCGACCGCATGTCCATCCTGCGGCACGGTCCTCGAGGGCGAGGAGGAAGCGGCGGGGGAGATCCCGGCGGCCGGGGAACCTCCCGAGGGGGAGGGCGAGGGCCTCTTCCTCTGCCCGGAGTGCGGCGCGCTCGTCGGCGCCGGGACGACCGTCTGCCCGAGGTGCGGGACCTCCCTCGAGGGCGAGGAGGAGGCGCCGCCCGCGGAGGCCGAGACGGTCGCGGAGCTGCCGCCGGAGGCCCTCACGGGCGGGAGCTCCCTGTTCGTGTGCACGAACTGCGGCGCGTTCCTCCGCGCGGAGGACACGAAGTGCCCGTCGTGCGGCGTGGAGTTCGAGGAGGGCGCGGTCGCGGAGGCCGCCCCGTCCGCGGAGGCGGAGGCGGGGGCGTTCTTCCCAATCTGCCCGAACTGCGGCGCGCTCGTCCCGAGCACCGCCAAGAAGTGCGCGATCTGCGGCCACCGGATGGGGGAGCCCGCCCCCGAGAAGGCGCCCCCGGCCGAGGCGGAGATCGGGATCACGAAGGACTTCCTCGAGCGCTGGCGGCGCATCGCGGAGGAGAAAGCCCTCACGCCCGAGAGGAAACTGCTCCGGGAACTGGAGCAGTACGACAGCATCCTCGCCTCGGACCCAACGGTCGAGCGCGCGTGGGTGAAGAAGGCGGCGATCCTCGTACAGCTCGGGCGGCTCAAGGAGGCCGCCGAGTGCTACGTGAGGCTCGCGGAGATCAACCCCGCGAAGGACGAGCTGTACCGCCTCGAGGTCCTGAACTTCCTGAAGAGCCCTGCGGACCGGGCCTTCCTCCCGATCCGGTGGTCGGGCATCGCCGCCACGCGGCCCGCGCGGGAACTGCCGCCTCCGCCGCCCCTGCCGACGGCCGAGGAGCTCCCGCGCGTCGAGCCCGGGGAGGCGGCGCAGATCGCGGATGCGCTCGGCTTCTACGAGCGCCTCCTGCAGGTCGACCCCGCCCTCGCCGTCGCGTGGCAGACGAAGGCGGAACTGCTCGGGCGGCTCGGGCGCGCGGACGAGGCAGCGGCCGCCCACCGCCGTGCGGAGGCGCTCGTGCGGGGGCCGGCGCCGGGCCGGCGCTCCGAGGCGCCGCGCGTCGCGCCGCGTGTCGAGGGCCGGGTGAACGGCCTCGGCCGGACGAACGGCCGGATTAACGGGACGGGGCGGATCAACGGGACCGGACGAGTCAACGGGACTGGACGCATCAACGGGACCGGGCGGATCAACGGGACGGGCCGCGTGAATGGACGCGGGCGCACGAACGGCGCGATGGTCCCCGCCGGCCGCGTGAACGGCATGGTCAGCGGCATGGCACCGGGCGAGGGCATGGTGAACGGCCTCGTGAACGGGAACGGCTTCACGAACGGCCGCCGGGGCCGGTGGGCACCGCCGCCCGAGGGCGGCCCGCGCACGTGGATGCGTTCCGTCGTCGGCATCGCCGCCGCGGCCCTCCTCCTGCTCCTCATGCCGATCCTCGCGACGCTCCTCTCCACGGCTCCCCTGCCCGGCGGCATCGCGATCGACGGCGAGTTCCGGGACTGGGCCGGCGTCCCCGGCTACGTCGACGCGGAGGCGGACCTCGCGTCGAACCCGGACGTCGACCTCCGGGGTTTCAAGGTCCTGTACGCGGACGGGGCCCTGCTCCTCTACGCGAACGTGAGCGGCTCCCTGTTCTCGGCGAACGCGGGAGGCGGCGACTCCGTCTACGCGTTCGTCGACGAGGACGGGGACGCCGCGACCGGGTTCCAGGTCCGCGGGATTGGCGCGGAGCGCGCGATCGAGATGTACGGCTGGGACCACCTCCTGGCGGGGACGACGGTTTGGGTCTACGACGCGGACCGCGCGGGCCCCGCCTCGGACGACTGGCGGTCCTTCGACCGGGCGGCCTCCGGGAACGCCCGCGCGGCGCGGGGCGAGGTCGAGGCGCGCGCGGACGTCGGCCCCGCGTATGCGGAGGCCTCTGCGCGAATCCTGTTCCACACGATGGACGCCTCCGGGAACGGGGACGCGGCGGATGGCGTCGTCCCGCCCGCGGTCGGACGGGCGGGCGCGACGACCTCGGCGGGCGCGCTCGTGGTGCGGCAGGAGTCGATCGCGGCCCCCCTCGTCTCCGGCCCGCAGGTCCCGTTCCTCCGGTTCGAGATCCGTCCGTTCGGCCGGTCGGTCGGCGTCGACAGCGTGACGATCGAGAAGCTCGGGTCGATCGCCGATGCCTCGGTGACGGCCTCCCTGTACCAGGACGCGAACGGGGACGGCGCGTTCGACACGACGGATGCGCTCGTCGATACCCAGCCGTTCGCGCCGTTGGCGACCTTCGGGCTCGGGCGGACCCTGGCCGCGCCCGAGACGTTCTTCGTCGTCGCGAACCTGGTGGCACCGGCCGCGAACGCGTCCCTCGGGTTCCGCGTCGGGTCCGTCCAGCCCGCGGCGGCCTCCGTTCCGGTCTCCGTGCGGGACGGGCTCCTCACGATGGCGTACGTGGACGGCGCCCCCGCGAACGTGACCGTGGACGGGGCGTTCGCGGACTGGGACCGCTACGCACTTCCCCTGGACGCGGACGACGACGTCCGCACCCTTTCGTACAGCGGGACCGTGAACGAGAACATCGACCTGCGGGCGCAGGAGGCCGTCGTCGGCGCGGACGTCACCGTCTACATGCGCGTGGACGGCCGCATGTTCGGCGGTGTGGACCTCCCGAACCTCCGGGGCCGCACGGGGCCGCCCCCCACGACGTTCGACTCGGACGGGGACTCCGTCCCGGACGACATCGAGGCCGAGATCGACCCCGCCCTCGCCTACGACTTCAACAACGACAACCTCTCGGACCTCGACCAGTACACGGACGTCGACCAGGACGGCGTGGCCGACTACAACAAGTGCACCTCCGGGGACTGCTCCGCGTACACGGACTTCATCCTGGAAACGACGATCCCCGCGTGGTATCCCGCCCCGTACGGCGGGGGCGTCGTCCGGCGGTACATCGGCCCGATCACGCTGCCGCCGCAGCGGGGCGTGGAGACGGCGCTCGTCTACGTCGACCGCGACAACCGGACGGACACGGGGCTGTACGTGACCGTCGAGGGGGCCCCGTACGGGATAGACTTCGCGTACCAGGCGCGCGGGCGCGGCGGCCGCGTCGTGGAGTCCGGGCTCTTCGCGTACAACGCGAGCCTCCCGATCCCGTGGGAGCGCGTGGGGGACGCCGCCACGGCGATCGACGCCTGGAGGCTCGAGGCGTCCCTGGCGGGCTCGGCGCTGAACCTCACCGCGGACCACGCGTTCCTCTTCTACACGACGGACTGGCGGTCGAACTACGACACCGGCGGTTCCCCCGGCGCCATCCGCCGCGCCCCGAGCACCTCCACGCGTTCCCCGTCGGGCGACGCCGTCGTGATCAACGAGATTTCCCCCGCTCCGAATCCGGAATGGATCGAGCTCGCGAACCCGACGTCGTCCCCCGTGGACCTCACCGGATGGGTCCTGCAGCGGAAGCAGGGGAACAACTGGAACACGCTCTACACGTTCACCCAGACGATCGGCGCATGGGGGAGCGGGTCGGAGTACCTGGTGAGGGACTTCTCCCCGAACACGTTGCCGAACGGACAGACGACGATTCGCCTCGTGGCGGCGAACGGGACGGAGGTGGACCGGACGACGTACAGCGGGACGGGACAGGGCCAGTCGTGGTCGCGTTTCAAGCACCCGACCACGGGGAAGCCGATGGACTCCGACACCGACGGGAGCGACTTCTACGTCTCCGCGTTCCCCTCGAAGAACACCCCGAACGACCGCCACCGACCCCGGATCGTCGTCGCCAAGGTCGCGAACCGGGCGACGGCGGCCCCCGGCGACCTCATCACCTACACGGTGTACTACAACAACACGGACACGGGCCGCGCGAACTCCGTCTGGGTGAACGACACGCTGCCGAGCGACGTCGCGTTCGTCTCCTCGAGCGTCGCGTACCAGTCGACGGACGGGAGGACGTACCGCTGGGTGTTCACGAACGTCGGGCCGCTCACGCCGAACTCCTTCACGATCACGGTGCGCGTGAACGCGACCGCGGGGAACGGGCAGGTCCTGCGGAACACGGTCGGGCTGAACTACACGGACCAGCTGAACCGATTGCAGACGGCGTCCGTCGCGACGGCGAACACGACGGTCGTGCGGCCCGTGATCGTCGTCGAGAAAACCGTCGACAAGGCGAACGCCATGCCGGGGGACACGCTCACGTACACGGTCTTCTACAACAACACGGGG